>Ga0118677_10009660_pt1 | contig 14996 bp, 14 predicted proteins | sample AliMusrvi5mmetaG_FD_86154 | JGI IMG/M metagenome (GOLD analysis project Ga0118677, IMG submission 86154)
GACAAGAGTCGCATTTGACACAGCAACCCGCATTTGCGAGACTCAGAGTTGCTGCCGGTTCAGCAGAGAGCGCTGAACTTGTGTACCGTGCCGAAGTGGCGGAATTGGCAGACGCGCGTGGTTCAGGTCCACGTACTCGCAAGGGTGTGGGGGTTCGAGTCCCTTCTTCGGCACCATAGTTTTCTAAATCGCTTAAAATGAGCCGCCTACGGGTGGCTCTAGTTATTTAGTTAGGTTCTAGCTAGGCAAAACGCGAAAATGATGCATTCATCGGGTCTCCCCGCCTCGGGTTTGGTGGCAATCGCGGGGGCAGTAATGCGGGTGGAGAAATCCGCCGGTTGGGTCACTTTCCAACCAATCTCGGTGCCCTTTCCTGATTTTGGCTCAGCGGGCGAGTCGCCTGTAATCGTCAAATCGGGAGAGGATCGCTGAACTTTAGACGATTTCCCAGGATAGACCAGTCCCTGACGTGTTGATTGCGACATCGTCTCGCAGCAAAGTCTCCTTAGATATCGGCTTCTGGCGACAATAAAGTGCCGCACGCAGCCCTTGCGGATTGCGCCGAATAATCTGAGACAGGAAGGAGCCAAGACGGCTGCGGGGTGGAAAAAGCCGGGATGAAGATGCCACCTACCAAGTTGCTGATCTTCGGGAGTCCCAAAGCTGGAATTTGAGTAATGTTGGCCGCTCCAAGCGCCGCCATCGACTTGCCGCTCAAGATTCTCGTCCGGGAAGATAACAATGGAAAAGTCTGGATCTCGTATAACAGTCCGGAGTATTTGCGCGACCGGCATGACATTCCACCAGAGTTGATCCCCGATATTGCGGGCGTGGCCGCTTTGGTGGCCAAAGCCGGCGAACAGGCGGGGGTTGAGGGCCAACTTATCCAGGTCCCTCCAACCCTCCGCGCCGCCTGCACTATATTGCCGAAAGGGAACGGCGATTGAGCGTTGGCCAGGGGATAACGGTCGCGGCAACCTTGAGAAATGCGCGAATGTCGTCCGCCGATGCAAACTCCAATTGACCGTTGTCTGTCGGGACAAGAACCAAAGAAATCTCCCCATCCTGATTTAGAAAGGGAGTTCCTGGGTCGCTTCTCGCGATTTCCCTATCGTCATAGGTGAATGCCGACGCATCCGGCGACTCTCGATCCAACGGCAGAACGGGGATGTCCAACTCTGCATGAAGCGATGGTGAGTCGAAATCGATGCATGCCAGATTCAAGCCGAGAGGATAGTAGCCGACATCGCGAAACTTCGCCGGGTAAGGCGTTCCGTTAACGACAATATCAACCCTTTGCCTCACATTACTCCAGGTTTGCCGCTCTTCGTACTTCTTGACTACGTCAAACGTCGTGACCACATCGCAGGTGTCCGTGGGAAAACCTGCTGCCTGAGCAATCACGACTTCGGTGTCGTTACCTTGCTTGGGATGGTGGATTTCCGTGACGGTCACGGTGATGATCTGTGAAGCGTGGGCGGGATGAACAACAGCTTTGCTCGCCTGGGCTCGACCTCGCACGGGGTTGCTGGCGGCCAGCAATATTCCCAGAAATGAAACTGCAACAACGCAACCAAGGCTTTTCAAAACAACCTCCAGGTGATGCAGGGAAAGCATGGTTCTTATATTTGGATCGAACCCTACAATACGGGGGCTGGAACCTGATCGCTTTGCTTGAGATCAACCATGGCCTGGTTGCTGAGCCAGGATGCAACGAAATCTTTCCTTATGATTGCCGGAAACCGCTTCGCAGAAGTGTACAAGCGGGTAGGCACCGTTGCAGGCAGGAATGATGAAATGTCCCTCGGTACGCTTTGAGATCAAAGCGTATCGAGAGTGCTTTTGGATTCCCATTCCAGGGCCGATCCGGAGGCACTCAATCTTGTTCCCGAGTTCAGGGAATCCATTACACTCTTCGCATGGCACTCAAGCACCTTTTAGCCGCGTTGATTCTCCTGCAGGCTGTTGCCGTCCCGGCACAGCAAGCCGCCTCAAAGCCCGCCCCACCCCCGCCGCCGCTTCTCTCGCACGAACTGCATTCCGACCGCAGTGTCACCTTCCGCTTCAAGGATGCCGCGGCCAACGATGTGAAGCTGAGGCTCGATAGCTTCGCCAAGCCCATTCCCATGACCAGGGCAGCAGGCGGCATCTGGAGCTACACAACACAGCCGCTTCCGCCCGAGCACTATTTCTACAGTTTTCTCGATGGCGATGAGCAGAGAGCCGATCCCGAGAACCACTTGTTCGCCCCCAACATGGCCTTCTCGGGCTCCAACATATTGATTGTCCCAGGGGACACGCCTGAGCCTTGGGATGAGACCGCCGTTCCTCATGGAACCCTGCACGTTCATCGCTTTACTACAAAGATCGCGATTGGGTTGCCGGCAAATCAGGAGGAGGTTGTCGTCTATACCCCGCCCGGGTACGACGCCGCGGCGGCCAAGCCCTATCCGGTGCTCTACCTGCTCCACGGCTGGAGCGGCGAGGCTGAGAGCTGGTCAAGGGACCAGCAGGCCAACTTCATCCTCGACAACCTGCTCACCGAGGGCAAAGTCAAACCCATGGTAGTGGTGATGCCTCTCGGCTATGGCGACATGAGCTTCGTCGAAAACGGTTTTAATGTCTGGCGAGACCGGGCAGCGGTGGAACTCAACACGCAACTCTACATGAGCATGCTGATGGGTGAGATCATGCCCCTGGTCGAGACGGCCTATAACATTTCTCGCGACCGCGAGGGCCGTGCCATTACCGGCCTCTCCATGGGTGGGCTTGAATCTCTCGATACCGGCCTGCACTATCCCGAGAAATTCGCCTGGGTCGGCGGCTTCTCGTCGGCGGTGCACAATCTCGATTACGAGCACCAGCTGGCCGCGCTTGACCCAAAGACTGCCAACCTCAAGCTGCTCTGGATCGCCTGCGGCACCGAGGATGGCCTGATCGAGGCCAACCGCAAGATAATTGCATTCCTCAATGCGAAGGGCATGCCGGTGACGCAGGTCGAAACGCCCGGGCTGCACGACTCGCTCGTGTGGCGCGACAACCTCATTCACTTTGCGCCGCTGCTCTTTCAGAAGTGAACGCTCGGCTTTGGCGGCCTCTGTGTTGCGTTCCAGACGCTGAGGCTTCGCCATCGCAGCCGTCGAACCAGCATAGAGATTGCCGATTCGCTAACCGGCTAACTAGCTGACCTGCTGACTCGCTGTCTCGCCGGCCGCAACCAGTTCCTTCGCCGCTTGCCGTCCCAGCCGGATGCAATCCGGAATGCCGATGCCATCGTAGGCGTTCCCGGCCAGCCTCAGTCCCGGCAATGCCGTCACGCGCTTCGCGATGCTCTGTTTCCGCTCCTGGTGGCCCACCGCATACTGGGCCATCGCCCGCCGCCACCGCGATACCTGCGTGTACTCCGGTTCGGCCTCCAAAGGCAGAACCTTCTCACCCAGAATCTCGCTAAGTTCTCGGCGCACGCTGGCCACCAAGGCGGAGTCCGATTCGGTCAGCATCGCCTCGTTCTTCGTGCCACCCAGAAACGCTCGCAGAACCGCCTTGCCCGGCGGCGTGCGCCCCAGAAACTTGCGATGGACAAAGGTGCAGGCCAGCATGCAACGGCGCTCGCTGGCCGGAACCAGGAAGCCGAAACCATCTGGCAGCCGCCCAAGTTGTGAATCGTCGAAAACCAGGTTGACGGTGATGGAAGATGAGTAGGGAATACTGCCGAGTTCCTCCGCCAGTTTCGCGTCTGTGCGCTCCAGTAGAACCCCTGCCGCCCATGCCGGAGTGGCCAGAATCACCGCGTCGTAAAACTCGGCTTGGCCATCGGCGTGGACCATCCAGCCTTCATCCACCTTCTCCAGTTTGCTTACCGGCGTTCCGAGCCGCATCGATTTCGGATCAAGCCTTGCTTCAATGGCGTCAACAAACTGCTGCATGCCCCCACGCAGGGTGGTGAATATCGTCCGCGGTTTACTGCTCGACTGCCCCTTGCCGTTGCTGCGGGCCTTGCTCATCGCCTGCCGCATCTTGCGGTGCGCCGCCAGCATGCCAAGCGTCAATGAGCCGTATTCGCTTTCCATCTCCACCAGCTTGGGCAGCACCGTGCGCGCGCTCAGTTGCGCGGCGTCACCGCCATAGATGCCGCTCAGCAGCGGATCGGCCAGCCTGTCCACCGCCTCGGCGCCAAAGTGCCGCTCTACCAGCGCCGCCACCGATTCATCCTCTTCGCTCGGCCGCGGCGGATGAAGCAGTTCCAGCGCCATGCGCACCTTGGTCGTCAAGCTGAACAGCCGGGTTAGCGCAGTGGGAATCAGCTTGGTCGGAATCAGGAACATCAGGCCGTCGGGCAGCGCCACCAACCGGTTGTGCACCAATATGTATGTCTTGCGGACCGCATCGTTTGATGGGATTAGTTCGGCCCCGAGCCCCACTTCACGGCAAAGTTCGGCTGCGGCGGGCTTTTCGCACAAAAACGAGTCCGGGCCCCGCTCGATGACTGCGCTGTTCACAATCTCAGAGGATATGGAACCGCCCAGCCGGTCCCGCGACTCAAACAGCGTGTACTCCACTGGAGCGCCTCCGGCACGAGCCTGTTCCATCTCAAAGGCAGCTGCCAGTCCTGCTATACCACCGCCAATGATTGCTGTTCGCATTGTTCTGAGCCCCACCTCATCTTAGTGCAGTCGCTGGCTTTATACCTTCCCGCTGCCGAAATCTCCTCGGTTGCGGAAATCCCTTCCGAGCCCATTGGATTCTGGGTCGGGGCCCTGGGGTTGGTACACTTTGATACAGTTTCAGTACATATTCCGATGCTTGCGAACTTTTTCAGGCTGCCCGCCTAAAGTGAAATCAGAGTCGCAGATTGCTCAGGCTGGCATATTGCCGCCGGCTCATCCTCCGCGCGCGGAACCCAGTTCTTCGGCTGATAGATGCAGCAAGGCTCCTGCGCCAGTGGGTCGCCGGTCACCGCATATGCCCTCGCTCTTGAGCCGCCGCAGATTTCCCTGTACTCGCATGCGCCGCACTTGCCCTCAAGCTGGCTGGTGTCGCGCAGCGACTTGAAAATGGGCGATTCGCGGTAAATCTCGGCCAGCGGCGTCTGCCGAATGTTTCCAGCATGGATGGGCAGGAAACCGCTCGGGTAGACATTGCCTACGTGCGAGATGAACATGAAACCTTTGCCGTCGTTCACCCGCCGTGTGGCCCAGCTTGCCGTCCGCGTTTTGGCGTCGGCCGTTGGCGCGCCCGCCTCGTAGGCCGCGGCTGTTCCAGGTTGATTGGTTCCCATGTGCGATACCCCCGGATGCCCGCTTCCGTGACCCATCTTGCGTTCTTCCAGGTTGTGCTGCAAAAGGTAGCGCCGGTAATGCATCGCCTCGGTGGTTTTGATCTGGAAGTTCACCCGGTGCGACAACTCGTAGATCTTTCCGAAGACCTGCTCGAACTCCTCGCCAGAAAGCAGGTCGCCCAACTGGCCGCGGCCCACGGGAACCAGGAAGAAGACGTTCCACATCACGATGGCCATCTTCTCGAACAGCGCGCAGAGGCTGTCAAGATCCGTTGCGTTGTGACGGCTGATCGTGGAGTGCACCTGGATGGGAATTCCCGCCTCATTGGCCCATTCGATAGCCTGGATGGTTCGTGCCCAGGCCCCCGGAAGTCCACGGAAGTTGTCGTGAATCTCGGGCGTCGAGCCGTCCAGCGAAATCCCCAGCCGCACCAGGCCTGCCTCTTTCAGCTTGAAAATCGCCTCACGCGTCAACAGGGGCGTGGCGCTCGGCGTCAACGCCACTTGCACCCCCTTGTCGGCGGCGTAGCGGATCAGCTCGTAAACGTCCTTGCGCTTCATGGGATCGCCGCCGGTGAAGACGAAGATCGGCACGCCCATCTCCGAAATCTGGTCGATCAGCGCTTTGGCTTCGGCGTTGTCCAGTTCGTCCGGATGTGGAATGGGCTGGGCTGCCGCGCGGCAGTGCTTGCATGCCAGATCGCACGACTGCGTAATCTCCCAGATGGCAAGGAAAGGGGTTTCATCAAAATTCAGCCCGCCGCGAGCGGGAATATTGTGCATTGGTTTCATTTGGATGGCCTCCAACAGAATCGCAGAGGGCCGCGCAAAACGAAAGTCCAGCGCTGGGGGGACGCCACGATTCCCCATTAGAAGACCAGCTTCCACCGGGGATGGGCTGTGATTCAGATCACCTCATCTGCCAGAACACTTCCCTCAATAAGCGCCGCAACCACACTTTTGTACCCTGTACAGATTTCCAAAATGGGAGGAAAATGCTTTCTCCGGCGGGAGATACCTCCCGCTCCCAATACTCTCCGGGGTAGAGTGAGGTTTACTGGCGTATCGGACGCCGGTATGGTCGCCCTTTCCAAGTGATTGCAATCACTTGAAGCTGTGCCACCGGGCACCGAAAATCCGATTTCGATTCTGCCAGAGTATGGCCGCACCTCAGGAGGTTCCCATGGCCGCAACAATGAAGCCGGGTTGGAGCAGACCCTCCACCATCCTCTTTGCTTCCGAGATTCCCGCCAACGAAAAGGCATTCGCCTTCGCGCTTGCGCAAGCCGTCGAGTTCGGCTCGGAACTTATTCTTTTCCACGCTTACGACACGTTGGTCGTTGCCGCATCTGAAACCTCGGGCATCCGGTACTACGACACCGCCGCGGCCGCACGCACCGAAATACACCACCTGGAGCCCATGGCCAGGCGCGCGCGCGAAGCCGGCATCCACTGTGAAGTCGTTGTGCGGCCAGGGTTGGCTGCGGATCAGATTCTGGCTTTCACCCGCGAACGCGAAATCGACCGCATCGTGATGGGCACCCATTCTCCAGGACCCATCGGCAAGCTCCTGGTGGGCTCGGTTGCTGAAGCCGTTCTCCGCAGTGCCAAGGTTCCGGTTTACATTGTCGGCCCCGACGTGCTCGATGGTGCCTATCGCAACTTTGCCACCCGCACCATCCTCTGCGCCGTCAGCTTGCTTGAGTCCAGGTACGTTGTCGCTGCCTTTGCGGCGGAACTGGCCGCCCGCCATAACGCGCGCCTGATTCTGCAACACGTTATCCGGCCGCAGGAGCGATCTGAAGTCCTTGCCGGACGTTCGATCCATCAAATTGAGTCCGACCTGCTGGCGATGATTCCCGATAAGCTCCAGAAGGCGGTCGCAGCCCAATCGGTTGTGGTGCCCGGCGACCCGACTGAAGAACTGCTTTACCAGGGAAGGGCGCAGCAAGCTGACCTCATTGTGCTGGGCGCACATGGCGCATCGGCCTTTGCCGCGATAACCCGTCACGGCGTGGTCTACAAGGTGCTGGCCCACTCGCATTGCCCGGTCATCACGCTCTCCCCCGCCGTGCTGGCTGAATGCGGCGCCATGGGAAAACAGCACCAGGGCGGAGCCTACCTCGCTGGCGTCTTTTAGATCCGGCGCACCCGCGATGCCGGCGTATAAGCGCACAACCAGGATTGATCACTGCCTTCATTCACCTGCCCTCGCGAAGTACGCGTAGCGCGCCCATCTGCTGACCCGCTGACTTGCTGACTTGCTGTCCGAGTGTGGTCCCCTTACGACAGACGGCGCGGTGCCATCCCCGTAATGTCGAAAGATGTCTGGACCATGGAGTCGACATTGATGGACAAGCAGACAGTTGAGGCGCCACCCCGCAGCGTTCACGTCCACTTTGGCCGCTTCGCCGCAACGGCTAGCGGATGGCTGGGGTCAACGTGGGCGTTTGCCGGCGCGGGCCAGGTGGTTTTGGTATGGGCTGCCACGGGGCCGATCTTTCACTTCTCGCAAACCTGGGCGCAGGCCATCAACACGGGCACGGGCATTGCAACGTTCCTGGTGGTCTTCCTCATTCAAAACACGCAGAATCGGGATGCGCGCGCCATCAACCTGAAACTGAACGAACTGATCAGGGCTATGGACAAAGCCCGCAATCAAATGATTGATATCGAAAGATTGAGCGACCTTGAACTGGATGCCATGCAGGCCACATACGAAAAGATAAAAACAGGTTGGACCGAGCGCTAGGCGCGAGCCACGCACGGGGAAGCGGAGAAATAGAGTTATCCATCTCCGAAATATCCAGTCGGCGTTTGTTGCCCAATTACAAAGATTGGTTAGCCGATCTATACAGGCGAAAAGATTACTGGTAACAAACTCGCCGCGAATAGTGGCAAAGGAGAAACAACCCTCACGGAAGGGTGCACGTCCAAGCGTCAGGAAGAGAGAGAGACCAAACTCGGCGGAGGGGAAGCGACATGCTTTGGACGATATTTGTAGTCCTCCTGGTACTGTGGCTACTTGGTTTGGTAAGTAGCTACACGTTGGGCGGATTCATCCACATTCTCCTGGTGCTGGCGTTGGTTGTGCTGATTCTTCAGCTCGTATCCGGGCGCAGGCCATTGACTTGACAATCGCGGAAACAGCTTCATCCGGAATCACGACCGGCCTCCGATTGACCAACAACTTCACGAAGTCAGATGCACAAAGGAGGAACAATGGATAAGGATAGAGTGAAAGGCACGGTTGACGACGCAGCAGGGCGCGCCAAGCGTCAGGTTGGCGAGTGGACAGGGGACACCAACGCGCAAGTCGAGGGCGCAGCCCAGCAGGTAAAGGGCAAGGCTGAAAAGGCCTGGGGCAACGTAAAGGATGCCGTGCGGGACGCGCACGATAAAACCAAGGAAGAAAAGGAAAAAGCCAAGGATGAGATGCATAAGAAAAAGCCGGGATCCGAGCATCCCCAACCCGTCAGTCACAAGGAAACGGGAACGCGCTAACCTCGGCGCGATAAGTGGGTCCGTAACATAGGGATTCGCAGCCGCTTAAAGTTTTAGTAATTGACTTGGTTTGATCTAATTAATTCGCGCCCTTGAATGGACGTTTGATTTCGAGCTTGGCCTTCGGGCCGGGCTCGGACTTCGAACGTCCGTTCTATGTGAGAGAGTAGGCGAACATTACGGGGTGGCATCGATGCCTCGCCCGAAAAGCGCCGAAGTTCATTAAAATTCAACAGGATTCGATTCCTGTTCTCTATTGCTCTGGAACGTCTCACCAGATATCGGTATACTTTGGGGCAAGGCGGTGTGGCCATGAGTCGCGCCTCCTCAAAGTGAGGTGCGTCTTCTTCAGGGACTCCGGTTCACTGACGCTCGACGTTCCACCATCTGAGACTTCCCGCTGGCGCGCTGTCGCCCGCGTCCTCCGAAGTCCCATGGACGCGGTAGGTTGTGCCCTCCTCCCTGGTTTCTGCTCTCTATGCGGCTCCCCTCTGCCGCACTTCTCTTCCGTGCCAATTTGTGCTGCCTGCTGGACGGAGTTTCCCGCCCTCGGCGGCCCCGCCTGTTCGCGCTGCGGCGATACGCTTGATTCCGCTTCGGTTGGCGCGCTTTGCCGCGCCTGCCGCATGGCGCCGCCGACTTTTGTGCGTGCCGTAGCCTACGGCCTTTACCAGGACCGCATGAAGGCCGCCATTCACGCCCTCAAGTACGACCGCCTGCACCCCGCCGCGCACGAACTCGGCCGGATGCTGGCATTGGCCATCGCCCAACTCGCCAGCGAGGCTCCACAAGAAATGCTGGTCGTTCCCGTTCCGCTGCATCGGCTGAAGTACGCCGAGCGTGGATTCAACCAGGCGCGCTCGTTGGCCACCCACGCTCTCACCTTCCTGCGGAAGAGCCATCCGCGGTGGAAGCTCACGCTTGCCTCGCGCACGCTGATGCGCCTCAAGGCCACCGAGAGCCAGGCTGGCCTGAACCCGCGCCAGCGCCGGCTCAACCTGCGCGGCGCATTCACCGTCTCCGATCCGGCAGCCGTTACGCTCAAGCACATCCTGGTCATCGACGACATCTTCACTACCGGCGCAACCGTGCGCGCCGCGGCTCAGGCATTGACTCAGGCCGGAGCAGCTTCAGTCTGGGTTGCCACGCTGGCCCGTGCGCGCCGGTTGCACGAGACTCGTTTCGCTGCAGCAAACACAGGGAATTATCAGGATATTACCGTTCATACTCTGGCCGAGATTGCGCCAGAAGAAAGCGTCCATTCATCGCACGACCAACCATCTTTTTGACGAGGGGATAAGAGATGTCTTTGGGAAAAGCCATGATTCATGCACGCAAGCAGAAGTCCATCGCGCGAGCCGCATCCGGCGGTGAATCCAGGGAACACCTGGCCGCGCAATCCAGCCTCATCTTGCAGATGCCGGTGCTGGTGCTTAACGCATCGTACGAGCCCATCAACATCTGCGGCGCGCGCCGCGCCCTGGTGCTGGTGCTCAAGGGCATTGCGCGCACCGAGGAGGAGCACGGCATGACCCTCCATGCCCAGCGGACCCGCGTCCCGATGCCGTCCGTGATCCGCCTGCTCGAGTACCGCCGCATTCCCTACCAGACCCGCGCTCTCTCGCGCAAAAACATCCTGCTGCGCGACCGCAACTCCTGCCAGTATTGCGGCGAGGTTCTGCCTTCCGGCGAACTCACGCTCGACCACGTCATTCCCCGCTCCCGCGGCGGCAACTCCACATGGGAAAACCTGGTAGCCTGCTGCCACGGCTGCAACCGCCGCAAAGGCAACCGCATGCTGCACGAGCTGGACGACATGGTGCTGATGCGCGAGCCGCGCCCCTTCTCACTGCACACCAGCCGCCAGATCATGCGCATGCTGGGCCGCGGGGACGACCGCTGGCGGAAGTATCTTTTTTACTAGGCACGGGAGACCCAATCTTCAGTCGCGACCCTCCCCCTCCCCCCTATATTCTGGGCGGAAATTCGCTGTTTTCAGCAAGATGCCTTGGGGCTCCCATTCCAAGTTCTTGATTCTGCGAGAGTTCGCCGCAGATTCGTCTGGTCAAAGGAGTTACGGGCATTTCTTCAGGCGCTCGGGGGAGAGTTATGCCTGAAGCGGACGATCTGAATAGATTGTGCGCCAGAAGTGGATAATTATCTGCAAACCGGCAGGGGTCGAATTCGGCAGGCATTTCCGGGGGATCATTTGGTGACTTCCGGATTGGCGACAAACCCGGCACCGCCCTATTGCTGGACCTTGGGGCGTATTTCAGGGACAGTCAGGGTGACGGTTGTAAAGTTCCCGCCTGCTAGTTAAGGTCTGTGGTATCCCCGGTCTCCAATTGCGAGAGACCGGGGGCACCCTCATCGTGGTCTGGAAAGGGGACCTGGACGGAGGCCACCCGCCTCGGTGGGGCGAGCGCGGACGGGGACGTCCGCGCTACAGCCGGCCGGGAGGCCAGCGCTACAGTTTTCGAGCGGATGCCAGGATTTTCAATCGTCCTTGAGAATTGGTGGGCTGGATTCCGAGCGAGTCACCGGCCGCTTGTCAGTTGCCAGCATTTCAAGGGGGCTTGATGGGAACCCGTTTATGCGGGTGCGGTTCAGTGATGAATACAGATTCAGGTACATTTATCGTCCGGTTGCCCTTGACGCAGAAGAGGCGGATGAGCCAGCCTTGGTAGGTTGATTCAGAGAGGGTGCGGGGAAGAAGCAAATGCAGGTACTTCGACTGCGTTTGGCGCCGAGGCACCCGAGCGACGAAGACCTGTAGCTGGGGAATCCGGTCGCGCGCCAAACTCTGCTCCTGATGACCGGGGCGGCTGGGGTTTGTGGTATCCCGCCCATTCCGCAAAAAGCTCGGAATGGACGGGGCACCCGATCATCGTTAGGTGACGAGCATGGGTAGGTCGAGGGTGGTGGTATCCCATGTCCCAAAAGCGGGACATGGGGCACCCAGCTTTTGTGGAATTAGCGCCCGTTCATGTGCGAGCGTATCTCGCCTACGCGAGTTAAGGCACTCAGGATGACAGGTCGATTGTGATGCAGTTTTTCGTTTTCGAACGGAATTCGGTACTGGAGGCTTCGATGAAGAAGCATGGATTGATTGCGGCATTGTGTGCATTCTCGTTTTCAATGGCTTCAGCGCAGCAGGCGGCAACTACCAGCGATGCTTGCGCAAATCTTGCGAGCCTCAATCTTCCAATGGCGAAGATCGTCTCAACACAGACTGTCGCTGCGGGCGCATTCATGCCGCCGGGGGCGGCCATGCTCAATCCGTCGCAGAAAGCTATAGTCGCGGGCCTGCCGGCCTTTTGCCGCGTGGTGGTGATGGACACGCCGGTAGCCGACTCCGCCATTCCCATTGAAGTCTGGATGCCCGTGAAGGGCTGGAACGGGAAGTTCCGCGGCCAGGGGAACGGCGGGTTCGCGGGGCAGACCGACTACCTTGCCTTGGCCGTGGCCGTTGTGCAGGGCTACGCATCCGGGGGCACCGATACAGGCCACGCGGACACAGGCCCGAATCCGGACTGGGCGCTTGGACACCCGGAGAAGGTAATCGATTTCGGCTATCGCGCCGTTCACGAGATGACTGTGAAGTCGAAGGCGATTGTGGAGGCTTACTACGCCAAGCCGGCCGGGCATAACTACTTTGTCAGCTGCTCTGACGGCGGGCGCGAAGCCCTGATGGAAGCGCAGCGTTTTCCGGCGGACTACGACGGAATCGTTGCCGGCGCTCCGGCCAACTACTGGACTCACCTGATAGGAAACGCTCTCTACAATTCGAAGGCGCTTCTGCTGGATCCGGCGGACTACATCCCGGCTTCAAAAATGCCGGCGATTCAGGCCGCGGCGCTAGCTGCGTGCGACAGCGCAGATGGCGTGACGGATGGAGTTATCGGGGACCCGCGCGGTTGCAAATTCAAGCCCTCGACCATGGTTTGCAAGAGCGCGGAGACCGACCAGTGTTTGACCGCGAGGCAGGCCCACTCGCTGGAGCTGCTTTATGCCGGCGGCCGCGACTCGAAGGGGAAGCTGATCTTTCCCGGCTACCTTCCCGGCTCTGAAGACGGACCTGCCGGATGGATTCCGTGGATTACCGGCCCCGCCGCCGAACAGAGCGCTCTTTATGGATTTGCGGTGGGGTACTTCAAGAATTTCGTGTACGAAAAAGCGGATTGGGATTACAAGAAGGCCGACATTGACGATGCGATCAAGCTCGCGATGGAGAAGACCGCCCACGCGGTTGATGCTACCGATCCCAACCTGAAGCCCTTCGCGGCACGCGGCGGAAAGCTGATCTTGTATCACGGCTGGAACGACGCCGCCATCTCCGCGCTGAACACGATCAACTACTACAACGATGTGAGGGCGACCCTGGGTACGGCGAGTACCGATTCGTTTGTGCGGCTTTTCATGGTTCCCGGGATGCAGCACTGCTTCCTTGGGCCGGGCGCTTCGTTCATCGATCAGTTGGGCATGCCCAGTACTGCTGTGCCGGACGACGCACAGCACGACATCTATCTCGCCCTGGAAAACTGGGTTGAGAAGGGCGCGGTGCCGGAGAGCATGGTTGCGGCGAAATACGACCTGACGGCAACCCCTCCCAAGCTGCTGATGACGCGGCCGATCTGCGCGTATCCAAAGGCGGCAAAGTACAAGGGAAGCGGCGACACCAACGACGCGGCAAATTTCACATGCGATTCGGTGGTCAAGTAGGGCTGCGGCGCGGCTAAGGCCGCGCCCTTTCAAAACCGCGACTAACCAAGAGTCTCCTTGGGAAGGTTCTTCTCACTTCTTCGGCTTGTCTTCTGGCTTGGGAGCACCGTTCGTAATGTCCTGGCCCTCGTAGATAATCTTGGTTGTCGAGCCGAAGCGCTTGTAGTCGGAGTACTTGACCGTGTCGCGCATGTGCACGTCATTGCCCATGTAGCCGTTGCCGCCGCTGAAGTGCAGAATCCCTTCGCCTTTGGTGTAGACAGGGAACCAGTAGTGCCCATCCACCTGCTGCCGCCAGGTCATAAAGGGCGGGTGCAGATCTTCGCTGTTCTTGCGGGTGTCGTCGGGGACCATGCGGCCATTGGTGACGACGATCTGCAGGTCGTTCATATCTACCCATATCCGTCCCAGCAGATAGCGTTTGTTCTTTTCGATGGTCTTTGGGCTCACGTCAAAGACATAGCAGTCCACCTCGTCCACCTTTTGCCGGCCCACGTACTTTACGTCGTACTGGGGGATATCTTCGGTGGTCAACACAAATGGATAGCCCTTTTGGATGTCCTGAAGGTCGGAGGGCGACATGCTCACGCGCTGCAGCGTGTTTTCCGGCGCGTACACCGCCTTCTCCATGCGTCTGCCGGTGGTGTCGAAGGTCACGTCGTCCACTTCGTACCATTCCCCATCCACCTTGTTGTCGTCATCGATGGTTTGCACGCGGGCGATGCGGCGGTAGGTATAGTGGTTCAGCGCTTGCTGGAACTCGCTCTCTTTGGCCGCAAACTGGCGGATGATCTCCTCAGGTTTCAGCGTCGGCTCGGTCAGGTTCATGGGCCCAAAGCCAGCATCCAGGGCCATCGGCGTAAAGCTGTCCTTGCCCTGCGCCGCGGCCGACAGGCTGAGACCCGCCGCCAGCAACACCGCCATCCATTGATTTCGCAACTTCATCTCCCTGGTTCCTTCCGGTTGGCCCTTCTGGGGCCGGCGCTGCCTCGCACTGTCAACTGCAGGCTACTGTTCTTGCCTTCGGCCTACAACATTAGACGCATAGACTTATCTGCCGGGGTGGTACCAGAATAAGTTGGCGGCCTATCTTTTCCCGGGCCCGTCCGGTCCGCCAGATGTTCCGGGCATCGCGAGCGGGGCATTGCAGCTCGTCAGTATCGCTTCATTCTCGCTGTGAGAGGGGCGATAGAATCTCATAGCAGATTCCAGGAGATTTACGGCTCCCATGGCCGATCCCTATCAGGTCGTTGCGTTCATCCTCACGGCGCTTCTGCTGCCCGGGTTTGGCCACCTATATCTGCGCTTCCGCGATACCCGCACCCTGCTCTGGTTCCTGGGATTTCTGCTGGCCATGGTCCGCATGCTGGCCACTTACAAATTGGGCATGTGGGACTTTGCCGCCGGTTCTCACCCGTGGATGGCTGCGGCGGGGCATACCCGAGACGCGCTCAGTTCTGCTCTTTTCCTGGCATCTCTTCCGCCAACGAGC
>Ga0118677_10009661_pt1 | contig 14996 bp, 6 predicted proteins | sample AliMusrvi5mmetaG_FD_86154 | JGI IMG/M metagenome (GOLD analysis project Ga0118677, IMG submission 86154)
GCGGAGATGGGGGCGGGCGGACTGCACGGAGGGGCTTTCGGCCTGAAATTCAAGGAAAAGGCGGAGGCTGTGGGGATGACCCGCTGCTATTTGAAAATCGACAACGACCCTGCCTACCCCGGATTTCCCGGCGGCGAGAATGTTTTTGTAAAGGAGGTTTTCAAACTGCCGGATAAACAACGCTAACTAACTAAAGGACAGATAACATTCGAACCATCCAAAAACCATGAAAGCCAGATATTCAAAATCCTTAGCCACCATAGTCATTTTTTGTGCGTCACTCATTTCACTTTCACTAGGGGCTGCGGATGCCCCCGTGGTTCCTCCGGAAACAAAGGAACACAAGGATGCCAGGATGGCCTGGTTCCGCGACGCCCGCTTCGGAATGTTCATCCACTGGGGACTCTATTGTGTTCCCGCCGGGATTTATCATGATAAACCCGTCAAAGGCCTTGGCGAGTGGATTATGAACGATGCCAAAATCCCCATTGCGGAGTATGCGGAATTCGCCCAGCAATTCAACCCGGTCAACTTCAACGCCGACGAATGGGTCAAGGTCGCGAAAGATGCAGGGATGAAGTACATCGTAATTACGGCGAAGCATCACGAGGGCTTTGCCATGTTCCACACGAAGGTGGACGGTTATAATCTTTACGATGCCACCCCTTTCAAGCGGGATCCCATCCGGGAACTGGCCGAGGCCTGCCGAAAACAGGGAGTCAAGTTCGGCTTGTATTACTCGCAGAATCTGGACTGGCATCATCCTGGCGGAGGCAGCGGGGCGTGGGATCCGGCCCACTCTGGAGATTCCGACAAATATGTGGATGAGATCGTGATCCCGCAGGTGAAAGAGATCCTCACCCAATACGGTGACATCAGCGTTATTTGGTGGGACATTCCGGGCGGGGTCATCAACAGGCAGCGGGCGGATCGCATTTACAAGGCCGTCATGGAATGCAATCCGAACATCATCATGAACAACCGCCTCGGGGGCGGCTACAAGGGCGACACCGAAACCCCCGAGCAGCATATCCCGGCTCAGGGTTACCCCGGCCGCGATTGGGAGACCTGCATGACGATCAATAAAACCTGGGGCTACAAGGTGTATGACAAAGAATTCAAGCCCACCCGGGAACTCGTGCGCAACCTGATCGACATCGCCAGCAAAGGAGGCAATTACCTGCTCAATGTCGGCCCCGACTCCCAGGGGGTGATTCCTCCCGAGGAGGTCCAGCGCATCAGTGAGGTCGGCCAATGGCTGAAAACCAACGGGGAGGCGATCTATGGCACATCTGCCACGATCTTTGGGGACGAATGTGGAACCTACAGCGAGACCGAGAAAGACAAAGACGGCAAACCGGTCTTCAAGAGTGCTACGGACTGGCGCTGCACAGCCAGGTCTGGGAAGGTCTATATTCATCTGATGAAGTGGCCCCAAGCGGCGTTCACCTTCGACGCGAAAGGGAAGATTGGCAAGGTCAGCAAAGCCTACCTGCTGGCAGACCCAAAGAAGGAGTCCCTGAATGTGACCCAGGAGGGCACGAAACTGACGGTGCCACTTCCCAACCAGGCCCCGGACCCCATCGCCTCGGTTCTCGTTCTGGAGACGGCCCAATAGACGACGTCAAATGACTCCTCGCCATTCTGATCTGTGACTTCGAGAACTGGACAAATACTGAGTTGGCAGAAGGTTGAATGAAAATTCCAAACCTCATTCCGCTGACTTTTGTCGCAACGACCATGGTCGCGTCTTATCTTGTCCGGGGCTCCGAAGCACATGAAGATTCATGGCCAACGGAATCACCGGGATCTGCCAAAGGAAACACACCTTCTTCGTTGAGGACCTTTGAGGAACGCCGCCACTGGATTATTGACCAAGTGGAAGCCAACCCGCAGGCCGCCGTGAAAGACCATCCCTTTTTCGCTGCGGAAGCGTGCTTTCTTGCGGGGAAGATCGCAGAGGGGAGGGATCTGGCGGGGAAAGGTTACTCGACCTGGAGCTCCAAGGACCCCCTCAAAGTCCGCGCCACCGATTTCTTCCGCCTCTGGCCGGCGATGGATTGTTACGTCCGCTACCAGCAATACCTGGACCCGAAGAGCAAGGACGCCTTCAAGAAATTCATGACGGGCATCCGCTGCTACAGTTACGGCTACACGGCCAACCTTAGCATGCTGATGTGGACAACTCGGCTGCTCGGCGAACAGGAATGGGGCGTGGAAGCCTTTGTCCCCATGGCACCCAAGGACACCACCTCTCATTACAAGGCGGATCCGTCCATCCCGATGAAAGCGCGCCTGATGCGGATGATCGACGCCCAGGCGATCACCGGCGGGGAGGAATACGCCTCCCGCCCTTACGGTGCTGCCAACCTCGGCCCGATCCTCTGTTTGTCGCAGCTCGCAAAAGATCCCGAGCTGAAAACCCATGCGCGCATTGCCCATGAAGCCACCCTGGCTCGTTACGCACCCATCTGGCTGGAGGGTGCGATGATCATCACCAGCCGACGCAGTTATCCCGATCTATTTAACGATCCGATGGGCATGGCTACCTGGTTCTGGACTTTCTTCGGCGGCAGTCTTTGTCCTGGCGCGGGTACGCACGCCTTGGAATCCGCCATAATGGGGGAAGCGGTGCCGGCCGTCATTGAACACGCGGCCACCGACCGGACAAAGCCCTTTACCGTGCTCAACCGTTTTCAGGAAAACTCGTCCGGGCGGCAGATTTCCTGGATTGACCGGACCTATGGTGTGTTCAGCGAATCCTTCCACACCAATCCGCGTCCATTCGGACAGACGTATCCATTTGGCGTGCGGTGGATCACCACAGGTGCGCCTAACTACACTTTGCTTTGGTTCTCCGTGCCGGTGCTTGACGAGCAGATGCAAGGGAATTTCCCGGGCAGCCACCCGCACGGGTTTGACGTCAACGCGCAGTCGACCTTCCAGCATGAAGGCTCCCTGCTTTATGTTGTTAACACGGAGGCCGAAAAGAAATCGCGCTACGATTACGGGTTGGGATTCGTTCCCGGCGGCGCGCTGGCCGTCATCGACGAATCGGCATCCATCGGACGCGTTTTTCTGCACTACCCCGGCGTGCTGATCGCCTTCAGCGCCACGAAACCCTTTTCGTGGGATCGCACCGCGCAGATAAAATACGCCTGCGGCACACCACATCCGGGCGACTCTGAATTCCGCGTGCCGGGCCCGCAATTTGCCGCCGCCATCGAAGCTGCCGGGGAGGAAGAATTTCCAGGCGCCACACCGACGGAAAGGATTCGGAAGTTTCGAGACATCATAATCGCGAAAAGCCGGCTACAGCCGATCACGAGCGAGGCGTTCGCTGGGATCTATACCGATCGCAAGGGGAATGTCATCCGCCGCGCCTTTGGGGGTGCGGCAGCGGTGAACGGCCAGCCTGTGGATTTCGCCGGCTGGGCGTTGGCGGAAAGCCCATGGGTCTGGCAAGCCTCCCCGAAAGCTATTCTGACCGTTACCGATGGCGAAATCATACGTGCCTACGATTTCAAGGAATGGACCATCAGTGAACAAAAGAAATAGCACATGACCATGACCCTCAGGAATAAACTCGGACTTTTGCTTCTCGCCGCATCACTCACGACCGCGAAATCCCAACAATCGAACCAGCTCACTGGCACGACCATAGAGAGCAGCGCACCTCCCACGGAACACCTAAAATGCCTGCTCTGGTACGAGAAGCCCGCGTCCAAATGGACGGAGGCGCTGCCGGTTGGCAATGGGCGCCTCGGAGCAATGGTCTTCGGCGGCATCGACCAGGAGCATCTCCAACTCAATGAAGGAACGCTCTGGGCTGGGGGCCCATATGACCCTGCCAACACCAACTCCCTGGCCGCTCTCCCGCAAGTCCGGGAGCTGGTCTTCGCGGGGAAATACGACGAGGCCTGCAAGCTGATCAAACTGAGGATGATGTCGGTGCCTTTGCGCCAGCTTCCGTATCAGACCCTCGGCGACCTCCACCTCGATTTCGGGACCAATGCCCCGGTGCAGGATTACCTGCGCGAACTCGATCTGGATTCCGCGATCGCCGGAGTGAGTTACACGGCCTGCGGCGTTCATTACAAACGGGAGTTTTTTTCCAGCGCACCGGATCAGGCCCTCGTCATCAGGATCACCGCCGACAAGTCGGGATCGATCTCCTTCACAGCGGACCTGAGCACCCCGCAAAAGGCAACCGTCACCACCGAGGGGAACGACACCCTGGTGATGGACGGGGTGAATGGCGAGGCCCAGCACATCAAGGGAGCGCTGAAGTTCCAGGCGCGCCTCCGCATCCTCCCCAAGGGCGGAAAGTTGACAGCGGAGAGCGGGAAACTGAGCGTTTCGAACGCCGATTCTGTCACGCTCCTGTTCGACGCGGCGACGAGCTTCAGGAACTACAAGGATGTCAGCGGCGACCCGGTTTCTCTCGTGAAGCAACGCCTCGCGGCTGCCTCGGCGAAGGATTACGCTTCCCTGCGCGAGGCTCATGTTGCCGACTACCGGAAATTCTTCCGCCGGGTTGACCTCAATCTCGGGGAAACTCCCGCGATGAAGCTGCCGACCGACCAACGGATCGCCCATTTCAACAACGGGAAGGATCCCCAACTCGCCGCCCTCTACTTCCAGTTCGCGCGCTACCTACTTATCAGTTGTTCCCGACCCGGAGGACAACCCGCCACCATTCAGGGGCTCTGGAACGACTCGCTGACGCCAGCCTGGGATAGTAAATACACCATCAACATCAACACGGAGATGAACTACTGGCCGGCCGAGACCTGCAACCTCTCCGAGTGCATTGATCCCCTCACACAAATGGTGCTCGACCTCTCGAAAAGCGGCGTCCGCACCGCGAAGGTGATGTATGGTGCGAGCGGCTGGGTGACCCACCACAATACCGACATCTGGCGCGCCACCGGACCTATCAACAGCCCCAACGGAGGCATGTGGCCGCTGGGAGGCGCCTGGCTCTGCCAGAACCTCTGGGAACATTACCTCTTCTCGGGTGACAAGGAGTTCCTTGCCAGGCTCTATCCTGCCATGAAGGGATCGGCCGAATTCTTCCTCGACACACTGGTTGAGGAACCGACGCACAAGTGGCTCGTCACCTGCCCATCGGGCTCACCCGAAAACATGAACCCGGCCGCCGAAGGAACCGACATCTGCGCCGGAGCAACCATAGACATGCAGATCCTGCGCGATCTCTTTTCCAACTGTATCGAGGCTTCGAAGACATTAGGCGTGGACAAGGAGTTCGCGGCCAGACTCGCAGGCACCCGCGATCGCCTCGCCCCGATGCAGATCGGCAAAGCCGGACAACTCCAGGAATGGATGCAGGATCTCGACCTCCAGTCGCACGAACTCCAACACCGCCATGTCTCCCATCTCTACGGGCTCTATCCGAGCGCCCAGATCGACGTGAACACCACGCCCGCCCTCGCAGCCGCCGTGAAGAAGTCGCTGGAGATTCGTGGCGATAAGGCCACCGGATGGGCGACTGCCTGGCGCATCAACCTCTGGGCGCGCCTCCACGACGGCGACCGTGCCTACAAGATTCTGACGATCCTCCTCAGCCCCTCCCGCACCTATCCCAACCTCCTCGATTCCTGCCCGCCGTTCCAGATCGACGGGAATTTCGGTGGTGCCGCAGGCATCACCGAGATGCTGCTCCAGAGCCAGAGTGGCATGATCCAGCTCCTTCCCGCACTCCCCTCGGCCTGGCCAACAGGGAATGTCTCGGGAATCCGCGCCCGCGGCGGTTTTGAGGTCTGCATGGAATGGGCCGCGGGAAAGCTGACCCGCGCCACGATCAAATCACTGCTCGGAAACCCGCTCAGGATTTCCTACGGAGGGAAGACGATCGAGCTCAAAACCACGAAGGATCAGATCCTCACGGTGGACGATCATCTGGTTGTCAAGCGGTTTCTAGAAAGCGCGATCCTATCCTACGGCGATCCGCAGGATGAACTCCGCCATTGGGCCATCGCGTGCCGCGACGTTTTAGGGCCTGTCCGGGTCCGGCCTCCACTGGTTGGCTACTGCTCATGGTATCAAGTTTATGGCCGGGTCCAGCCCGACGATATACGCCGGGCGATCAACACGTTCTCCCCATACGATTCCCCTACCGGCGGCCGCACGATCCAGATTGACGATGGCTATCAGGTCTCTCCCGGCGATTGGAGCGGGCGCGAAGCATGGAAAACTGAGTTGGATAAGCTTCCCGCAGAAATTTCCGGAAAAGGGTTCATCCCCGGTATTTGGGTGGCGCCGACCGCGATTCAGAAAGATCACCCGATTGTCAAGGAACATCCCGACTGGTTGCAGCGCGATGCCAGCGGCGAGCCGTGCATCCGGTTTAACAATTGGGGCGAGACCTATTACCTTGAAGCGGACCATCCCGGCGCCCGTAGATTCATCAAAGACACTCTTCGCAAGCTCCGCGCAAATGGCTGGCAGTATTTCAAAATCGACTTTGCCTATACGGTCAGCAGCGACCGGGCAAAATACGATCCAAGCAAGACAACCTACGAGACGCTGCGGGATCAATGGAAGCTTTTCCGAGAGGCGCTTGGCGAGGATGCGATCATCAACGCATGCGTCGGCGGGATTTTGCGCTACTCGCTGGGCGCTGTGGATATCTCGCGAATTGGCGGCGACATCAACGCCGATATGGACACCATTCGACGGAATCTCTCTGAGATGATGTTGCGCTCCCACGTCAACGGCCTCTGGTTCCAGACCGATCCCGATGCTTTTTACATGCGCAGCGAGAAATCGAAGCTGGACTTCGAGCAGTCTCATTTGCTCACCGCGACACAGGGGCTATTGGGAACGGCTTTTCTCACTTCGGATTTTGGCGACCAATGGAACGCATCCGCCGCCGGGGTGGTGAAGCGATACTGGAACAAGAACGGTCCCCGCGTGCCGCTCGCACAGCATCTGATCTTGCGGCCAGACGGTCTCCCTGCTGCGGTCTCGGTGGCCTACGGTGGCGGAGAATATGCGGTCGGGCTCTACAACTGGGATAAACAGGCCAATACCCAATCGATTCCTCTCAGGGATATCCGGCTGCCCGATAGTCAAAAATATACTGTTTCTCTCGCATCCAACGGTACAGAAAAAGTCGCCTTAGCGGACGGGATCCTTTCCGTCTCCGGACAACCCGGAGAGAGCATGAGAATCATCAGCCTCCGCACGACCCCAGTCCATTGAACAGATGAAAACTAGAATTATGAACATGAACAAGATCGCAATACCTATATTCATTCAAGGGGCGGCGTTTCTGGCACTGTGCGGATGGGCAGCGGCCGCAGGAGCCGAACAGCCAGTCAAACCCGTTGAGCAAGAGCTTTTGGCCTCGCAAGTCCACAACTTGGGCGGCTTTTTCGGCGAACGCTGGCAGGCCAGCAAGGAGGGGTCGCTAAAGGATTTCGATATTGAGCGTTTTGTCCGGATGGTAGAGGAGAAGAAGACCACGGATTGGTTCTGGATCGGCGAGCAGCCGGGCAAGTGGCTGGAATCTTCCGTGCTCTCGAGTGCCGGAGGCAAAGATGCCGCGCTGGAATCAAAGGCGCGGGAGATGCTTGGGCGCATGGTCAAATCTCAGGAAGCAGGGGGGTATCTGGGGATTACCTCTCCCGAGGTCCGGACCACCGAGAAGCCACTGCGCGGGATGGATCCGTATGAGCAATACTTTACGTTTCACGCTTTATTGACAGCCTACGAGGAGTGGGGCGACCGCGCGGCTCTCGACGCCGCCATCAAGCTGGGAGATTATTACCTGAATCACATTGGTCCTGGCAAAGCGGAGTTCTGGCCCAGCCCCTACCGCCCGCCGGAGAACACCAAAAGCTTGGTCTGTCCGCAGGCGGTCTGGGCGCCCAAGGATGCGGTCAAACCGGAGAAGCAATACAAACATTCTGAGATAGCCGGGCATACTGCACACTACGGCTTCGAGGGGACGCTCGTGATCGATCCGATTCTGCGACTGTATCAGGCGACCGGACAAAAACGGTTCTTGGATTGGGCTAAGTGGGTGACCAGCCGGATGGACACATGGAGCGGCTGGAACTCGTTCTCGAAACTGGACGATGTGGCGGCCGGGAAGATCGGGATCCACGAGATTCAGCCTTACGTCCACTCGCATACGTTCCAGATGAATTTTCTGGGTTTCCTGCGGATGTATCAAATCACAGGGGACAAATCCTACCTGAACAAAGTGGAAGGCGCATGGAAAGACATCACCGAGCGCCAGATGTTCATCACCGGCGGGGTTAGCGTGGGCGAACACTTTGCGCCCGGTTACGAACGTCCGTTGGACGGACGCGTGGTGGAAACATGCGCGAACATGTCATGGATGCAACTCAACCAAGCCCTGCTGGAGTTGACGGGCGACACCCGCTATGCCGATGTTGAGGAGCGGTTGCTCCTCAACCATGTGTTTGCCGCGCAGGAGGTGGACGGAGCCAGTTACCGCTACCACACACCGCCCAACGGTTTCAAACCGGTGGAGTACTTTCACGGACCGGACTGTTGCACTTCCAGTGGCCCCCGGCTGGTGGCATTGCTGCCCAAGTTCTTATATGCCGAGTCCAATGGCGCGTTGCTGGTCAATCAATATGTTGCTTCCACTGCCGAGTCTAAGCTTGCTGGTGGGGCTCACGTTGCATTGACGCAGGAGACCCGCTATCCCGAGGAGGAGACGGTGACTTTAAAAGTGGATCCGGACGCGCCTGCTTCGTTCGCCCTGAAGCTCCGCATGCCTGGCTGGTGCGAGAAACCCGAGGTGTCAGTGAACGGGGGGGAGCAAGCTGGAGCAAAGCCGGGGGGATATCTGACGATTGAACGCGCATGGCAAAAGGGGGATGTGGTGCGGTTGCGCTTCCCGATGGACGCAAAATGGATTCAACACGATCATCTTCCTGCTGATAAGGCGCGTTGGGCCGTCATGCGGGGTCCGGTGGTTTATGCGGTGGACACGCTCTGGTGGGATGTGAACGGGGTTGCCTCTCCAAGGGATGTTGCACGGTCGCTCGCGGTGCTGCCCAATGCACCGCTGGCGCAGGAACCGGTGCCGATGGCCGGAGTTATGGGTCCGGGTCTGCGAACGGAATTTGAATCCGTCCAAGGCGTAAAAGTCAGACCTCTGCTGGTGCCATTTGCCAACGTGGGACGCTGGTATCGCGATCCGGCTTCGAAGCCGGATAGAAACTCAAAGGCATATTCCTACGCGGTCTGGCTGCCCGCAGCCGATTCAAAAGAATTTACCGCCATGGCGCGCAATGAGGCAGCCAACGCATTGGCATTCCGATCCATCGATCTGGTGAAAATCGGCGATGAGGCGCAGGAAAGTGAGCACAAGCTCGAGGGAAAGGAAACATCCACTGCTGGGAGTTTTAACGGTCGCGCCTATCGGCACGGCAAGGAATTCGGCTGGACAGTCAAGGTTTCGACAGAATCGCCGACCAATCTTGTTGTGACCTACTGGGGGGGGGACAGCGGGCGCGAGTTCGACATTCTCATCAATGACGAAATGGTGGCGACGGAGACGCTTACCGCTGAGAAGCCGGGTGAGTTTATCGAGAAGTGCTACGCGATTCCCTTGGCGGTGGTTGCCGGCAAGACCGATGCGCTGGGTCAGAAAGTGGAAACCGTCAAAGTGACGTTCCTCTCCCGCAACAAGAAACCAGCCGGTGGGGTTTTCGGGCTGCGCACCGAACAGGCTAATCCCGGGGAAAAGCATGGAAGTCGTCCTCCTGAAGCTCTCACCTCTAAAATAAGATTCCTATGAAAAAATCTATCCGATCCCATTCAGCACTTTTTGTGACAAAATCCGCCGCAGCGGTGTTGGCGGTGTTCCTCGCGGGCTCTTCCATGTCCTTTGCCAATGTGAAGCCGGGCCCCCTTTTTTCCGATGGAGCCGTGTTGCAGCAGGGGAAAAAGACCCCGGTGTGGGGAACGGCCGACCCCGGGGAACAGGTGACGGTCAGCATCGATGGAAAGCAGGCGACCGCCACGCCAGACGCACAGGGCCACTGGATGGTCCAGTTGCCGGAACTGACTGCGGGCGGGCCGTTCGAAATGACCGTCAGCGGCAAGGACAAGGTGGTGGTGCACAATGTGGCGGTGGGGGAGGTGTGGATTGCCTCGGGGCAGTCGAACATGGATTTTCCGCTACGAACCTACAAACCGACTGATCCCGATTATGGCCCCAAGGCCTATGCTTTCATTGCGACCGTCAATGACCCGCTTCTGCGTTTCTTTGTCGTTTCCAAAAAGACCGCCTACCAAGGACCGCTTTCCAACGATGTCAACCCGCAGGGTGGCTGGAGGGAGGCGAATCCTAAGAATGCTGATAGTTTTTCTGGTGTCGCCTTCCACTTTGCGGCGGCTTTACGCAAGAACCTGAATGTCCCGGTGGGAATCATCCAGTCCGCCTGGGGGGCCACCTTTGCCCAGGCATGGACGAGCAAGGAGGGGCTGGAGAGCAACCCGGAACTGAAGAAAATCCTGGAAGGAAAGGACCGGGCGATCGCGGCCTATCCCGAGGCGCAGAAAAAACTGGAGACAGAGGTGATTCCCGCCTGGAAAAAGGCCTGCGAGACAGCGAAGGCACAAGGAAAACCCGAGCCGAAGGGCCCTCGCGGTCCCTTGTCCCCCGGCGACAAGATGCTTCCATCGACCCTGTTCAACGCGATGATCAATCCCCTGATCCCCTATGGAATCAAAGGGGTGATCTGGTATCAGGGAGAAGCGGATGCGGGCAACCCCGGACAATACCGCATACTTTTCCCGGCGTTGATCAAGGACTGGCGCGCGCACTGGGGACAGGGGGACTTTCCCTTCCTGTTTGTCCAGCTCGCCAACATCGGCAAGCCTCAAGAGAATCCTGTGGAGGGAGGCTGGGCTGGTCAACGAGAGTCACAGTTGATGACACTGTCGGTACCCAATACCGGCATGGCCTGTGCCATTGACCTGGCCGATCCGGATAATCCTGGTGACATCCATCCTCACAACAAGGAGGAAGTGGGACGACGTCTCTCCCTGATTGCTTTTTCGGAGGTTTACGGCAAGCCGGTAACGAGCTATTCGGGGCCGGTTTATTCCGGTGTTCAGTTTGGCGGTGGGACCGCGCGCCTGAAATTCTCGCACGTGGATGGAGGGCTCGTGGCAAAGGGAGAAAAGTTAACCGGGTTTGCCATCGCGGGCAAGGATGGCAAGTTTGTTTGGGGGAATGCCAGGATCGATGCAAGCACCGTGGAGGTTTCAAGCTCCGAGGTGCCTCAGCCCGTGGCGGTTCGGTATGATTGGGCAGGTAACCCGATCGGTAATCTATACAACAAGGATGGGTTGCCCGCGGTGCCATTCCGCACAGATACCGATGCGCCTTTAACTCAACCCAAACACTGAAACACTTCATCCTTGGCTTAACCCCGAGACTCTTATGACGACACGACCCTTTCTTTTCCGGCTCCGGTTCGACCGATTGCCTTGCAAGCTGCTCTTTTCATTGGGACTAGCACTCTGTTCCTTTCACGCCTTCGCCGAGACCGACCTGCCGCAACAGCAACATGCTGACCAACCCCACGAAAGATAACACGCTCTTATCTGTTACAAAAAATAAACCTTGCCACTAACACTTCCATGAAAAAACCACTAAGTCTCCTCCTCTGTTATTCCCTTGTCGCCGTCCAGTTTGCCACCTTTGCAGGCGACGCGTTCAGCCCTTCACCTCTTAAGCTCAAGCGCGAAGGTGATGGAAAGTATATCCCGTTCGAGCCGGCGTCCCTTCCACCGGGGACACCGCAAGAACTTTATCCGGGCGTGCTCAGCGGTCTCTCCTTCGATGTTTTCGTGCATGACCTTCCCGCGCAGAATGTGACCATTGAACTCGGCTTCGTGGATACCGTCAGCAAGGAGGCCGGTCAAACCACCTTCCAGGTCGCGGCCAACGGAGCGCCCCTGGACGCGAATCTAGATGTCTGGAGCAAGGCGGGTGGCGCTTTCAAGCCTTGGGTGATGAAATCCACCTACAGCCACACCGGCGGACCGCTCGCGATTTTGTTCACCGGTCTTGGGAAACCTGCTTTCGTAAGTTACGCGCGCATCACGGATTCGAACGGGAAGGAACTCGCCTTCGGCAATGCCGCCGACTGGAAGAACGGCGAACGCATCAAACTGCTCGATGCCCGGTCGCGTCCGTTCCGCCGGGTGAAGGTGGGGGAGGTTCCATTTTTCAATGCCGATCACAGTCCCGTCGGATCCTGGTCCAGTTTCGTTTATGGCATGGAAGAAAGCGGCGGCGTCCAGGTCTGCAAATGGGGCGGCGGAAAAATGACACTGGCTCCGGATCAGGGAGTGATCATCGCCGTGAAGAACGGGCCGACCGAACGCATCATGCCCTTCGCCTGCAAACAACCCTCTTCAGGGACAACGACGCGGATCACTGACAAGGAGGTCACGCGGAAGCTTGGCGCCTGCACGGACGAGTGGACGATTCCCATGGGCGTGAGCTGGACCCATTATACGCCCGCATGGCACATGCAGGACTGGGGGAAGGCTTCGGACGAGGATAGGCGCCGCTTTGCCCTGCCTGTGACCTGGATGCAATACCAGATTGACAACCGCACTGGCAAGGAGGAGACGCAACTGCTCTTCAGCCTTCAACAATCGGCCGAAAGGGCCAAGGGATGGAACGGGTTCGACGGCTATGTCGTTGACTCGACGAGCTCTATCGCGGTGAAAACCGGCGACGCTGAATTGCTCACTGCGGAGCAGGCCAAAGAGCGCTTTGGTGTGGACGGAGCCACCTCCGCATTTTGTATCCGTGTGCCGGCAGGAACTCAAAAGGATGTCACGTTTTATATTGCCCAATACAAGCATGGAAATACCGGGAAACTGGAGGATCAGACTTTGAAACTAATGTGCGACGCCCTGTTTTCTGACATCAACGACATTTTCCAGACAGCTCAAGCCATCCAGCCGGATGTCATCGCCCGCTGCAAGGAGGTGGACAAGATGTTGGCCGATTGCAGACAGGACGAGGAACGCCAGTTTCTCGCGGCACACGCCCTCCATTCCTACCAATTCAACTCGATCCTGCAAGCGACAGAGAAGAAGGAGCCGGTCTGGGCTATCGAAGAAGGCGAATGCGGGTATGCCAATACCCTCGACCTGACGGTTGACCAGGTTTTCTATGAACTGGCTATGCATCCATGGACGGTGCGCAACGAGTTGGATAACTTCTCGAAGATATTTTCCTACACGGATGAACTAACTCTTCCGGGACAAAAGCAACGGGTCCCTGGCGGAATCGGATTCTGCCATGACATGGGACGCAACGTCGGTTTTTCCACGCGCGAACGCGGGGCGGCGTATGGAACCCTGATGACCCAGGAGGAACTTCAGAACTGGATCATCTGCGCCGCGCTTTACTGGAAAGCCACCGGTGACAACGCCTGGCTCGAGGCGAACAGGGACATCTTCAAGGAGGCGCTCACGTCGATGCAATTGCGCGACGACCTGGATCCCGCCAAGCGTGACGGCGTGACGACCTATGTCTCCAACTTCAAGGATCGCACCGGCGAAATTACGACCTATGACGCCATGGATCAATCGCTGCAAGTCCCGCAAAACAGCCTCTACATCGCGGTGAAATCGTTTGCCTGTTATTTGATGCTGAAGCCCGTTTTTCTCCAACTTGGAGAGACAGCTCTGGCCAAGGAAGCTCAGGACGCCGTCGCCTACACGTCCAAGGGGATCCTGTCGCACTGGGACGGAACTCGTAACTATTTCCCGGCTGTATTTGGTGGAAAATCGACTTCTGGAATCATTCCCGCCATCGAAGGTCTGGCCTATCCCTATGCCATGGGTTTGACCAAGGAGGTGGCTCCGGATGGTCCCAATGCGGAACTGATCGGGCACCTCAAAACCCACTTGAATACCATCCTTGTCCCCGGTGTCTGCGTGGATGCCAAGACCGGCGGATGGAACCTTTCATCCAGCAGTGCCACCACCTGGGTTAGCAAGGTCTATCTCAATCAGTTTGTGGCAGAGAATGTCTTGGGGATGAAAAATGCTGCGACCGGCCTCGACGCCGATGCCGCGCATTTCGCCTACGAGGTGCTCGGAGCCCCCGTGGTTTGCTGGACGGACCAGATTTATACCGACTCCCATACCGCCTACGGCTGCCGCCATTACCCGCGCGGTGTCACCAGCGCCCTCTGGTGGCTCTGGCCGCCCGGACGTTAATATATGATCAACCACCCTTGTCCAAGACACGGAATTGAAAAGTTGAACAGGGAGCCCCACATGCAGGAAAATGGAGGTGATGAAAACAACATTTCACCCACAGGAGGCTCCCCGTCATGCGGAAGTTTAATAGTATGTTCAGCCAGTTGTTGAGTCTTTTTCCGCGCGCGGAGTTTGAAAAAGCGGTTCGTGCCCACCGGGCGGACCGGGCGGCCAAAGGCTTTGATTGCTGGACGCAGTTCGTGGCGATGCTCTTCTGCCAGCTTGGGAGAGCGCACAGTCTTCGTGAGATTTGCGGCGGCCTGGCCAGCGTGGAGGGAAAGCTCAACCACCTTGGAGTCGGGGATGCCCCGAAGCGCTCTACTCTCTCCTACGCCAATGCGCACCGGCCCTGGCAGCTCTTCGAAGAAGTCTTCATGCAGTTGCTTGGGCGCTGCCAGGGAATCGCGTCCCCCAAGCCCTTTCGGTTCAAAAACAAACTTTTCAGCCTGGACGCGACGGTCATCGACCTCTGCCTGGAGATTTTCGATTGGGCGAAGTTCCGCCGCGCCAAGGGAGCCATCAAATTGCACCTGCTGCTCGATCACGATGGATGTCTGCCCTGCTTTGGAGTCATCACCGAGGGCAAGACCCATGAGATCCGCGTGGCCCGAACCCTCGACTGGCCGAAAGGTTCCATTGTCGCCATCGACCGCGGTTACATGGATTACGCTTTTCTGGACAGCCTCCCC
>Ga0118677_10009662_pt1 | contig 14995 bp, 14 predicted proteins | sample AliMusrvi5mmetaG_FD_86154 | JGI IMG/M metagenome (GOLD analysis project Ga0118677, IMG submission 86154)
TTTCAATTTTTATTTTGAGTATTATTGTTTCCAATATCGGCACTAAGTTATACTCATTATCCAAGATTACCGTAGAGCATTTTTTTTGAAATCATAATATTTTTTTGAACGTTGTTTCGATATCTGTACGAATATCATCTATTGTTTTTCATGGACGAATATCTCTTTCTCTGACAACGAACGAAAGATCAAAGCGATTATTATTGTGTTTTCAATTAAGTAGAATGGCACGAAATCTATATGGCTTTATCCTGCTAGCAATACCAAGATCTCATAGATCTCCACTCCAGCCTCAATGAGTCCATTCTTTGTCATTAATTTCATGAATTGGACCAAGTGGATATGTTTGGATAGCTGGTGGCATATCAAAGAATATTGTCGTATCGTGAATGTGAGACGCCCAAAATAGTTTTCTCTGCATTAATTCTTTTGTCCAATGTGGATATATTGTACTGATCAATCATTCACCGAAAAGTTTTTTTACAATGTATTTTAAAGATATTGAATTATTCTTTTTCTTCTCCTCTAAATATTTGGGAATGATCTTTTTTCGAAAATATTTATATCTAGTCAAAAACTTTTCATGTTTGTCAAATTTTTCTTCACCATAATACACACGGATTATTCTATCTAAATTATTAAGAACATATTCTTCTCATGACTCTTCGATTCTTCTTTCAAAAATGTGTAAAAGCCTTTCCATATGAGATTGCGATGATTGTTGAAATTGAGAATCTTCTACGTTTGGATACATGTCTGTCATAAGCTTTCACTCTTCTCGTGCTTTTTCTATATCCAATGGTGCATAGATACCCTGTTCCAGTATAGATGATAGATATTGTATTTTGGTATAATGGGAACCTATTTTTTCGTTTTCAATATCTTTCTGCAACTGAACGAAAGATTTCTCATATTCCTCTTGGATCCCTTGTTTATCTAAATTATTTTTCAGAGACTTATTGATTCTTCCTCTTATAGTAAAACTATTCTTCTGTGCTTCGGAAGACTGATGATTATTTATTTCATTAATTTCTTTCGTACTGATTTTCACCGATTAAGTAATAAATCTTCACAATTTGATTATAACCGAAAATATGTCTTTTGCAAATCGCCAAGCAAGAATCTTTTTTCAGAAAAATCTCTTGAATAATCGCAAAAAAACATTATATTACACACAAATAGTATTTATTGTGTAATACAAATCCACATGAAAGAGATAATCAAAAAAATCCTCATAGAATGGCAGGAATCCAAAATTCCCGAGATAGTAGAAAGAAATTACTCTTTTGATAAAGATTTTTCTCAGATTTTGGCCATTATCTGACCGAGAAGAGCAGGAAAAACGTTTTTTATGTATCAGATTATTTTGTGATTACTTAAAAAGATCGCTAAGAACGATATTCTCTTCGTTAATTTTGAAGATTACAGACTCATAGATCTTCAAACCAAGGATTTATGACTACTAATCGATACACATTATGAATTATATGGGAAAAAACCGACATATTTGTTTTTTGATGAAATACAGAATCTCAAAAATTATGGTAAAATCTTGAGGACATTCAAAGATGGTGGATATAAGATAGTTGTTTCTTGAAGCAGCTCAAAGCTTCTTTTAGAAGAAGTTTCGACAGAATTGAGATGAAGATATCATCATCTGCTTATATTACCATTTTCTTTTGAAGAAATAATTAAGTATCATCACATTGACACAAAAAATATCGAATATTCTATCAAGAAAGGAGATATCATGAATATCTTGCATGAGTATGTCGAATACTGATGATTTGGTGAATTATTAATGCAAGAGAAATCCGAAAAAACAAAAACAATAGAGAATTATTACAAAACAATCTTTTACAAAGATATTCTCGAGAGATATTCAATCAAATCCAAATTTCTTTTTGAATATTTCATGAAATACATAGTCAATTCTTACGCTACCATATTTTCGCTTGGAAAGTTCTATGAATATCTACAAAGCCAAAAGATTGAATGATCAAAAAAAACATTAGGTAATTATCTGAATTATCTTCAAGATGCTTTCTTTGTCATAGGCGTAAGCAAATTTTCTTTTTCTCCAAAAAAATCAATTCTGAGTCCGAAAAAGATTTATTTATCAGATAATTCATTCATCAATCTAGCAACTAATTACTCAGAAAATCGCGGTAAAAAACTAGAAAATCTAGTAGCGATACATTTGTATAGACAAGAAAAAGATTTTTATTATTTCCAAAAAGGGAAAGAATGTGATTTCATAGTCAAGACGTGAATCAAGATTAATCAAGCAATACAAGTATGTCGAGAGTTGAATTTTGAGAACAAAGAAAGAGAAACAAAATGACTTTTGGAAGCAATGAAAGCATTTAATCTTACAACATGATATATAATCACGTATGACCAACAAGAAGAAATAACAATCGATGATTGTAAAATACAAGTTTTACCGATCTGGAAAGCTTTGATAGAAAAAATAATATAAAATTTAACTTTTCTTATTTTAATTTAGAAGAGCCCTTCCTTATAGTAATTAAGGAGTTAATTACGGACTACGGACCTATAACAGCTTCTGCCTGCCATCCCGACTAAACTTATTTCTAATGGATGTCTGGACGGACAGTCGAGAAGCAAACGTTAAGCTAGGATCGACAAGGAAGATAAAGAAGAATCCTAGCAATCGCTAGGTTTACCCGCCACGGCGGGTTTTTTTCTCCCCTTTTTTTCTTTTTATAAATCCATATCATTTTACTGTAACAACGACCACTTATCAGATAATGTATGAGCAGTAAAGCCCCGCAAGAAAGAATGGAGGGGTTATGTTTTAAAAACTTTTTGGATGAGAAGATAAATTTGCAGAATTATAATTTTTGAATATAATTAAGTAATAGGTTTTATATTCAGCTAGAGCAAGAATGAATGATTCGGTAAACAATGATTTCGATACAAAAAATCCACAGACAACTACAAAGACTTTAATGGACAAGGTAGGTCTATTTAACGATAATTTTAAGAAAAACTTAGTTACTCTATCAATAGATGATATTAAAAAGTTAGATCTAAATGCTCTACAAGATTTTTTTAAACAAAAAGAGGGGGAATTTAAAGTAGACTATAATGAGTTTATTGCGTATAAAAAATTGTATGGAGCAAATATAAATAATCCAATCTGAGAGGATAGGGATGAAATCAGTAGAAAAAGAGTGTGGGACAAGTGGAACGAAATGGTAGCAAAATATGATCAATATATCTATATGGGCGAATATTACGATGATATGCCCAAAGATCTTACACAAAGTGGTTTTTCACAAGAAGAGATAAATAAAATATATGAAATCATTAGAAATAATGGGGTTCTCGATAATGATCACACAATAAGGACACGAATTATGGACACAAGGGTCTATAACGTAGAGGCAGGAATAGCCAAAACGCTACCAGAAATATTAGCAGAGATCAAAGCAGACAATAGTAATATCATAAATCACCCAGGAACTATAACAAAACAAGATATTAAATTTATATATATAAAGACAGTCATCGTATTGAGATATTTATTATATGAAGCAGAAAAGCACCAAGACACAGAGAACATAAAAATAATCAATCAATCCATTGAGGATACTTTGGATATGATAAGACAAATTGATGATCCTCCTCAGATCCAAGAGTTGGAAACAGAAACAATATCCAATGATATTATCAACACTATAAAATAAAAAAAACACTGCATTTTTCAAAACAAAGTATGAAAGCCCCTGATTGTAACATGGGAAGAAACAATATCCCCCACCGCCTACTCCACAATATATCAACTGGGCATATTCATAGCTTCGCCACCAATAAGCAAGAAGATATGATGGGGACAAATCAAACTTCGACAAAGACTTCAGATCCTACCCCTCAGACCAAAAAATATTTTCATAAAGAAGAATCCTAGCAATCGCTAGGTTTACCAGCCACGGCGGAGTTTTTTCTCCCCTTTTTTTCTTTTTATAAATCCATATCATTCACTGCACAATCAAAATATTTTTACCAATCGATCTCAATGACCACAATCATATATAAGAAGATACGCCACGGCTATGCCAGGATCGACAAGGAGGGACACTTGCAGATCACTATTCCGCTATACAAAAAATGAAATAAATCTTTCGAAGAATCACTAATTGCAAAAGGAGAACAGCTTTTAAAAAATTATAATAAGAAGACACATATCGATCCGATTCAAAAAGACAACATCCTCCTCTTCGGCGAACACATTCCCTTGGAACAATTTCATAAACAATATCCGAGACCAAAGAAACAACCTACTCCTTGCGCCCTGCATCCTGTAACCCAAAGAATTCTGAAAGAAATTTTGGCCGAATATGCCTCCCCCATCATCGAAGAATACAGCAAGAAACTCTGATACAAATGTAAGAAACTCACTATCAGAAAAACGAGTTCTAAACGAGGAAGTTGTACCTATGACCAAAGACTCGCCCTCAATCTCGACCTCGTCCACTTGCCAACGAAATATATCAAATACGTCATCATCCACGAAGCATGTCATTTGAAAATAAAAAATCATAGCAAAAGATTTCGAGCTCTCGTAGAAAGTTTGTGTCCTAACTATAAAGAAACCAAAAAAGAGCTAAGAAAATTTATCATTAGAACTTAGGACTTAGAGCTTAGACATTAGATAGGAAAAAATCAATATATTGTTTTCGAAAAGCAAATTCATAAACTCATCATAGTAAAAATTTGTAGGGGCGAATAGCATTCGCCTATAAAAAAAATACCATCATTCTTAATTCTCAATTTTTAATTCTTAATTTTTATTTATTTTGTTTAAGTTCGAATTTCAGGATTATTATTTCAAAAAGGCAAAGAAAGAAGGATATAAGGCAAGAAGCGCTTTTAAACTTGAAGAAATTCAGGAGAAATTTCATCTTTTCGATAAACAGACAAAAATAATCATGGATATAGGATGTGCTCCAGGAAGCCGAATCCAATACGCAGTCGGACAAATGAAAAAAAATCATATCTCTGATTATAAAATTTTTGGTATAGATATCCAAGACGTAAACCTCAATCTTCACGGAGTGACTACCTACAAAGCAGATATTCAAGACGTAGATCATATCAAAGAAATCTTAACAGAAAATAAAATACAGCAAGTGGATCTCATCCAATCAGACATGGCACCAAACACAATGGGAGTCAGAGATGTAGACGCAATGAGATTATTTGAATTATTGGAATACGTGAAACCCATCATCAAAAATTTTCTGAAACCGGACGGAAAATTCGTCATCAAACTATTTATGGGACCAGGGTTCGAAGAGTTCATCAAAGAAATGAAAGATATCTTCGGTGGAAAACACATTAAAACGCTAAAACCAGCTGCTTGCAGAAAAGAAAGCAAAGAGATTTATGTTATAAAGATATAAGATGCAACAAGAAAGCAAAAAATCACATGGACTTATTTCCGCAATTTTTGCACTCCTGGGAAATATTATTATCACCATCCTCAAATGAATAGGATTCGCGCTTTCATGATCAGGAGCATTATTTTCTGAAACTATTCATAGTATGGCGGATACGCTCAACGAATCATTTCTTCTCATAGGGATCAAACGTTCATCCAAGAGAGCCGACAAAGAATTTTCTTATGGATACGGGAAAGAAAGATTTTTCTGGGCGCTCATTTCCGCCTGTGGAATATTTTTTGTATGAGCAGGAGTGACGGTATATCACTGAGTACAAGCACTGTTCAATCATCATACCATTGTAACCAACCGGCTTACCTTCTGAATTTTGGGACTTTCATTCCTTATAGAAGCAAGCACCTTCACTATTGCAATCAGAGAATTGATAAACGCTCATCCGAAGAAAAAATTCAGGAATATCTTTACTGATGCGGATCCAGTGACACTGGCGGTCATCTATGAAGATGGAGTGGCGCTTTTATGAGTAATCGTAGCAGGAATAAGCATACGGATAACGCACATAACAGGAAAAGGAATATGGGATTCTCTAGGATCTATCATCATAGGAATATTGCTAGGCTTCTTAGCGCTCATACTCATCAACAAAAATAGAGAGTTCCTCATAGGCAAAACCATTCCCAAAGACATCCAAGAAGAAGTGATAGAGATGCTGGAACAAGAAGAGATCATAGAGAAAGTTATAGATTTTAAGTCTGGAGTTTTGGACATCGGTAAATATCACATCAAGTGTGAAATAGAATGTAATGGTACAGGACTACTCAAAACTATCGGACAAAAAGATTTTTTGAAGAAAGAATACGAAAAAGTAAAAGAAAATTATCAGAATTTCTTGGAATTTTGCATCGATTATACGAGAAGAGTCCCTAGAGTAATATGAATGCACATCGATGATTTAGAAAAAAGAATCAAAGAAAAATTTCCTCAGATCAAGCATATAGATATAGAAATTAATTAAAAGATGTATCGTTCAATCAAAAATAATATATTATTTTTGAAGGAAGATATAAAACATTAAAACAACACAACAACAATCTTAATAATCTTATTAATATTTTAATATTTTATTATTTTAATTCTATCCACGATGAGTAATCTCTCCAAAACCATAGAACATCTACAGAAAAAAAATAAAATATTCTTCATTACCACCTCAAACAGACGAGAATGATTACATGAGGTGCCGAAATCTACACAACTCGCTCATCATATCGCCAAAGAAGTAGGCGAAGAAAAAGTGACCATATTAGATATCCCTCAGATGAAAATTCATCCTTGCGAAGGCAATGTTTCAACATTGAAAGGGAATAGCTGCTGACCCAAAGAGGCAAATTTGAAAGATTCTGAAAAAAATCCTTCCTGATGCCACAGATGCCGAGCCTCTATCAATAATTCCGATGATGAACTTCGAAAAGTATCCAAAGCGTTATTAGAATCAGAAGTTGTAATATTTTTCACTTCAGTGAGACGATGACAGACTAATAGTATATATCAAAAGGTAATTGAAAGATTGACACGGATAGAAAATCGCCACAGTACATTGGGTGAAGAAAATATAATCAAGAATATCCAAGCATGAATAATTGTAATTGGACACAATTGGAACAATGAAGCAGTAGTCAACACGCAAAAAACAGTGCTAGAGATGTTCGGATTCAAAGTCCCCAAAGAGATTTCACGATGACGGACATTTACCGATATGAACGACGAAAGTCAAAAAAGCTATCAATGAGCAGCTGAACAATTCGAAAGAGATTTTTGATTCAGCCTCGAAAAATAACTTACAACGAAGGAATTGAAATACTCTCACATATCTTTATAGGTTAGTCACTATTTATTTTTTTAAAAAATCATCATGAGCATTACAGGCATTCTTCTGATTATCGTTATCATTGTAATACTTTATTTTGTATTCGCATACAATAGATTGGTGAAATTGAAAAACAATGTCAAAAATTCTTTTGCGGATATTGATGTCCAGATGAAGATGAGATTTGATTTGATAGAAAACTTAGTAAATACCGTCAAAGGATATGCGACTCATGAAAAAGAAACGCTAGAAAAATTGACAAAAGCAAGAACACAATTTCTTAGTGCCACTACACAAAACGATAAATTAAAAGCTGATGATATGGTCAGTGGTACACTCAAATCTCTCTTCGCAGTAGCAGAAAATTACCCTGACCTCAAGGCCAGCGCGAATTTCATTCAGCTTCAAAACGAACTTGCCGATATAGAAAACAAGGTTGCAGCGACAAGAAGATTTTTCAACTCCAGCATCAATGAGCTCAATTCTACTGTCCAAGCATTCCCTAGCAGCATAATCGCCGGTATGTTTGGATTTAAACAAGATAATTTCTTCGCAGTAACTGATGAGAAAGAAAAGGAGGTGCCACAAGTGAAGTTCTAGTTGTTATTGGTAATTGGTTATTTGTAATTGGTTATTTGTAATTGGTTATTTGTAATTGGTTATTTGTCATTGGTTATTGGGGAGCTAAATGAGCCAAACCCAATACACCAATCCCCAATATACCAATATACCAGTTTTTAGCTTATAGTCTCTTTTATTCCCTTTGCCGATCCGATGTACAAAGGCATCCAAAGTTCATTGCGAGCAAATAGGATGAGAAGCTATTTTTTGATCGTACTTTTTCCTATTTTTCTGCGAGCTATCATCACGATAGGATTTACTATATATACATTCAGCCAAAGCAATCAGACCATCTCACGAACTACAGCACGAGCAGAGGGACAGGCCGCATCATGGCAAATATTTTCCTTACTAGGACCTATCATTCTACTCCGATGAATAATTTCTTTCTTCTTCTATAGACAGATCATTTTCAAATTTGCTGGTGCGAGACCGATCACAAGGATTGAAAATCCCGAGATCTATAATATAGTAGAGAATCTGTGTATCTCCAGAGGATTGACTACCCCCAACATTTGAATTCTCGACGACGATAGCCTCAATGCCTTCGCTACGGGACGAAGTACCAAAAACGGTTGGATCGTTTTTTCCAGAGGGATTATCAATAGATTGGATAAAAATGAAATCGAAGCAGTTGCTGGCCATGAGCTCACCCATATCATCAATAAGGATTCACTTCTAATGATTGTAATCGTCGTATTCGTAGGAGTAGTCTGAACTTTGGGACAGATTCTCATCAGGATAAGAGGCGATAGAAACAGCAAAAATCCACTTCCACTGATCGGGTTGATTTTATTAATCTTATGATATCTTATCTATCCGCTAATCCAGCTAGCCATTTCACGCAAGAGAGAATACCTAGCCGATGCCGGCAGTGTCGAGCTGACTAAAGATAAATTTGCTATGATCTCAGCGCTACAAAAAATTTCTCAAGATCCCATCATCGAATCCATCCAGAAAGACACCATCGCTGCAATGTGCATTCGAAGCCCATTCTCTAAGGATAAAACGGGATGACTTCGCAATCTCTTTTCTACGCATCCTACGATAGAAAACAGAATTAAAGCATTGGAAAGTTATTAAGATATTTTTTACAATTCCCGGTATTTACGATATTTACGTCCTTTTACGCTATGTACAATTATGAGATATTATATCGCATATAAATTTGCAGACAACGACAAAGACCTCCTCAAAAAGAATCTGGAAACCATTTCCGATATAATCGAGAAAACGGACGCCTCGACATTCATTTTCTGTCGTGATATGCAACGTCGATGAACGATTGAGATGACTATCAATGAAATAATCCACCAAGCATTCGATGAAGTAAAAAAATCTGATGCCATCATAGCGCTTATCGAAAGCGAAGAAAAAAGTGAAGGTATGCTCTTGGAAATCGGCTATGCTAAAGCCGTAGGAAAGAAGTTGATTGTAGTTATAAAAAAATGAGTTAATTTGAGGTTTGTAAGAGCACTCGCAGACGAAGTAATAGAGTTTGAAAAGGTAGAAGATATCAAAATAACTTTATAATTTACAATCTTTTAATTTTTTAATCTTTTAATTATATAACAATGCCAGCAAACAGATATGACGATTCGCTGAGAGAAGGGAACCAAATAATCATTGATCTAACTCCAGCAAATTACACCTTGAGAATAGAATTAGCACTAGAACTGAAAAGCATCATTCAAAATAACCCAAAGAGAAAAATACTAGAAATAGGAGTCGGCGAGGGAGATTTAACGAAGCACATACTAAAAGAGAATCCAGCCATACATATCGATTGCTTAGACATTTCTGAGGAGATGATTGAGACATCCAAACAAACATTGTGAGCATTTGCAGACAAGATCTCTTTCATCACAGAGGATGCCCTAGAATATTTAGAGAAAATAGACTTCAAGTACGATATCATCACAGCTGCACGGACAATGCACAACTTTCCACGACCAGACAAGAAAAAACTCTTTGAGAAAACGTATGAAAGACTTTCAACACAGGGGACATTTATTATGATGGATAAAGTATATGTCGATAAGGAAGAAGAAAGAGAAAAATCGCTGAAAATGCAGTTAGAAAGATATAGATACTTATCGCCAGATTTAAAAAAAGAAATAACTGATCATGAAATCTTGGACGCATCTGACGAATATAGAATGGATGAGTTATCAACGATAGAAACACTAAAAACGATCGGATTCAAAAATATACAAATCATAGATAGAGTTGAAAGAGATGTTATTTTAATAGCAGAAAAATAATTGAGAATCTAAATAAAGACACAACAACCTCATAGCAAAATATCCGTATTGAGTTATCACAAGCTGAAAAAATCACATCAAAAAAATTTGTAATCACAACTCAAATACATAAGTATAAACAAACATAGAATCAGTAATTCGTAATTCGTAATCCGCAATTCGTAATCTTTTAATATTTTAATCTTTTAATCGACAAGTTATGAAAATCTGAATCGTCTGAATGCCAAATATCGGGAAATCTACGCTCTTCAACGCATTGACCAAATCATACGCTGCGCCAGCGGAGAATTTTCCCTTCTGCACGATCAATCCCAATATCGGTATCGTAGATGTCAAAGATCCCAGAGTCGATAAGCTTGCTGAGATGTCGCAGTCCAAAAAGAAAATATATTCCAGTATAGAATTTGTGGATATTGCTGGTCTCGTGAAATGAGCGAGCAAAGGAGAAGGGCTTGGAAACAAGTTCTTATCTCATATCAGAGAGGTGGATGCGATTGTGCAAGTGTTGAGATATTTCAAAGATAGTGAAGTCGTGCATGTGGAGTGAGCCGTCGATCCGATGAGAGATGTGGAGATCATCAATACTGAGTTAATTTTTGCTGACCTAGAAATCATCGAAAGACAGCTTCCCAACCTTGCAAAGAAAGCGAAGATGGGAAAATGAAGCAAGGATGAAGTCAGACTCGTTGAAATTTTGATGGAGATCCAAAATGCATTGATCCAAGGAAAAATCGCTCATAATATAAAAGATACACTGACCAAAGACGACGAAAGACTCTTGAAATCGTACAACTTCCTCACCACGAAACCGATTGTCTACGCGATAAATATCGGACAGGAAGATATTCCGTTTGCTCACGAAATAACAGATGAATTTATGACAAAGTTACAAAGTCCTGTAGCGATCGTCTGCGCAAAATTGGAATCTGAAATGATGGAGATGGGGGATGAAGAGAAAGACGAGTTTATCAGAGAGTTATTGAGCATAGATAAAATTACACATATCCCGACACTGAACGATTTGATAAAATTAGGTTTCGAGAAAGTTGGGCTAATGTATTATTTCACTACCGGAGAAGATGAAACGAGGTCTCGAACCATTCCGATCGAATCTACGGCTCCACAAGCAGCGTGAGCCATCCATACCGATTTTGAAAAATGATTCATCAAAGCTGAGGTAGTAAAATATGATGATCTCATCGCACACGGTTCTTGGACAAAAGCCAAAGAAAAATGACTTGTAAAATTGGAGGGAAAAGAGTATATAGTACAAGACGGAGATATAATGATATTTAAATTTAATGTTTAAGTGCTTTTCCATAGGGCTAATGCACAAAAATATTATCTCAATAATCTCTTGACATTAGTAAGCAAATTCTTATTACTGTAGAGTAAAATATTATCTATTTCAAATACAAAATTTTTTAATTAATTAATTGTAATTCCAATGAACTTCAATGTAAAAATGGATGACAAAAAACTTAAGGTAGACATCGAGAGTACAAACTTGAAGGATATTTTGATATATTGCAAACCAAAGGAAAGACTAGTACTTATGAAGAAATTCGGTCTTGATGGCAAAAAAGAAATCCCTCTCCAAAGAATTGGAAAGGAATATTCCTTGACGAGAGAAAGAATCAGACAGATAGAAACTCAAGCATTGATGAGATTCAGGAGACTGATCGTAGGAAATGACACGTACATGGAAGTGCTTCAGGAAGCAAAGAAAGTTCTTGATGTTCATGGAGGATTGCTCTGTGAAGACATATTGATTTCTAAACTCATAAACAAGAATATATTTAAGTTTTCTAAACAAGAACTCAAATTGATTCTCGTTTCAGACTTTGACGTAACCTACCTCAAGAGAAATAAATACTTGAACAAAGCATTCTATCTCGAACCGTTATACGAAGATCTTTTGACAAAAATGGTGCTTACTATCAGCGCTTACTTTGAAAAAAGAGCTAAGAGCCAAGACTTGTATGAATTCATTGGATGGATGAAAGAGAATTTTGCAAAAGATTACAAAGATGTTCATTATATGAAAAATGATCTTTTCTACGTAAACTTCTTTGAGTCTATCAGAGAAATCAACGTTTTCGATGGAAAAATCGGATTACCAACGTTTGCTGACGTCAATCCAAAGACTATCAAGTTGAAGATTCTCTACACCATGAGAAGAATAAATAAACCAGTTCATTACCAGGAACTTCCATCAAAGATCATGGAACGATTCCCTGCAAAGAACATCAAGATCAATACTGTTCACAATGAATTAGTAAAAAATAATGATCTCTTCGTCAATCTTGGACTTGGAATCTACGGACTCAAAGAACGATGATATGAAGGAGGTATGGTAAAAGAAATCCTCGTAAGGATTTTGGAAAAGAATGACAGAGCAATGAACGTCAAAGAACTCTGCAAAGAAATGCTCAAAGAAAAAATGGTTAGTCCAAACACCGTTATGTTAAATCTCCAAAAATACAAAGATCTCTTCAAGAGAGTTGAAAAGGGAGTTTACGAACTAGTAAAGACTAAAAAGTAATAACATATCTTTTTCAAAAAAATCTTCTGCCTAGGCGGAGGGTTTTTTTCTTATACAAAATAAAAAAGACAATTCCAAATAAAACTTGCAATTTATAGCACATAATCTACATTTAGCACTAAGCTTCAAGTACATTTTAGACTCTATCGTACATCAAGCCTCAAGCTTAAAGCATTTCATCATTTAAACATTTTATCGTTTCGTCATTCAGTATGCAGCCCATCAATATCGAGCAAATACCCAGTAACCCAGGCATTTATCTCTTCAAAGACAAGAAGGGAACTATTTTATATATCGGAAAAGCCAAAAATCTCCAAAAAAGAATCTGACAATATTTTGCGGTCAACTCGCTCCGAAAACAGGAAATGCTCGAAAAGGCAGAAAAGGTGGACTTCCTCATCGTCAAAAATGAAAGTGAAGCACTCTATCTAGAAGACAACATGATCAAACAACATCAGCCATTTTACAACAATCTCCTCAAAGCAGACAACAGTTATATCTATATTAAAATAACAAAAGAACCCTTTCCACAGATATACTTAACAAGAAAGAAGCTCAATGACAGTTCACTCTATATCGGTCCAAAGAATGATACTATCCAGCTCAAAAAATTTCTTCAGTATCTAAGACAGATACTGAAGTTCAGAGGTTGTAAAACGGCTCAATTCAAACAAGGTAAACTTTGCTCCGACTACTATTTCTGACTTTGTAGATGACGATGCAAGATATGAAAAACAACAAAAAATTACACGAGCGATAGTGAGCAAATTACACGACCAAAGGGAGTAAATACACCAATAGCTCGTGGAAAAGAGGCAATGCAAGAATATCAAGATATCGTGAAAAAAATAATTTCCTTCTTCAAATGAAACATCAAACCCATCGAGTCAGAAATTCATGAACAAATAGAACTTGCTATCATCCATGAGAACTACGAATGGGCAGCACAGCTGAGAGATATCTATCAGTCGCTGCAGTGATTCGTAGAGAAACAAGATGTAGTTTTGCCAGAAAGGAAAGATGGCTATCTAGCACTGATAAAAACCATAGGAACTCAGTTCATTTACACTGTTCTCGTCTTCACCCAAGGAAAACTCATGGACGTCATCACCAGTAAAGAGTTAACAAATGATATCGAAGAAGACAGTCTCCACCTAGCCATCCAAAGGACATTCGGCGAATGAACACTCACAAAAACAAAAAACGAAACAGTAATCAACTGATTAACAAAAAAGCTAAGAACTCCCCTGATAGGGGGAGAAACGAAGAGGGGGTTGAAACCACTTCTCCAACTCGCCGAAAACTTTCTCGAATCTTACATCATCACCCAATCACTTCAAGAAGAAAGCATACTCATCAACGATATATTCAAAACATTGAAAGATAGATATAATCTAAAAAATATTCCCTACAGAATAGAATGTATCGATATTTCGCATCTCAGTGGCGGATGGACCAGTGGATGACTCTCCTGCCTCATGGCCTGACTCTCCTACAAAAAATGATACCGCAGATACAAAATCAAAGCTAAAAAGTCTGATGATTATGAATCGTTAAAAGAAGTTCTCGAACGTAGATTCAAACAATATCTAGAATATTGAGATAATCTTCTGGAATCTTCTAGTAATCATCTGCCATCCTGTCTAATCTTAGACGGATGAAAAGGTCAGCTAGGCGTAGTCAAAAAGTTATGCAAAGATCCCAAGCGGAAAAAAATCGTAAGTCAGATTGATATTATTTCTTTGGGAAAAGGTGAAGCAAGAACTAAGTCACATATCTGAAAAACTAAGACACTAATGACCTCCTTGTCAAAGGAGGAGGTATCCGCCGATGCGGATGGAGGATTTAATAAAAACCAAAAAATCTCAGAAACAATCTACACCCTAAACTCCTCACTCAAGATTTGTGAAACAGCAATCACCTATGACCAAGCTGACAAAATCCTTCTTAAAGCTAGAGACGAAGCACATAGATTCGCTAATGCATATAGAAAGAAGCAAATGTCACAAGAATTTAGATAAAAATTAATATCAAACATATTTAAAAAAGAAAAGACAAGTGATAAATATCTCAACCTCGTAAAAATTGCGAGGTTTTTTGATACATAATCCTTCAAAAATATGTCTCAGTGTTTTTGATTGAATTATGGATCAAATTAGGTCTCAAAATAAAAGTCTTCGAAAATTTGATTTATCAAATTTCAGGACCTAGAAAAAAGTCCTTCAGAAATTTGACAAATAAATTTTTCTGAGTACTATTATAAGGT
>Ga0118677_10009663_pt1 | contig 14994 bp, 15 predicted proteins | sample AliMusrvi5mmetaG_FD_86154 | JGI IMG/M metagenome (GOLD analysis project Ga0118677, IMG submission 86154)
CGATTTTCCGATATATGGCAAGAAAATAATTTTCAAATGTATGGCTACATTGGAAACAGAAAATCAGCGGATTGCCTAGATGGATAAGGGAAAGCGGCTAAATGGGCGGGGGAACGTGCGTCGTAAACGTTCATCACGCTGATGGACGCCAGCTTGTGCCCCGGCAAGGAGGCGCGTCTGCCCTGCCAGGTGAGGGTTGGCAGCACGGGAGGTGTGGGACGCGGGTGCAACGGGAACGGGTCACGCACGCGATACGGCACGCCACCCGGATCAAGGATCACATCTCGGTTGCCGAACCGATCTAACAGATATAGGCCCGAGTTGTAGTTGCACAAATAGAAGTCCGTGCTGAGCGGCCAAGCCGTGCCGTAGGTGTGAGAGCCCGGTTCCACCTCGGGGAACGGATATTCGGGAGTGATGCGCTTGAGTTGGGACATTTTTCCGTCGTCGGGAATGCTTGGATCCAACAAAACGAGGCTTCCCGAAAATCCCTCATGGTGCCCGACTGCCGTGGCCGTGTATTTTGGCGAATCGGGAATGGGACGGTATGACAACTCGGCATCGGGACGCAGGATCCGCCCGTAAACAAGCTGCTCCTTGCCCTGCCATGGCCCGGAAGCCAGCTTGATGCCGGCAAGTGGCGCCAGGGTGGCGGCTTCGGTCTTGAAGTTGCGAATAATGAGCGGTCCGCCGCCGTTGCTGTGCCCGTTGCAGACGGCGCGCGCCTGTTCGACGATGCGCGCATCGCCGGGTTGTTCGAGCATGCAGATGATGTGATCGAAGTTGAGAAGCGGATTTGCGAAGGCGATGCCGCGGCGCAATGCGCACACCTTGAAGAACAGGCCCTTGCGGGCATCAACCGCGGCCGGTGGACCTGTCGTTTCCTTGTCCGAGTGTCAGCGACGCTCACAGAGCGCCGCTACGGTTTTCGGCTCAGCCCGTAAAGTAGAGATAGGCGCCGATGATGAAGACCATGATCACGAGCGAGCCCAACACGTCCATCCAGTTCCAGCTCGCGCGGGTTTCCGCCTTGTCCTGCCCGCTGGCAGTGGCAAACGTCAGACCCTGGATTTGCGGCTGGTCGGGCTCGGGACTCATATAGCTGACCACCACCATCACCACCGCCGAAACGAGAGTGATGAGGATGGAGAAATACTGGAAGTTGATATTGTTGACGATCCACAGGAATGAGCCGGTGTCATACGCCTTGAAGATGCCGAGTGTGACCGGCGTGTCCACCGCCATGCGGAAGATGCCGACGATGAACCCCACCACCATGGCCCAGAAGCAGCCTTGCTTGTTGAGGCGTTTCCAGAACACGCCGAAGAAGAACACCACAAAGATCGGCGGGGCGAGATAACCCTGCACCGATTGTAGATATTCGTAAAGACCGTGGGCACCCTTTACCACCGGAATCCACAACAGCGCGATGACCACCATCACCGCCGTGGCGATGCGCCCCATCCGCACCAGTTCGGACTGGCTCGCCTTCGGCCGCAGTTTCTCATAGATGTCCACCGTGAAGAGGGTCGAGCAGGCGTTGAACACGCCGGCGAGCGAACCCATCAACGCGGAGAGCAGGCCGGCCACCACGATGCCACGCAACCCGGCCGGCAGCAGGTATTGGACCATCATCGGAAAGGCACCCTGCGAGCCCTTGGTGTGGAACGCCGCGCTCATCTCAGGGATCACGTCCTTCTTGACTAGCGCATAGCAAATCAGGCCGGGGATGATGAAGAGATAGACAGGGAACAACTTGAGGAACGCCGCAAAGATGCTGCCCTCGCGGGCGACCTTCTGATTCGGGGCGCCCAACGCCCGCTGCACGATGTATTGATCGGTACACCAATACCACAGCCCGATGACCGGCGCGCAAATGGCCATGCCCAGCCAAGGGAAGTTGTTATTGAAATACCACGCCTGCCTGACGATGGCGCCCGACGCGTCGAATTCCCTGATCGGCGCCCATGACGCCGCCTGGCCCACCGGCACCAGCGGTTTCCACAAGTTGAACATGTCCGATCCGCAGATGTGCCGCAACTCGCCCCAGCCGCCCAGCTTGTGCAGGCCGTAAAATGTTAGAACCGCGGATCCTCCGATCAACACCACCACTTGAACCGCGTCATTGTAGGCCACCGCGCGCATGCCGCCGATCATCGTGTAGAGACCCGTCAGGACGATCACCGCGATCGAACCGATCCAGAAGCTGTCGATGACCGTGCTGCCGATGGTGACCTGCAATTCCGGCAACAGGGTGCCGAAGACGATTCCGCCGGCGAAAATACCGACCGCGATCTTGGATAGAATGAAGGTGATTATGGAAACGACCGAAAGCACATAGCGCGAACCCACCGAGAAGCGGCGCTCGAGGAATTCCGGCATCGTGAATACCTGCGATCGCATATAGAAGGGCACAAACACCCAGGCCAGCACCAACAGGCACCAGGCGTGGAGTTCGTAATGGGCCAGCGCCACGCCGTCTTTCGCACCGGATCCGGCCAGGCCGACGATGTGTTCGGAACCGATGTTAGACGCGAAGATCGAGGCGCCGATAACCCACCAGCCGAGATTGCGCCCGGCGAGGAAATAGTCGGTGGCTGTATCCTTGTTCTTGCTAACAACCCACCATGCGACGCAGAGCAGGACGGAAAAATACAGGCCGATCATCAGCCAGTCGATCGGTGCCATGTGGCTGGTCACGGCGGCCAGTGGGATGCCAGGTGGGATGAAGTGCATGGTGGTGGTGGTGGTGATGTGTTTGGGACTCGGGGAAAATGGTCAGCCTGGTTGACCGTAATAGGCGGCAGGACCATGCTTGCGGAAGAAATGTTTGTCGAGCAAATGATCCGCCACCGGCGGCGCATGTGGGTTGAGAGCGAGGGTCTTGAGAGCCATGTCCGCGACGATTTCCAGAGCCTGCGCGGTTTCCACCGCCTTGGTGCCGTTTGGCCCCCACGCGAACGGCCCGTGGCTTCGCACCAGCACCGCCGGCACCTGGCATGGATCGAGACCGTCGAAACGCTCGACGATCACGTTGCCGGTCTCCCACTCATAGTCACCGAGCACTTCTTCGACCGTCATGGCCCGCGTCACCGGCACCCGGCCGTGGAAGTAATCACTGTGGGTGGTGCCGAAGCAAGGCAGGTCCGCACCCGCCTGCGCAAACGCCACGGCATGGCGCGAGTGCGTGTGCACCACCGAGCGAATGCCCTCGAAGGCCAGCAACAAGCGCCGGTGCGTCGGCGCGTCCGACGACGGTCGCAAGCTGCCGGCGACCACTGTCCCTTCGAAATCGACGATGACCATGTCCTCCGGTCGCAGTGCGTCATAATCCACTCCCGAAGGCTTGATCGCGAAAACCCCGAGCGCGCGGTCGGCCACGCTGACATTGCCAAACGTCAGGTCCACCAACCCGCTGACGGGTAGCGCGCGATTGGCCGCGCAGCATTCTTCCTGGATTGATCTGTATGATGGCATGAGCGGTTCGGTTGTTGTTAGCCTTGGATGCCCTGGGCCAGGTGATAGTAGAGATCGCTGTTGCGGAGCTGCTCCTTGAAGGAACGCAGCCGGGTGTCCGGGTCGATCACGACGAGTTCGATTCCCGCAATCTCGGCGATGTCTTCCAATTGTTCGGTGGTCAAGGCGAGCGAGAGTACCGTGTGATGCGCGCCCCCGGCCTGCACCCAAGCCGCGGTGGCAGTCTTGAGATCCGGTTGGGCGTGCCACAACGCGCGGGCCACAGGCAACTTGGGCAGCGGTCGCGCGGGCGGCAGGCAGGTGACTTCGTTGACCAGCAAGCGGAAGCGGTTGCCGAGATCAACCAATGAGGCATTTACCGCCGGGCCTGCGGCACCGTCGAACACCAACCGACACGGGTCCTCCTTGCCGCCGATGCCGAGCGGATGCACTTCCAGCGACGCTTTGGCGGCAGCGATCGACGGACAGACTTCGAGCATGTGCGCGCCGAGCACCAAGGCACCCGACGGGTCGAGATGATAGGTGTAATCTTCCATGAACGATGTGCCTCCGGTGAGCCCCTCCGCCATGACTTTCATCACCCGCAGCAAGCCGGCGGTTTTCCAATCGCCTTCCGCGCCGAAACCGTAGCCCTCCGCCATCAGGCGTTGCACGGCGAGCCCCGGCAGTTGTCTCAACCCATGCAAGTCCTCGAACGTCGTGGTGAATGCGCCGAACCCGCCTTCCGTGAGAAACGAGCGCAGCCCCAACTCGATGCGTGCGGCGTCGCGCAAGGACCCGCGCCGTTCGCCACCAGCCCGCAGCGGGGCCGCCACCGCATAGGTGTCGTCGTATTCGCCGCACAGCACGTCCACCGCGGCGTCGCTGGCCGCGTCGACATGGGATGCTAGATCGCCGACGCCATACCCGTTGACCGCCCAGCCGAAGCGAATTTGGGCGGAAACCTTGTCGCCTTCGGTCACCGCCACCTGCCGCATGTTGTCGCCGAAGCGGGCGATTTTGAGCGCTTGGCCGGCCTGCCACGCGCGGGCCACGCGCATCCACGCGGCGAGGCGCTGGAGGACTTCCGGATCCTGCCAATGGCCGACGATCACCTTCCTCGGCATGCGGAGACGCGCGCCGATGTGGCCGAACTCGCGGCCGCCGTGGGCGGTTTGGTTCAGGTTCATGAAATCCATGTCGATGGTATCCCAGGGCAAGTCGCGATTGAACTGGGTGTGCAGATCGGCCAGCGGTTTGCGCAGGGCCTGCAAGCCGGCAATCCACATCTTGGTTGGCGAGAACGTGTGCATCCATGCCACCAGTCCGACGCAATCCGGCGCGGAGTTGGCGTCGATGCACAAGCGCGTGACTTCGTCGGGCGTGGTGAGCACCTGCTTGAACACGACCTTGCAGGGTAGCGAGCCGGAGGCGTTGAGGCCCGCGACGACCTGCTGTGAGTTGGCGGCCACCTGCTGGAGTGCCACGGGGCCATAGAGATGTTGGGAACCGGTGATGAACCAGATTTCAGAGGACATGGGGTGGGGGAGTTGGAGGTTGTTAGTCAAAGGTTATCAGTTAACAGGGGGAAGACGCAAGACGACAAGACGCAAGAGAAGAGGGAGTTACATGCCAAGGGCATGCATGGGTCTGATCTTCTGTCATCCGGTTCCTGTCGTTGCATGATGTTCTTATCTTGAGTCTCGGGTCTTCAGGCGCCTTGCTTGATGGCTAGCAGTTCTTTCATCACGGCGGACAGGTCCGCGGAACGGTTCACGCCGCCGAAGGCGTCGTGGAGCGTGCGGTAGAGTTGATAGAGCCGGTTGTAGGTGGCCTGGGCGGCGGCTTGCGGTCGATAGGAAACCGCCTTCACGCCGGTCATCGCGGCCTGCGCCTCTGCATAACCGGGATACGCACCGGCCACCACCGCCGCACCGATCGCCGCGCCGAGTGCGCAACTTTGCGAGGAACGGGAAACCAACATTTCGTTGCCGGTCACATCGGCATAGATCTGCATCAGCACGGGGTTTTTCTCGGCGATGCCGCCCGAACAGACGATCCGCTCCACCGGCACGCCGTATTCCTTAAGCCGTTCGATGATGACCCGCGCCCCAAAGGCCGTGGCTTCGATCAACGCGCGGTAAATTTCCGCACGGGTGGTGTGCAAGGTCTGGCCTAACAATAATCCGCTCAGCCGCTGGTCCACCAGGATCGTGCGGTTGCCGTTGTTCCAATCCAGCGCCAGCAAGCCGCTCTGGCCGGGTTGCATCGCGGCGATCTCGTCGGTTAGCGTTGTGAACAGGGCGGCGTCCCCGCCGCACACGCCTTCGACCCACCAATTGAAGATATCGCCCACCGCGGATTGGCCGGCCTCGACGCCGAAATAGCCGGGCAGGATCGCGCCCTTGACGATGCCGCAGATGCCTGGAATATCGGCGGGCTTTCGCGCGGCGGAGATCACCCCGCAATCGCAGGTCGAGGTGCCGATCACTTTGACCAGGGTGCCCTCGGTCACGCCGCAACCGATTGCCCCATAGTGGACATCCATTTCGCCGATGGCCACTGGGATGCCAAGCGGCAGGCCGAGCTTGGCGGCCCATTCCGGACACAACGTGCCGGCCGGGACCGCGGCGTCACAGGCGGTGTCGAACAGGCGGTCGCGCAAGTCCGCCAACCGCGGATCGAGTGCGGTTAGAAACTCCTTGTCCGGCAAACCGCCCCAGTCATCGGCATACATGGCCTTGTGGCCGGCCATGCAAACACCGCGACGGATTTTTCGCGGGTCGCTCACGCCACACAACACAGCCGGCACATAATCCGACAACTCCACCCATGAAAACGCCGCGTCAAACACCGCGGGATCGGTCTTGAGGCAATGCCAAATCTTTGCCCAGAACCACTCCGACGAATAGGTGCCGCCGATTTTCGCCAGGTATTGCGGGCGCATCCGCTTGGCCAGCGCCGTGATCGCCTCCGCCTCGGGGATGCCAGTGTGATCTTTCCATAACCAGCATTGCGCGGCAAGATTGCGCCGAAATGCCGCAGCCATCGCCAGCGGCACATTTCCAGCATCCACCGGCAACGGACTCGAACCGGTACCGTCCATGCCTATCCCGATGACCTGCTCAACGGAAAACCCCGCGCCCGTCGCCCGTGCCGCCGCCAAGGCAGCCCGCGTGACCTGCTCCAACACCCACAGGTAATCCGCCGGATTCTGCCGCGCCAAATGGTGGTCCGCCGTGTCTAACAAAACCCCCTGCTGGCCCGATGGATAGCCCACCACCGCCGTGCCAAGCTCCCGCCCGTCGGCACAGTCCACCACCAAGGCCCGCGCCGAGTTGCTGCCGTAATCCAAACCGATCGTGTATCGCATACGTGTTGATAGCAACGCCCACCCCGCCGCGGAAAGTTCGTTTTCGTATGACAGTCATACTCGGGCTCGACAAGCGCCGCCTGCGGTCGCAATATCAGCCGTGCCCCATCCGACAATGACCGAAGTGGCCCGCGCCGCCGGGGTTTCCAAAAACACGGTGAGCCTGGCCTTGCGCGGCAGCGTGAGGATTTCCGCGGCGACGCGGGCGCGGATCGTCGCAACCGCACAACAGATGGGTTATCGGCAGAATCCAACCGTCGCCCGATTGATGGCGGAGTTGCGCCAAAACCGCTCGCCGCGTTTCCAAGCAACGCTCGCGCTGATCAATGGCAATGAAAACTCCAATGCCTTCAGCGGGCATCCCACCATCCCGTTTTATGTCGAAGGCTGCCGCCGCCGCGCGGCCCAACTCGGCTATGCGCTCGACGAATTTTGGTTGCACGACCCCGAACTGTCGGTCAAGCGCTGGCAGTCGATCCTGCGAACCCGCAATGTCTCCGGGGCTGTAATCGTGGGCCTGATGCAGGACAACCGTCTGCCCGCTCACCTGTTGCCATTGTGGCAGGAATTTCCAGTCGTGGTGACCGGGGTGCGAACCCGCGAGCCGACGCTTTCCTTTGCCTGCAGCGACCACCATGCTCTGGCACTCGCCGCCTTTGAAAAGGCCATGTCGCTCGGCTACAAGCGGCCCGCGCTGGTGCTCGACGACGCGATCGATGCCTTGATAGAAGGCAGGATGACGGCTGGATTTCTCATCGGGCAAAGCCGTCTCCTTCCGGCGTGCCAACATGCCCCGCCGTTCCATCAAGTCGTCGCTGCGCGCAACGACCGCGCCCTCTTCAGCAAGTGGCTCTCCCGCGCCAAACCCGATGTCATCTTCACGCTCTATCATGAAGTGAAACGCTGGTTGCGCGACCTGGGGTTTCGCGTGCCGGAGGATGTTGGCTTGATTCAATACGAATGGCGTGCCGATCACGCGGACTGGGCTGGCATGGACCAGCGCAACGATCTGGTGGGCGAGGCTGCGGTGGACATGCTCATTTCGATGGTACACCACAACGAACTCGGCGTGCCGGAACACGCCCGCGCGACGCTGATCGGCAGCCATTGGGTGAATGGTGCGACGGTGCGCCCCACTGCGGACTCACCGTGAACTCGGCACGTCCGCCAACGCGCGATCCTCACTTATGTCGGCGAAAGGCATGTCCTGTGCAAGGGATAACGTCAAACTTGATTTCGGCAATTCAAGCTGATCCTCGGGTATGCATATCGTGAGTCGTTCAAGGTCAAGGTCGTGATGATGAACACGCGACATCTTGTGGAATCCAAGCCTCACTCCACCGCCCGCACCGCCAACTGGCGGGCGGTGAACAGGCCGCCTTGGGCGTCTTCGCGCAAGGCACGGGCTCCGCTGGTCCGCTTGGGCCCGAAGTGTCCGCGACATTGCCGAAACACCCCTTCCACATAGGATTTCGAGCCGATCACCAAGCCGTCCGAGAAATACCGCACCCGGCAGCGCAGCAAGGCGCCCCGGCTCAATTTCCCCAGCCGCTTCTTCCCGTCCTCCACGTCCTCCTTGGAAAAACCGGCTTTTTTCGTCCGGACCCCGCGCGTCTCGCCGTCCTCGAACAACCAGCAGCGATAGATTTCCGCGGCGCTCATGCCCTTGGCCACGGGCGGGGTTTCCCAGGCCGCTTCGCCGCGCTCCCCGTGTCCCGCCACCTGGCACAGGCCGATGCGGGCCGCCTTGCCGCCGCCCATCGCCTCGCCGTACCCGCACCACCGGTAATCCTTCGGGTCCTTGACCATCCCCGCCCGCACCGGGTTGAGGTCGATGTAGGCCGCCATGGTCCGCAGCGCCTCGCCGTCCTCCACCAGCACGCTCTTGAAGCGTTCCATCCACAAGGTCCCGCGCCGGCCCCGGTGCGCGTTGTACCAGCGCGAGAACCTTTCCTTGAGTTCCTTGACGAACACCGGCAGATTGCAGAACCGCCGCAGATAGCCCGCGATGAGTGCTTGCGCCTCATCCGGCATGTCGTGTTCGCGCAGGTCGGCCAACTCGGCCCGCAGCGCGGCGACATAGTTGCGCGAATAGAGCAGGCGCAGGTGTTCCAGCAGGCGCTCCTCGCCGCCCGGTCCGGCGAAGCGGGCCACGAATCCGTCATGGGCGGGCACCCGGGCGAGAATGTGGAAATGGTTGTCCATCACCGCGTAGGTGCGGATTTCCAAGCCTGCAAAGCGTGCCAGCCGCCACATCAGCCGGCGCAGCGCCTCCTTTTCCAAATCGCCCAGCAGCCGCTCCCCGCCGGCGGTGCGGCTCATGATGTGGTAGGACGCCCCCTCCGCCGCACCCAGCACGATCCTGCGCCGGCGGCCTTTCCAGCCGCGGGCGAACACCCGGTGGAGACTGGCACCCGTCGGCAGTTCAATCCGTTCCAGCGGCGAGAGCGCATGTTGTTTCGCGGTCGAATCCATCGGCGTTGACGCAGTCTGTTTTGCAAGTCTCATCGCCGCCGGCTTGGCCACCGTTCCACAGGTTCTCCCGCCGCCGCCTTTGAACTCGGAATCCCCGTCCAAGCAACGATACGTTTTCATGGGGTACAGAAAAACGGACTCTCGTCACCATTGTCAACAATAAAATGCCATGCAATTTATAATTTGGTTATGGGACCCATGATGGTGCCGTTCACGCGGGCACTGCGTGACGATCGGTCCACGTTGGGCGGGTTGGTCAAAGGTGCTGTTGTTTTCGGCTTCGGGCTGCAGTGGTTGCTGACCCTGCTGTTGGTTTTGCATGAAAAATGGGCCGTTGTCTTTGGGTGACGCGGCAACACGCTGGCTCGGACGGTCCAGGGTGTGGGGAAATTTCGTTCTCGCCGGGGAGGGGATGCGTGGGTTTGATCGGTGCGGAGGCGCTGTGAGCGTGTGCATCCATGAAAATCAAATCCGCCAAATTTCAACTCAGTGCTGCGGACGTCCAGTCGTGTCCCGCATGGAGCAGGCGTGAGTTTGCGTTTGTCGGCAGGTCCAACGTCGGCAAGTCATCGCTGATAAACATGCTCTGCGGGAAGCAGAATCTCGCCAAGGTGTCGGCACTGCCGGGTAAGACGCAGATGCTCAATTTTTTCGTGATAAATGAGGCATGGAGCTTGGTGGACTTGCCGGGCTACGGTTTTGCGCAGGTGACCAAGCATCGGAGGTATGAATTCAGTCTGTTAATCAAAGAGTATCTGGAACAACGGGAGAATCTGGCCTGTGTGTTAGTGCTGCTTGATGCGCGGTTGCCGCCACAGCGGATCGACTTGGATTTCGTGGCGTGGCTGGACGGTTGCGGGCTGCCCTTCGCGCTGATCTTCACCAAGGCGGACAAGCTGGTACTCGGCAAGGTGCGGGCAAACATCGAGTTGTTTCACGAAGCAGTGGGCCCATGGCAAGGGGAACTGCCAGAGGTGATTGTTTCATCGTCGAAGACGGGCAGCGGGCGGATTGGCATTCTCAAGCTGATCGAGCGGTCATTGGAAGTTCAGTGAACCGATGCGCAGAGGAAAATTTCAAATTGCCAGGTTGACATGGCAGCGATTTGCCAGAGCCATCGGACATCTTGCCAAGTCGAAGTATGCGCCCAAGGCGCTGCGATTTGCCCTGTTGATTGTGGCCTGCATGTTTGGCATCACAGGCTTGAATGTCTTCAACAGTTATGTGGGCCGGGATTTCATGTCGTCCATCGAGCACCAGAATCTGGGGGAGTTCTGGTTCAATGCGGGGCTCTATGTGGCGGTTTTCGCCGGGTCCACGACGGTGGCTGTGTTTTACCGGTTTGCGGAGGAGCGGTTGGGATTGGTCTGGCGCGAGCAACTCACGCGGCGCCTGGCGGATCTCTATCTGAGCGAGCGGACATACTACCGCCTGGATTCCGCCACCGGCATCGCCAATCCGGACCAGCGGATTGCCGACGACGTCCGAGCCTTCACCACCACCACGCTGTCGTTCACGTTGCTCATTTTGAACGGGACGCTGGCCGCGGTGTCCTTTTCCGGGGTGTTATGGAGCATCAGCCCGTTACTGTTCGGGGTGGCGGTGGGCTATGCGCTGTGTGGGTCGCTGCTGACCATCTGGCTGGGCAAGCCCTTGATCCGCTTGAATTACCGGCAGCTTGACATGGAGGCGTCGTTTCGTGCCGGCTTGATTCATGTTAGGGAAAACTCCGAGTCGATTGCCTTGGCGCACCGTGAAGGGCGGTTCAAGACCCGGCTCAACCAGCGCCTGGATGATATTACGGGGAACTTTTGCCGGATCATCAAGGTGAATCGCAACCTGGGCTTTTTCACCACCGGTTACAATTATCTCATTCAGATTATTCCGGCCTTGATAGTCGCGCCGATGTTCATCAAGGGAGAGATCAAGGACTTCGGGGTCATCACCCAGTCGGCGATGGCGTTTTCCACCTTGCTTGGGGCACTTTCCCTCATCGTGACGCAGTTTGGGTCCATCTCGGCGTTTTCGGCGGTGACCGCACGCCTCAACGGGCTGGGTGAAGCGATGGAAAAGGCACGCAATATCCCGCCGTGCGCCATCGTGTTGGAGGAGGATCGGGAGCGGGTGGAGTTTGACGGGGTCTCGCTGTTTTCGAGCGATAGCAAACGGCTGTTGGTGTCCGAGCTCAGCCTGACGATTCCACGCGGGAAACATTGGCTGGTGACGGCTTTGGAGGATGAGCCGAAGGTAGCCTTGTTCCGTGCGGTTGCCGGGATTTGGGAATCCGGGAGGGGGCGGATTGTGCGGCCCGGGCTGGATGACATCTGGTTTCTGCCGGAGCGGCCGTATTTGCCGCCGGGGATTTTGCGAGACATTTTGGTAAGGACGGACAACGCGGCGAAGACGGCGGATCCCGGCATCATGGAAGTGCTGGCCAAGCTGGACTTGGTGGATGTGGTCGGGCGGATTGGCGGGTTGAACGCACATGAGGATTGGGACGATCTGCTGGCCATAGGCGAGCAGCATTTGATGTCGGTGGCACGCATTTTGCTGGCGAGGCCGAGCTTTGTGCTGCTGGACCGGCCGGCCAGCTCGTTGGCCAAGGAGCAAATCAAACTGATTTTGGACTTGTTGCGCGAGCAGGGGATCGGGGTGGTGGTCATGGCCAAGAACGGAGAGTCCCAATTGCACTTCGATGCGCGTCTGGAGCTTGCGAGTGATGGTCAATGGAGCGTCACCCGAAATTGCGCCGCGGAGGAGCGCGGGGGGTCGCGATGATGGATTGTTAGGCAGAGTCCGGCCGAGGAAAGGGTTTTATCGGCAAGCGGGGGTATCACGCCGACGGTCCGGGGTGGCGGCGTTGAAATCGGCCATTCGCAGGGCAGCGGAATTTTCAATGTGCCAGGTGAAGTTTTTGCTTTCCAAGTGGGCGGGAAGGTCCTAGCGTGTCGGTCCCCCCTGAAATGGTGGTCGTAGCTCAGTTGGTAGAGCCCCGGATTGTGATTCCGGTTGTCGCGGGTTCGAGTCCCGTCGTCCACCCCATCTTTCTCGTTGGGATCGCTCGTGATCCGGACGAGGGAGGAGGAAATCCAGACCCCGTGCCGATGCAGCCTCTCGAGAACCGGATCCGTTATAAATTCCGCAATTCCCTGCTTCTTGCAGAGGCGTTGACCCATCCCAGCTTGGCCTACGAATCGGCGAGTCCGCACTTTGACAATCAGCGCTTGGAGTTTCTCGGCGACGCGGTGCTGCAATTGATCGTGACGGAGGAATTGTATCGGATGTTTCCTGATTTCACCGAAGGGCGTCTGACCAAGTTGCGGGCGCGGGTGGTGTCGCGGCGGGCGCTGGCACGCTTTGCCACCGCCATTGATCTGGGCAGTTATGTATTGCTTGGAAAGGGTGAGGAGGCCTCCGGCGGTTGCCGTCGGCCGTCGACCTTGGCCGATGCCTTTGAGGCATTGATCGGCGCGGTTTATCTGGATGCCGGGCCCGCGCCGGCACGCGAGTTGGTGTTGCGCTTGTTTGAGTCGGAAATCGGCGGGATGGCGGCCAGTCCGGAGGAGTTGAATCCGAAAGGGGAGCTGCAGGAATGCCTGCAGGCGATGCACCCGCAGGCACCTGCCTACCGGATCCTGGGCGAGAGCGGTCCGGATCACCGCCGCGTGTTTCTGGCCGAGGCTTCGTGGCGGGGCCACGTGCTGGCGACTGGCAAGGGACGGAGCAAGAAGGACGCGGAAGCGCGTGCCGCTGCCGAAGCATTGCGGGCCAGGGTGTGGGAGAAATCGGCGCATGTTGCCGACACTTGTCACTTGCCACTCGCCGATTGAGTCTCACACTGGCTGGGCATGCACGTCCTCATCACCGCCGGCCCCACCCGCGAACCGCTCGATCCGGTGCGGTTTCTGACGAATCGTTCGTCGGGCAAGATGGGTTATGCCTTGGCGGAGGCGTTGATCCACGCTGGGCATGCGGTGTTGCTCATATCCGGACCCACGGCGTTGGATGTGCCGGACCAGGTGGATTTCATTCCGGTGGAAACCGCGGCCGAGATGTATGCCGCGGTGTCTCAATGCATCGGGCGGATGGACATCGCGGTGTTCGCCGCGGCTGTGGCTGATTATACGCCGGCCAGCGCGGCTCCGCAAAAAATCAAGAAAGCGGGGGCCACTTGGACGCTCGAGTTGATTCGCACGCGGGATATTCTGGGTGCGGCCCGTGGCGAGTTCGGATTCGTCGGCACCCTGGTGGGTTTCGCTGCGGAGACGGAAGATCTCGAAGCCAACGCCCGTGCCAAGCTCGCCGGCAAACAATGCGACCTCATCATCGCCAATGACGTTTCCAAACCCGGTAGCGGTTTTGATGCCGATCGCAACGAAGTCCTCCTCGTTTATCCCCATTCCAACGAGGCACTGCCTGCCGCCTCGAAGCACGCGCTTGCCCACCAGCTTGTCGCGGTGATCCTAGAATTGCATGGGCGAAACAAGTCATGAAAAGACAGAAGAACGCTTCGCTCCAAGACAGAAGACAGAAGGCCAGAGTCACTTGCGTCGCCTTTTCTTGTCTGCTGTCTTCTGTCTCAAAGTCTTACGTCTTTTCCCTGATAGCCAACAACTGATAACCGACAACTCCACCGCCTCCCCATGACCGATCTTGAACTCGCCACACACGCCGCGCTTGAAGCGGGCCAGCTCTTGCGTGCAAACTTTGGCTGCGATGCGGTGGTGGATGAAGCCACCCATCACGACATCAAACTGGCGTTGGATCGGGCGGCGCAGGACTTGATCGCCGGAATATTGTTAGGCGGGCATCCCACTGATGCGCTCTATGGCGAGGAAGGCATCGCCGGCAACCAGGCATCTGAGCGCCAGTGGATCGTCGATCCGATCGATGGCACGGTGAACTTCTTCTATGGCATCCCGCATTTCTGTGTTTCCATCGCGCTGCGGGTGGCCGGGCAAATCGTGGTCGGCGTGATCCACGATCCGATGGTGGGAGAAACCTGGACGGTTGCGCTAGGCGGACCGGCGATGCTCAACGGCCGCCCGATTCAGGCCAGCACGCGCGCGGACTTTGCCGAGGCGATCCTGTTCGTCGGCTGCGGCAAGGATGAGGCGGCGTTGCACACCGGCATCGAGCGCTTCCGCAAAGCCTCCCTACGAGCCCGCAAGATGCGCATGATGGGTTCCGCCGCGCTGGGCATGGCATACATCGCTTGCGGCCGCCTTGATGCTTACATTGAATCCCGCATTTCCCTCTGGGACATTGCCGCCGGCCGGCTTCTGGTGGAAACCGCCGGCGGCAAGGTCGATCTAACTGCCGTGCCCGGTTACGCCGACGCCTGGTCCATCGTCGCCTCCAACGGCAGAATTGCCATTGAAGAGATTCTTTGAAGAGATAGTGGATGGCAGATAGTGGATCGTGGACGAAAGAAATCGCCTTCCACTATCTTCTATCCGCTATCTTCTATCCACAATCCACAATCCACAAACCACTATCATCCTACATGACTGGCATTGGCTACGACGTTCATCCCTTGGTTGCAAACCGCCCGCTGGTGCTGGGTGGGGTGACCATTCCGCACAGTCACGGGCTGGACGGGCATTCCGACGCTGATGTGTTATGTCATGCCATCGCTGACGCGATTCTCGGTGCGCTGGGCGAGCCGGACATCGGGTGTTTTTTCCCGC
>Ga0118677_10009664_pt1 | contig 14992 bp, 8 predicted proteins | sample AliMusrvi5mmetaG_FD_86154 | JGI IMG/M metagenome (GOLD analysis project Ga0118677, IMG submission 86154)
TATCTGACATATGTAGGTAGTATAGCAGGTGAGAACTACTCCATCGCCACCCCTCACCTACCCTGTCGGGCATCCTCTCCCCCTGAGGGGCGAGGAGCTTGAGGTTGGCGGTTTTGGGTTTTGAGCTGCCCCCTCGCCCCTCAGGGGGAGAGGGTTGGGGTGAGGGGTGGCGGAAAACCTACCCCTTCACCACCAAAATCAAATCCGAAACATTCGTCCCCGTCTCCCCCGTTAAAAGCTTATGATTCGGGAGCTCTGCGAAGAAGGCGTTGGAGTTGTGGGTGTGAAGGGAGTCTTCGATGGAGAGATTTTGGGCTTGGACGGCGCGAAGAGTTTCTTGGTCGGCGATGGCGCCGGCGAGGGGTCCGTTGTCGTGGCCGTCGGAGGAGATGGGGAAGATTATTTCGCCCTCGCGGATGTATTGGAGCGCAGTGATCGCAAGCTCTTGATTGCGGCCGCCTTGGCCGGTGAGGGTTTCGCCGGCGCGGGCAGTGACGACGGTCTCGCCGCCGTAGAGAAGTACCGAGCGGGGCGGGGCGGCATGGAGCGATTCAGCGATGTCTTTCGCCACGTCGCGCGCTTCTCCGGTGAGACGGTCGGTGACAATGGTTGCAGTGTACCCGAGTTTTTCTGCCTCTCTTTTCATCGCTTCCAGCGCGGTCATATTGCTCGCGAGCATCACGGTGCGGACATGCTCGAAATACTTGTCTTCCTTCGGCGTTTCCAGAAGCGACGCGAGGATGATTTCGTCTTTAACGCCGTATTTCGCCAGCACCGCGCGGGCGTCGGCAACGGTCGTGTCGTCGCGAACGGTCGGGCCGGAAGCAATGAACGGAATCTCGTTGCCGGGCACATCGGAAATGACGAGACCGATGACGGACGCGGGATATGCGGCACGGGCAAGGCCGCCGCCGCGGGCGATCGAAAGGTGCTTGCGGACGGTGTTGAGTTCGCGGATGTCGGCGCCGCGCGAGGTGAGTTCTTTGAAAAGCGCTCGTTCGTCGGTGCAGACCATCGCGCCCTGCGGCTGGCACAACAACGTGGAGCCGCCGCCGGAGACCAGTACGATCACAGCATCACGCTCGGTAAGACCGTGTAGAAGTTCAAGAATACGTTTGGTCGCCGCAACATTCTGCTCCGACGGCAGCGGGTGCGTGCCGACGAAACATTCGATTTTTTTGAGTTCCGCGCGACAAGTCTCCGACACCGACACATCGAGAATGATCCCGCCGGTCAGCCGATCGCCGAGCACGTCTTCCATCGCCACCGCCGCGACCGACGCACACTTCCCCACCCCAACAAAAAAGATCCGCTCGGGCCGGGTTGCCCCCTCTCCCTTTCCAGGGAGAGGGTTGGGGTGAGGGGGGCTTGGGTTCTCAAGCGAACAAGTCTCCGTCCCAACGCAAAGATTCGCACCAACGAGACGCACAATACGGTGAATGAGCTTCGCGGTATCGATCGCTTCGTACCCGGCTTCCGCGATCGCAAGTGCATCGCGGCGAAGAGGTGTGAGGGAAAGGTCGGCGAGATTTTTTATGATGGAGGACATGAAGTTAGTATAGCGCAGAGGAGCGACCACTTCTCCCCTCACGGGGAGAAGGTGCCGAAGGCGGATGAGGGGTGTCGGTCTATTGAACACCATTCTTCCTTTGAGTTTAAACAACTTCAGGCAACACCCCTCACCCCAACCCTCTCCCCGTGAGGGGAGAGGGGGGCAGACCCCCAAGCTCACCGCCTACTTCACCCCCATCGCCGCCCTCGTGAGCGGGCCAACCGTTCCCGTCTGCGGGATGCCGTGCGCTTTTTGGAATGCTTTGACGGCGGCTTTCGTGAGGTTGCCGAAGAAACCGGTCATCGGACCTTTGAAGAAACCTGCTTTAGCGAGGAAGGATTGGAGCGAATTCACCTGCGGACTCACGGTATTCGGCGTCAGCGTGCGGGTGATGACCGGGGCCGGGATGTTTTGTGCAGCGGGAGCGGGAGTCGGGTTTACGCTCGGAGTCGGAGCGGCAGGCGTGACCACATGCATCGCGAACGGCGGGATATAGATCGGCGCGATCGCACCTGCACCCGCATGCCCCGCAGAGACCGAAGCCATAGCCGGGCCGCCGTTGGCGATCGGGTCGATGATGCCGGTCGACGTATCGACGAACGTGTAGGCATAGTTGAGGCCGAAGTTTCCATCGTTCACCAGACCGAGCGGAATCATCGATTTATTGATGCCGATCTCCTTGCTGTCGTACACCTCCCAGAAACCCGGCGTATCAGAACCGATGAGCGTAGCAGAGAGCGACGGGAGTGCGGCTGCGCTGTTCGTCCCGTTGTAGATGCGGTGGTTACCGGTCGCGGTAACCGTGAGCGGCTTCTTCGTAATGGTCAGATTGTTGCCGACGTAACTGATCGCGTAGTTGCTGTTCGTGAACGGAACGCTTTGCGTGATGGCGTACGCACCGACATTCTCCCCCGCCGCGCGGGCGAGCGAACCGGCCAGCAAGTCGCCGGCGTAGAGCGTACCGGACGTGATTTGATACGTGAGCGACGGGTCGGTCGTACCGTAGACTTTGGTCTGCGGATCAGCGGTAAGGGTCAGTGCTTCGGGAAGGACATCCGCGGTGGTGGTGGCGGTAGCATTCACACTGTAGTTGTTTGCATCAGCACCCGTGATATTGAGACCCGTGGCGGTGACGAGCTTGCTCGTGGTCGCGGTCTTGTCGTCGAAGGTCGCCATGCCGCCTTGGTAGTGGACGTCGTCGAGGCCGAGGACGCCGGTGAGGGTGTGAGTTGAAATGGTGGACGAGGCATTACCGTCGTAGGTCTTGTTCGCGGCGGTGATGGTGCCGGTGATCGCGAGTGCCGAGATGGTGCCGAGGTTTTGGGGGACGAAGGTGTAGCTGTAGTTGTTGCCGGCATTGCCGTCGGAGACGAGACCGGCGGGAGTGAGCGTTTTGTTGATGCCCACCACTTTGTCGGCGTAGGTTTCGAAGAAGGACGCGGCGTCGGAGCCGACGAGGGAGCCGGACGTGATGACGGGGAGGGTGGCGGTGGTGGTGGAGAGGTCGTAGACCTTCGTGGAGGTGGCGGCGGTGACGGTGAGCGGACGGGCGGTGATGCCGAGGGTGGAGGTGGCGAAGGTGAGGGTGTAGTCGGAGCCGGCGTCGAGGGTGTTCTTGCTGATGAGGTAGGTGCCGACGTTCTCGCCTGCCGCGCGGGCGAGAGAACCGCTGAAGGCGTCGGTGCCTTGGAGTACTCCGGAGGTGATCTGGTACGTGAGTGCCGGGTCGACGTTGCCGTAGACTTTCGTTTGCGCGTCGGCGGCGACACTCAGCGGACGAGCCGTGATGTCGGCAAGGGTGGTGGTCGAGGTGTATGCGAGGACGTAGTTCGGGGCGTCGGCGCCGGAGATACCGAGGCCGGAGACGGTGACGGTTTTGTTGGTGCCGATGTGGGCGTCGTTGAAGAGCGCGGCGGTGTAGAGATCGTTGATCGTGTCCCCTGCTACCTTGTCGTCGGAGAGGATGGCGGTCGTGGTGGGAGTACTGTCGTACATCTTGGAGGCGGCGGTCGCGGAGAGCGTGAGGGTGCGGGAGAGGATGTCGGCGGTGGTGGTCGCCGTGCTGTTCACGCTGTAGTTGTTTGCATCCGCACCCGCGATGTTGAGACCGGTCGCGGTGACGAGCTTGCTCGTGGTCGCGGTCTTGTCGTTGAAGTTCGCGAGGCCGCCCATATAGTGGACGTCGTCGAGGCCGAGGACGCCGGTGAGGGTGTGGGTTGCGATGGTGGAGGATGCGTTGCCGTCGTAGGTCTTGTTGGTGGCGGTGATGTTGCCGGTGATGGTCAGCGCCGAGATGGTGCCGAGGTTCTGGGGGACGAAGGTGTAGCTGTAGTTGTTGCCCGCGTTGCCGTCGGAGACGAGACCTTGCGGGGTGAGGAGCTTGAAGGTGCCGACGAGTTTGTCGGCGAAGGTTTCAAAGAAGTTCGCGGAGTCGCCGCCGACGAGGGAGCCGGCGGTGATGGTCGGGAGGGTCGCGGTGGTGGTGGAGAGGTCGTAGGTTTTGGTGGAGGTGGCGGCGGTGATCGTCAGCGGACGAGCGGTGATGCCGAGGGTGGAGGTGGCGAAGGTCAGGGCGTAGTCGCCGGTGAGGGCGAGGGTGGATTGAGAGATGATGTAGGTGCCGACGTTCTCACCGGCGGCGCGGGCGAGAGCGCCGGTGAATGCGTCGGTGCCTTGGAGCGCGCCGGCGGTGATCTGGTACGTGAGTGCCGGGTCGACGTTGCCGTAGACTTTCGTCTGGAGGTCGGCGGCGATACTCAGCGGACGGGCGGTGATGTCGGCGAGGGTGGTGGTTGAAAGGAAGGCGAGGACGTAGTTCGGGGCGTCGGCGCCGGAGATGCTCAAGCCCGAGACGGTGACGGTTTTGTTGTTTGAAACGTGCTCATTGTTGAAAAGCGCGGTGGTGTAGAGATCGTTGATGATGTCGCCGCCTACTTTGTCGTCGGAGAGAATCGCGGTGGTGGTCGGCGTACTGTCGTACATCTTGCTCGCGGCGGTCGCGGAGAGCGTGAGGGTGCGGGCGAGGATGTCGGCGGTGGTGGTCGCCGTACTGTTCACACTGTAGTTGTTTGCATCAGCACCCGTGATATTGAGACCCGTGGCGGTGACGAGCTTGCTCGTGGTCGCGGTCTTGTCGTCGAAGGTCGCCATGCCGCCTTGGTAGTGGACGTCGTCGAGGCCGAGGACGCCGGTGAGGGTGTGAGTTGAAATGGTGGACGAGGCATTACCGTCGTAGGTCTTGTTCGCGGCGGTGATGGTGCCGGTGATCGCGAGTGCCGAGATGGTGCCGAGGTTTTGGGGGACGAAGGTGTAGCTGTAGTTGTTGCCGGCATTGCCGTCGGAGACGAGACCGGCGGGAGTGAGCGTTTTGTTGATGCCCACCACTTTGTCGGCGTAGGTCTCGAAGAAAGACGCGGAGTCGCCGCCGACGAGGGAACCGGCGGTGATGGTCGGGAGGGTCGCGGTGGTGGTGGAGAGGTCGTAGGTTTTTACGGCGGCAACCGCTGTTATGGAAAGAGGTCGCTTGGATACCGTAAGCGTGCCGTTGTGATAGACAAAATTGTAATCCGCCGAAACGCCGCCGGACGGGACGATCGTGTAGGTCGTCGCGTTGATGTGCGCGCCGGAGACGGTTGCGGTCGGAGCGGTTGTGAGATTGCCGACGCCCTGACCGTTCACGAACGGACCATACGTGATGCTGAATACCGGATCGGCGGCGCCGTAGATGATGCCCTGGTCGTCCGCCGTCACCGAAAGATTTGCCTTATTCACGGTGAACATACGCGCCACATCCGGTGCAGCGTTATAGTTGCTGTCACCCACTTGCGATGCAGTTACCGTACACGAACCGGCGCCGGTAAGATGCACGAGTGCGCCGCCGACGGAACAATTGCCGGTCACGCCAAATGCAACCGCAAGACTCGAACTCGCCGTCGCCGCAACACCGAAATCCACGTCGCCCCACACCTTGTCCGCAAGCGCGCCGAACGAGATCGCCTGATCTGCTTTGCCGATATGCAAAATGCCGGATACGAAAGAGATGCCGTAGTTGCTCGAAGTGAGGCCCGACGGTGTTATAGCGTAATCGCCGGTACTGCTCGCGCCCTGAGCAGAACCGATATATGAAAGCGCGCCGCCGAGCACGCCCGCTCCTTCGCCGTTCACAAACCCGGCATACCCGATGCCGTTGCCGCCGGAGTAGCCGACGCCGCTATACGTGGTCGTTGCATTGTTCGCGGTTATCGTGAGCGGCGCGGTCGTGATGACGCCACTGTTCGCACCCACCGCACTGACGCTATAGTTGTTGCCGCTGTTGCCGTCATTCACCGTGTACGCTGACACGGCCAGCAACTTCCCGCCACCGACGCCGGGCGTGAGATATATTTCCGCGAGTCCGGAGGTAGAGTCGCTCCCCTGCAGGCCAATGACGCTTGGCGTCGTGGTCGGCGCATTCGTAAGACCGTCGTACATCTTTGTGGTCGAGAGCGCGGTGATGGTGAGCGGCGCCTGACTGATGACGCCGGTCGCGACCGGCACGAGCGTGACGTTGTAGTTAAGACCACTGTTACCGTCAGTCACGGAACCGCTCGGCGTAAGCGTCTTCCCGGCACCGACATTTTTGTTGGCATAGGTTTCGATAAAATTCAGCACATCGGTAAATGCGAGCGAGCCGGAGGTGACGGTCGGCAACGCCGCGGCGGTCGTCGTCGCGTCGTAGGTCTTGGTATTGACGGCGGCGGTGACGGTAATTGGGCGCTGCGTGATAGAAAAATTGTGACTGACGAATGAAAGCGTGTAGTTGGCGCCGGCGGTGAGCGTGCTTTGCGTCAACGCATACGTACCGACATTCTCCCCCGCCGCGCGCGAGAGCGAACCGGAGAACGAGTCGCCGGTCATCAGGGAGCCGCTCGTCGTGGCGTACGAAAAGACCGGATCGGCGGCGCCATAGACTTTCGTCTGACCCGCATCGGCGGTTACAGTCACGAGCGCGGCGGAAATGTTGGCGGTCGTATCGGCGGTCGTGGAGGAAAGCGCATAATTCGGCGCATCCGCTCCGCCAATGGCGAGACCGGTCGCATGCACACTCTTGCCGATGCCGACGTTATAATCAGCGAACGTTGCGCCCACATAACTATTAGTAACTGTGTCCCCTGCGATCTTGTCATCTGAAAGCGTCACCGCCGCAGTCGTCGTGCGATCATATGTTTTATTGATACCGGTCGCAGAAATGGTGATCGGGCGCTGGGAAATATTCGCGGTCGTATCGAGCGTCGTAACGGCAAGGGTATAGTTCGGCGCATCGGCACCGGAGATGGAAATGATGGAAACGTGCACCACTTTCCCGTTGGCAACACCCTTCGTCGTAAAGTTCGCGGTATTTGAAACCGTAAAGATGTCGCCACCCACGCGATCATCGGAAAGCGTTACCATGGCGGTCGTGGTGGCATCGTAGGTCTTGTTTGCATTGCCCGTCTCAAGGACATTCAATGTCCTTGAAGAAATATTCGCCGTGAGGCCCGCCGGCTGCGTAAGCGAATAGTTCACCGCCTTGGCGCCACCGAGCGTAAAGCCGATCACGGTGACCGCTTTCCCGTTGCCGACCGTTTTATTCTGGAAAGTAGCCGAAGGATTGCCGCCAATGGAGACCGAGGATACATCCCCGCCAAGCACGCCGGAAAGACCGATACCAGAAGTATCAAGCGTTGCGCTGTTATTTCCGTCATATGTCTTGTTATCCGCGGTAATCCCGGTCAGCGTAACCGAAAGCGGCGTGATGTTGGCGGTCAATGACGGCTGCGTGAGGGTGTAATTGCCCGCATCCGCACCGCCGAGTGCCAGGCCGGTCACCGTCACCGCCTTGCCGTTGCCCGCAGTCGCCGTCACAAATGATGCCGAAGCGCTACTATTATCCACCGTCACCGTCTCCGAACCGACCACCCCGCTCAAAAGCGCGCCGAACGTATTGAGTGTGGCGCCCGTTGTACCATCATATGGTCGATTACTCACCGAAACGTGGCTCACCGTAAGGGTTTTTGCGGAGATGTTGGCGGTATTGGTTGCAGCGTTCGACGTGAGCGTGTAGTTACCGGAGTCGCCGCCGGAGATGGAAAGCCCTGCCACGGTCACCGTCTTGCCGTTCCCGATATTCTTGTCGGAAAACGTGACACTGGTGGAGGCAATAGAGAACACATCACCCGCCACGCGGTTGTCGGAAAGCGTCGCGGTCGTGGTGGCGTTGCCGTCGTAGGTCTTGTTCGCGGCGGACGTAACCGAAATCGTGAGCGGGGCGGGCGTAATAATGCCGGTCGTGTCGTTCACCAATGTCACCGCGTAGTTGGCGCCGGCATTGCCGTCAGTGACGGTACCGGCCGGCGTCAGTGTCTTCCCGGTGCCGATGTTTTTCGTATCAAACGTCTCGGAAAAGTTAGCGGAGTCGCCGGCGAAAATCGTGCCTGCGGTCACCACCGGTGTCGTCGTGGCAACGGTCGTCGTGGCGTTATACACCTTCGTCGCACTCATTGCCGTCACCGTAAGCGGCGCTTGAGAAATACTGGCGGTCGTGGTCGCGTCAGTGACCGTGTAGTTGGAAGCCAAGCCGCCGTTGGTACCGTCCGTCAACGTATAATGCACCGTAATAACCTTATTATTGCCCACATTTTTGTTGCCGAACGAGCCGGAAGTGCCGCTAATGCCGACCGTCTGCCCCAGCACAAACCCCGACAACGTGCCGGGCGTGATCGTCGCATTCGCTGTGCCGTCATAGACCTTATCAGAAACCGCCGTCCCCACGGCCGTCAACGGAGCTTTTTGCACGGTAAATGTCTGGGAAACGTCCGGGGCTGCATTGAAATTCGTTCCATCACCGGCCTGCGAGGCGGTAATAGTACAGGTATCAGCCGCAACAATGTGCACCGTGTTGCCGACAACCGAACAAGAGCCGGACGGCACGGAAAAAGTGACCGGGAGGGCGGAATCTGCGGTCGCGTTTATAACAAAATCAGCATCGCCGTAGGTCTTATCGACGAGCGGGGCAAACGTAATGGTTTGATCGACCGCATCTGCGTGGGCGACCGGAGCGGAAACACCAAAAAACACCAGGCAAAAGCCTGCTGTTACAAAAAAGCCGGTAGCACGCAGAACGCGCGAAAATAGGTTTGAAAACATAGAGAAATGGGTGTTGTACGAACAACTAAAACCCGATTTCTGCTACAGAGATCTACTCACGATTATGCAGTAGAAAAAATAGCATAATCGGAGCACCTATGTTTGACGTGTTATATGACCAAAAGAGCAATACCCGTAAGGATATTATATAAAAAGAACCGGCATCCCTCCGCAGAGAAACACCCAGAAAACACGTCTATATCGAGGACCTAAGAACTAGCAACAATTGTACACAACACCTGTCAATATGTCAAACCGCACCCCGCAAGGCGTCCATTTCTAAAGGACATTACACATTTGTCCTTTAGAACGCACTGTAGACCTCGCCACCCCTCACCTGCCCTGTCGGGCATCCTCTCCCCCTGAGGGGCGAGGAGCTTGAGGTTGGCGGGTTTTTGGTATGCATCCTCCTCAGATGGGTTTCAGGGTAGTGGGGTGAGGGGTGGCGGAAGAACAAGCATTAACGCACCATCACCCTATCCTCCTCTTATTTCTATGCTTCGCGATTGAAAATCTATGGGCTTCGGCGTTGGCGAGGAGGATTTCTTTTTCGTAGATTTTTATGAGTTCGGGGTTGCCGAGGATACCGCGGGCTTTATGGCGGTCATCTTTCACTACGGCGACGACCGGGATATGGAAGCCGGCTTCTTCGAGCGTTTTCTGTGCGGCGGCGAGCTGCGCTTTTCCGCCGTCGGCGACAATTAAGCGCGGGAGCCGCCACTCGTCGTGCGCGAGTCGGCGGGAAAGGATTTCTCGCAAGGCGCCGATGTCATCGCCGGCACCGGCAGCCTTGATGCCAAATGTGCGATATTCCGCCGGCACGGCCTCGCCGTTTTCGACCGCAACCATTACCCCAACCGCCGCACTTCCCTGCCAGTGCGCGGTGTCGTAGGCTTCGATGCGCATCAGGCCCGACGCATCGCGCGCTGAAAAATTTCGGTAGTCATCCTTAATGAGCGACACATCTTGAATATGTTGCAGCGCAAACATTTGTCCGCGCAGACGCGCCGCTTCCTCAAAACGCTCGCTCCGCGCCGCCTTTTTCATCTCGCTTTCAAGTGTGGTCAATAGCTTCTTTTTGTGTCCGCCGAGAAAAAGCATGATATGCCGAATCGTGCGCCCGTATTCCGCCGCGGACACTTCCCCGCTGCACACGCCGGGACACAGGCCGATCTGGCGATTGAAGCAAGGACGAGCGCGAGCTGCTCCCTCTCCCCTTCCAGGGAGAGGGTTGGGGTGAGGGGGGTTACACTTGTCCCGGAACGGGAATATCTTGCGGATGATTTTCATCGCTTCCTTGAGCTGGACGCCGTGAGGGAAGGGGCCGAAGGTGGCTTTGAAAGGTTCGGAGGGGTTCGAGCGACACCCCTCACCCCCGCCCTCTCCCCGTGAGGGGAGAGGGGGCAAACCACCTAGCTCCTTCCCTCTTTTCACCAATACTCGCGGGAATGTTTCGTCGGTTATGATGACGTAGTTGAAACTTTTATCGTCCTTTTCGAGCGTGTTGTGGTGCGGTTTATGGGTCTTGATGAGTGAGGACTCGAGAATGAGTGCCTCGAGCACCGAGTCGGTCTCGCGCCAGTCGATCGAGCGCGCTTTCTCCACCATTTGCACCACAAGCGGACTGCGCGCCGATGCCAAGTCGGGAGAAAAGTACGAGCGCACGCGATCGCGCAAAGAGGTCGCCTTCCCGATATACAACACTTCCCTTTTGGGCCCAAGGAAAAAATACACGCCGGGCGTGTCGGGAAGCTGCTTCTTTTTTTTATTGAAGTTGTGTAGATTCATAATGAAAAAAGTGAGCCCGTCCGATGACGGGCTCTAACGGAACACGTCACACCTCTTCCAATACTTCTGACGCCCAACGTCGAACCTTACTTCCGGCCGGAGCGCGTTCAGCCAGCAGGCCGAGAAATTCGCTGCGTTCCGTTACCGATTCCGGCAGTACCCGCCGTGCCGCCTCAAGCGCCGCATCATCGGCCTCACTTCCGACGAAGTCTTGATGGCGACGCGCATGTGCCATTAAAGATAGAAACTCATGGTACTGCTGATGGGACATGGCTGCCCTCATTCCATCAACAAAACAGAACATCCAGTTGCCGCCGGCTGATTCAGCGTGCTGAACCCTCATTATCGCATCCCACACGGTGCACATTCCCGCTCTCCTTCACCCTAGAGGACTTCTAAAGCCTAATAATGGCATAAGGAGGGGGGAAACGCAAACGCACTATCGCCCCTTCAGCACCCTCCGCAGATATAACCCCGTATGCGAATGTTTGTTGTTGGCCACGTCTTCCGGGGTACCCTTGGCGACGAGCGTGCCGCCGCCAATACCACCCTCCGGCCCGAAATCCAGGATCCAGTCGGCGTTTTTTATGACATCCATACTGTGCTCGATTACGACGACCGTGTTCCCGGCAGCGACGAGACGGTTGAGGATTTCGATGAGTTTGCGCACGTCTTCGTAGTGCAGACCGACGGTCGGCTCGTCGAGTAGGTAGATTGTTTTTTGCAGATGCGGGCGGTAGAGTTCGGTCGCGATCTTCACGCGCTGTGCTTCCCCGCCGGAAAGCGTCGCGGCGCTTTGACCGAGCTGGAGGTAGCCGAGCCCGACTTCCATCAGCGTCTTGAGCCGGTCGCTAATCTGCGGAATATCCATAAAAAATTCCAGTGCCTCCTCGATCGTCATCGAGAGCACCTCAAAAATATTTTTTTGTTTGTATTTCACTTCCAGCGTTTCTTTCATAAATCGTTTGCCGCCGCAAACGTCGCACTCCACATACACGGTCGGCAAAAAGTGCATCTCCACGGCGATCGTACCGTTACCTTCGCACGCTTCGCAGCGGCCGCCATTGCGCGCTTGCGGGACATTGAAGGAAAAGCGACTCGACTTCCAGCCGCGGGCGCGGGCGTCGATGGTCGACGCGAAAAGGTCGCGGATGTAGGTGAACGCGCCGGTGTAGGTCGCAGGGTTGGAACGCGGCGTGCGGCCGATTGGCGACTGGTCGATGAGGATTGCGCGATTGAGTTTATCAGTGCCGGTGAAAGTTGAGGCGTTGTAGACTTTGCTCGTGCGGTAGCGCATATCGAAACGCGCACGGAGATTTTCGTGGAGAATGTCGTAGAGGAACGTGGACTTGCCGGAGCCGGACACGCCGGTGATAGCCACCAGCCGGCCGAGCGGAATGTCCGCCGAAAGGTTCTTGATATTGAACGCATTGCCGCCACGAACGGAGAGCGTCCCGCGATCGGCGTCGCGGCGTTTTTCCGGCACCGCAATGACCGACTCGCCGCGCAGATACGAAAGCGTGAGCGAGTTGCTGTCGTTCTTTTTGGCAGTCAGCAATTTCTCCAGCCAGCCGGATACCACCACGTTCCCGCCGTGCACACCCGCACCCGGCCCGATGTCCACGAGGTAATCGGAAGCATAGATAGTGTCCTCGTCGTGCTCCACCACGATGATGGTGTTGCCGAGATCGCGCAGATTGACGAGCGTCTTAATGAGGCGTTCGTTGTCGCGCTGATGCAGGCCGATCGTCGGCTCATCCAGCACGTACAGCGCGCCGACGAGGCCCGAGCCGAGCTGCGACGCCAAACGGATACGCTGCGCTTCCCCGCCGGAGAGCGTATTGGCGCGGCGATCGAGCGTCAGATAATCGAGGCCGACGTTCAGCATAAATTTCAGGCGCGAAGAAATCTCTTTGATGACGGTTTTAGAAATCTCCGTATCTTTTTTAGAAAGTTCCAGTAGCACAAAGAAATCATACGCATCCTTGATGGACATATGGGTTATCTCGACGATGTTTTTGCCAAGGGAAGCTTTCACCTGTTCCTTTTTGGATGTCTTTTTTAGTTCGACAACTTCCGGTGTCGCAGGTTCTTCATTCTCCAAAAACACGCTCAACGCCTCCGGCCGCAATCTCGCACCCTTACACGCGTCGCACTCTTCATCGCCAAACAAGTGCTTCGTGCCAAGCCCATTACAGGTCGGGCACGCGCCGTACGGCGAGTTGAAAGAAAAGAGGCGCGGCTCGACTTCCGGGAACGAAAAGCCGTCGTACGGGCACATAAATTTCGCGGACACGAGGCGCTCACTGCTCTTCTCTCCTCCTTCCGCTTTTCGGACATTCTCGATGCGCACCAATCCCTCGCTCTCCGTAAGCGCGCGTTCCACCGCTTCCGAAAGACGCTCCATCGCCGCCTGTTTCTCGGCGCCCCCGCGCGTAAATTCTGCCGCCAATATCTCATCCACCTGCACATCAATGTCGTGTTTCTTATTTTTATCCATCAAAATCTGCTCGCGCAAACTCTTGCGCTCGCCGTCCACGCGCACCGTTTCGAACCCCTTGCCGAGCAAGTCGTAGAGCATTTGGTAATATTCGCCCTTGCGCCCAACCACCAGCGGTGCCCAGATACGCACCGTATCGTCGGTCAATTCCACGCCGAGCACCGTGCGTTTTTTCGCACTCTCCTGCCCCGCGCGCACACTTTCAACCACGCTCGCCACGATCTCCTCGTTGGAAAGTTTCTTGATCTCGCGACCGCAGGTCAAACAGTGCGGCTTGCCGACGCGCGCATACAAGATACGCAAGTAGTCATAGATCTCGGTGATGGTCGCGACCGTCGAGCGCGGATTGTTCGAGCGACTTTTTTGGTCGATCGAAATCGCCGGCGAAAGCCCAGTGATCTCCTCCACATCCGGCTTCTGCATCTGCCGCAAAAACTGCCGTGCATATGCCGACAACGACTCAATATACCGCCGCTGCCCCTCCGCAAAGATCGTATCAAACGCCAACGAAGACTTCCCCGACCCCGACAACCCCGTAAAAACCACCATCTTATTCCGCGGAATAGACAGCGACACATTTTTAAGATTATGCGTCTTCGCCCCCTTGATATTGATAGAGTCTTCCATATCAAGACACTCTACCATCTTTCTTGACAAACGTCCACGCTCGTGTAGAGTTTAGAGTGATAATCCCGTTCTTTCCAACAACTGCAGGGAATTCAACGATGGATCAGCAACCGATCCCGACCGCGAACGAGACCGCGATCAAGAATGCGGCCAAAACCGCCAAGACATTGTTGCCCCACGTGGTCAACCAGGAATTCATTTTCCCACTTACCCCGGACGGGATGACCTCACACTGGGTCATTATGATTGTTGGCGGCATCCTGAAGACCGCCGGCGCATGGAGTGGCAGAGACGCCGCCACCATCCGCAACAAATTCGCGGAGAAAGCCTGCGTGGATGAGGAGGATATTCTGGATCTCTTGGAGATCCTCGCCGCCCTCGAATCCCCGGCCTGACCACCCATTCGCACCCGAAGCAACCAAAGCCGGCGCCCCGTGCGCCGGCTTTTTCTTTTTCGAGTATACCGAACCTCCCCTTCATCTATGCCGCAACATCCCCCGCCTGCGGCTCAAATCTCTTCTTGTACTCCGCGAGTATTTTCTTCTGATCCAAGTCGGCTGCCCGCAAAGCTTTCCCATACACACGACGTTTTTCCGCCGGGGAGGCATTCACAAAAAACTCATACACCGGGTCGACGACGCGCGTATCTTTCTTACCAAACATCCCCTTTATATATTGCACAACAGTGTTCATAATAGTTTCCGAAGCTCATCTTGAGTGTACTCGATGGGTGTATATTCAACAAAACACAAATTATGCTATAGTAGCCATATGACCGCCGCAACATTGGTACGAATGGAGAAGTTGGCAAAAGAGGTGGACAAAGCCACCAAGCTCGTCGTGCGCAATCGTTTTATGATCGAGACATTATTAAGCTGGGAGGAGGCAAAAGCCGGGAAACGCCTCTCCTACTCCTCGGTTGAGGAATTGTTTAAAAGCTTGAAAAAATAAGCCTTATGCGGAGGATTGAGCCGACTCCTCGTTTTAATCGCCTGCTCGCAAGTTTTCTTGATGCGCACCCCAATTTGGAAGAAAAAGTGTTTACGGTGATGAAGCGGCTCGCACAGAATCCAAGAGACGCGAAGGCTCACCCGCTTTCGGGCGAAATGAAAGGTTGTTACGCAGCATCCATCACACTCAGCTACCGCATAATTTTCTCACTTGAGACAGATGCGATCTGGTTTATCGCCATCGGCTCGCACGATGACGTATATTAGGACACACTTTTGCAATTTAAATGGTGGCTGTCCACGCCTGTCCCGTTAACTTTCCACCCACTCCAAAATACCCAATAAGCATACTGCATTTGAGCAAAACAGCTTTTTTCGACTTGAACTGAAAAGGCGGTAATAATGCACGGA
>Ga0118677_10009665_pt1 | contig 14992 bp, 6 predicted proteins | sample AliMusrvi5mmetaG_FD_86154 | JGI IMG/M metagenome (GOLD analysis project Ga0118677, IMG submission 86154)
ATGACTGATCGAACCGGGCGTCATTTCATCAACGACGGCCAGAGAACGGGAGCGGCCTGGGAGTCGCTGGCCCAACAGAACCTGCCGCAGTGGGTGTGGGTAAAGTTTGCCGGACCCCGTAAGATTGAGCGAGTGGTGCTTTATGCCGGGCGCAACACACGGGATTTCGTGGGTGAATATTCGCCGGATGGCGGAATCACGTTCAAGCCCCTGTTCCAGCGGAAGGATGAAAAGCCCGGACCGCAGTCGGAGTACACGCTCGATTTCAAGCCGGTGGTTACCGACAACGTCCGGATCCGGATTACGCGGGTGGCGAAATCGGAGACCTCGGGTTTTGATGTTGCGCAGGTGGCCGAGTTGGAGGTGTATGGAGAAGGCACAGAGGGGAGCGTGGAGAATCGTCCAGCGGAACCGTCCGTATTGGGTGGGGCTAAGCTTAAAGTCTCGAAATTGAAGCCTGATCGCGGATTTGTTCCGGGAATCAAGGAAGACGCTGCGCAGTTGGTCATTTCAACACCCTGGTATCGTCTCAATCTTGATAAGGCCCGGCCCCGGCTTTCCTATCTTTCGCTGGATGCCATGGGGCAGGGGAAGTTTTTATGCAATGTGCTGAGAAATGCAGGCGCCTTTCCGATCGCAGAGCCAATGTTTGCCCCGGCTCAGACGGCCGGAGACGGGCAGTATGTGCGGGATGGAAATGTGGTTCGTTATCCATCCGTAACGGTTGCGCCCGGGGTTCTCGCGCAGATAGCGTTCCGGTTCAAGGAGAAGTCAATTGAACTGGAGCTTTCAACGGCATCAACCCGACCTGTACCCTTGCGGGCGGGCTTGTTCAGGTTTGATTTGAATTTCCGGCAGACGCCGACGGCATTATTTCCGCGTGCCGAAGATCCTGCGGGGTTTGTGACGTTGCCCACTTATATGCATGCGCCGGATTGCGGAACGTTCCGGATTACCCAATCGGGCGATAAGGCCGTGTTTCGTCAGGTTGTCCCGTGCATGGTGGATATTGTGCCGGAGGCGACGGGGCTAAAGGAGCGCTATGGGGTAATCCCGGAGGGGGTCTGGCGCGGGGTGTTCACCTTTGCGGTCGATCCCCAGATCGCCTGGCCGGAAATCGTCGGGCAGGAACCCCGGTTGAAAGGGTTTCCGAAATATGCATTGAACATTGCGCAGTGGCGGGTAGATCAGAGTGTGCTGGCCAATAATACCGTCAGCCAGGATTGCCCGCTATCGGTTCAATTCTATGCCGAAATGGCGGTGTATGCGCCCGTGATGAAGGACGGCATCTCTCCCATGGCGCTGGTGGTGCCCACGGTTGACCGGTATCTGGATGGGATGGGCGGTCATTTGATGTGGCATGGGTTCAAGGTCGAGGTGACCCCGCCTGGCAAATGGTATGCCTCGTTGGAGAGTGGCGGGTTTCTGATCAATAGTGCCTGGTATGCGGTACGTACGGTAGGCGGTATGCCGCTGCTGGCGCGGTGGCTGCCGCGATTGGAGGCGCTTGCCGGGCATCTGGAGGCCCATGACCTCGACGGAGATGGAATTGTGGAGTCAGGTGACCGGGGTCATTGGTTCGACAACTACGCATTTTTTGCAGGCGTCAAGGAAGCGCATTCGACGGCGGTGAATTACGAAGCCTTTTGGCATCTGGCGGATTTAGAGACGTTGGCGGGCCGCACGGCAGAGGCGGCCCACTGGCAGGCGCGTGCCGACCTGATCAAGAAGAATTACCTCAAGGTGTTTTTCAATCCTGAAACCGGTGTGATCGGCGGTTGGCGCGACAAGGATGGCAAGCTTCACGATCCGATGTTCCCGTGGGTTAACGGTTATGCGATTTGTGCTGGGTTGGTTGATGATGCGCTGGCAAAAAGCATTCTTGAAAAATTTCTGGCCAAGATGAAGGAAATGGGATTCGGGGAGGCCCAGTACAAGTACGGCATGCTGACCAATCTAATCCCGCTGAAGCGTGACGAATGGAATCATGGGGTCCGTCCCTGGCAGGGGTATATGAACGGCAGTATCACTTCGCCTTATTCCAAATATTTCATCATGGCGCTGTATGGTCATGGTTTCCGTGATGAGGCGGAAAGGATGCTCTGGGCTCAGGTCGAATCGTTTGATAAGGGGACATTCAATGCCGGTGTGGGTGTTCCAAATCTGCCCGTTCGCAATCCGGTTGGCAGTGCGTTCTACACATGGGATGGCGCCCACGCCATAGGCATTGGGTACCTGCCCGAAAACTGGCACGCCTATGCAGGGATTTTCGCAGGTCACTATGGTATCCGCTTCGACAAGAATGGCTACAGCCTGGAGTCATGGTCATGCTTGAAGGGGAAAAAGCTTCCCTGTGGAAAGCCCGTGATGGGCAAGACTCAGGTGATGATGCAGTAAGGGATAACGAGGGGAAATCAAACCGTAATAACCCTCGATTGAAGGTCGGGAAGCAAGGAGTTGGTATGAATATCGTTCAATGCACGAGCGTCCCTCAGGAGGCCGGTATGATGGTTGTGCCAGAACGTAGAAACTCGCTGACGCTACAGCCTGCCCGTCTTGCCCGGCAGATGGGGCTTACCCTGTTCACGGCCGTTCTCTTCGTCGGCATTGGGTCCTCGCTCCATGCCGCCCCTGCTCAGGATCTGGCGTGGATTAAGGCCATGGTGGATGGACGGAAGAACTTCAACTCGCCACCCGACGGCAAAGCGGCCGATGAGGCGACGGCTGACCGCTTTGCCGGGAAGCTCTGGAAAGATTACCCATTGCAATGCGATTGGTTCCTGCAGGACAATGCCACCCACCGCGGTTTCGGGGAAAGGGCGGGGGAAGATGCCCGGGGCGATTTCTTCGCCTGGTTGAAGGGTGGACGGGACAACGCTCTTGAAAAGAAGTTACTTGAGTCCGTCACACGTGAAACCCGGGAGTCCGTGGTTATGGATGCCCCGGCCGGCGACGCCGAGTGGCTGGAATGCTATCTGGCCCAATGCCGGAAACGGCGGTTACTGCGTCTCAAGCCTCTTGTTGCCCTCACCCCGAAAATCATCTATGCCCTCCACCAAAACATGGGCACATTCACCTATTTCTGTACGGAAATCCAGGGATGCGGGAAGGGGTCGCAATTGCGGCTTCTTGATCTTTCGGCCGAAATGGCCGGAGGGGAGGCCCACGATGAATTGCTTCTGGACGCCCAAAACGGCATCGTCCGTGACCCGGAACTCGATTTTGATGGCCGCCACCTGCTGTTCGCCTGGAGCAAAAACAACGGTGGCTATCTGATCCAGGCCGGCTTGGCTCCAGCCACCGGTAATTACAAGATCTATGAGATGGATCTGGAAACCCGTAAGATCCGGCAATTGACCCACGACGATACCTACGGCGCCGATATCGAACCCTGTTACCTGCCCAACGGCGATATCCTGTTCAGCAGTGACCGCTGTGTTCAGGAAGTAACCTGTGGCGGCGGAGATTGTGTCAACATGTACCTCATGGACAAGGATGGCAAATTCGCCCGGCGCGTCGGGTTTGATCAAACCCAGACTGGTTTCCAGCATTTGTTGGAAAACGGCCGGGTGCTCTACACCCGCCGGGACTACAATGATCGCGCCCAAACCTATGCCCATGCCTTGTTCACCATGAATCCCGATGGCACCGGCCAGATAGAATATTACGGCAACAACACCTTCGAACCCACCAGCTTCCAGCACACCCGGATGATCCCCGGCAGCGGCAAGGTTATGACCATCTGTGGCGGGTACCATACAAGTCAGGGCGGAAAGCTGGCGATCGTGGATATCAGCAAGGGGCGGCAGGATTACCAGGGGGTGACTTTCCTCAATTGGGATCCCGAAAAAAAGCTCACCCGCGGCGATAACTATGGCCGCGAAGGGGAGCAATACCAATATCCTTATCCGATTACGGCCACTGATTTCCTGGTCGGCCTCGACCCCATTGGTGGGTACCGGACGAGCACGAACGGCATTGGTGTCGGTTCCTTATCCTATAAACTTTACCTTATGAACTGGGACGGCAAGCGTGAAATGCTGGTATCGCACCCGGAGCTGAATGGCAGCCAGGCGGTTCCTGTCCAGACCCGTAAGCGTCCGCCTGTCCGCCAATCCAGCGTGGATTACCGGAAAGACATCGGGATTTTTTATGTGCAGAACGTTTACCGGGGGATTTCCGCCCAGGGGCTGCGGCCAAACAGCATCAAAAAACTGCGCGTCGTGCAACTTATTTACAAACCGACATCGATCGGTGGCGGTGTGTTCGGCCCCCCGCAAGCTTATGGGCCGGGCAAGCGCTATGGTGGCCCGGGCCTGCACTCTATCACACCGGTCGGGGTGGGGTCTGCCTCCTTCGATGCAAAAATGATCGTCGGCGAAGCCGAAGTTCATGGCGACGGCTCGGTCATGTTCGAAGTGCCCGCCCGCACTCCGCTGTATTTTCAATTGATCGACGAGAACGGCAACGTTGCCCAGGCCATGCGCAGCTGGGCCACCTTGATGCCCAATGAAAAATTCTCCTGCGCAGGGTGCCATGAGGAGAAAGGCAATTCCCCGCTTTCCCGCAATTCTGAAGCCTCACGGCATCCCCCCCAGAAGCTGGTTCCGTTCGCCGGCGTTTCCGGTAAACCGTTCAGTTACGCCAAAATGATCCAGCCGATCTGGAACCAGCACTGCGTCAGTTGCCATGCGCCCGGGAAACCTGCCGCCAAGATCGACTTGACCGATACCGAAGTGCGTGACGATCCAACGGACCACACCTTCGGAGCGACCCAACGCCGCTATTGCCAATCGTATCTTACCCTGCTCAAGGTTTCCCGCGCCGGGGCCCCTTCATTCAAGCTCGGAGCAGGCAAGCCGAACGAGTGGGTCGATTACCTGACGCGCCTCTCCACGCTCGATCTGATCCCTCCCTACTTTGCGGGGTCCGCCAAAAGCAAACTGATCACCCTGCTGAAGGATAAGCATGAAAAGACGGCGCTCAGCCGGGATGAAATCGACACGGTCTCCGCCTGGATTGACCTTAACGTCCCATTTATCGGTGAATACGATGAGCGAAACGACTGGGACGATAAAGGGCGTGAGCTCTACAAAGCTAAAATGGACGTGCGCCATGCCAATGAGGCCATTGAACACCAGAACATCGAGGCATACATCAGTGCTGGGCAACCCTGACTTTGAAGAACCACAACAACTGCAGGAGAAATATGAAAAACATAAGATTACACATGTGGGTTGGAGTCGGTGCCGTGGCTGCGTTTCTATCCATTGCATCGCTGGGTTTTGGGGCAGTTCAGCCACCAGCCTGGTGGGTTGTCGGGGCATTCCCTCGATACACACAGAGCGATTTCAAGGCCAATGAAACCATTGAGAATGCAAGGAACGAGAATCCCCATGGCAATCAGTGGAATGGGTTGGTCGGGCTAGGCGGTCGAGAATTCCGTGGGAGGCTGGTTCCTGCGCAGAGCGGCGCTCTGGACCTGGTCGGAGTTTTCGGGCCTTCGCCGTCCAACGCCTGTGCCTATGCCGGTTTTCGCGCGAGCAGTGAGAAGGCTTCGCCTTCGATCATCACGGTCACCGTGCCCGGGCCAGTACGGTGTTTCCTGAACAACGCGCTTGTGGGTGAAGGCGTTGATACGCTCAAGATGACTGTTTCGTTGAAGGCCGGCATGAACAGCGTGCTGGTCAAATCCTGGAATTCCAAGGGGAATCCGCAGTGGATGTTGAACTGCACGATCCAATCCGACAGTCAGTTGAGTTTCGAGCCTGTCGAGCCGGTGGCAGAGAAGGCTAAACCTGCGACAGGGAAACGCAATGTGGCGCTGTGGTCGGAAGGGGCCCGTGCGGCAACCAGCAGCTATGCGTGGCGCGGCACGGACAAAGATCAGTTCGGTCGCAACTATATCAATGACGGGCAGTTGCAGGGGCCTGCCTGGTCATCTCTGGCACAGCAGAATATGCCGCAGTGGGTGTGGGTGAAGTTTGCAGAGCCCAGGAAGATCGATCGGCTGGTGCTCTATGCCGGACAGAACACGCGGGATTTTACTGCTGAATATTCGCCAGACGGGGGCGCCACCTTCAAGAAACTGTTTGAGAAGAAAGATGAGAAGCCGGGCGCGCAATCATCCTACGCCGTGGAATTCCAGCCGGTGGTGGTCGATAACGTGCGGGTAAGGATTACACGAGTGGAGAAGTCTGTGACCTCTGGCTTTGATACTGCGAGCGTGACTGAATTGGAGGTGTATGGAGAGAAGCCCCGGGGGGGCGTATCATCGAAAAAAGAGACTATGCGGGGCAGGGATGAGGTTAAAGCCTCGAAATTGAAGCCAGCGCGAGGTTTTATGCCGGACATCAAGGAGGAGGCTTCACAGCTTGTTGTTTCGACGCCGTGGTACAGGATGAATCTGGACAAGGCGAGGCCGAGGATGAGTTACCTTTCGCTGGATGCCAAGGGGCGGGGTGAGTTCTTCTGTAATATTTTGCGCAATGCGGGCGCGTTTCCTGTCGTTGAGCCGATGTTTGCGGATACGCGCATCGCCGAGGATGGACTGTTTCAGCGAAACGGGAATGTCATTGAGTATCCGGCCGTGGAGGTTGCGCCGGGTGTCTACGCGCGTGTGGCGTTCAGGTTCCGTGAGAAAGATTATGATCTGGAGCTAACGACCCTCTCGAAGCGGCGCCAGCCGTTGCGGGGCGGATTGTTCAGGTTTGATCTGGATTTCCGGCAGACGCCGACATCTTTTTATGGTCGCGCGGAAGATCCGGTCAGCATGGTGACGATGCCATGCTATATGAATGCGCCGGACTGCGGAACGTTCAGGATTACCCAGTCGGGTGATGGGGCTGTGATGCGCCAATATCCCTCGTCTGATGAATTCAACCTGGCTGCGCACTGCATGTTTGATATCGCGCCAGAGACAACGGATTTGAGCGAGAAGTTTGGTGCGATTCCTGAAGGCACGTGGCGGGGAACGTTCACCTTTGCGGTCGATCCCCAGATTCCCTTCAAGGATTTGGTGAAAAATGAGCCGAGGCTGAAAGGGTTGCCGAAGTATTCGTTGAACATGGCGCAGTGGCGGGTGGACCAGGGTGTGATGGCCAATAATACGGTCAGTACGGATTGTGCACTTTCATTGCAATTCTATGCCGAGATGGCGGTGTATGCGCCGGCGATGAAGGACGGTATTTCGCCCATGGCGCTGGTTGTCCCGACTGTTGATAGGTACCTTGACGGGCTGGGCGGGCACTTGATGTGGCATGGGTTTAAGGTGGAGGTGACGCCGCCGGGTAAGTGGTATGCCTCGCTGGAGAGCGGCGGTTTTATCATCAACAGCGCCTGGTATGCGGTGCGGACGCTTGATGAAAAAAATCTGCTCGGGCGCTGGCTTCCGCGGCTGGAATCGTTGGCCGGGCACCTGGAAGCGCATGATATTGACGGCGATGGAATCGTGGAGTCAGGAGACCGGGGGCACTGGTTTGATACATACAACTTGCCCGAGGGAGTGAAAGAGGCTCACTCGACTGCGGTTAATTATGAGGCATTCTGGCATTTGGCTGATCTGGAGACGCTGGCGGGCCGCACGGAGCAGGCGGCGCACTGGCAGGCACGGGCCGATTTGATCAAGAAGAATTACCTCAAGGTGTTCTTCAATCCTGAAACCGGTGTGATCGGCGGCTGGCGCGACAAGGAAGGCAAGCTGCATGATCCGATGTTCCCGTGGGTCAACAGTTATGCGATTTGCGCCGACCTGGTCTCCGATGAGCAGGCGCAGGATATCCTGAAACGGTTCCTGGTGCGGATGAAGGAAATCGGGTTCGGGGAGGCACAGTATAAATACGGCATGCTGACCAATCTGATCCCTCTGAAGCCCGACGAGTGGAATCATCATGGAGCCCGTGAATGGCAAGGGTATATGAACGGCAGTATTACGTCGCCCTATTCCAACTATTTCATCATGGCGCTGTATCGGCATGGGTTCCGTGAGACCGCGGAGAAAATGCTTTGGGCACAGGTTGAATCATTTGATAAAGGGACATTCAACTCCGGTGTGCGCATTCCTTATCTTCCCGTCCGTAATCCGGTTGGTAGTGCGTTTTACACATGGGATGGCTCCCATGCCAATGGCGAAGGGTACCTGCCTGAAAACTGGCATGCCTATGCGGGGATTTTCGCCGGTCATTTTGGCATCCGCTTCGATAAGACTGGCTACAGTCTGGAATCATGGTCGTTCTTGAAGGGAAAGAAGCTTCCCTGTGGAATGCCCGTCATGGGTAAGACTCAGGCGATGATGCAGTGAAAAGATGGAGAAACCCAAGGAGTTGCAAGAGGAAAGAGTAGCCCATGCTCAGAACAATGACTTCGATAGCTTATAGATTCCTGTTCGGTACAGCGTTACTATGCACCACCCTTGCATCGGCAGCCACACCCTCCGATCCGCTTGAGGCGGGGTTTGTCACGCCTCCTGAATCCGCCAAGCCGCATACGTGGTGGCATTGGATGAATGGCAATATCAGCAAGGTTGGCATCACCGCCGACTTGGAGGCGATGAAACGGGTCGGGATCGGCGGGGTGCAGGTATTTAACGTGAACAACACCACTCCCCGGGGACCGGTGGATTTCATGAGTCCTGCCTGGCGTGAATTGGTGCAGTTTGCCATTTCCGAGGCGGGCCGACTACAGATGACGTTGACCATGATGAACTGCGCCGGCTGGTCGAACAGCGGTGGCCCCTGGGTAAAACCTGAAAACGCCATGCAAATGCTTGCCTGGACCGATTTTCGGGTGAGCGGTCCCGTACACTTTTCCAAAATACTTCCGCAAGCTGAATTTGCGCAGCGCCTTTACAACACCGGCATCAACCCTGGTTATCAAAGAGCCACGGAGCCGCTCAAGCCGGTGGGGTCGCATTTCTATCGCGACATTGCCGTGTTTGCGTTCCCGACACCCCTCAATGAACCCGATGAACGGTCTAAACGCCCCCTTTCGTTGAAGGACAGCCTGGAGTTGGCGAGTGGCACAAACAAGCCATGCATGGCCATACCGAAAGACGCCGTCATCGATCTCACCTCCCGCATTCAAGTCGATGGCCACCTCGAATGGGATGTGCCGAACGGCCAGTGGACGATCCTGCGCCTTGGCTATACGCCCACCGATCAGTTCAATCATCCCGCTCCTCCCGGAGCAGAGGGACTGGAATGCGACAAGTTCAGCACCCTTGGCCTACAGTCCGTCTGGGATGGCTGTATCAAGCGAATCGCTGACGCTGCTGGCCCACTGGCGGGCAAGACCTTTAGCGGCGTGCTCATTGACAGTTGGGAGGTGGGCGGGCAGCACTGGTCGCCCGTTTTTGCGGCCGAATTCACCCAACGCCGCGGCTATGATCCAACCCCATGGTTACCGGTACTAAGCGGTCGGGAGGTGGAATCGCGTGAATTGTCCAACCGTTTTCTCTGGGATATGCGGCGCACCGCTTCGGACCTCATCGCTGACAACTATTTCGGCGAACTCACACGCCTCTGCCATGCGCGTGGCCTTCAATCGGTAGCCGAAGCGTATGGCGGACCGTTCGATTCGGTGCAGGCGAGCGGGAAATTGGATATCCCCATGGGCGAATTTTGGGCGGGGAATCCCGACAAGCCGGTCTCGAGTGAGATGGCGGCCTCAAGCAAGGTGAGTGCGTCGGCCGCTCATGGCTACGGCAAACCGATTGTGGCGGCCGAAGCCTTTACCGCACGCCCCAATGACGGCAGGTGGAGTAACACCCCCTACGGCATGAAGGTCCGGGGCGATTGGGCGTTCTGCCAGGGGATCAATCGCTTCGTCTTTCATCGCTATGCACACCAGCCATGGCTTGGCGTGAGCCCCGGGATGACCATGGGGCCCTACGGAATTAACTTTGAGCGAAGCAACACCTGGTGGGAACAGGGCCGCGCATGGCTTTCCTACATCGCCCGCTGCCAGTTCTTGCTTCAGCAGGGCCGCTTCGTTGCGGACGTGGCTTATCTTCCGGGCGATCAAGCGCCCCCCAGTCAGTTGAATGCCGGGGGGATTGGGGTGACCTGTTACGATTATGACACCCTCAGCGCCGATTTAGTGCAACAGTTGCGAATGGTTGACGGCAGGCTGACGCTCCCCTCGGGGATGAGCTACAAAGCCTTGCTCGTTGGCGGCTACGGTAGCTTGCGAGCAGCGCTCGTGGAGAAAATTCGGGAACTGGCGCTGGCGGGCGCAGTCATTTCCTGTCCGCGTCCGAAATCATCGCCCAGCCTTCAAGATTATCCCGCTGGCGATGCGCGCATCGCCTCCATCGCAAGCGAGATGTGGGATGGGAAGCGAATTGCCACTTGTGACACCCGGACATTATTATCCCAAGCTGGCATCCTCCCCGATGTCGAACCTCCACTTCACTACATTCACCGGCAGACCCCCGATGCGGATATCTATTTCCTGGCCCATCCCGTCCGCAAAGCCATGGACTGCCGGGCCATCTTTCGCGTGAGTGGACGGAATGCAGAAATCTGGCATCCGGATACCGGAGCGATCGAGCCCGCCACGGTGATCGGGTCACGGACTGATGGAAGAACAGAACTGGCACTCCATTTTGACCCGGCAGGGTCGCTGTTTGTGGTATTCAGAAACAGAGTATCGAGTTCGGCCGCGAAAAGTCGTATCGTGCTGCAAAGCGCTGTGGACTCTCAGCCGGTGCAGCCCCTGACGGGACCATGGACGGTGGAATTTCCACCCAAGCTCGGCGCGCCGGCCTCGGTGACCCTGGATCCCTTGATTTCCCTCAGTGAGCACGCCACGGCAGGGGTGCGCTATTTCTCGGGAACGGCGAAGTATTCCAAGACCTTTGAATTGCCAGCCGGAAAGGTGGCGCCCGGAACCCGGCAAATCCTGGATTTGGGGGATGTGGAAATCATTGCCGAAGTAATAGTGAATGGCGTCAATCTGGGCATTTTGTGGAAGCCACCGTTTGCGATCGATGTCACAACGGCGGCCAAACCCGGCACGAACCGTCTGGAGGTGCGTGTTACCAATCAGTGGATCAACCGGCTGATCGGTGACGAGCAGGAAGCGCCCGATATCGAATGGTGTCCGGGCGAGCACGGGCTCACACTGAAGGAATGGCCTGAATGGTTCCTTGCGGGCAAGCCACGTCCGTCATCCGGTCGCATCGGCTTCACGACCTTCAAGTTATACGAGAAGGATTCCCCGCTGGTGAAATCAGGTCTTCTTGGCCCGGTGACGATTCGATCCACTGTGTTCGGCCATCCTGAGCCTGCCAAGAGTCTGGTTGTGACGGCAGGGCCACCCTCCCTCCGCACGAAAAGGTAAGTGAAATGCACGGGCAGGGAAGTGACATCCTTTGAAGTTTCCGTCATGATTCTGAAATAAGAAAGCGAGAAAAAGATGACACGCTATCGTTGGATTATCTGCTTGTTATTGTTTTTCGCAACGACGGTGAACTATATCGACCGCGCGGTGCTGGGTGTCTTGAAGCCTTTGCTTGAGAAGGAGCTTGGCTGGACGCAGATCGAGTATGGCTGGATGGTGACGGCCTTTCAGTTAACGTATGCCCTTGGGTATGTGTCTGCGGGACGGCTGATCGATCGTATTGGCGTGCGACTCGGATTTGTAACGTCAGTTTCGTTGTGGAGTGTGGCGGCGATGGCGCATGCTATGGCACGTACGGCGCTCGGGTTTAGCGTTGCCCGGGCAGGGCTTGGGCTGGCGGAAGGCGGAATGTTTCCTGCAGCGATCAAGACGGTGGCCGAGTGGTTTCCCAAAGAAGAGCGTGCGCTGGCCACCGGTCTCTTCAATTCGGGCAGCAATATCGGGGCGGTGATGTGCCCCCTGGTCGTGCCTTGGCTGGCGGTGAAGTGGGGCTGGCAGTCGGCGTTTATAGCGACAGGTGCGATCGGGTTCGTTTGGGTGGCGGCCTGGCTCTGGGTCTACCGTTCTCCTGAGGGGCATCCGCGTGTTTCGGTCGCCGAATTAGCGCACATCCGAAAGGACCCGCCGGATCCACCGGGCACGATTCCCTGGCTTGTGTTGCTGAAATACCGGCAGACCTGGGCCTTTGTGGTGGGCATGGCTGCTTCGGCACCGATCTGGTGGTTCTATATCTTCTGGGCACCGGATTTTCTGAATAAGCGCTATGATCTCGGGCTGACCCAGAGCAGTTTGCCGCTCATGCTCATTTTCCTCTCAGCCGGCTTTGGCGGGATCGGCGGCGGGTGGCTTTCATCACGACTGCTTAAACGGGGTTGGAGCATCAATGCGGCGCGTAAGACGGCACTGCTGGTGTGTTCTATTTGCGTGGTGCCGGTCATGGCAACGCCGTTTGTGCCGAACCCATGGGTGGCGGCTGCGCTGGTCGGTCTGGCGGCTGCCGCGCACTCTGGTTTTGCGGCCAATCTGTACACGCTGGTCAGTGACAGTGTGCCGAAGCAGGGGGTCAGTTCGGTGGTTGGTATCGGAGGCATGGCCAGCGCTCTAACCGGAATGGTTTTCGCACAACTCGTCTCGCGCATCCTATACTACACGCATAACAACTTTGTGGTTCCGTTTGTGATCGCCTCAATGGCTTATCTGTTCGCCTTGGGTGTTATGCACCTGCTCGTGCCGAGATGGGAGGGCATCAAGCTTTCTTCGTGAGCCCTGGTCCGGAAATCCAGAAGCAACACTTTTTAGAAAGGGAATCATGAGCACAGAAACAAGTCGTGAGCGTGTCAGGGCCGCATTAAACCATCAGGAAACGGATCGCGTGCCGGTCGATTTCGGGGGAAGCCGGATTACCGGCATTGGCGCACTTGCCTATAAAGACCTTCTTAACCATCTCGGGATGCGGGAGGACCTCTATCTATATGACAACAAGCAGCAACTGGCAGACCCATCGCTTGCCATGATCAATCGCCTGGGAGGCGATGTCCTGCAGTTGCACCGTCTCGGACCCAGCACAGGCATGCCGTTTTTGAGGGTCGATCGATGGAAGCCGTCACAGTTGACGGACGGTACGCCCTGTCTTGTCCCGGAAGATTATCAATCCAGAGTGGCCTGCGATGGGGCGTTCGAAATTCTTCACAATGGCCTGGTCTATGCCAGACGGAACCCGGAATCCTTTTACTTCGATGTGTGTTACGCTCCCTTTCAAAACGCCTCCAGTAAAGCGGCGATTGACGCGTTTGAATTTCCAGACCCGTGGAGCGAGCGAGAGGAACTCTATCTGAAAGAGCGTATTCAAGCCCTCTACCATGGCACGGACAAGGCGCTTTTCGCGGGATTGCCGCTCATGAATTGCTCGTTTCTTGAAATGAGTCTCGTGCTGTTTGGGTTTGAGAACTTCATGATGACGCTCATTGACGACCCGGGACTCATCGAATACTGGCTGGATAAAATGCTTGCACACGATCTCGTGATTTTGGAGCAATTTCTCGCCATCGCCGGACCGTACATCGAAGCCATTCAAATGAACGATGATTTTGGCGCCCAGGATTCCCTGCAGATCGCGCCCTCCGTATATCGCGAGATCTTCAAGCCGCGTCAGAAAAAATGGATCGAATTCGTCAAAGCCCGTACCAACGCCAAGGTGTTCATTCATTGCGATGGCGCCGTCGAGGAGATCATTCCGGATTTCATCGAAATCGGCATCGACATCCTGAATCCGCTCCAAACCTCCGCCAAAGGTATGGAGCCGGGTAAGATCAAGGCGAAGTATGGCCGGGATCTGTCCTTCTGGGGGGGCGGGGTGGAAACGCAAAGCACCCTGCCGTTCGGAACGGTGAAAGACATCAAGCTCGAGGTCCGTGAACGTCTTAAACTTCTCGGTAAAGGCGGCGGCTTTGTCTTTGGCACGATCCATAATATTCAACCTGATATTCCGCCTGAGAAAATTCTCGCTGTGTTTGACACCGCGGCCGAATTCGGCCAATACCCTCTCTAATCGCTGATGCTATGATAATGATGACAAAAAGGAGTTCGCTGTATGAATAAAGTGTTCGCAGGAATAATGGTGATAGGTGTGTTTGGAATGGCCACATCCTTTGGGGGTGTGCCGGTTACTACGGAACTGATCAAGCAACGAGGGTTGGTCAGTCAGGGTAATCCTGCGCGGTTGCTGGCCGTGCTTGACAAAGCCAGGCGGGGAGAACCGGTTACAATAGCGGCGATCGGGGGATCCATCACGGCGGGTGGTGCGCGCACGAAGGATCCGGAGAATCGTTATATCAACAGGATGGCCGCCTGGTTCACCAAGACTTTTCCGAAGTGCAAAATCAAATTCATCAATGCCGGTATCGGTGGCACGAACTCCTATTACGGTGCGATGCGGATTCATGACGATGTGTTGTCCCAGACGCCTGACTTGGTTGTGGTCGAATATGCCGTCAACAATCCGCCAGGCCGCGATTATGCCGAGAGTTATGAAGGGGTATTGCGGCAGCTGCTCCGGGAACCCCAGAAGATCGCCGTGGTCGAACTGTTCTTCATGCACAGGAAAGGGGAGAACTCCCAGGATTGGCAGGAGATGCTCGGCCGGCAATACCAGTTGCCGATGATCAGTTTCCGCGATGCCTGGTGGCCTGAATTCAGCAGTGGACGGGCTGTCTGGGAAGATGCGTATGACGATATCGTGCATCCTAAAGACATGGGCCATATTCTTGCGTCCGACCTATTGATAGCCCTTCTGGACGCGGTTAACCGCATGGCTCAACCGGGTGTCCTCCCGCCGTCGGTGAACGTGGAATTGCCTCCTCCGATGATTTCCGATGTTTTCGCCAACTGCATCTTTTCGCAATACGGTAAGGTCAATCCCACGGGGCAGAGCGGGTGGAGCCGGCCGGCTGGCGGCGGGAATTGGGAAAGCTCTGCGCCCAAAAGTTTCATCGAATTTGAATTTACGGGCAGGGTCATTTCATCTGCGGCGGGGGAGAGCAATAGGTGAAAGGGTTGTTCGCTAAATGACTGGACAGCCTCCTTCGGTTCTGAT
>Ga0118677_10009666_pt1 | contig 14992 bp, 12 predicted proteins | sample AliMusrvi5mmetaG_FD_86154 | JGI IMG/M metagenome (GOLD analysis project Ga0118677, IMG submission 86154)
GACCGCAGCGGCGGAGGGCAAGGCGCTGAGTGCGGAGGAGCGGGCCGCCAAACTCGGCTTCGTGCGTTACCTACCGCAAAACACCGAGTCGGTCATTGCAGTTTACAACGGCGCGAAAATTGGTGAGCGCGCCAAGTCCACCAAGCTCTGGAAGGTCATCGAGGAGCAACTCGGCGGCGTGATGGGCATGCAAGGGGCGCCGATGATGCCGGGCGATGGGATGGACAAGGATGTGAAGCCCGCCGACGAGGATTTTGCGATTCCCGAGGGCGAGCAGGAGAAAGCCAAACCCGCCGCCGCCAAACCCAGGGAACCCGCCGGCGCGGCGACCGGAGCCCTGCTGGGTGCTGCCTCCGGCGCGATCATTGGCGGCCAGGCCGGCACCGATGCCGCCGATGCCGAACCGGCGATGGAAGAGAAAGTCACGCCGCCTGAGGATGACGAGGATGTGGCCGGGCCCTTCACCGCGGGCGACATGCTCGGCCTGGAAGTGACCTTTGCCGTGGGCAAATCGGCGGGTGAGCAGTTGGGCAATCTTGTCACCGCCAGCAATCGGCTCAGTTATTTTCAAATGCGGGCCTTGGCCAAGGCCTATGCGGCGGCAGTCAAGGCCGGGGATCTGTCGACCCTCAGCAGCGCCATGGGCACCGGCTTCGGCGAGGACTTGGTCAAGAACCTCGTCAACGACAAGGAATCCGGCCTCGGTCTGTTGGAGCGGGCCAGCATGCCGCCCATTTATGTGGCGTTTCGCACCACCAAGGACAAGCAAGGGGCGGTGGCTTCAGGTGTGACCGAGACCTTGGCGAATATCGTGTCTGGCGAAATGTTCGAAAGCCTCGACTTCGAGAAAGCCGGTGCCAAGTTCAGCGGCTGCAAACTGGTGGGCGCCAAGCTGGCCGAGCAGATGGGTGCCGACCGCGATTCGATGGATGAAATGCTTGGCAGCGACACCGCAACCAAACTGCTCGCCGTGGTGGCCAAGAAAAACCTGGTCATCGCCTCCGCCACTCTCGGCGACTATGTCGTGGTTTTCATTGGCGCGTCCGAAGCGGACTGCAACCTCGTGAGCGAGACGGCGCAGTCGCTTGCCGGCGGAACCGCCCTTGCCTTCAGTGATGCTTACGCCTCCAAGGACTTGGCGGCCTTGCTGGTTGGCAACGACAGCATGGCCAAAGCCATCACCCAGATTCAAGGCGGGCCTGCCACCTACACCAACGGCCTGCGCGACGGGCTGGCCGGTGAGGACAGCTTGGGCGACACCCGCGATTTGCAGGCGTTGCTGCAAATGGTCGGTGAACGCGAGGCCGCGCTGCGCAAACTCGGCGGCATGGAAGCGCTGGGTACGGTGGCGTATTTTGAGCAGGGGCTCAAAGTGGAATCCTACGGCGGCTACGATGCGGGTGCCGTCGATTGGAAAACCCCGGCCAAACTCAGCCATCTGGGAGATGGGCCGGATGTGGCCATTTTTGCTAATGTCACCTCCGCCGCCGCCTTCGACGTGAAAGCCCGCGCCTACTATGAAGCGCTGGTGGAAACCGCCTATGCGATGGCCATGAAAGTCTCGGAGCTGCCCGGCGATGAGGACACGCTCAAGCAATTCAAGGGCATGGCCACCCTCTTCAACGACAAGTTCCGCGCCGATACGGTGGCCTTGTGGGACGCCATCAAAGGCGACTTTTCCGATGGTCTGGGCCAGGAACGCGCTTTCATCGTCGATCTCAAGGGGACCGTGCCGGCCATCCCGGGCATCCCCCAGCTACTGGTTGACAAGGGCCGCTTTCCGCGCGCCACGATCATCGCACCGGTGACCGACCGCGCCAAATTGGCCACGTCCTGGACCAAGATGAACGAGTCCTGCACCAAGTTGCTCGCCAAGGTGAGTGAGGTCAGCGGCCAGGAAATCCCGATGCAAAAACCGATGAGTTCGGAAAAGGCCGGCTACACGACCTGGTATATGTCCCTGCCATGCCTCAGCGACGATTTTGTTCCCTCGGTGACGGTGGGTGACAAGTGGTTCGCCGCTTCCACCTCGAAAAACCGGGCGCTGGAGTTGCTCGCCAGCGCCGACAAGGGCGCGGCAGGTCGCAGCGGCCTGTACCTGAGGATGGATTTCAAGGCGATGCAAGAGTGCGCCAGCGAAACCATGAAACTCATCGATGAAAATGCCAAGGCGGTGCTTGGCGAGGACACCCCGCAACTCGAAAAATTCTCCTCCAGCAAGCAAATGCGGATGAAATTGCTCGCCGCGATGGCCGAAATGGATTCCCTCACCATTCACAGTCGGCGTGAGGGCGCGGTGCTGCGCAGCAGCGTTTACTTCAAGACCCGCTGAGGCACTGCGCTGGCAGCACCAGACTTGATTCCACACCCGCGGGCCGCCGGACACTCACCGGCGGCCCGCACTCGTTTCCAGCTCCATGATCATCGAACCCATTGGCCTGATCCGTTCGTGTTTCGGCGGCAAGTTCGCCGCGCCGCGGCAACCGGGGTTGTGCCCGAGCGCCTGGGGCAGCCTGGTTTTCCATGACCTCTACCGCAGCGACGATGCGATCCGCGGGATCGAGGGGTTTTCGCACTTGTGGCTCATTTTTGGGTTTCACCAAACGCTCGCTCAAGGGTGGCATCCGACCGTCCGACCGCCCCGCTTGGGAGGCAACCAACGCCTCGGCGTGTTTGCCAGCCGCTCGCCGTTTCGGCCCAACGGCCTGGGTCTGTCGCTGGTCTGCTTGGAGCGGATTGATCGCGGGGCTGCCGAGGCACCGGTCCTGCGGCTGGGTGGACTGGACCTGATCGACGGCACCCCCGTGTATGACATCAAACCCTATCTGCCATACGCGGAACGCCGGCCCGATGCGACCGGCGGCTTTGCTGGCGAGGCCCCGCCGCGACTGCCTGTGACCGTGCACGCCTCCGCCCGCGACGCGTTTGAGCGTTTGCCAGCGCGCGCCCAAGCCGTGCTGCGTGAGGCGCTTGCACTCGATCCGCGTCCCGCCACCCAAACTGCGGATGACGCCCGCATTTTTGGCGCGGACCTGTGCGGCTGCAACGTGCGCTTCACCATCGCGGCGGGCATTTGCCAGATTGTGGAAATCGACGGCCCAAGATAAGAGTTGGATTATCGAGCGTGCCGGAGTAGGCTGGCACCCATGAATTGGCATGCTCCAAACCTCCTGGCCGCTGCGCTGTGCGTGATGACCGTGGTCGGCATGGCGTCGTGCAAGAAGCGTGTGGAGGCGCTCAAAGCCGACCTCCACGACGCCGGCTACCCACTCACCGCCGAGGGGTGGTTTGGTGCCAGCCGTGACAACAACGTGGCGGCGCTCAAGAAATTCGTGGCGGGCGGGTTTGCGCTGGATACGCGCGATGCCGCCGGCGATTCCGCGTTGCATGCCGCCGCCCAGGCAGGCGCGGAAAAAGCCGCGGCATATCTGCTGGACCGGGGGCTGGCGGTGGACTTGCGCGGAGCTGTCGAGCGCACACCGCTGATGGCGGCGGTGCTTGCCAAGCAAACGCGAATGGTGCGCTGGCTGTTGCGGCAAGGCGCCGCTCCACGGCTCAAGGACAAGGATGGCTACACCGCGCTGATGCTCGGCGTGCGCGAGGGCTGCGCCGGACCGATCGGCGAACTGGCCATCCACACCCGCGAGGATCTGGATGGCGCGCTTCTCGCCGCCGCACTGCAAGGCCAGACCGAGGTGATCGATGTGCTGACAAAATATGGTGCGTCGGTCTATGCCCGGATGGAGGATGGGCGCAGCCCGTTGATGTTAGCCGCGCAAAATGGCCACGCCAAGACGGTCGAATTGCTGCTGGACCTCGGTTCGAGCCGGTTCACCACCAACGCGGAGGGGAGCACCGCCGCCGACCTCGCCACGCAGGAGGGCCACCCGGAAATCGCCGAATTGATCCTCAGGAAACCGGTGGCTTCCGAGCTGGTGCTCGACTCGCCCGGTGAGATTGCCGCGGCGATGGACGCGTACGTCGCGGCCGCCGCCGCCGAAGCAGAGCCGGATTCCTCGTCCGCAGCAACCCACGGCGGCGGACAGGGCGCCCGCACCACCGCCCGCGAGGTGCCAGCGGCGCTGGAGGGCAAGGCCCTCGGTGCGCCCGTCGCCATTGCCGCAGGCGCATCCCGCAACCCCGCTGCCGCTGATGATGCGCCGCTGGTGATGCGCCACTACCGCGAACGCGAGTTGCCCGTGGAAGTCAAAACCGTGCAGAACGACACCGCGACAGTGCGGCTGGCGGGGGCCACCCCCGCCGTCGTGCAAGTGCGTGCCGGCGACACCCTGCCGGGCTCGCGGCTGGTCGTGGTGAAAGTTCAGCATCGCCTGAAGAGCGGCAAGGCCGACCTCGGCAAGCTCACCGAAGTGTCGGTGGTCGAACTCAGGGACACGGCCACCGGCGCGACTCGCGAGTTGATTTCGGGGGTGCCCTCCAGCGCGCATGATCCGGTGGCGCTGGTGGAGGATGTTCATACCGGCCAACGCTACGTTGCCTCGCCCGGCCAGCATTTTCGCGGGGGCGACGGCATCGAATACGTCGTCCAAGACGTGAGGCCGAACCAACTGGTGATTGCCGAGGTGGCCACCGGCACGGTGCACACCCTGCCATTGCGTGGCCCGCGCGGGTGATTTTTCATGATCCAAACCCCTACTAGAGCCATGGAATGCCCCACAGTCATCGATCACGGCGCACCGGTGCGGCAGTTTTCCGTCATGTTGCCGAACCGATCCGGCGCGTTGGCCTCGATCGTCAAATTGCTGCGCGCGGCCAGCGTCGAGGTCATCGGCCTGAGCATGCAGGACTCGCGCGATGCGACGGTGGCGCGGTTGGTGGTGACTGATCCCGATGCGGCGGCGGCGGTGTTCATGGAAAAGGGTATCCCGCATGCCAATTGCGAATTGATCGTAATTGCCTTGCGCGAAAGCGGGCCCGGGCTGCTGCAGTGTTTGGAAATTCTCAAGGTCGCCGAAACCAACGTCGATTTCGCCTATGCCCTGATGCCCTCGGTGCAAGGCCAATCGCTGCTGGCCTTGCACGTGGAGGATTATGAATTCGCCGTGTCCATTCTCCATCAAAGCGGATTCAAGGTGTTCTATCAGGAGGATCTGAGCCGCTGAGGCGGAAATCCGCGGCAGCATCGCGGGAATTTACTTGTATCTCCGGCCCATTCCGATGGGGTCGTGCGCGGCGGGCTGTTGCCTTTTCGTCAGGACGAACCCTGAGTGGGCCCGGCCCGCCAACCGAGCCGATGAATATCCTGGGGGACGACTGTGAACGCAAGGTGAGAATCAGCGAAGACTGGTTGTCGTTGTGGACGGGCTTGGCCGTGTTTGTCCTCTCGCTGGGGGTGTTTTTCGGCGTCGAGTTGCTGGGCTTCGGCGCGAAGGTGGGCACCTGGACGGATCTGTCCAAGGCCATCACCCCGGTGGGGGCATCGTTCAAATGGATGTCCGGGTGGCTGGCGGTGATGGCGACTTATGGCTTCATGGGCCTGGTCATTGGTACCGGCAATTGGTTGCTTGGCGGCAACCCGCGCAAATTCGCCGTCGCCTTCACCCTGGCCTTTGCCATTTCGTTTGCCTGCTGGCTGTTGGGCAATCACGCCCACATCGCCGCGACCACCCCGGCGGAGATGAAGAAATTCGGCGTCACCTGGTCGTTGAAGTTGACGGGTGAGGCGGGGTTTGTGCTGGCGCTGCTGGCGGGGTTGCTCATCGGGAATTTCTTTCCGCGGCTCGCGGCGCTGCTGCAGGAGGTCGTCAAGCCCGAGCTGTTTGTCAAAGCCGCAATTGTGATCATGGGCGCGGGGGTCGGGATCAAGGCGCTGGAGAATTCCAACCTGGCATGGGGGATCATGTTTCGCGGGATCTGCGCCATCGTTGAAGCTTACCTGATTTACTGGGCGGTGATTTATTATATCGCCCGCAAGTACTTCAAGTTCAGTCGCGAATGGGCGGCGCCGCTGGCCTCGGGCATTTCCATTTGCGGGGTCTCGGCGGCGATTGCCACCGGCGCGGCCATCCGGGCGCGGCCGATGGTGCCCATCATGGTCTCGTCGCTGGTGGTGGTGTTTGCCGTGGTCGAGTTGTTGCTGCTGCCTTGGCTGGCGCAAACGTTCTTGTGGCAAGAGCCGCTGGTGGCCGGCGCGTGGATGGGCCTGGCGGTGAAGACTGACGGCGCGGCGACGGCGGCCGGCGCAATCACCGACTCCTTGATCCTGGCCAAGGCGGCGGGTAACGGCATTGTCTATGAGAAAGATTGGATTCTCAACACGGCCACCAGCATCAAGGTGTTTATCGATATCTTCATCGGCATCTGGGCATTCGTGCTGGCCTATATCTGGGCCAACCATATCGAGAAGCGCGATGGCGACAAAGTCCGTGCCATCGAAATCTGGCAACGCTTTCCCAAATTCATCCTGGGTTATGTGTTGACCTTTGGTCTGTTCCTGGGCCTTGGCCTGGCATTTCCCGCGTTGGTCAAATCCGAGACCCGGGTTGCCGTCACCAGGGATGTGCAGGTCACCGACCCGGCCAGCGGCCACGTGCGGGTGGACAAGGTGCCGGTCATGACCACCATCTCCAAGCTGGATCCGGGCAGCGGCAAGGCCGTGCTGGTGGCGCTGCCGGAGCTGAAGAAGGAAATCAAAGCGGGGCCGGCCAAGACGTCGACCGACCAAGCCAATGTTTTCCGGGTGCTGTTCTTTTGCCTGACGTTTTTCACGATCGGAGTGATTTCAAATTTCAAGAAACTCTGGGCCGAAGGCATCGGCAGGCTGGCAGCCGTCTATGCAGTGGGGCTGTTCGGCTTCATCATCTGGTTTGGCCTCATCATCTCCTGGGTGTTCTTCGGCGGGGTGCATCCGCCGCTGGTACATCCCTAACACCTGTCCCGCGAGCTCCCGCATACCGCTGAAAATCCAACTCACAAATCCCTTATGGCTGAACCACCCAAAATCGGCGATGAACTCAAAAAAATGCAGCAAGACTACGAGCCACTGCTGCCGGTGGAGAAAAAGCTCATCGCCTGGAGTTTGGGAGTCGGCCTGGTGCTGCTGGTGGTGCTGTACTGCGTGAGCCGGTTCCTGCCGGACGGCCAGAGCCCGCTGTAAGCCGCGCTCTCCGCAGGTACGTGGGTCACGACGCGTCCAAATTCACGGAGCGCCGGCTTCAGTGGCGTGTAATCGGAAAGAGGTGCAAAGTACCGTTGGCACAATTTGCCCGCCATATCCCGCAAGGCGGGAACGAATGCCGCCAACGGGGACATTGAGAAACCTGCGATGCGCTACCGATCCTCAAGTTGCAGCGCTTGGCCGATGAGGGTGAGCAGGTCGGCGCGGTCCGGGGGGAGGGTCGCGGAGGCGATTTCACGGGCGAGCGCAGCGAGCAGTTCGGTATCGATGAACGCGGGTTGATCGTGGGCGAGCCACTGGGCGAAAGCACAAACGACCGAGGCGAAGCGGGCGTCATTGGACGGTTCCGCGTCGAGGTGGTGGGTGATGGGAATGGTGGCGGCGGGTTGCCCGTCGAGGGTCCATTCCAGCGCGCCGAAGGCGGTGGCGGTGGACGAGGGCTCGATTTCGAGGGCGAGGGTGGTGATGGATTTGGCGGGCAGGCGCGAGGGCAGCGGGCCTGGGCTGAGGCCGGTCAACGGGGCATATCCGAGTAACCGGTAGAACGCGACAGTGGTGGGATCGGCATGGAAGGAGGCGGTGAAATCACGGGCGGCATCGGCGGCGCCGCGGATGGAGATGAGGAGGAGGGTGGCCGAGGGTTTCCAGGGGCAGGGCAACGCCTCGGTGGTGATGCTAACCCCTTGGCAGATGGCGGCGGATCCGGTCGGCTGCAAGGTGAAACGGTTGAGGATTTCCTCCAGGCGCACGGCGTTGGGCGCGGGCAGTTGGCGCTCGTTGCGAATGCTTTGGGTGACCCAGCCGAGACTGGCGCGACCGGCATGAATTGGCAGTTCGAGGGTGGGGGAAGTGCCTGCGGTCACCGAGTGGCGCAGGGTCAGGCCGGGCAGCGCGGTGGTGTCTGGCGGCGGCGATTGGTCGAGCAGCTCGGCGGCGGTGCGGAAGAAGTCGTCAGCGGCTTGGCCTAACGCGGCATCACGGGTCGCCGCTTGCTCGGCTAGCACGTCCGAGTCGGCAGTCGCGCTGTCCGGGCCACCGGCAGCGGGCTGGCGGCTGTCATCCGCGGGACCCGGCGCGGGCAGCAGGGCGATGGCCAACGGCATGGGCTCCGGGGGTGGCGCGGTTGGTACGCTCGATCCGGGGCCCGGACCTTGCTCGGAGGCGGCGGGCACCGCAACGGCAGCAGCTGTGGGGGCGGCCAGCGGCGCGGGAGCGCGCCGGTGGCTGAGGACGAGAACTGCCAACCCAATGAGGATGGCGGCGCAAAGCGCGACGGGCCAGGTTTTCATCGGTGGGTCAGAGGGCCTCGGGGTTTTGCATGAGTGCGGCCACCCGGTTGAGGAGCACCCCCGCGCCGCCGCCATCCACCACGCGGTGGTCGAAGGTCAGCACCAGGGCCGCTTCGGTGGCGGGGAGGAAGGCACCGACTTGCTCGCTCCAAACCGGCTTCTTGACGCCGGCGCCGAGGCCGAGGATCAGGGTTTCGTTAGGCAAGGGGATGGGCGTGCCGAGGGTCAGTCCAAACGTCCCGAAGTTGGTGACCGTGGCAATGCCGCCTTTGCAGTCGTCCTCGGTGAGCCGGCGCTGCCGCGCGCGGTCCACCAGATCGTCATATTCGGCAATCAACGCGGCGAGCGGCTTTTGGTCCACCGTGCGCACCACCGGCACCACCACCCCGTCCTTGACCTGGACCGCCACGCCAATATCAAACGAGCGGGGGTGGACGACTTTCTCACCGATGAGGTAGCCGGCGGTGGCGGGTTGTTCGCGCAGGGCCAGGGCGAACGCGCGCAACAGGTAGAGGGTCAGCCCGGGCGTGGGCTGCTGCAGGCTGCGGTGCTCGATGGCGCGATTCAACAGCAACGGCAGGCCGACGGTGGCCAGCGGGCGGGTCCAACTGCGGCGCATGGCATCGGCCACGGCGAGGCGCATGGAAGAGGCATGGCTGCTGGGCCAGGCTTCAAGGTAATCGAGGAATCCCTCGAGGTCTTCCACGGTGACGCGGCCACCTGCACCGGTGCCGGCGATGGCGGAGATATCCGCCTCGCGCAGGCCGAGGTCGTCCATCCGGGCGCGCATCCGCGGCGAGATGTAATGAGCCCCCATCACGCCGATGGGCACCGGCAGACCTTTGACGCTGGGGACCACGTCTGGGGCTTCTTCGTAGCCGTCGTCATCCAGGGAAAAATGCAGGTTGGCATCTTTGGACTCGGCGGATTGGGTGGGACCGGAGATCTTGGCGGCGCTGCGTTTGGCTTCGAGCGATTCGAGCGATTCCACGCCGGTGCGCACGATTTCCTCGGCTGAGACATCGAGCAAGCCCAGCAGCGAGCCGACCGAGTAGGAGACATCTTCTTTGGCCCGCAGCTCCGCCACGGTGCCGTTGCAGAGCGTCGTCACGCTCATGATGGCCTTGTGGGTTTCCACCTCAATGATGTCCTGGTCGGCACGCACCGTGTCGCCTACCGCCACCAGCAGGCGCACGATGGTGGCCTCAGCGATTGATTCGCCAAGCTGTGGCATGAGGATGGGAACGGTGGGCATGAGGGTGATTTTGGATTTCAGATTTGGAACTGCAGATTTGAAATCGTTAGAACGTGAGCGGATGACGGACGGCTTCTTGCTTGGTCGGGAAGCGTTTTAAGGCCAAACACCCGATTGGTCAAACCCATTGCGGGGAAGCCCGGCTCAACCCGCCAGGAAGCGTTGCCAGTCGCGGATACCGTGGTGGTTGCGGATGAACTGGGTGGCGGGCAGGGCTCGCGGCACGACGGGGTGTTTGAGCAAGCGCAGGCCGACTTCCTGTGGCAGGCGGTCGCCTTTGCGGGAATTCACCTCGCGATGGGCCAACACGCAGTTTTCCCACGACGAAATTCCGCCGCGCGAACGCGGCACCACATGGTCGATGTTGCCTTCGCCGGGCTCGAGTTTGCGGCCGGTGTATTGGCAGATTCCGCCGTCGCGCTCCCAAATCCCACGCGCGCCGAAACGCGGCCGACACAGCGGAACCTTCGCATAGTTGGCCGCCACGATGACTGTCGGCACCCGCACCGGACCGCGCGCCGTGAGCACGCGGTTGTCGTCGTCACGCACCGGCAGCGTGAGCCAGGTGTCCCAGCTCACGGGCATGATGTGATCGTCGCCCTGGACGTCGAGGCCGGTGGCGCCGCCGGCCGCCATCATGCAGAACGCCTCGGCCGGAGTTTTGGTAGCGATGGCCTGCCAGTTGCGGTTGAGCACCAGCACGGTGGATAAGTGGAGGAGATGTTTCATAAAATCAACGACGGAACAAAAAAGCCACGAGCTACGGTAGATCACGATTGCCCATTGCCCCAAGGCATTCCTTTTTAATCCTCCGCCTTCTGACCCGCGGGGCACATTTTGACGAGTTTGGGATCAAACCGACCGAGGATTTCAACCAGGTCGCTTTGGGCGGCCATGACCGTGTGGATGTCCTTATAGACCCCAGGCACTTCATCGAGGCCGGCGGATATCAGGTGCTTGTCGGGTTCCAAGTCCACGCCCCACTGCCGCCACGGCGCAAGGCCCGCGCGCGGGGTGAACGCCGGACGGTAGATGGCGCGGGCCAGTGGTGCGCGCAGGTCGTCACTGAAGAACGCGGCGGGATCCGCCACGATTTGGAAAATCTCGGTTGCGAGGCACGAGCTGGGGTTGCCGGCGGCCATGAAGTCGCGGATGAATTGCTGCGCAAGCCGGAGCGGCGTGCCATCAGGCACGCCAAGGCGGAGAAGTTGTTGGGGTTTCATCATGATATTTGTTGGAAAACTGACGAAGGAATCGTCGGGAACAGACCTCTGGCTAGTGGCGGTGTGTGTTTCACTGGAGGATAGACACAAGACTTCAAGATACAAGACGCAAGAAAAGACAGGCGGGATGCGGAATATTTGCTAGATCGCGGTCGCTTGAAACCGCATGGCCCGGGCGGGCCAACGCGTCACGCCTGGGCAGGGACCTGTTTCCGCGCCTCACTGAGGCCGGGAATGTGTTGTTAGGGTGGGTCGTGATGCTGTTTGGATTGATGGTTGGAGGTGAAGTGGACCCGGAGGGATGTACGCCCTCCTCGTCCGGTTAAAAGCCGGATGCTTCGCTGTCGAGGCTTCGGGTCCATGGGAAACGGGGTGGAAAGTGGGGTGACCAACGGGATTTGCACCCGCACGGCGGCCTTCACGGTTGGTTAGATTGGGTTATAGTTTCGTTGGAGCGGCCCGCAGGCCGTGCGGGACAAGGAAAAACCCCGCCGGCTGGGAAGCGGGCAGGGTTCGCGAAAACGTCGATGTGAATCGGATTCTGAACTACCTGCCTGCCTCCTTGGTAAGATACCATGTCGGGAAACCGGGTTGCGGTTTTCCGCCGTCGGAGGCGCTGCCAAACAGGAACTCTCGCATGCGCAAGCGCATCCCCGAACAGGACGACCACCGGGTCGGCTGCGGTTGCTTGGGGGATGGATGGTTTGAGGGCATGGTTCGTGTTGGCGGGAAAGAGTTATATGCATTTGACGAACCAGTCAACAGAAATCTTCAAAATATCCGGATTTTTTTCGTAGGCCGTTTTCGACGATCGAATTCCAGTGTTAGATCGAACGGAATGGCGAGACCGCGAGATATGGGTCGAGGTGGATAGATGGAACATATAACAGACAATGCCAGGCAAGGGAATGCGGGCCGCGAAGTCAGTTAGCTCGAGGGCTGAGGTTCGGGTCCATGGCTGAGGAAGATGAACCACAGATCACCCGGATTCCACGGATGAAGATGGATGACCGCAAAGACGCAGAGAAATGAAGGAAGAGAGTATCAAGGCGGAAAGATCTGGGCAGGAACATGAGAGGGATCATGATGGTTTGTACCTTTGCGCACTTTGCGTCTTTGCGGTCATCCATCAATCCGCCGCCTCAGAACGTGAGCAAGTGACGGAGGGCCTCGCAGATGGATTCCGGGGTGGGGCGGTGCGAGGCCCACAGCTTCGGATGATAGGGAATGGGCGTGTCGCGGGAATTGAGCCGCTGCGGCGGCGCGTCTAACAGGTGGAAGCCATGCTCCGAGACTCGCGCGACGACCTCCGCGGTCACTCCGCCCCAGGGGAACGCCTCGCCCAGCGCGAGCAACCTGCCGGTGCGTGCGACCGACGCGAGAATGGTATCGAGGTCCAACGGCTTGATCGAGCGCAGATCGACCACCTCGATTTCCCAGCCGTCGGCTTGGAGGCGGTCGGCGGCGCGCACCGCTTCATGAACCATGGCGCTGTAGGCGACGACGGTGGCGTGTTTGCCGGGGCGGGCGATGCGGGCCTGGCCGATGGGCAGGTGCTCGTTGTTGATGGTCTTGGCCTTGAGCCAGCGGTAGAGGAACTTGTGTTCGCAATAGATGACCGGGTCATCAAGCGCCACGCCATCGATGAGCATGTGATAGGCATCGGCCACGGTGGCTGGGGTCAGCACGATGAGGCCGGGGTATTGGGCATAAATGCCTTCCATGTTCTGGCTGTGGAACGGACCCGAGCCGGGGGTGCCGCCGGAGGGCAGGCGCACCGTGATGGGAATGGGAATCCCGGTGCGGTAAAAGTGGGTGGCGGCCTGATTGACGATCTGGTTGAAGGCGATCGCCGAAAAATCCGCAAACTGCATTTCCACGATCGGCCGCAGGCCTTCGATGGCCGCTCCCACCGCCAGGCCGATCATGGCATCCTCGGCGATCGGGCAATCGAACACCCGGTCGGGAAACAGGGCCGCCAGCCCCTTGGTGGCCTTGAAAGCCCCGCCGAACACCCCGATGTCCTGGCCATAAAGAAACACGCGCTCATCGTCACGCAGGAGCTTTTCCTGGGCTGCCCGGATCGCGTCGATGTAGGTCACACTCACTGGCTGATAGGGAAGCGGGTGGAAAGCGCCGTCCAGTCCTCGCGGTACGGATCGGGCGGCGGCTCTTGCTGGGCCTGGGCCACGGCACGCTGCACGTCGGCGGCGAATTGGTTCTGCCAGCCGAGGATTTCATCGACGCTGGTGACGCCGTGGGCGATGAGCTGGCGCATCGCCACCTCAATGCAATCCTGGCCGTAGTGGCCCTGGCGCAGCGACTCGGGAACGTAAAACGCGTCGTCATGCTCGCCGTGGCCGGCCAGCCGCAACAACTGCGCCACAATCAACTGCGGTCCGCCGCCACGGCGCGCCCGCCGCACCGCTTCACACACCACCGTCGAGCAGGCCAGCAAATCGGTGCCATCCACTGACCAGCCGCGAAACCCATAGCCGCGGGCGCGTTCGACCAGATCGCCACAGGCAAACTGCCGGGCATTGGGGGTGGAATAGGCAAATTGATTGTTGGCCACCACGACCACCAGCGGCAGCTTTTCCACCGCCGTGAGGTTGAGTGCCTCGTGAAACGCCCCGGTGGAGGTGGCTCCGTCACCAATCGAGGTGGCACCGACCACCCCCTCGAGCTGGCCCTTGAGCCGCCTGGCGAAAAGCATCCCGCTAACCACGGCAATCTGCGCGCCAAGGTGGGAAATCATCGCTGGCATGCCCGCCTGCGGGCGGCCGCGATGGACATTGCCGTCGCGCCCGCGCATCGGGCCGAGCACCGAGCCCAGATACGAGCGGGTGCAATCGAGCAGCGACTCGCCGAACGCCGTGCGTCCGGCCTGATCGCGGATCAGCGGGCCAAACACATCGGTGCCGCGAATCAGGGCGGTGCCCAGCGCGGCGCTGATGGCTTCCTGGCCCCGCCCGAGATAGACGCCACCGACGATCTTGCCCGCCTTATACAGGCTGGAGAGCTTGTTTTCCAAAATCCGCGCCAACAACATCGACTGAAAAGCGGACCGGAGAAATTCGCGGTCGATCGCGAATTTCTCGGTGGAAGCAGGCAGGTCCAAGGTCGGAACAGGCGCAGCATAAAACGATGCGGCCCGCGCCTGCAACCGCATTCCATCCGACTCACGAATTCCTTAGGTTCCAAGCCACCAAATCGTGGTAACTGACGCCCGTGCCGCCGAAAATGTCCAGCGCACTGCCCACCGTGACGTCCACCCGGCCCTGTCCGGCTTGCTCCACCAGGCGGACATCCGCCAGGCTCGCCGCGCCGCCAGCGTATGTGACGGGTCGTTTCCCCCAAGCGCCGAGGAGGGCGACGAGGTCGGCGTCGATCCCCCGGCACAGCCCTTCCACATCGGCGGCGTGGATCAGAAATTCCGCGCAACTGGGGGCCAAACGGTCGAGCGTGGCGTGATCGACGGCCATTTCGGTGAGCGTTTGCCAGCGGTTCATCGCCACTGTCCAGCCGTTCGCCGTGCGGCGGCAGGACAGATCGATGACGAGGCGCTCGCGGCCCACGGCCCGCACCAGGGCGGCGAGCGCTTCCGGCAGATGGCGGCCCTCGGCGTCGAACAACGTTGAGGTGACAATCACATGGGAGGCCCCGGCATCCAGCCAGACGCCGGCATTGGAGACATCGATACCGCCGCCAATTTGCAGTCCGCCGGGCCAGGCGGCGAGCGCCTCGCGGGCTGCGGCGTCGTTGCCGGGGCCGAGCTTGATGACATGCCCGCCGGTGAGATCATCCGCGCGGAATATGGCCGCAAACCATCCGGCGGGGCGATCCGAGACGAAATTCTCCCTCGGCGCGCTGCCATCATCGCGCAGGCTGCCACCGACGATTTGTTTCACCCGTCCTTGGTGGAGATCAATGCACGGGCGGAATTTGGTCATGGTTGAGCCAACCGCGCCTCCAGCAGGTGGTCAACATGCTTGGCGAGCATGTCCGCTTCCAAATTCACCGGTTGGCCGACCCGCGCGGTGTGCAGGTGGGTTTGCTGCCAGGTGTGGGGCGTGATCCAGAAAAT
>Ga0118677_10009668_pt1 | contig 14989 bp, 14 predicted proteins | sample AliMusrvi5mmetaG_FD_86154 | JGI IMG/M metagenome (GOLD analysis project Ga0118677, IMG submission 86154)
AAATTAAATAATCATGAAAAAGCTAATGAATTTTTTTTTAATCAATATGCTGTTTGTAGTTTTTATTAGTAGCAATTTAATTGCTCAACATCTTAAAAAAGGTGAAATAAGTAAAAAACCTTATAGAACAAGCACAAAAAAATTACCAGACTGGGTAAAAGATGATAAAACCTATTTTGAAGAAAAAGGCGAAGAAAAAGGTGAAGAAAAAGATAAAGCAGGTAAAATAAAAATTAAAATGATAGCATCAGCAGAAAGTAAGGATGGAAATGTTGACCTTAATTGGTTGCAATCTGTTTTGGATGCTTATGCAGTTAAGAATTATATTACAAGTATTAAAACAATTGCAACAAGAGAATTAGGAGACGCGATATCAGGAGGTATAGGAAGTGTTAAAAAAGGAGAGTATTGTCAAGATATAATAAATGCGGTTGCAAAAAATATTAGCTTTAGCAGTCTGTTTCGTACTAACCTTTACTGGGCAATTTATAAAAAAATGGATTCGGAAGGGAATTTGGGATATAATTACGAAATATATGGAATGTATTCTTTAGAAAAAAGTGCGTATAAAGAAGCTAAAAAGAAAGCATGGGAAGATGTCGTTCCTAAAATTACCTCTGAAGACAACGATGCAAAGAAAATATTGGACGATGCAAAAAAGAAATTTTTAGATGAGAATAAGTAAAGAATCCACCTTGAATCCACCTTCAAAGAAGGTGGATTCATATACGAACTTATAGAGTTCTTAAAAAAACATTTGTGAATTTTAACATAATATTCAATTTTTTAACACAGTTTTATGACAAAATTTTTAGTTAAAAGAATTCAGAACACGACCACCTTCAAAGAAGGTGGTTTTTTAAGTTTGAATAAAATTAAAATTTTTGTTTTTATAGTATTGTGGGGCGCCTCTCTGCAATACTGTTTTCCTCAAGAAAACCCGCCAAAATTTATCACAGAAGAAGATATTTCTGTTTCTGGAGATTACATATATTTTCCTGGTATGGCTACAATAGTAAATAAAAATATTACAAATTATAGTGCTGAAAATTTTGCTATACTTGACGCTTTTAAGCGAGCTGCTAAATTTTTTAATGTAACTGTATCAGATACAGTGGAAATGTGCATTAGAAACAATGGAATTTCTGGATTTGATTGCCTAACATTAAAAACAGGTAAAACAGAATTAAAAAGTAGATTTATAGCAGATAGATATATAGGGACAGAATATTCATATATTTTAATTGGTTTCCCATTAAAAGATAAAAATGTTAGAGTTCCACCATTTCCTCTTCATCCAGGGTATGGAATTACTCCAACTTTAATTTCTGTGTTTTTCCCTGGTTGTGGTCAAATTTATAAAAAACAAAATGGAAAGGGATGGAGTATACTTATTTCAGAAGTTGCATTGGCATCTGGTTATGTCGTATTAAATAATGTTAGTAATAATTATTATAATAAAGCAAAACAAACCTCAAATATTATAAATAGAAGAAATTTCCTTTCAGCTTCTGACACATGGGAAACTAGAAGAAATATAGTTGGTATTGGTGCATTACTTTTTTATGGTTATAATCTTATTGATGTAATATTTAAACCGGGTGAAAAAAGGTACGCAGATGTGATACCTAAAAAATATGAATTCTTTACAAATATTAATAGAAATGACTTTAAAATAGGATTATGTATTAATTTAAAATGAAAAAGGCTCCTCAATATTATAGTTTAAAAAATTATATATTATCAAGTAGGCAGGAATTTATTTAAATTTTATTAGTTTTTATTATGAGATACAAAGCATACTTTATAATAATTTTCTTTTCTGTTATAATGGTATTTCTTTCCTGTAAAAAAAAGGATACCCCAACTTCTACTTGTAAGATCTGCTGTAAAGTTACCGATTCAAATAATATCCCTGTTGATAGTGCAAAGATTGACTTTAAAGAATCAGGTATTACAATTGCACAATACACTTACACTCAAAGTAACGGTATTGTTTATATAGATAAATTGGAACCAGGTTCATACCATTTTACCATAAGTAAAAAAGGATATAGTTACTTTCAGCAGGATATAGATGTAGCTGATGAGCAACAGAATCAAAATTTTATTATTAATAAAATAATTGCTCTTTTTGGAAAAGATACAATAGTTGATAAAACAGTTTCTTCTGCAACTATTCTTGGTTTTATAAATGATTTGGGTTATTGGGGCTATGTAACACAATATGGACATTGCTGGTCGTCAACGAATAATAATCCAACAATTTATGATAGTAAAACTACCCTTGGCACTCTTAATCATCCCTTTCAATTTTCAAGCGTTTTGACAGGTTTATCTCCTAATACGACATATTATATTAAAGCTTATGCTACCAATAGCATTGGTACAGTCTATAACAACATGTTGAGTTTTTCAACACAATCTTTAACTATACCAACAGTAACTACTACTACTATTACAAATATAATGGATACTGCAGCTATTAGCGGAGGGAATGTTATTACTGATGGGAGTATAGCTGTTACGGCTCGTGGCGTTTGTTGGAGCACAAATCAATTACCTACTACTTCCGATAGTCATACTACTAACGGTACAGGAACTGGAAGTTTTACCAGTAATATTACAGGTTTAATAGGAACTACAAAATATTATGTTCGTGCTTATGCCACAAATTCAATTGGTACTGCTTATGGAAACCAAGTGAGTTTTACAACACTTTTTAATTGTGGTATTCAAACTGTAACTGATATTGATGGAAACACTTATAATACAATTAAAATTGGTAGCCAATGCTGGTTTAAAAAAAATCTAGAAGTTTTATCATATTCTGATGGCTCATCAATAGTATCTGATTGGTGGTATTATAACAATGATTCAAACCTTAATTCAGTTTTTGGAAAGCTATATGATTGGCATGCAGTTAATAATTCTCATGGTTTATGTCCTATAGGTTGGCATGTGCCAAGCGATGCAGAATGGACAACTCTTACAAATTTTTTAGGAGGAGAAACAGTTGCTGGTGGTGCATTAAAATCAATTACAGGATGGGGAAGCACTAATGTCGGAGCAACCAATAGTAGTGGATTTACAGCCCTACCTGGTGGCTATCGTCGTTCAGGCAGCACCGTCACATTTTATGGGGCTGGTAGTGGTGGTAATTGGTGGACATCTACAGAGGACGTATTAGGAACTTCTTATTACAGATATCTAGGCTATGATAATAGTGCTGTTTTCATATCCACTTGGAATATGGATCATGCTTTATCTATTAGATGTTTACAGAATTAGATGTCCCTTTTTGAATTGCTTATTTTAATTTCTATGAGTCAATTGATTTTATTAAATAAATAAACCTATTATGAAAACCCAAACTTACATATTAATTGTTTTCTGTACGGTTTTAGTTGCTTCTTTTTCCTGCCACAAACCGCTTATTACTACTTGTAAAATTTGCGGTAAGGTTACAGAACAAAATAATATACCTGTTGGCGGAGCAAAAGTTGAGGTAAGTGAATCAATACTAACTTATACACAAAGCAATGGTGAGTATTGTATTGATAATTTAGACCCCGGTAAATATAACTTTACAATAAGCAAAAATGGGTATTGTGCTCTTCAGAAAAATGTAGATGTTAATTTGGAACAACAATCACAAGATTTTAACATAAATAAAATGGTTGCTCTTTTCGGGAAAGATACAATTGTAAATATAACAGGTTCTTCAGCCACTGCTATAGGAACGATTACCGATTTGGGTTATTTGGGCTATATAACACAACATGGGCATTGCTGGTCGTCAACTAATAATAATCCTACAATATATGATAGCAAAACCACACTTGACTCATTGAAGCATCCTGCTCAATTTACAAGTACATTAACAGGTTTGTCGCCTAATACAACATATTATGTTAGAGCTTATGCAAGTAATAGTATAGGTATTGCCTATGGCAATATGCTTAGTTTTACAAATGGAACAAACCTTCCAACAGTGTCCACCAATACTGTAACAAATATAACGGGAACTACGGCTATCAGTGGAGGTAATGTTACTAATGATGGTAATATAACTGTGACATCACGCGGTGTTTGCTGGGGTACAAACCAAAATCCTAACACCTCTGGTTCTCACACAACTGATAGTTCGGGAATTGGTAGTTTCATAAGCAGTTTAACTGGCTTATCAGGAACTACAACTTATTATGTGCGTGCTTATGCCACTAATTCTGTAGGTACAGCTTATGGAAATCAAGTAAAATTTACAATATATTTTAATTGTGGTGTTCAAACTTTAACGGATATTGATGGAAATTCATATAATACTGTACAAATAGGAACACAATGTTGGTTGAAGGAAAATATAAAAGTAACTAAATATCGCAATGGCGACCAAATATCCAACATTACTGATGCCACTGAATGGAGCAATCTTATCACAGGGGCTTATTGCGATTATAATAATAGCGTTTCAAATTCCACCATTTATGGTAAACTTTACAATTATTACACTGTTGCAGACTCTCGTAATTTGTGTCCAACAGGCTGTCATGTACCCACTGATGCCGAGTGGACAACATTGACAACCTATTTGGAACCTAATGCTGGCGACAAACTAAAAGAAGCAGGCTCAACCCATTGGCAAAGTCTTAATTCAGGAGCTACCAATGAAAGTGGGTTTACAGCCCTTCCAGGTGGCTGGCGTAGTGGCGGAAATGGCATGTTCATCAACTTAGGTTCTGAGGGTTGTTGGTGGAGTTCAACTGAATACGATATAGGCAAAGCATTGTTTTTTTCTTTGTACTACAATAGTACAAGTCCATACATTTCCATTAACTTAAAGCATGAGGGTTATTCTGTCCGTTGTGTAAAGGATTAGACTACTTACTTTTTTAATTTTTGTACCGTATAGTGTCGAATTATTTTAAAAAAATAAACTATTATGAAAACCCAAACTTACATTTTAATTATTTTCTGTTCTATTATAATGGTTCTTAATTCTTGTAGAAAAAAAGAATTGCCTCCTGCTACTTGTAAGATATGCTGCACAGTAACCGATACAAATAACATTCCTGTTGATGGGGTTAAGATAGACATAAAAGGATCACAACAAACAGATGCACACTACACTTTAACCCAAAGCAACGGTATTGGTTGTATAGGTAATTTGGAACCCGATTCTTACCATTTTATTATTAGCAAGAATGGCTATAGCTCAGTTCAGAAGGATATTGAAGTAACTGATGAAGAACAACAACAAAATTTTATTATCCATAAAATAATTGCTTTATTTGGGAAAGATACTATTGTTAATATTACTGGTTCATCGGCCATAGCCAAAGAAACGATTACAGATTTGGGTTATCTGGGCTATGTAACACAACATGGGCATTGCTGGTCGTCAACTAATAATAATCCAACAATTTATGATAGTAAAACAACTCTTGATTCATTGAATCACCCTGCTCAATTTACAAGTGCTTTAACAGGATTGTTTCCTAACACTACTTATTATGTAAAAGCCTATGCAACCAACAGTTTAGGCACTGTTTATAGTAACATGGTGAGTTTTTCAACGTTTTCATTAACTGTTCCAACAGTTACAACAACTGCTGTTACAAACATAACGAATTCTACAGCTGTTAGTGGTGGTAATGTTACTAACGATGGGAGTGCAACTGTTACAGCTCGCGGTGTTTGTTGGAGCATAAATCAATCTCCAACAATTTCAGATAGTCATACTACTAACGGTTCAGGAACCGGAAGTTTTACCAGTAATATTACTGGATTAATTGCTGGTTTACGCTACTATGTCAGAGCCTATGCTACTAATATTTCCGGGCCTGCCTATGGAAATCAGTTGAGCTTTTTGGCTGCTTTCAATTGTGGGTCTGATTTATTAACAGACGTTAGAGACAACAAACAATATAATACAGTTCAAGTAAGCACACAATGCTGGATGGGACAAAATCTTAATATTGGGGAAATGATGGTCAGGAATAGTAGTGCAGATGATCTCCAAACAAATAATAATGTTATAGAAAAGTATTGTTTTGGAAATACTTTAAGTCTTTGCGATACTTATGGTGGCTTGTATGAATGGAATGAAATGATGCAATATCACCCTTCTGATGGGGGTCAAACTGGGACTACGCAGGGCATATGTCCTTCAGGTTGGCACATACCCACCCAAAGTGAGTGGATAATTTTAACTAATAATTTGGGTGGGTGGTCTGCAGCAGGAGGTGCAATGAAGGAAACAGGTACTTCTCATTGGTCATCTCCCAATACCGGAGCAACAAACAGTAGTGGATACACAGCACTAGCTGGTGGACTATCCACTTATGGCACTGGAAGTGGGTTTCTTTTCTTTCAGAAATTAGTCCAGGCTAATTTTTGGACTGCAACTATTGACAGCGGTAATAATGCGTTTTATATGCAATTAACAAACTCTACCGATGATGCAAGCTATGGCTTTACAATGGGTAGCAAATATGGCTTAAGCGTTCGGTGTATAAAAAATTAAAAAACACTCTTTATATAATAAATAAAAAGATTATTATGAAAATCTCATCGTGTATTATAATTATTTTCTTTTCTATTTTAATGGTGTTTCTTTCCTGTAAAAAAAAGGATACCCCTACCTCTACTTGCAAGATTTGCTGCACTGTTACTGAATCGAACAATGTAGTTATTGACAGCGCAAAAATTGAAATAAAAGGCTCTAAGCAAGCAATTGCACAATATAAATATACGCAAAGCAATGGCGCCGTTTGTATAGATAATTTAGAACCCGATTCATATCATTTCATTATAAGCAAAAAAGGCTATAGTACCGTTCAACAAGATATAGTAGTAGCCAACGAACAGCAACAACAAAATTTTATTATAAATAAAATAATTGCTCTTTTCGGAAAAGATACTGTTAGTAATATAACAGGATCTTCAGCTATGGCGAAAAGCTATATTACAGATCTGGGCTATTGGGGTTATGTAACTCAACATGGGCATTGCTGGTCATCAACGAGCACTAATCCAACCATTTATGATAATACTACTACTCTTGGCACTCTTAATAATCCGGGTCAGTTTGTAAGCCCGATAACAGGATTATCTCCCAACACAATGTATTATGTAAGAGCCTATGCCACTAATAGCGCCGGCATTGTCTATAATGAAACTGTAAGTTTTATTACAACAAGCACAAATTTACCAACAATTTCAACCAGTTCAATAAGTAATATCACACAAACCACCGTCACATGCGGAGGTAATGTTTCAAATGATGGTGGCTATGCAATCACATCTAAAGGCGTATGCTGGAATACGGCAACTAATCCAACAATAAGCAATTCTCACACAACAGATGGCAGCGGCGTAGGATCATTTTCAAGCAACCTTACCGGACTTAATATTAATACAATATATTTTTTAAGGGCTTATGCTTCAAATTCTGCCGGAACAGCTTATGGAAATGAAGTTACTGTAACTATCTTTATGAATCAGTCGGGTCCGCAGCTTACAGATTATGATGGGAATACATATTCCTCTGTAAAAATTGGAACTCAGGTTTGGATGCAAGAAAATTTAAAAGTTACTCATTACCGTAATGGTACTTCTATACCTTTGGTTACTAATAATAATACATGGAACACTTTAACCAGCGGCGCATACTGTAATTATAACAATAGTTCATCGAATGTTGCTACCTATGGGCAGTTATATAATTATTATGCTGCAGTTGACACAAGAAACCTTTGTCCATCTGGATGGCATGTGCCCTCAGATAATGACTTAGTAATTCTTAAAATGTTTTTAGGTATGTCGCAAACAGATGCAAGCAGCATGGGCTTGAGTGGAACAGATGAGGGTGGTAAATTAAAGGAAACTGGCACCGTTCATTGGCTTTCTCCAAATCAGGGAGCAACAAATACTACCGGATTTACTGCTCTTCCCGGTGGTGAAAGAAGTCCCAATGATGGTTTATCCTACTCTCTCAATACCTGGGGGCTATGGTGGACAACAACACCTGATGATCCTACCTTGTCCTGGTGCTATGCCTTACAAAATGATAAATCGAAGATTTGGCGTACTATATTGGATTTGAAGTATGGACTATCCGTGCGCTGTTTAAAAGATTGAGAACAAAATTATTAAAATAATGTAAATCAAGATGAAAAGAAATTCAATTATAGAAAATAGTACTTGTATTATTGTTATCTGTTTAATTTTGGTGTTGTGTTTTTCCTGTAAACCTGAAAAACTTGCCTCTTCATGCAGTATTAATGGTAAAGTTACAGAATCTAATAATGCCCCTGTTGAAGGCGCAATAGTTAAAATAAGTGAATCTGTTGAAACTTCTACCCAAAGTAATGGAGAATATCATATTGACAATGTAAATCCTGACAAATACAATTTTAGTGTCAGTAAAAATGGCTATAGTTCAATTCAGCAAAATATAGATGTTAACCTTGCACAACAAGAACAAAATTTTGTTATTAATAAAATAATTGCTCTTTTTGGGAAAGATACATTAATAAATATCACTATTTCTTCAGCTACTGCCATAGGATTTATTAATGATTTGGGCTATTTAGGACATATTATAAATTATGGCCATTGCTGGTCATCAATGAACCCCACTCCAACAATTTATGATAATAAAACAATTTATGATACATTGAATAATCCCACTCAATTTCAAAGTGCTTTGTCTGGTTTATCTCCTAACACAACATATTATGTCAGGGCTTATGCATCTAATAGTTTAGGCACTGCCTATGGTAATGTAGTGAGCTTTATTACGACCTCATCATCAGTTCCGACAGTAACAACTAATGCTATTACAAACATTACACAAAGTGCTGCTTTTTGTGGAGGCAATGTGACTAATGAAGGGAGCACTTCTGTTACTGCCCGTGGTGTCTGCTGGGGAACTTCTCCAAACCCGGTTTTAACGCCTTCACATTTTACAACAGAAGGGACAGGATCAGGGACATTCACAAGTGAAATCATGGGTATAAATTCAAATACTACTTATTATATAAGAGCTTATGCAACAAACAGTGGTGGTACTGCCTATGGTAATGAAATTACAGTTGTTTTATGGGTAAACCAATCTGGACCAACGGTTACTGATATTGACGGAAACACATATAATTCAGTAAAAATAGGTAATCAGATATGGATGAAACAAAACTTAAAGACTACTCATTACAGGGATGGTTCTGCAATACCACTTGTAACCAGTACCACTTCATGGCCAAATTTAACAACAGGAGCATATTGTAATTATAACAATGACATTAATAATGTTTCAACATACGGCAGATTATATAATTTTTACGCTGTTATTGATTCAAGAAATCTTTGCCCGTTGGGATGGCATGTGTCCAGCGATGTTGAATATACAGTTCTTTTTGATTATCTTGGTGGTCAGGCTATTGCAGGAAACAAGCTTAGGGAAGCTGGCTCTACTCATTGGACAAGCCCCAACCCGGGTGCAACTAATGAAAGTGGATTTACAGCCTTACCGGGTGGTTTAAGGAACTACCCCTCTGATGGTGAATTCGGTGAGATGGGGAGTGTTGCTGAATTTTGGACAGCTAGCTCTTTCAGTGCTACCGAGGCCTGGGATATGAATTTGTTTTATTCTGAAAATTGGGTTACCAGTCGAAGTATCTATAAATCAAATGGTTTTTCTGTTCGATGTATTAAGAACTGATATTCAGATGAATAATAGAGCTAATCAAACAATTATGAGAAATATATTAATAATTTTAATTGTTATTTCAGAACTGACCTTTTTTAGTAGTTGTAAAAAAAAAGAAGGGCCTCCCTTGTATGGGTATATCAGAATTTCAGTAATTGATACATTAACAGGATTACCAATTAAAGATGCAATAATAAATTCAAGTCCTTCAGGAATTGATAATGAAAAAACAAATACTAATGGGGTTTTGTTTTCCGGAAAATTAGATAAGGATAATTATGATATTTCAATATCAATACATGGATACATATCCCAAATAAAAAAAAGTGTAAAAATATTAGTTGAAGATAAAGATACTGTAAAACTAAATATATCCTTAAAAACTGTTTCACCTCCAATACTAAGTACAGATCACCCTTCAGATATACTTTTAAATTCTGCAAATATTACGGGAGAGATTATTGATTTAGGAGATAATTATTTAATCCAACACGGGCACTGTTGGTCAACCTCACCAAATCCGACAGTTAACCTTAATACAAAAACTGAATTGGGGAAAAAGTTTTCAACAGGTAGCTTTAATTCTATAATTACAAATCTTTTATTAAATAAAACTTATTATATTAGGGCTTATGCTATTAATAGCTTAGACACTTCTTACAGTAATGAAGTTAGTTTTTCTACAACATCTGAATTTATTGACGTTAGGGATGGGAAAACATATCATATTGCACAAATAGGTTCTCAAATTTGGATGACTGAAAATCTTAATTTCAATGCTAGTAATTCAGATTGTTATGAGGATTTATCTTCAAATTGTAATATTTATGGGAAATTATATATATACCAAATCTCTCAAAATGCATGTCCAACAAGTTGGCATTTACCAACAGTTAATGAATGGGATACTTTATTCAATAGCTTGGGAGGAGCTTCCGTTGCTTATAATCAACTGATTCAAGGAGGAACAAGTGGCTTTGATGTTTTAATGTCAGGTTATAAAATGTTTGACGGACAATATTATGGAAAAGATGAAAATGCTGCTTTTTGGACGGCAACAGAAATTACAACTTCAAGTGCAACAGGTATCTATTTTTTTTCTAATAATTCCTCTATTGGAAAAATAACAAGTGATAAAAACAGTAAATTTTCAATTAGATGTATTAAAAATTAATTAAACCGAGTTATTATTATGAAAACCAAATTAATATACATTTCGTTATATCTTATTATAACTTTCATTATTTCTATACTTACTTTGCCCTCTTGTAAAAAAAGTAAAGATACCACGCTTCCTAATGTATCGACTAATAACGTTACTAATATTACTGAAACTACTGCGGAAATAGTTGGTAATATAGTTGATGTAGGTTCCGAAAATATTTTGAATTATGGGCATTGCTGGTCTACTACTCCATCTCCGTCAGTTGACCTTACGACAAAAACACAATTTGGTGCTACTAATAACACAAAAACCTTCAACAGCATACTAACAAATTTGTTGTCAAACACTAAATATTATGTTAGAGCATATGCTACCACCAGCACATCTACTGTTTATAGTAGTGAAGTTGTATTTACAACTTCTATTGCATCAAGCTTTGATATTACAACACAAAATATTGATGTTGTTAATTTGACAGCAACTGTTTATGGAAATGTGGACATTCAAGGTAATGTAACAGTAACTCAATATGGACATTGTTGGTCATCTTCCAATTCTTTACCTACAACACAGGATTCAAAAACAACATTTAATAATACAAATCAGTCCATTTCTTATTCAAGTCTTATTAATAATATTACTATATTAAATACACATATTTATGTGCGGGCTTATGCTACAGATGGAGTTACAATTAAATATGGAGATGCAGTAAGCTTTTTCTTCCCAAAAAGTAAATATAGTTTTACTGATGGTAGAGATGGACAATCTTATCAGGCTATTCAAATTGGATCTCAAACTTGGATGACTGAAAATTTAAATTATTACACATCCAACTCATGGTGTTATAATAATTCTTCATCAAATTGTTCAACATATGGCAGATTATACGATTGGAATTCTTCAAATAGCTCTTGTCCTTCCGGTTGGCATTTACCTTCTCGAAATGAATGGAATACATTAATTAACTTCGTTGGCAATGAAAATGATATGATAAATGGCGGATACACAACTTTTAATGTGTTATATGGCGGTTGGTATGCAAGTGGAGGTTTTTACGGAATTGAACAGTGGGGGAGTTTTTGGACATCATCTACATTAGGATCTTCGTACTCAGGAGCAATAACACAATGCTTTTTAGGAGGAATTAGTCCGAATAACTGGCCAAAAAATAATGGATGTAGTGTTCGGTGTATTAAGGATTAAGTGTGCCAAAATGGAAGAGACAACCGTAAAAATAATATTAGATATTGCTTATAAAGGATTCTCTATTTTTAAACCAGTAACCTAAAATAATTATTATGAAAAAAATATTGATTTTCAGTTTCTTAATATGTAGTTTGCTTTTCTGTAATAAAAATACAGCCCAAACAAAACCTGTCAAATTAAATGAAAAGTCACCGACCAACCAAAATGATACACTTATAGGTTCTGGATATGAGGGGAGTAAAATTGAGCAATTGTATGACGCTCTTATAGATTTGTCTGGCTCAATCTCTGAAAAAAACAAATTTGAGGAATTGACACAAAACAAAAATGAAAAGTAATATTTGAAAAAGGATTACTTGAAGAAATGATTAAAAGAATAAACGGGCCCAAAGATGTTGGGCAAATAACCAGGATAATAGAAAATAGCCGTAGTTATTTTGAACAGAAATGTGCACACTATTATGCTATTTCTGATTCAATATATAATTCTATCCTGCTTAGAACCAGACAGGATAGTATGGTAGTGCCTGAGAAAAACCAGAAAAACTAATGAGGAGGTTTATAACATCAGCAAAATGGGAAATATTAAAATCATTCAATTTTAATATACTGAAAAGGTTTACCATCAGCGTTGGGGAGAAAATGCCCATCTCGTAAATCCAATATAGCTTTGGCTAATATATTTGCCTCAACCATTGCATCTGTCAATGCCCGGTGATAATTACCATCAGGAGCTATTTTCATGGCTTTTGCAACGTCTTCTAAGGCAATTTTATGCGTACCAGTGCCACTAAGCGCACACCAGAGAAATGCTACAGATTTTACATCAATCATAGTTCCCGAAAAGTTGAATGGCATTTGATAGTATTGATAGGCTTTTCTTAACAAGGGCATGTCGAAGTAATTGCCCCATGCGGCAAGGCGTATGTTCTTAAAGTTTTTGCTGTGTTCTTTTGCCCAGTTCTCAAATAACTTTCCGACAATACTCCAGTCCGGCTGGTCTGCCACCATTTCGGGTGATATGCCGGTGAGTTTATGTATAAACGGTGTGATAGGGTCAACAGGCTTTACCAGATGCTGAAATGTTGAAACAACCTCAAGCGACTGATTTAATAAAACAGCGCCTATTTCTATGATAAAATCATTGGTTTGATAATTGGGCTTTGTGTCATCAACTTGATTTGTAGTAGCTTCTAAGTCCAGAACGATAATTTCATCTTTAAGTTTCATTGATGTGTTATTTAAGAATGATAGTTTTAAAATATTTTTATTCTTACAAAAGTAAAAAGAAATCTACTGATAACTTTCTTTTAATCAATAAAAGAGCTAACAAACGCATTAGTTTTGGCCTCCTTTTCTGTTGAAAGATGTATTTCGTGCCAGCCCTTGAGGGTGATGGTGTAATGATCTGGATGGGATACTTTGCCCCGGCCATAAACTTTAGCGCCCCTGGTTCTCTGTGTATAGCGCGTACGGGATTTGGAGTCAAGAAGTTCATAGTCCTCTTTAGTCAAAACTTCACGGTTGCCAACGTAAACGACTTCGCCCCCTGTTCTGACAATTTCTTCCACAAAATGAGGTTTGCCGCCATTACGACTTATAGGTTCATTTTTGTGAATAACGGTACTGTGGGTTTCCTGAAAAGCGGATGGGATGAAGAACCATTCTCCCTGGCGGATGTAGCCTTTGTTTTTGCGTTTACGCCAGTCTTTAGACTTTACGCCGGCCTTTTGCAAAGCAAGGTTGGCAGCACTGGGACGCAGGCTGTCAAAGGCTTCTTTTACTGAGTTGGCAGCTGTAATTCCTGCAACAAAACAGTGGCGCTCGTCTCTGCCGATCAGAAATCTTTCTGAAATTGTTCCATTGGTTTTCTCAAAGACAAAATTATTTCTACTCACCTCTTTTGCTTTAAAATCAGGGTGGGCGATAACAAAAACCATTTGCTTGAGCTTAGGATCAATAGCCGCAACCTGAAATGAAACTTCATTGTCTTGAATATCAGGATGCAGAAAGACTGAAAAGAACTCACCTTTTTTATCTTTTAATATGTTAATGCCAGAGAGAGAATTTCTTCTGATCATTTTGCTGATTTTAAGGCGTGAGCCTATCTTCTCAAATTGTTTATCGAGTTTTTTAGTTTCCATTTTTATTGTTTTTTAATTTCATCCAGGCATAGCTAATGTTTTTAGGTTAATAATTACTTTTTTTGTCTAATCAATTTCATTGCTTTTCAAAACTAAAATGCAAACTCTTTTACCGGTATTGCGGCGGATTTTTTTTTCTTCTTCCTTTGTTGTGTCATAGCCACCATAAATTTTGTTAAATCCTTTTCTGCTGACCGTAAGTATGTCGAGGCGGTTGATTATAGATCTATTCATTAATCGTTATGTTTTTTAATTTTCAATAGCTAAACAATTTTTACCCTTAGCTCCTCTGCAAGCCTCAGCACTGGCTTTTTTCTTTTTATCGGGAACAACTCTGGAGCGAAATCTTCCGTCGTAAAAGCCTTCACTCTTGGCTTTTTCTCTTATGTCGGTTAATATTAATTTTTGCAATCTCGATTTCATGATATAGGCCCTTTCTTTTTTATTTTAATGCGTGAGGTTGTAGCCTCTGTAGTGGAGCAGGAAATCGATCTTCCCCCAGCTCTTGTTGCCCAGATCGTGGGCTTTGTTTTGGTTACCGTTTGGAGCCACCCAAATCGTTTTGCTGCTTTCAACCACTTTGCAGTCTTTTTTAGAGTTAAGTGATTTAATCACATCAGACTCGTTGTAGCTTTTATTATTTTTCATTTGGTTATGTTTTTCTGTTTTTTTATCGGTTATTGTTGTGCCGGGATATTTACAAAAATATTTCCAAAATGAAACCTATTGAAAATCAATGATAATTATATTCTATATGTA
>Ga0118677_10009670_pt1 | contig 14987 bp, 8 predicted proteins | sample AliMusrvi5mmetaG_FD_86154 | JGI IMG/M metagenome (GOLD analysis project Ga0118677, IMG submission 86154)
GCGCCGGCGCATTGACGCTGAGCGGCATCACCACCTGCGTCACAGCCGGCGCCAAGTCGCTGGTGCTGGCCGGAACGAATGCCAACGCCAACACCATCAGCGGCGTGATTGCCAATGGCTCCGGCACCATCGGCCTCATCAAGTCCAATAGCGGCCTGTGGATCCTTTCCAACACCAACACCTACAGCGGCGGCACGACTTTTGCCGGCGGCGAACTCAGCGTTGCCAGCCAGACCAACTTGCCGACCAGCGGCAGCCTGACCTTTGCCGGGGGCATCCTCCAGGTCACCGGCACGGCGTTCAACGATCTCAACGCCTACATCGTCAACACGAACTTCAACGGCGGGTTCGACATCGCTGATTCCGGCAACACCTTCACCATCACCAATGCCCTCGGCAGCACCGGGGCGCTGGCCAAGTTTGGTGCCGGCACGTTGGTTTTGAGCGGCCCCAACACCTACAGCGGCGCGACAACGGTCAATGGCGGCACGTTGAAAGGCGGGGCGGCGAACGTGTTCGGTTCCGGCTCGGCGCTGGTGCTGAACGACGGGACGCTGGATATGGGCGGGCACGACCAGACGTTCGGGTCGCTGACCGGAGCCGGGACGATTACCGCCGGCACGGGTGGGGCGGTGGCGTTGGTGGTGGGGACCGACAACACCAGTCCGGCGGCGTTTACCGGCACGATCCAGGACGGCGGCGGGACATTATCCTTTGTCAAGGTAGGCGGCGGCACGCAGGTGATCAATGGGACGAACACGTACACGGGAGCGACGGTCATCGAGGGAGGGACGCTGACGCTGGGGGCAGTGGCGTCGATGCCGAACACGGTGCGGTTTGACGTGCGGACCGGGGCGTTTTTTGATGTGACGGCGCTGAGCGCCGGGTTGACGCTGGGAGTGGGGCAGGAGCTTCGTGGTGGCGGGACGGTGCATGGCAACGTCACTGCCGGTGCGGGTTCGCAGGTGACGCCGACGGGGGATGGGGGCAGCATGGGCACCTTGACGATCAACGGGAACCTGACGTTGACGAACAACCCGGTGTTGAATTTCACGTTGGGGGCGCCCGGTGCGAGCGATGTGGTGATTGTGAGCCAGACGTTGAGTTTCACGGGGATGGAGACGAACTGGTTTGTGCTGAGTGCGACGAATGGTCTTGGGATTGGGAACTACACGCTGATGCAGGCGGGGGTTTTGAATGGTTCGCTGGGGGTGAACACGCTTTTCACGCAGATTGGTTCGGACACGAACTACTACGGATATCTCTGGCTGGACCAGGGGAACAACGCGGTGGTGTTGGTGGTGGTGCCGGAGCCGGGGGCCGGAATGCTGGTGGGCGCCGGGCTGCTGCTGATGTTGATGCTGCGCCGCCTGCGTCGGGCGAACGGCTAGAGCGGTTTAAAAAATGTTGTAGCCATTCATTCTCAGGTAGGGACGACCCGCTGGGTCGTCCGCTGTCGTTATATCCCTATCATCCCGGCGGTCGAGCCGGCGGCTCGACCCTACCCAAAACGGCTACACTATTTATGAAAACGCTCTAAAGCATTCCTGAAAATTATGTAGCGTGGGAGCGACCTTCCGGTCGCGACCGGCATGTCAAAATCGCGTCAAGAATGCCGCTCCCACAAAGGATGCAAGGAGAATGCAGCTGCATGTTTTATAGAAATGCTCTAAGGCATGTCTGGTTTGAGGTCGGTATCGTCTTGGGTTTTGCTTGCCGCTTTTCTCTTCGGCGAATACTTGAAATATAGCGCCTCTCGCATACCGGTTGGTTTGTCTTGGAAGATGTAGACGACGTTCGTCCTGCACCAGATTGCCGCCATGTGTCGATCGGGGGAAACATGGATTGCGTGATCGATCGCGACGGGTCTCAACGTGCATTTAACGAGCGCCAAGACAACTGATTTTCGGTTTTGGTGCGGAGAAAACATGGACCAAGTCGGAAGCGGAGAAGACATAAGGTGCATCAAGTTGGAGGCAGAGGGCGTAAAGCCGGCCAGCTTGACCGCCTCTGAATGTGGGCCAGCAATCATATCTACTTTGTTGGACCAAGTCTTTTCCACGTCAGTCAGAAAAGAACAAAATTCTCCATCGATGACTTTAACTTCGTAGTCTTTTCCAAGTTCGTCGCAAACGCGCTCATACCTTGTTTTCAGACGCAAGAAGAAGAAACACCATGTTCCGCCAAACGCGATTACAACGACAGCGACGATGCCTATGATCCACTTGTTCATGTCGCCGCGCGATTCCTGTTATTGAAACATGTGCGCGGGGAGGAAGTAGAGTTTGCCGGTTGTCTTGTCGGCCACGAATTCTCCGGGCAAATCAATCTCCTCCAACAGATTCAACGCGACCCAAGTATTCCACGGCTTGCCGGAGGAAAAACCATACATGTGCGGCTGCACGGTCGTTAGCGTCTTTTTCGCCAGATCGAATGCTTTCACTTGTACCGTGCTGTCGGCATAACCGTTCGCGAACAAACCGGTAATCCAAACATCATCCGCCTTCGTCCAGCGAGCCGGCCGGTCAGTGGCAAACTCAAAGGTGCCGCCGCGCGTCGGTTTCTCTCCATAGCGAGTGACCGGGCCCTTGTCGAACACCTCGCCAATCGGCACGCCCGGCTCGCCGGGATTGGGCCACTGCGCCAACATCAACGGCTCATCATCCACAAACAACTCCAGCGGCGCAGGCAAGTAAGGACGTCGGAACCCGCGGGGCCCGATCGCCCCAAAATCGCTAACACCCAACGCCCCCAGGTCCACCTCGATCACCTTGCCACGCACCTCTGGCAGTAACCGCTCGAGAATGGCGGGATCGGTGACCAGCTTGACAGCGCTGGAGGGAATGTCCACGCCGCCAGTGATACGGGCTTGATCGCCGCGGTAAACCGTGCCGGAATCGCGCTCGTCCAGCACGAATGTCGTGCTGCGCCGGTATGTCCCTGGAGCCAATAACACCGTTGACCCTTTTTGCATCCGGGCCGCGTCGCGGGCACGTTCCAAAGTCAAAAACGGCTGGGCGGCTGTTCCGGGATTGCTGTCACTGCCGTTCGGCGCAACGTAAATCATATTGCTGCCTGCCGCGACGGCAGCCTGTGCGCCACAGAGGGTGGTCAAGAGCAAGCTAAATGTCGCCGTTTTGAGGATGTTCCTAAGTTGTTTCATCCTGGCTTTTCCTCACTGGGATTTCTTCAGACCGATCTTGTCGAACGGGATGGGCTCAAAGCCAGGGATGTCGATGTGCTTGAGGTCGGGCTCCTTGGGGACCACGAGGTTGTCCTCGAATTGCACGCACTTGAACTTGGTATCCAGATCCGTATTGACGATCAGGTTTTTCTTGAAAACATTGCCGCACGGCATCTGCTTCCGCTCTTGGAGGTAGTTGACGAAATCCGGGTATTTCTCCCGCCACGGCGACTGGTCGTAGGCGACCGCCTTCAATCGCGCCTCACACAGTTTTTCGTCGATGAAACGTCGATCCCGGATGTTCAGAGGGTTACGGTTGATGAAGATATTGTTGATGACACGCACATCGCTGCAGCCGTTGAGAAAGACTCCACCGTGGCCGCCGGCATTGCGAAAGACGTTACCGAAGACCAGCGTGCTGTCGCCACCTGAGTCATCGAAATAGATCGCGTAGTTGCCGCGGCCCGGCGACAGGTCGTGCCAGTTGTTGTAGCGGATAATGTTGCCTCGCTCTGACGGATCCCGCCCCATGTAGAATGCGGCCTGATCATCGGCCTCCATGTCAGCGTGGTGAATTTCGTTGTATTCGATGAGGTGGTCGTTGCCGTGCAGTAAAATCGCGTTGCTCGGGCAATCATGGATCAAGCAGTGGCGGATGATATTGCCGACCCCGTCAATCCACACGCCCGGCCGATAGGCGCGGTCCCAGCGGTTGAAATGGTGGATCTCGCAATTGTCCACAAAGTTCCCGGCGGGGGCCAGCTTCAAACGGTCTCCGCCGCCGAGGGAAACCGCCCCCGCGCCAATGTTGTAAATGCGGCAATTGACGATTCCGTGCCCGGTTCCAGCGTCGCGGTTGAACGTCGTGTTGCTGTAAAGATGCCCCGACAACGACCCCAGCTCGCGCGAGGCTTGCTGGCCGCTAAACTCATGTTGGTAATCCTTATCGGGTGCCACGCCCTTGCCGACGCATACCGCGACCTCGCCGATATTCCGCAGCGTGCAGTTCTGGATGCGGTTGTTGGAACCCCGCTCGATATAGATGCCCAGCCCGCGCGCGTTTTCAAATGTTAACCCGTCGAAAACAACTCCGTTGGCCCCTTCGATGGCCACCAGCGGCTCCTTGAGCACCGTCACTTCCAGCCGGGCCTTGGCGATGTCTTTGCCGGCAGGCGGCAGGAAATAGAGCTTGCCGTTCGCGCTGTCGACCATGAACTCGCCGGGCTGGCTGATCTCCTCCAGCAGATTCAGCGCCGTCCAACGATTCCACGGTTTCCCGGTCATGAAGCCATACATGTCCGGCTGCACCGTCGTCAGCGTCTTGTTTGTCAGATCAAACGATTTCACCTGCACGGTGTTGTCCGCCCACCCCACTGAGAATATTCCTGTAATCCACACATCCTTGGCCTGGGTCCAACGACCTGGGCGGTCGGTCTTGAACTCGAATGTGCCGCCGCGGTCAGGTTTCTGCCCATTGCGGGGAACCGGCCCCTTGTCGATGATCTTGCCGATCGGCTCGCCCGGAGTGCCGGGTTTTGGCCATTGCGCGAGCGGGCAGGGCTCACCGTCGATCACCAATTCCAGCGGTGCCAGGACATAAGGCCGGCTAAACCCGCGCGGGCCCACCGCGCCAAAGTCGGTGACGCCCAGTTTCTTCAGGTCCACCTCCATCACTTTGCCGCGCACTTCCGGCAGCAAACGTTCCAATACCGCCGGATCTGTCACCGGCTTGACGGCGTTGCCGGGGATGGGTGCGCCGCCAGTGATGCGCACCTCCTCGCCGGGTTGAGCCTGATAAGTAGTGCCTGAATCGCTTTCATCCAGAGCAAATGTTTCAGTCAACCGATAAGTGCCGGCAGCCAGTGTGATCACCTTGCGTCCGGTGATCCGCCGGGCTATGTCCTGGGCTTGTGCCAGCGTGGCAAACGGTTTCTCCATCGTGCCGGCATTGGAGTCATCGCCGTCCGGGGAAACATAGAGCTGGGTGACACGCTCCGCAGGTTTCTGGGCAAACACACCTCCTGCGAGCAAATATAGAGAAGCGAGAATCAGAAGCGAATAGTTAGTGGGTCTCATAAAAACAGGATTTACAGTGTTGTTACCTTCAAAACGCAGGGCCCCTGGCACGGGCGCTCATTGCCGACGGTCACGACGAGTCCCTCCGGGCCGCGTTCCCATTTGGCCGGGGTCTTCGCGCCGAGCAGTTCCACCTTGCCGATCTCTCCGGGAAGTTCCTGGGATCCCTTGGCCAGCGTCTTGACGGTGATCTTTCCGTCCTCCGGCCACTCCAGCGCAATGGCGTAAAGGGTTTTGCCCTTCGTCGTGAAGCGAATGTCGGCGGCGGAGTATTTCCAGCGTTCGTGCGCCTTCTCTTTTGCCTGTTTGTCTGCAAGGTGAAGCAGCGGCCCCTCCCCGAACACGGTGAATGGGCGGGTGTCGAAAATGGCCTCGCGGTTGATGTCCATCCACGCGGCAATGCCCTCCACGATGGCTGTCTCCCTGTCGTCGATCGTCCCGTCCGCGCGCACCGGAACGCTCATCAACAGGGTGCCGTTCTTGCTGACGGTGTCTGCCAGCATTTGAGTTACCGTGACAGCGGATTTGTAGCGGTCATAGCAATTCTGGCCGGTCTTTCCCCGGCTGTAATGCCAGCCGCCGATGCAGTCCTCAGATTGCCACGGGACAGGATCGAGACGGTCGGCCGAGGCGGATTCGATGCTGAGCATAATGCACTTGCGCCGCTCGTCATCGAGGCCCTTGGCGGTCATGATGGCCTCGTTTTTTCCGTTGTGCGTTTTGGTGCTCGAGTTGTAAAGATGCGCGGCGACATGGCAGCCCACCGTTTCATTGATCGGGTGGCCATGGTCGTCGAAGTCGATCAGGTCGGGATGATACTTGTCGATCAGGTCAACCATGCGGTTGTAGAACTTCGTGATGTAACGCATGTCCGGGGTGTCGGGGTTGGCCGGATCCCATTTCGGCGACCTTTGGCTGGCAGGATGGTTCTGGGCATAGAGGTCCTGGGGGTCGAGCCCTTCCCACCATGTACCCTTGCCATCGGCCTTTGTGAGTTTGCCATCGTAGGGCACGCCGGCCATCGGGCCCGTAGGGTCAGACCCCTGGGCGGGGGCATACCAATCCCATGCGCGGGCCGCATGGACCGACACGCCGAATCGCAGACCTGCGGCCCTTGTGGCCTTGGCCCAGTCACCAATGATGTCGCGTTTAGGGCCGATCTTCACGCTGTTCCATGGCTGGTAGGTGCTGTCCCAGTTGTCGAAATTGTCATGGTGGTTGGCCATGGCCACGAAGTATTGCGCCCCGGCCCGCTTGTAGAGGGCAAGGAGTTTGGCCGGCTCCCAGTGCTCGCCATGCCACAGGTTGATGATATCCTTGAAGCCGAACTTCGAAGGGTGCCCGTAATGCTCGACATGATAGGAGTTGTAAGGATGGTCCCGTTTATCGGGCATGACATACATGTCTCGCGCATACCAGTCACCCTGCTCGGGAACGCACTGTGGGCCCCAGTGGGCCCAGATGCCGAATTTGGCATCCTTGAACCACTCCGGGCATTGATATGCGCTGAGCGATTCCCAGGTGGGCTCGAAGGGCCCCTTGACGGAATCCTCGCCAAAGGGTGACGCCTCTTCTGCTTGCACTGAAGAAGCCAACAGCAAAGCCGATGACAGGAGAGGCAATACACGCAGGGCCAGATGGCAGATATTTGTGTTCATGGTATAATTAGTTTTCACTGGCGTTTACGGTGTTAGGTGTATTTGGCTGCAGAATGTTCGGTTAGCCTTATTTGCCGGAGATCGCCGGCGTGATCTTCAGCACGCACGGCCCCTGGCACGGGCGCACGGTTCCCACGGTTACAACCAGACCCTCCTGGCCGCGTTCCCATTTAACTGGAGCTTTAGCCCCGAGCAGTTCCACACTGGCGATCTCCCCGGGATATTGCGGAGATCCCTTGGCCAGCGTCTTGACGGCGATCTTTCCATCCTCGGGCCAGTCCATCGCGATGGCGTAAAGGGTGGAGGGGTTGATCGTCGTGGCGGGTGTCGTGGTGAAGCGGATATCGGCGGCCGAGTATTTCTGTTTCCCCTCGTTGAAGTTCCCCGCCTTGATCATGGTCTCCTTGTTCAAAGACGGGCCTTCGCCACAGACCACAAAGGGCCGTGTGTCGAAGATGGCTTCGCGGTTGATGTCCATCCACGCGGCGATGCCCTCGACGACCGCGATTTCTTTGTCGTCGATGGTCCCGTCCGCACGCACCGGCACGCTGAGAAGCAGGTTGCCGTTCTTGCTCACGATGTCGGCGAGCATCTGCATCACCAGCACCGGGGACTTGTAGCTATTGCGTTCGTATATGCTCCGCCTGTAGTGCCAATCGCCGATGCAGGTGTCTGTTTGCCATGCGAATGGCTCAGCCCGGTCGGCCACGCCGCGCTCGATGTCCCAGACCAGGCATTTGCGCTGGTTTTCGTCGAGTTTTTTCGCGGTCATTACCGCCTCGTTGCGTCCGTCGTGCCACTGCATGCTGGCGTTGTAGTAGTGCGCCGCGATATGCAGGCCGACCTCATCGGTCACGCCATGGAAGGGCAGAATGTTGTCGTCGAAGTAAAGCAGGTCTGGCTTGTATTTGTCGACCAGGTCAATCGTGCGGTCATAGAATTTCCGCATGTAGGCGGCATCCGGAATGCTGCTGCCGTTGTCCCTGTTCCAATCCCAGATAAACCGCTTTCCGGGAGTGTGGTTTTGAGCGTATAGATCCTGAGGGTCAAGCCCTTCCCACCAGGTGCCTTTGCCGTCGGCCTTGGTGAGTTTGCCGTCGTACGGCACACCAGCGAGCGGGCCGGTGGAGTCCGAGCCCTGGGAGGGTTCGAACCAGCTCCAGGCATGCGAGGCGTGAACGGAGACCCCGAAGCGAAGCCCGGCTGCCCGGGCCGCCTTGGACCACTCGCCAACAATGTCGCGTTTCGGGCCGATCTTCACGCTGTTCCACGGCTGGTAGGCGCTGTCCCAGTTGTCGAAGTTGTCGTGGTGGTTCGCCAAGGACACGAAATATTGGGCCCCGGCCCGCTTATAGAGCGCGATCAGTTTCTCCGGGTCCCAACGCTCTGCGTGCCACATGTTGTCAATGTCTTTGAAACCCACCTTGCTAGGATGGCCATATGTGTTCACGTGGAAATTGTAGTCAGGGGAGGGTTTGGCCGATCCGTCCTTCTGGGGGAGAGACGCTTGATACATTTGCTGGGCATACCAATCCCCTTGTTCCGGCACGCATTGGGCTGTCCAATGAGCCCAGATGCCGAACTTCGCATCCTTGAACCACTCCGGACACTGATACTTGGCAAGCGACTCCCATGTGGGTTTGAAGGGGCCCTTTGCTGCCACATCGCCAAGGAGTGGCTCGATCGGTTCCCCGGCCTGCGCCACAAAAGTCAGCGGCAACGCCAATGCCAGGTGAGCCAATACGCCAAACGCGGTTCGGCCGATGTCTGTTTTGCATTTCATGGGCAGTTTGTCATGGGTGAGAGGTGGGGAATCGGGGAGCTGCATTGATCTGCAGCCATTTGATTTGACCTCTCATCAAAAGGACTGGCGTTTGAGGGTGAACCATAATGGACGGCTTTCCGGGTCAGTGGAGTCAAAGGAATTTATTTACAGATAAATGAATCCATTAAATGGAAATAAGCAATAAATTAAAATCGGACATTGGAAACGTGATATCAGGGCAACGCATAATGACATTCGAATGAGGCATTCATTTTCCTGCTTGTATTTTATGGAAAAATAGAAAAAACGCCAAACAGACCAACTTGATCAGCATATCATTATTCACAACAAACTGATTACGTTTGTATTATGAAGACCAATAGGACTTTATTGGTCTTCAAAATCCGATCGAGAGCAGGACTGGCGAGTATAGTTTTGCAAACTCGACTTTCCCTTTCACGACCGGGAGTACAGTTCCGCGTGCCATGTGGGCGACTCAAGCAGGAAAGCCGGCACATTGCAGCCGGGATTCCGCAGGCGGAAGCGCCTACTTCGCCTTGAGCAGGCCTCGGAAAACGTTTTCGCCGGGATACGGCATGCAGTCTGGATTCGGGGTGAACACCTCCGCAAGACCCAGCAATTTGAATGCGTCGTAAAGCGCTGCCCCGCAATGGCTGAATGCGACCGCAGCGTGATGGTGGAAACGCCCGAGGAGGACATGGCGGTAGAAGCGGCTGAACCCCGGCAAATAGGCGGTGCCGGTCGCACCGAATGTTTTTGGGTCGAGATCTAAAAAATGGCCTTCAATGATATAGGCGCGCATTTTGTCACCGGTTCCATGCACCTGCACGACGGTGATTGGCGATCCGATGAACTGCCCCTCGAGCGTGCCACGGGTGATGTCGGCGGGTGTATCCGGCTCCATGAGCCGCTTCATAATTACCTGGTATTTCATCTCCGGGTTTTTCAGGAGCTTGGGAGCCGCGTTGCCGCAATGGAACATCCCGACCATGTCTTGGATCGGATACTGCTTGAGGCTTCCGTGCAAATCTTTCGGTATGCTGTGGTTGATGTCGAGGATGGCAACGGCATTGTCCGAGGCGTATTGCGCGAGCAGCTCGGCGATCAGCGAGTAGCAGTCGTTTTCGCAAGCGATCGGAAAACCGCCCTGGGCCATGCGCCCGTTGATGTAGCATGGCACATGCTTGAGGCTGAATTCCTGTTCGCTCCAGCACTGGGTGGCCGCACCCGAAAGTTTGAGCCTGTCCCGGAATGATTTGATCGCTTTTTCGTAAGCGGAAAGCCGGCCGACGAACTCGCTGTCGTCGGGGATGCTTGGCATCTCCTTTTTCATCTCTGCCGCGATGTCCGCCGCTCCCCCGGACTCCCTGATGCGCTTGATTTCATTCTGCAAGTCGAAAAGACCAAGCTCCTCAACCTCGACCCCGATGGAATTCACCGAGGCCAGATTGTAGTTGCAGGTCTCGAAGTCGCGCGGGCGTGGCCCGAAAAGACCGATGGTCGCATTCCTCGTGCCCTTGACGATTTTTGCGATTTTGAGGAAATGCGAGATTTCCACGACCCCCTCCTCGGCGCTGACCACCGGCGATTCGGGGATATGGACTTTGTTTAGCAGGCCCCGCTTGCTCACGCCGAGCGTGGCGGAAAGCAGCCCGCAGAGCGCATCGCCGCGCTTTTCAAGAAGCGATCCCCCGGATTCCTCGGCGGCGGCGAGCATCATCACCGGCCCGCCGAAGTTCTTGATGAACCATGCGTCCTCGATTTCCGGCGAAAAATTCCCGAGGTAGAACACGACGGCATCGCAGCCGGCGTCTTGAAGCTGGCGGGCGGCGTCGAGGGCGTGATCCTTGGTTTCAATGATGGCCGATTCGCCCTCCGGCGTCGCGAGGGCGATGCCTGCGGATTTTGCCGCATTTATGAGGCGCCGGGTCCGCTCGTCGGAAAGCGCGCGAGGGAAACAATTCCGCGAGGCGGAAACAAGGCCGAGTTTTATGTCAGGTGAGTAGGTGCCGAGCGGGAGATACATAGGTTTTGTGCTTCTTGTGTTGTGGCAATTGCCATCAGGTCGGATGATCTTAATGCGCGCTACCCGCGGAAATAGAGATAGGCTCCCAGGATGAAAACCATGACTCCGGCAGACGCCGCGACATCGGTCCATTTCCAGCTTTCCCGGGTGCGGCGGCGGTCCTCCTCGGAGGCGGTGCTGAATGTCAGCCCCTTGATGCGCTCGTAGTCCGGGACCGCGCTCGCATAGCTTACCAGCACCATCACGATGGCGGAAACCAGGGTGATGAGGATGCTGAAATACTGAAAGTTGATGTTGTTGACGATCCAAAGGAACGAGCCCTCGGGGTAACTTTTGAACAAGCCAAGCGTGATCGGCGTGTCCACAGTCATGCGGAAGATTCCGACCACAAAGCCGATGACCATGGCCCAGAAGCAGCCTTTTGCGTTGAGGCGTTTCCAGAACACACCCAGGAAGAAGACAACAAAAATCGGCGGCGCGAGGTAGCCCTGCACCGACTGCAGGTAGCCGTAGAGCCCGTGCGCGCCCTTGACCACAGGAATCCACATGAGCGCGATGAGAACCATCACCACCGTGGCGAGGCGCCCCATCCGCACGAGTTCATGCTGGGAGGCTTTCGGGCGGATCTTCTCGTAAATGTCCACGGTGAAGAGCGTGGAACAAGCGTTGAAGACACCGGCGAGCGAGCCCATGAGGGCTGAGAGCAAGCCGGCGACCACGATACCCCTCAGGCCGGCGGGGAGCAGGTATTGCACCATCATCGGGAACGCGCCCTGCGAGCCCTTGGCGGCGAACTCGGCTGTCAGTTCCGGAATGGCATCCTTCTTAACAAGCGCGTAGCAGATCAGGCCGGGGATGATGAAAAGATAGACGGGGAACAGCTTGAGGAAGGCGGCGAAGATGCTGCCCTGGCGGGCGACCGTCTCGTTCGGGGCGCCGAGCGCGCGCTGGACGATGTATTGGTCGGTACACCAATACCAGAGGCCGATGACCGGCGCGCAGATCGCCATGCCGAGCCATGGGAACTGGTCGTTGAAATACCATGCGATCTCGGTGCTCGTCTTCACCGGCGCCCAGGTGCCCGTCATGTTTGCCGGGATCAGCGGCTTCCAGAGGTTGAACATGTCGGAGCCGCAGAGCCCCTTCAATTCATGCCATCCGCCCAATTTGTGCAGTCCGTAGAATGTGAGGAGAGCGGAACCCCCGATGAGGATGACGACCTGCACGGCGTCGTTGTAGGCGACCGCCCGCATCCCCCCGATCGAGGTGTAAAGCCCGGTGAGAATGATGACGGCGATCGAACCGATCCAGAAGCTGTCAATGACATGTCCGGCAATCTGGATCTGCAATTCCGGAAGAAGGGTTCCGAAAACCACGCCGCCGGCAAAGATGCCGACGGCGATCTTCGAGAGGATGAACGTGATGATCGAGACGATGGAAAGGACGTAGCGGGACCCGGTCGAGAACCGGCGCTCGAGGAATTCGGGCATCGTGAAGACCTGCGACCGCATGTAGAAAGGAACAAACACCCACGCCAGCACAAGGAGGCACCATGCATGAAGTTCGTAGTGGGCCATCGCCACGCCATCCTTGGCCCCCGACCCGGCCAACCCGACGATGTGCTCCGAGCCGATATTCGAGGCGAAGATCGAAGCCCCGATCACCCACCAGCCTAGATTGCGTCCGGCGAGAAAGTAATCGGCGGCCGTGTCTTTGCTTTTGCTGACAACCCACCAGGCTACGCCCAGAAGAAGGCTGAAATAGAGGGCGATCGCCACCCAATCGAGAAACGCCATGTGGGTGGAAACGGCTGCGAGCAGAGGGGTCATGTTCATTGTTTAAGTTTTGGTTTTGGTTTCAGTTGAAAGTTTTCAATGCCCAGCGGTGGAAACGGGTTTGCCCAGCGCATCGCATTTGCTGAGACGGGACCAGGAATAGCCGTAGAATGAGACGAATGCGAAACAGACAAGCGGCACCACGAACGCTATGGACATGCCGTAGAGATCGCCGACGTGCCCCATTAGCTTGGGAAGGATCGCTCCGCCCATGATGGCCATGACGATAAATGCCGAAGCCTGTTTCGCACGCTGGCCCAGGCCATGAATTCCCAACGCAAAGATCGTCGGAAACATGATGGACATGAAAAAGTAGCTGAGGAAGACGCAGCCGACCGAAAGCCAGCCGATTTTGAGAACCACCAGCAGGCAGACGATGACGTTGAGCAGGCCGTAGAGACCCAGAACCTTGTGGGCGGAAAACTTCTTGAGGATCGCCGCCCCGCTGAACCGCCCCGCGAGAAAGAAGATGAAGCCGAGGGAAGCGAGTTGGGCCGCCCCCTGATCGCTCAGGGCAAATACCCCGCCCTTGCCCGCCTGGAACCACGACTTCAGTAGGCCGGACGTCCACGAGTCTGGGAGCGGCGGAGTCTGGGTGGTCATATAGTTGATGAAAAAGCTAAAAATCCCAGCCTGCGCGGCGACATAAAGGAACTGGGCGCATACGGCCATGACGAAATGGGGCTGCTTCCAGATCGAGTGTTTGATGTCCGGCGTGGAGTCGTCGAGGTGGTAGTCGTCCTCCATCTTCACATCCGGCACAGGGGCGAAGTAAAAGACCACCGCGAGAACGAGTACGACCGCGCCGACCGCAGCGTAAGGAATCCAGAGCGTGGCGGAGCCGGTGCTCGCGCCGCTGGTGTCCTTGCCGTAAAAGAATGCCGCGCCCGCGATCGGGCCGAAGATCCAGCCGATGCCGTTGCACGACTGCGCGAGGTTGATGCGGGTCGCTGCGTAGCGCTGGTCGCCCAGCACGGTCGTGTAGGGATTGGCGATGGTTTCGAGGAATGTCAACCCGGCGGCAATCACGCACACCCCGACAAGAAATGCCCAGAACGAGGCGATGTGGGTTGCAGGAATGAACCAGAACCCACCAACGGCAACCATGAGCAGACCGGCGATGATGCCGCCCTTGTATCCCAGCTTGGTCGCCAGCCAGCCGGCCGGAAGCGCCATCAGAAAATAGCCGAGATAGTGCGCGAACTGCACCCATGCCGACTGCGCCAGCGACAGGTGGAGCTCGGTCTGGAAGTGCTTGTCCATCACGTCGATCATCCCGTTGCAGAAGCCCCACAGCAGAAAGAGCGAACTGACAAGCAGGAACGTGAAGATCACATTTCTGCCGTCTGCGAGGACAAACATCCCGGTTTTTTTGTTGTTCATAATGTTTTAAGCAGTTCGGGACTGACACAGGGGTGGATTCCTTTGAGCATGAGATGTGGTGGAGGGGTGGGTTAGAGGAGTGCTTGCCCATGTTTCTCGCCGACGAGTTTGTGAAGCGCCTTGATGTTTTCCGCCTGGTCGGCACGGCAGACAAGCGTGGCCTCCGGCGTATGGATGATGATCATGTCCTCGCAGCCGATCGTTGTGATCAGGTGCTCGGGATCGCTGGATGCAACCAATGTGCCGCGGGTGTCCAGTAACTGGCTGCGGCAGGCTCCAATAGCGTTGCCGGCACCGTCATGCGGACAGGTTTCGGCAAACATCGGCCACGAGCCGACGTCGAGCCAGCTCAGCGGCATCGGCACCGCCGCCACGCGGACCTGCGGGTCGCGCGAGGCCGGCTCCATGACCGCAAAATCGACGCTAATCTTTTTCAGCGTTGGAAAAATCTCCGCGAGCACGGCGTCACGCTCGGGCGTGTTCCATGCGGCCCCGATCTTTTCGATGCCGGCGAAGTTTTCCGGTTCGTACCGCCTGATGCAGTCGAGAAGCGTCGAGGCCCGCCAGACGAACATCCCGCTGTTCCAGAGATAGCGGCCGGGTCCGGCAGCGAAGTATTCCCGCGCCTTCTCCGCGTCAGGCTTTTCCCGGAACTGCCGAACGACTCGCGCCGATTCGTCGATGCTGTCGCCGAGTTCGAGGTAGCCGTAACCGGTGGAGGCGGCGGTCGGGGCGATCCCGAAGGTGACGAGCGTTCCGGGATGCTGCTCGGCCAGCCGGAAGCCGTGGTCCACAATCTTCAGGAACTTGTCCGCCGGCTCGATGATATGGTCGGCGGTGAACACCGCGATCACAGCATCCGGGTCGCTGTCCGCGATGGCGGCGGCCGCGAACCCGACGGCGTTGAGCGTGTCGCGACCGGCCGGTTCGCCGAGAAACTGCTCGCGGGAAAAGTCAGGGAGCGAGGAAGCGATAACATCCGCGTGGCCCAGACCCGCGCAGATGTGGCGGTTCGAGGCGGTTACGAGCCCCTCCAATC
>Ga0118677_10009671_pt1 | contig 14985 bp, 15 predicted proteins | sample AliMusrvi5mmetaG_FD_86154 | JGI IMG/M metagenome (GOLD analysis project Ga0118677, IMG submission 86154)
GAGCTCTCTGCGTCGTCGGTTGCATGGAGTGTGGTGAGCGGGCCGATCGCCAGCATCTCGGCTGCGGGTCTGGCCACCGCGGCCGCGGTTTACCAGACCACGGACGCCAAGGTTCAGGCCGTCTGCGGCGGCTTGAGCGCCAGCTTGAATCTCACGGTGCTCGACACCCTGCCTGACAATTTCGGCAGCTATGCGGGCGACGGCCTCGATGACTCGTGGCAGGCCCGATATTTCGGCGTGAACAATCCCGCTGCCGGCAGCTCCCAGGATCCGGACGGCGACGGCCAAACCAACCAGTTTGAATTCTGTGCCGGGGTGGTTCCGACCGATCCGAGTTCGCGCTTCCAACTGCGCATCGAACCCGTACCCGGCCAGCCCACTAGCAAGCGCCTCGTTTTCAGCCCCCGCTGGCCGGACCGGACGTATACCATCCTTACCAACTCCTCGCTGCAAGCCACCGGCTGGACCGCTCTAACTGGCGCCATCACGAGCGACAATGGCACCGAACGCACCGTGACGGACACGAATGCCAGCGCCAGCCACAAGTACTATCGGGTGCAAATCGCCAAACCCTAGCAATAGGTGCGGCACCCATGCATGCCGGTCCGACCGGCTCACCCTGCGGCGGCCGACGGTGGCGCGGAACCTGTCGATCGGTCTTGGCGGGCAACTGCCGCACCGCAGGCATCTGGCGGAAATGGCTTGCACGCCATGCCGTGGGGCCTATCTTCAAAGCCCTATGACAAAACACCTGTTGCTGACAATCGCGCTGGTTGGTGTGAGCGGATGGACCCGCGCTGAGGACGCCCCGCCGATGGAAAAGGATGCCAAGCCGATCGAGGCGCTCGTCGGTATGGATTTCTCCATTACCCTTGAAGCGAACCGTACCACCGGCTACGGCTGGCAACTGGCCAAGCCGCTGCGCGAGACGGTGGTCAAATCCGTCACCAACTCCTATCAGGAACCGGCGCAAGCGCCGGATGCGCCGCCACGCGTGGGGTCCGGCGGCAAGGAAATCTGGACCTTCAAGGCCACCGGCCCTGGCAGGGCAGTCATCGAGTTCAATTACGTGCGCCCGTGGGAAAAGGACACCCCACCAGTCAAGACTGCGAAATTCGTGGTGGTGGTCAAAAACCCGCAGCCCAAGTAGGTGCTACACCGGCGGCTTGTCCAAGCCGAAGGCATCGTGAACGGCGCGGGCGGCGTCTTCGATGCGGGTTTCGTCGACGGTGACGGCGATCTTGATTTCGGAGGTGGAGATCATGCCGATGTTGATGCCGGCGGCACCGAGCGCCTTGAACATGGTGGCGGCCACCCCTGAGTGCGAGCGCATACCAATGCCCACTGCTGAGAGTTTGGCAATGCCCCCCTCGGTCTCTACCTTGGCATTGGGCCCCAACCCGGCGATGACTGGCTTGAGCGCTGCCTGCGCCTTGCCCAGATCACTGGAATGCATGGTAAAGGAATGGCGGGCGAAGCCATCGTGGGCGATGTTGGAAATGATCATGTCCAGGTTAATCTCCGCCTCTCCAATGACACCGAGAATGCGCCCGGACATGCCTGGCTCATCGGGAATGCCGGTGATGGTGACGCGGGCCTGGGAGCGTTCGATCGAAACGCCGCGAATGACGACGTTCTCCATGTTGGGATGTTCTTCTAACACGAGGGTGCCGGGGTTATCGTTGAGCGAGGAGCGGACTTCGAAAATAACGCCAAATTTTTTGGCGAATTCGACCGAGCGGGATTGCATGACCTTGGAGCCGGAGGACGCCATCTCCAACATTTCGTCGTAGGAAATTTCCGGCAGCTTGCGAGCGTTGGGTACCACCCGCGGGTCGCAGGTGTACACGCCGTCCACATCGGTTAGAATCTGGCACACATCGGCCTTCAGCGCTGCGGCCACTGCGATGGCGGTCAAGTCGGACCCACCGCGGCCCAGTGTGTGGATCATGCCATTGGGAGTGATGCCTTGGAAGCCGGCCACCACGAGAGTTTTGCCTTCATCAAGAAACCCGCGCATCAGCGAGGGGTCCATGTTGAGGATGCGGCCGCGGGTGTGCGAACCCGTCGTAAAAATTCCCGCCTGGCGCCCGGTGATCGACACCGCATCCAGGCCCATCTCCTGGATCGCCATGGCGACCAAGGCGATGGATTGTTGTTCGCCGGTGGCGAGCAGAACGTCGAGTTCGCGCTCCGACGGATTGCCGGTGAGTTCGAAGGCCATTTTGATAAGTCCGTCGGTGACGCCGGACATCGCCGAAACCACGGCCACGACTTGGTTTCCAACATCGTGGGTGCGTTTCAAGCGCGCCGCGACGTTGCGGATGCGATCAAGGGTGCCGACGGAGGTACCGCCGTATTTTTGAACAATGAGGGCCATGGGGCGCGGCAGTCAAGCCAAGCTCGGGGAGGAAGGCAAGCAAGATTTATACGCCGTACAGGCAACACTCGAACGTCCCAGATAGAAGGTGGGAAATGCAGACGACAGAACCCGGCCCCTAACGCATTCTCACACCAGGGACATCCGGGCAGGATGCGGCTCGGCTGAGCTCGCCGAACGCCCGGTCCACGGTAGCGCGGGCATCTTGCCCGCCGCCTTGGGCACTGTCGATCTCGGGGCGTTCGGCCGCGCTGCAGCCACGACCCCGTGGCTCTATTGAGGTCGAACACAGAGTTCCGGGGCTTGACAAAGGCCTACCCCACTTGGCAGCATCCCGCCGATGGCATCTTTTCATCCACGCACTGAATGCCGTCCGGCGTCGGCCACTGCAGCACGCCGCAGCACAACCGGAACCCAGCGCTGTCGCAGATGAACTGGCAGCGCATTAATTTCGCCGCGCTTGTGCCAGCGACGCTGGCCTTCGTTGCAACCGCAGTGCTGGCCTACCTCTGGGAAACGAGCCTGCCCGCCGGTTGGGTGCCACTGCGCCTGCCGCTCAGCGGCGGCAATGCTACAGGCGATACCGCTGGTGCCTCGCCCTTGACGAAGACCAGCCTCAGCACGGCCGACGGCACAGCCAGCGATCTGCCCGGTGCTTGGCCTGGGTTTCGCGGCATCAACCGCGACGGCATCTCTCCTGAAACCACACCCTTGGCCGATGCCTGGGCCACCGGCGAACCCAAACCACTCTGGTCCATCGACGTCGGCGAGGGCTACGCCGGGGCAGCGGTGCTCAAGGGTCGGGTCTATCTGATGGATTACGACCGCACAGCTCAGGCCGACGCCCTGCGCTGCTTATCGCTTGCGGACGGCAAGGAGATCTGGAAATTTTCCTACCCACTATCCATCAAACGCAACCACGGCATGTCGCGCACTGTGCCGGCCGTCACCCATGAGCATGTGGTGAGCCTCGGGCCCAAATGCCAGGTATGTTGCCTCGACGCAGTGAGCGGCAAATTTCAATGGGGCATTGATTTGGTTAGGGAATATGGCAGCACGGTGCCGGCCTGGTATGCGGGCCAGTGCCCGTTGATTGACGGTGAGCGGGTGATTTTGGCACCGGGTGGCAGCAGCCTGATGATTGCCGTGGAACTGGCCACCGGCAAGGTGCTGTGGAAAACCCCCAATCCGCGTGACTGGAAAATGACCCATGTTTCCATCGCCCCAATGGACATCGGCGGCCGTAAAACCTACGTCTATTGCGGCCATCGCGGCGTAGCTGGCGTGGCCGCCGACGACGGCTCACTGCTGTGGGAAACCCCCGATTGGAAAATTTCCATCGCCACAGTGGCCACTCCGGTACCCGTACCTAACAACCGATTATTCCTCTCCGGCGGCTACGAGGCCGGCAGCATGATGCTGGAAATTTCCGCCGCCGACAAGTGGCAGGCCAAGCCGACATTCCGGCTCGACGCAGACACCTTCGGCGCCACCCAGCAAACACCCATCCTCAGCGACGGCCACCTCTACGGCGTACGCCCCAACGGCGAACTCGTCTGCCTCGATTTGCAGGGGAAACTCGTCTGGGCCAGCGGCATGAGCCACCGCTTCGGCCTCGGCCCGTTCATGCTCGCTCAAGGCCGGATTTTTGTGATGGACGACAACGGCGAACTGACGATGGCACAGGCATCGCCGGAGGGGTTCCACCCACTCGCCCATGCCAAAGTACTCGATGGCCATGACGCCTGGGGGCCGATGGCGCTGGCCGGGGGCAGACTTATTGTTAGAGACTTAACCCGGCTTATCTGTTTGGACTTGCGAAAGAAATGAATGCACACGAGGGTATCATTCTCATGACTCATCGACGGGACATCCTCCGGAGTTGCCTGCGCTGGAGCGGCTTGTTCGCCCTCGGCGGCATCGCAGCATCACTCGGCTGGCGCAGCCGCCACGGCCAGTGCCCGCGCTCCAACCCCTGTGGCGGATGCCCGGCGTTCGGCGAATGCGCTCTGCCCAAGGCGCTGGATACCAAAAGCAAAATTCCGCCGGACCCCAAACCGGGCGGCCCTAAACCCCCTGTAGGCCATGTCTGAGGATGCTGCTAACAGGAAAATCGGACCTACAGGAACACCGGGTGAAGGACAGCGGGCGACCACACGTGGCGAGCCAGCAACGGCAGAGACGGCAGGAATGTCGTCGCCTCTTATACCAGCATCACCCCAGCGCCGCTCATTCCTGCAAGCGGTGGCTTGGGGCGGTGGCATCGCCGGCATCGCCGGCATCGGTGGCCTCACCGGACTGACCATCGCCCGGCTGACCCGCAAGCAAACCGCAGCCTCCACCCGCAAACCGGTGCTTGGAGACGAATTCACCTACGATGTGGCGCGTTTCCAGAAATCCGATCCGGCGTTGCTGCGTTACGAAGAAACCACCCGCTTTGCATCCGGCTTGGATCACGCCCGAGCACTCACCGTGGCCGCCGACACCGCGATTTTCGCCGGCGGCAGCGGCGGCATCCGCAAATTTTCCGCCAAAGGCGAACCGGTCTTGTCCATTCCGTTAGACAAACCGGTGTACGCCATTGCGCTGCGTCCGTCCGGGGAAATCCTTGTCGGCCAGTTAGGAAAAATCTCCTTGCTCGATGCCGGTGGTGCCGAACTGGCGGCGTGGAGCGGCTTGCCGGAAAACCTGCTGCCGACCTCAATTGCGTTGGCGGGTGAGCTGGTATTTGTAGCCGATGCAGCCAACCGCGTGGTCCTCAAACTCGATGCCAGCGGAAAAAAACTTGGCGTTATCGGTGCCCGCGATCCGGCCCGCAACCTCAAGGGGTTCGTCGTGCCAAGCCCATATTTTTGTGTCCGCATGGCACCCGACGGCCTGTTGCGCATCGCAAATCCGGGCGAGCACCAGATCGAGGCGTTCACCCTCGACGGCGACCTTGAGGTGGCATGGGGCCAAGGCTCATTTGCAGTGGCGGGGTTTTGCGGTTGCTGCAATCCAGTGAGTTTCGATGTCTTCCCTGACGGCAGCTTCGTCACCTGCGAAAAAGGCCTGCCAAGGGTGAAATTATATAACTCCGCCGGCGAGTTCACCGGCCTGGTCGCCGGACCCGACGCATTTCCCGAATACCTTCAAGCCGCCAACGCCGGCACCACCGATGCCCTGGGCTCGGGCGTTTATGCCGCCATCGACCCGCTAGGCCGCGTGCTCGTTCTCGACAGCGTCAGCGGCTTCATCCGCATCATGCAACGCAAACCGCTAGACCATGACTGACGAAGCTTCCACGGACGCCGGAGATACCCGGCGGGACGCCGGAGATACCCGGCGGGACGCCGGAGATACCCGGCGAGACGCCGGGGAGCGCCGGCGTCCCGCCGGCAGTGTTCGGCATCCTGCCGAACACTCTTCCGCCAATAAACTGCCCATACCCAGCGCCCTCCATCCTGCCGAACACTCTTCCATCAATATAGCGCCCCTGCCCAGCGCCACTCTGCCCGTCGCCCAATTCTCCCGCCACTCCATCAGCCGCCGCGAATTGCTCAAAAGCGGCGCGCGCGGCGCTAGCCTGTTAGGATTCGGTGCAGCCGCCGGCTTTTTGGGCGCACGCGAAAACCAGGGCAACACCCGCTGGCAGATCGACCCGAACCAATGCATCCAGTGCGGCCGCTGCGCCACGGATTGCGTGCTGGAGGTGTCCGCCGTCAAGTGCGTTCACTCGTACGGCATGTGCGGCTACTGCAAGTTATGCACCGGTTACTTCGAACCTGAACCGATCAACCTCGACGAGGGTGCCGAAAACCAACTGTGCCCGACCGGCGCGATCAAGCGCGAGTTCATCGAGGACCCCTACTACGAATATAGTATCAACAAGGAGCTATGTGTCGGTTGCGGAAAGTGTGTGAAAGGTTGCAACATGTTTGGCAACGGCTCACTCTATCTCCAAGTGTGCCACGACCGCTGCATCAATTGCAACATCTGCTCGATCGCCACCGCCTGCCCGGCCCAGGCGTTCCACCAGGTGCCCGTGACCAAGCCCTACCTGCTGCGCGGAAAGGGCGCGCCTGCCAAATGACCCGCTTGAGTAAGGAAAGACAGGCGTCCAGCCCATTACTGTTCGGTTTAGGCGACGAGACTAGCGGAAGAAGGATAGGCTGGCAGCCTGGTTTCCTATCAGACAGCGCCGTCACTCGCCTGCTGCCCGCGCTGGTCTTGTTTCTCGTGTTTATATGCGTCGGTACCGCCCTCGGCGTGGAGCGGTTTCCACCGCCGGATTTTTCCGACCACGCCGTGCCGCAATGGGTCGCTCCAAATCCCCAACCCCGCTCCACCGGCTGGCTCGATGTGGCCGTGCTGGCCGCAGGTTTGGCGGTGGCCTCGTGGCTGAGTTTGCGCCAGCGCTCGCGCCGCGGCGTGGTCATCTTGTCGCTCGCCTCGCTGGCGTACTTCGGGTTTTGGCGGCGCGGTTGCGTATGTGCGATCGGTTCCATTCAAAACGTCGCCCTCGGCATCGCCGACCCGGCGTACTCGCTACCTCTGGCGGTGGTCGCCCTGTTCACGCTGCCCCTGGTGGTGGCGCTCGTCTGGGGCCGCGGGTTTTGTGCCGGCGTTTGCCCGCACGGCGCGCTCCAGGATTTGGTACTGGTCAAACCGCTCAAGGTGCCCGGCTGGCTCGATGAATGCCTGCGCGTGCTGCCGTGGATCCACCTGGCGCTGGCGGTGTTGTTAGCCGCGACCGGTACGCTGTTTCTCATTTGCAAGTTCGACCCATTCGTCGGCATCTTTCGCATGGCCGGCCCGCGCTTCATGCTCATCTCCGGGGTCGCCTTGCTGGTTCTATCCATGTTTGTCGGACGGCCGTATTGCCGTTACTTGTGCCCCTACGGCACTCTGTTAGGTGTGGCCGCACGCTTCGCAAAATGGCGACCGACGGTCACTCCGGGCACATGCACCCAATGCCGACTGTGCGAAAGTTCCTGCCCATTTGGCGCGCTCAACCCGCCGATGCCGGAAAAACAAGGCCGCGAACGCATTGCCAACGGACGCCAGCGCATCGTGCTGCTGGCGTTGATGCTGCCGCTCGCCGCTCTGCTCTTCGGCTGGCTCGGCGGCAAGGTTGGCCTCGCCTCGCTGACCCTCCATCCCGAGGGCAAGCTCGCCACCCTGGTGCAAGCCCAGGAACAGGGCTCCCTGATAGGAACACCGCCGGACGAACTCACCGCCTTTCGCCAACACGCCACCGAGCGCCTAGCGGTTTTCGCGAGAGCAACGGCGCTCGAAGCGCGCTTCCTCATCCTCGGCCGCTGGATCGGGGTGGCCTTCGGTCTGGTGCTGGCCCTCAAGCTCGCCCGCATCTTTTTCCCAACAAGTTCGCCGAATTACGAAACCGACAGCGGCCGCTGTGTCTCGTGTACCCGCTGTTTTTCCGCCTGCCCGTACGAACTATTGCGCCGGGGCGTGCCCGTGGCCCTACCACCGCTAGGAGGAAAACGTGGCTAAGCCTGATCATTCTGCAAAAAATGGCGGCGGGCAAGATGCCCGCGCTACGGAAGAATGCGGGCAGGTTGCCCGCGTTACGGAAGAATGCGGGCAGGATGCCCGCGCTACGGAAGAATGCGGGCAGGATGCCCGCGCCACGGAAGAATGCGGGCAGGATGCCCGTGCCACGGAAGAATGCGGGCAGGATGCCCGCGCCACGGAAGAATGCGGGCAGGATGCCCGCGCTACGGTGGCCCGGGCATCCTGCCCGGAGCCGTGATTTGCCAAGTGCTGTGTTGGGCGGAACGTATTGGATTTGGCGCCTGTTGCTGGCTGTGTGGTTGGTTGCGGCTTGTGGGTGCAGCCATGAGTATGTGGAGCGCGAGGTCGGATACAAGGGCCGGGCGCGGGTCAACCCGTGGCTGGCAGCGGAGTGTTTCGCACGCAGTTATGATATGGAAGTTAGATCACTGGCGTCTTGGCGCGCGCCGGAGAATTCGGAATCGCTGTGGCTGGTGCCCGCATCGGTTTTATGCAATGAGAGTTTCGTCCGGCGGGTCGAAAAATGGGCCAAGGCGGGCGGGCATCTCGTGGTGGTCGTCGAACATGCCGCAGCGGAAACCAGTGATTGGCGTGACTTTGAGCCCGAGCAATCGATGTCCCCCGCCTTGCCGGCCATGTTGCACCGCTTGGGTATTGAATTGAATCCGAGTGGCAAGGACGACAGCACTGAGGCCGCCGTGGTGACTCTTCATTTTGGCGGGGAGGCATTCGAGGTGGCGGCCAAGGCGCATGCCTCGGTGGCAGTTGGAAATGGCACCCCGGGAGTTTTTGCTAGTGTGCGGGCTGGCATCGGGCGCGTGTCGGTGCTCGCCGATGCCAGGCCCTTGCGCAACCGCTGGATCGGTGAACACCAACATGCGGAGTTTTTGTTAGCTATGCTCAGCTCGGAAAAACGCGTTGGTCCAGTGGTTTTCGTTAGGGGAAGTGGGCTTTCGTTCTGGGGGATGGTGCGGCGGCAGTTGTGGCCGGTATTGTGGGGGCTGGCGGTGCTGCTAGGGTTTTGGCTATGGAAAAACCTCAGCCGCTTCGGACCGCTCGAAGCGGCGGCGGCTCCCACCACGGCTCGCGATTACGACCACCATCTCGAGGCGCTGGGCAATTTCCACTGGCGTCTGGACCGTGCCGCAGGCTTGCTGGCAGCGCTGCGCGAACAAATTATCGAGCGGGCGCAACGGTTCGGTGCCCGCGACGGGCGGCTGGATGATAGCTTGTTGCAGTTGTTAGCGACGCGTTCGAGCTTGCCCAAGGAGCGTGTAGCGCGTGCATTGGCCGCGGCCGTCCCCAGCGACAGCCTCGGCCTGGCCCGTAGTGTCGCCGATTTGCAGCTTCTGCTCAAAGTTCTAACCTAACACCCAACATCTCATGACCCCAGACCCCCACATTCCAAACGACCCACAAGCAGCGCCTGACACGAGCCCGCTGTGGCGGCCACCCGTCGAGACGCCTAATACTGTTGACTTAGCGCTTTCTGATCGGAAAACAGGCATCCTGCCTGTGATGGAAGACAGCGCTTCCAGCCTGTCTGTGCATGAAACGACAGGCTGGAAGCCCGTCGTGCATGACAGGCTAGAAGCCTATCCTCCTGCCAAGTCATCCGTATGGGCCGAGACACCTCCGCCTGCGGGCACCGGTGAGCTATCACTGAGCAGTCTCATTGCGCAAATGCGCCACGAAATCCGCCAGGTGATCCTCGGCCAGGACACGGTTATTGAGCAGGTGCTCGCGGCGTTTCTGGCGGGGGGGCATGTTTTGCTAGAGGGGAAGCCGGGCCTCGGCAAGACCTATCTGGTAACCACCTTGGCGCGGACCTTTGGCGGGGTTTCCGCACGCATCCAATTCACGCCGGACTTGATGCCCTCAGATGTGACGGGCTTCCGATTGTTTGATATGAAAAGCCAGACGTTTCAATTGCGCCGCGGCCCGGTGTTCACCCACCTCTTGTTAGCTGATGAGATCAACCGCGCCCCGGCCAAAACCCAGTCGGCTTTGTTAGAGGTGATGCAAGAGCGGCAGGTCACTATTGACGGCGAAACGCTGCACTTGGAGCCGCCGTTCATGACCCTGGCGACCCAAAATCCCATCGAGCATGAGGGGACCTATCCGTTGCCGGAGGCGCAGTTGGACCGCTTCATTATGAAAGTGCTCATCGACTATCCCAACCGCGAGGCCGAATGTGAGATTGTGGCGCGAGCGGCTGCGGAGAGCCCGGGCGGCATTGTTGGCGATGTGCGCAGCGTGTGCGGCCCGGCCGACATCATTGCCGGCCAACTCGCCACCGCCGCCCTGCATGTGGTGCCCGAGGTGATCGCCTACGCCGTGGCCTTGACCCAGGCGACGCGCGACGCCCGCGCCATCGCATTGGGGGCTGGCACCCGCGGGGCCATCAGTCTGTTGCGCATGGGTAAGGCGTTCGCTGCCTTGGATGGGCGAGATTTTGTCACTCCCGACGACATCAAGCGTGCTGCGTTGCCGGTGTTGCGCCACCGGGTGCAGCTCACGCCGGAAGTGGCCATCAGCGGCCAGGACATCGATGAGGTCCTCCTAACCATCATTGAATCGGTTCCCGCACCGAGGCAATAGAAGAAGACACAAGAAGACACAAGACTTGAAGACGCAAGACACAAGACTTGAAGACGCAAGACACAAGACTAGAAGACGCAAGAGACGAGTCGAACCGGCTTGCTCTTCTCTTGTGTCTTGTGTCTTTGAGCGCAGCGGTCTTCAGTCTTTCTTCCCAATAACCTATAACTGCATTCCCATGACTCCGACAAACCGACTACTGGCCGTGGCTTTGGCCTGGACACTCGTCGGGATTTTGGCGGCTGCATGGCCACTGTGGGTGACGCCATGGCTGGTGTTAGGCTGCGCGGCGGGCGGGGTGGCGCTGCTTGACGCGGTGTTAGTGCTTGGTTTTCGGCCCCTGGAAATAGAGCGGCGTTTGCCAGGGCGCTTTGCCCAGGGGGAGGTTGGCGAGGTGCGGCTGATATTGAAAAATGGCGGCGGCCGGGCTGCTGTGGTGGAGGTATTTGATGGAATTGCGCAAGGTGCCGAGGCCCCGACCCTGCCGTGGCGCGGGGTGGTTCCGGCGCGGCGCGAGTTGCGGGTGTTTCTTCCTCTGCGTTTGTGGCAGCGCGGCGAGCAGGTCTTCGGCCAACTCCAGTTGCGCCGCCGCTCACCCTGCGGCTTGTGGCTGCGCCTCACCCGTCATCTGGGAGAGGAAACCGTCCGCGTCTATCCTAACTATGAACCCGTGGTCCGCTACGCCCTGCTGGCCATGCAGCATCGGGACAGTCCGCTTGGCATCGTGCGGCGGGCCCGCGCCGGCACCAGCCGGGATTTTCATCAACTGCGGGATTACCGCGATGGCGACCCTCTGGCCCAAATCGATTGGAAGGCGACCTCGCGCCGCCAGTTGTTGATCAGCCGCGAATTCCAAGAACAGCGCAACCAATCAGTGGTATTTTTGTTAGACACGGGCCGGAGGATGCGAGCCATTGACGGCGAATTGGCCCAGTTTGACCACGCGTTGAATGCCATTTTGTTAGTTTCGCATGTAGCTCTCAAGCAAGGCGATCAGGTATCAGTCAAGTCGTTTGGTGGGACGGAGCGATGGTTGCCGCCGGTCAAGGGGGCTCACGCCATGCCGGTGCTGTTGAATCATCTCTATGACTATCAAACCACCGCCGCCCCAAGTGATTTCGCAGGCGCGGTGGAACAATTGATGGCCCGCCAGCGCCGCCGATCGCTCGTCGTCGTCCTGACCAATCTGCGCGGCGAGGACGGCAAGGAACTGGTGCCCGCGCTGCAGGTGCTCCAATCCAAACATTTAGTCCTGCTAGCCAGTTTGCGCGAGAGCACGGTTGGTGAGGCGTTGACGCGGCCGGTGGATTCGTTGGGAGGGGCGTTGAAGTTTTTGGCGGCGGAGCGCTATGCTGGCGAACGCCGGGAAATCCTCGCCGGCCTCGGCGCGCGCGGCATTCTCACCCTCGATACCACCGCCCAAGAGTTGGCCGTAGCCCTCGCTAACCGTTACCTAGATATCAAGGCCGCCGGCCGCCTCTAATCAAGCCAGCCGGCCTTGCGGCCAAAGCACAGAAAACCCCGGCTAGTGGCCGGGGTTTTGTAAGCTTTTGGATTTTTGTTAGGGATATTTATTGCAGGGGGATTAACCCAAGCTGGCTTTGAGGACGGATGAGGGTTTGAAGCCAACGGACTTGGAGGCACTGATTTTCATGGATTCGCCGGTCTTTGGGTTGCGACCCATGCGAGCGGCACGCTTCTTCACTTCAAAAGTGCCGAAACCAATGATTTGGACCTTCTTGTCTTTCTTGATGCCCTTGGCGATTGAATCGAGAACGGCTTCGACGGCTTCGTCTGCGGCACGTTTGGTGATCTCTTTACCGAGGGCTTTCTGGACGGCTTCAATAAGTTCTGCTTTGTTCATGGCAGCGGCGTTTATCGGAATCGGGGGGGGGACTGACAAGGAAAAAACTTGGGAAAACAAATAATTTTTTCTTAGGGCGAGCTTAACTTGAGGGCCGTCGCCTACCTGACCCCCGCATTTTTGCTGTCTGTGGGAGGCGCAATCCCTTGCAGAACAAGGGGATTGCGTGTTGTTAGATCGGGTTGGGTCGTCTGTTTTTAGGTGAGCGGGAATCGATTTGGGGCGGGCCGCGCCTGAGTGATCAACTGATGCGCAGAGCATGTGAAAATTTGCGGAAAAAAACGCTTGCGGAGTTCTAGGGGTGGCACCTATCTTCCGCGCGACCTATTCATGCGCTTCATTTTTCCCACCATCGCCGTGTTTTTCCTAACGCCTTTAGCCGCGCTGGCCGGAGGTGAAGCCGAGGCAGGCTTGCCTCTGCCGGCCGCGCCGTTGTGGAGCGGGCTGCCGATCACCAATTCGATGTTGATGGTGTGGCTGGCGGTGGGGCTCATCACGTTGTTTTGCCGGGCGGCTACCAAACAAATGGCGTTGGTGCCGGCCGGATTCCAAAACTTTGCCGAGTGGGTGGTGGAGAGCTTGTACGATTTCCTATCGAGTATTCTGGGTTCGTACATGGTCAAGAAGACGTTTTGGTTCTTCGGCAGTATTTTCCTGTTTATTCTGGTTAGCAACTTGTTGGGTCTCATTCCTGGTGTGGGTACCATTGGCCGCTACAACGAGCATGGTCACATCATCGGGTTTCTACGAGGTGGCAACGCCGACTTGAACATGACATTGGCGATGGCGCTTATTTTTGCGGTGATGTGGTTCTATTGGGCGCTGACCGAAAATGGGGTGAAGGGATTTCTAGCGCATATCTTTGCGCCCAAGGGGGATTTCCACGGGCTGATGCTGATGTTCATGGTGCCGATTTTCCTGGCGGTTGGCGTGTTGGAGATTATTTCCATTGCGATTCGGCCGGTGGCACTCACATTCCGCTTGTTCGGTAACATATACGGCGGCGAGCAGACGATGGAAAAGCTCATGGAGTTGGTGCCCAAATCCTTGGCATTTCTGCCTGCGCTGCCGTTCTACTTCATGGAATTGCTGGTTGGCTTCGTGCAAGCGCTGGTTTTCATGTTGCTGACCGCTGTGTTTCTGCGTCTCATCTGCGAACACGCTGGCGACGAACATCACTGACAATTTTGGTGCTTTGACCATGACTGGATCGTGGGAGGCACCTGAAACCAACACACCAAACCACCACCACACATCATTATGTCCATCATCCCCATGCTCGCTGAAATCACCGGCAACGTCCACATCGCCATGGCTGCACTCGGTGCCGGCCTCGGCATCGGCATCCTCGGCTCCAAGGCCGCCGAAGCCACCGGCCGTAACCCCGGTGCCTCCACCCCGATTTTGGTTAACGCGATCATTTTCGCGGCTCTCGCCGAAGGGGTGTTCATTCTTTCCGCCTTCGCCGTCAAGTAAGCGGCGGTGGTTTTTCGCCGTGTGGGGGCGGGCCTGAGCGCCCGTCCTCTGCACGTTTCCCGTGTCCTCCCCAGCTCAGTTTCCACATCTGCCAGCAATGACCTCCCTCCTCGCCCTAGTCACTGAATCCTCTCAAAATCCGGTTGCCGAACTCTGCGGTAAATTCGGCGTCAATTGGCCGTTCTTCATTGCCAGCTGCCTCAACTTCGTGCTGGTCATCTGGGTGCTCAAAAAATATGCGTTCGGCCCGATCCAACAAATGTTGGAGCAGCGCCGTGAGCGCATCGCCGAGGGTGAGAATAAGCTCAAGCTCATCGAAAAACAACTCGCCGAGTCTGAGCAGACGACCACCGCAGCCATCGCCAAGGCCAGTGATGAAGCGGTGCGCATGATCAACGAGGCCAAGCTCGGTGCCGCTGCCTTTTCCGAGCAAAAAGCTCAGGAGGCCATCGCCCAGGCCCAACAGATCTTGGTGAAGGCGGAAGCCGCCGCCAAGGCCGACCGCGAGCGGCTCAGCGTCGAACTCAAACGCGAGTTCGGACGGCTGGTGGCAGCCACCACCGCGCAGGCAACCGGCAAGATTCTAACTGACGACGACCAGCGCCGCATCAACGAAACCGCCCTTGCCAAGGTCGAAGCCTGATCGATCGTTAGCACCTATCCGCCACCATGAAAATCTCCAAAACCGCCGCCGCCAGCGCCCGCCGACTGTTTGGCTTATGCCAGACCGGTGAGCGCTTGGATGAGGCCAAGCTGCGTACCGTGGCGGCCCGTCTCGGAGAGGCCAAGCCGCGCGATTATCCAGCCATCCTCTCCGCGTTGCAACGCCTGACGCGCCTTGCCTACGAGCGGCGCAAGGTGACCGTGGAGAGCGCCGTGGAACTCGATGAGGCCAGCCAACAGCGGGTGCTCGCTGGCCTAACGAAACAATACGGCCCCGACCTTGTGGCCCAATATCAAATCAATCCATCCCTGCTCGGCGGCCTGCGCATCCGGGTGGGCAACGATGTGTTCGATGGCTCCGTCAAGGGTCGGCTCGATCGCTTCGCCAATTCCCTCTGATTTCTCAAAGCCTATTTTTTTCTGATTCACCCCCCTCTAGCGGAACACCGAACCCCGACCCATTTTCTAACTTCTCTTATGAGCT
>Ga0118677_10009672_pt1 | contig 14983 bp, 13 predicted proteins | sample AliMusrvi5mmetaG_FD_86154 | JGI IMG/M metagenome (GOLD analysis project Ga0118677, IMG submission 86154)
GAGTAGGATCTGGTTTGATTATCTTCGATGGACACAACCTCAAAGCACCAATCCTCACCACCAACTTCGCCCTCCGACCTTACGCCTCTGTCTACAATGGGGAATCGGAAGTAATTCCTGAAGGATTAAAAATCGTCAGGAAAATACACCAAAATTCCTCCTTTCAGGCCGTACATTTTTACCTTGACAATCAATCCACTCTATTCAACCTACGCAACCCATGGAAAACCAAGGACATCACCATCAAACGAATCTACTCTATGGTCAAAGAACTTCCCTTCACTGTAACCTTCACCTATGTACCTGCTCATAAAGGGCACCTTGGCAATGAACTTGCAGATCAATTAGCGAATCTTGGAGCGGAATCAGCAAAATAAGTTTAACTCCAAGCTTAACGTCTAAAAAACTAGTCCCTTAAGCAAAATTACAACTAAAATACAATTGCTGAAGCAATCGAGGGATTTATGAGAAAATCTAGCATTAATAAAATCTATAAAAAAATCCTGCTTCCCGTACATAAAGACTAAAAAAGAATTCAAAGAGACAGCAGAAAAACTTCCAGAACTAGATAAAGATAATTTTAAGATAAATAGCTCTAAGCGAACAAAGGAAGTTACATCTCCAAATGGAGTAAAACTACTAGAAAATCCAAAAGGCGATGTACGAGAATATTTAGAATGAGATTATAAATGAGAACAACTATTTACTTATGATTCGGCTCTTAGAGAAACAAAAGAAGCAGGGAAGAAATTACCAGCTTCATGGAAAGACTATGAAATTATTATGAAAACAAAATATGGTGGAAAAGAAGGTGAGAATTATCAAAATTTCTTGAAATGAGAAAATATGTATTATTGCGGTCAGCGTGACAGAGAGGATAATTACATCGATTTATTCGATGAGCTATTTTCTTTGCGGTGTGAAGACTGAACAAGTTTCAGAGGGAGCAGAAAAGGAAGTCACAATGGTGTTAAGTTTGATAAAAAATATGGGTTCTCTGTTCGTTGTCTCAAGGACTAAGTATCTAATAAATAAATGTATATAAACAATGACCGCGAAAATAGTGGTCATTTTTTATAAAAAATAACGACACAAGAATCGTGAAATGGGAGTTAGAAATTGGGTTTAATTCGGAAAGCGGGGGATTCGAACCCCCGGTACCTTGCGGCACACACCCTTTCCAAGGGTGCGCGATCGACCACTCTGCCAGCTTTCCGTATTGTGAATCGTTTATTTGGTCTTGTAGAGACTTCAGGGGTATGAAGTAAAACACTTTTAAATCCTCCCCCACTTCGTGGTCCCCCTCCTTTAAAAAGGAGGACAGACATGAAGTTTACTTAACTGTTACACTTTTTGCAAGGTTTCTTGGTTTATCAATGTCTTTTCCCAAGATGTCTGCGACATGGTAGGCGAAAAGCTGTCCTACAATAGCAGTCAAAAAGGGATATATCTCGTCGATAGTCGAGGGAATCTGGATGTTTCGGTCAGCATTATGAATGTCTTTGTCGGAAATCGTTATCACCTTTCCATCTCTCGCTTTGATCTCTTGGATGGAGGAGATGTTTTTTTCAAACATCAGATCGTTCGGTGCGAATAATACGCTCGGGATAGAGTCCTCTATCAATGCCAATGGTCCGTGTTTCAGCTCTCCTGTAGGATAACCCTCAGAATGCAGGTACGTTATTTCCTTCAATTTTAGACTGCTTTCTCTTGCGATAGGAAGCTGATATTGTCTGCCCAAGAAGAAAAAATTTTTATATCCTGAAATATGTTCGGCGATTTTTCTGATGTTCACGGTATCCGCCAAGATGTCTTCCATCATCACGGGGACTTTACTCAACTCAATCATGACCTTGTCATACTTCGCTTTACTGAGTCCTCTTTTTTGTCCAAGATAGAGGGCAAGCAACAAAATACACGTCGCCTGCGCGGTAAATGCTTTAGTCGATGCTACTCATATTTCCGCTCCACACCTCGTAAATAATCCATGATCCGTAAGGCGTGAAATAGTCGATCCTACGACATTCACGATTCCAAAAGTGCGTCATCATTGCTGTTTGATCAATTTCAAGACTTCTATGCTATCTGCTGTTTCACCAGATTGCGATACGAATACATAGAGCGTATCATTACTTACTTTGATGTTTTTATACTCGTATTCACTCGCAATCTCACAGCTGGAATCCAGGCCGGCGATATTTTCCATCCAATACGTTCCTAGGCATCAAGCATTATAACTCGTTCAGCATCCTACAAAAATAATCTTTTTGAACTGTTCATCCTGCATGCCATGAAATGCTTCTGCGTTCAGAAAGTTTTTGTTGAAATCAACTCTGCCCTTGAAAATCCTTCTGATGATATTCGGCTGTTCAAAAATCTCTTTGAGCATAAAGTGCTTGTATTCTCCTTTTGATGCTTCAAGCATCTGCATATCCATATCTTCGATCTTTTTGTCTGTAGGGATGCCATCTGACTTGATCTGATAGTCGTTTCATTTTAAATGGACAATATCACCATCATCCAGATAAATAAGTTTATCAGCATATCCTGCAAGCGCTTGCTTGTCTGAGGAGAAAAAAAAATCATCCTTCCTGTTGTATGCAAAGAGCAAAGGACTTCCGATTTTCACGGCAATAATTTCATTCGGTGCATAGGTGGAGACGATGAGTAATGCATATGCTCATCTGATCATCAACAATACCTTTTCTACCGTCTGCATAAAATCTCCTGTCCGATTGTCTTCCAATAAATTCGCGATGACCTCACTATCTGTCTCTCCATAAAAGGTATATCATTTAGCAATGAGTTCTTGTTTAAGCTTATGATAGTTTTCTATGATACCATTGTGTACAAGATAGAAGTGTTTATTCTGATCATAATGGGGATGGGTGTTTTCTTCAGTCACGCCTCCATGGGTAGCTCGACGCGTATGTGCGATTCAGAAGGTATATTGTTCTTTATCATGTATTTCTTTAGCGACTTTGCTCGCCAGATAGGACACCTTTCAGACTGCTCTGATAAGCTTCATATCTCCCTTATTATTCCCAACTAACAATCCCGCAGAATCATATCCACGATATTCCAACCTTTCCAATCCATGCACCAATATTTTGTGTGCATCGCCTCTTGTCCCTTGATATCAGAATATTCCACACATGATTATGTTAGCTAAGAAGATAAAATATTTACTTTCATTCGATTACATTTCATTCCTCATCGAAAAATAGATGGAAAATCAATTCACGACGTCATTCTGAGAAATGCGAAGTAAGTGAGTCTTTTTGTGTCATGCCCATTTTCTTGTAAAAATTATGCGCTCATTCATTCTTTTCTCAGGATTTGAGGTAAAATTTACGAAGATGATGTCATGTATTTTTATACACGTCTTTTGCGTAATCTACTAAGGCATCAAAAAGATCTTTAGATACTCATGTTCACTTTGCTTTAGGAATAACTCAGATATGAAAGAGTTCATATAGTCAATGTTTAGGCCTTCATTCGGTCTTTCACGAAACAATTCACAATGGAGTATTGCTTTCATCTATTGCCAAAAAGTAGTGATCTCATTTATGTATCTCATCTACGAAAGTTTCATGAGCATCTTGTGTGTTTTTTATAAGTCAGGATTCTACTAGCACTTGTTCTATTTTTTCTGAATCATTCGCAGTACATGTTTTGATATGGTGCATGTATGTAGTGATAAATATAAAAATTAGTGTTTCATATGATCAAAGATGATATGCGACCGTGATAGGGGGAGAATGCGATATAATATCAGAATAAGTTTATTTTTTCGTCATGGAATGCAAAGCGATTTTTTTCTTGTCATACACGAGAGACTCGCACTGACAACATCTTCGACACTCATAGCCTTGGCCTTGAATGCATATCAGCCATTCTTGGCAAAATTTGTAGCTGTGAACCCTGGGCAAAGCGACTGTATATAGATGTTATTACTCTTATAGATCCGATATAAATTCTGTGAAAAACTATGTAAAAACATCTTGCTCGCTGCATAGATAGGATTATTCCCCAAGATGAGCATCGCTGCTAATGACGAGACATTGATGATGCTTCCATGATTTCTTTTTTTCATGATTTTGAGGGCTTGATACGTCAACCTCATAGTGGCGAGATCATGTACGGTGATCATATCTTCTCGTTTTTGGATATCATCATCTATGAAATCCTTGTTGATGCCATAGCCCGCACAGTTGACGAGAATTTCCAAATTACCTATATCTGCTATAGTTTTTTCTAATGCATGTACTTGTTCTTTGTAAGCTAAATCACACACCACGCTAGTTACTTTTACTTTCGTACCAACCTCTTTCGCAAAAGCATGCAACTGTTGTTCATCCTTGGATACAATCACAATGTCATATCACTGTTTAGCAAAAGTCTTAGCAAAGCAAGCTCCTATGCCGCTTGATCAGCCAGTGATGACTGCGGTTCATTTTATTTGTTTGATCATATCCATATATATATGGCTAAAATCTTTTTGCAACCGTAACTACAGGGAGACATGCGAATTTATCATCTCCATCAAGGAGTCATTCATTTGCTCTAGAGATATATCATCGAGCAAGAGTATTGTCTCCTTCGTATGTTTTCGATGTCCAGAAATATCCATATTCATCCCTTACAAGTTCGCCATCTTCTTTGCCATATCCTGTTCACGGTAATCATAAGAGTAATCAGAGGAGATGTTATCATATGTACCGATTCTCCCTGCTAAAGTTTCCTGGCAATGCACGCAGACTCGCTTCAATATCATCATCGGTTGGTAATTGTAATCATTGTTGTAGAGCAGTAGTATTAGCTTCCCATCGTGAAAATTGATACAGATTATCATGCTCATTATAGATGATATGCACTTGTTCTTTGCTTTCGCCAGCATAGGTCGCCGTATATGTTTTTCCTACGTTCTCAGTATTTTTTGGGACCATGGCATTTCTCGATCGTACGATAGGACCTATCTGAATACCTTCAGGAAGCGATTTTACACTGTCGATCATCGCTCTATTTTCCTCGGTATTCAGCTCTGGATATCATGAAAGAAACGAAAAAGCCTTCTGTTTTCTCTCTTCGTCTTGTTGCAAAAGCGCCTGAGTCAAGGACTTACTGATGCCCTCGTAATTCCCCTGTCATCTTTCAATCCCTCATTCCATCTTATTTATCCTCATGGTGCAAAAATAAAAAAGTAAATTATTTATTGAATAGATATAACATAGTGATTCCTCCCAACACTAAAATACCTCCGATGATAGTCCCTATATTTATATGTGCATTTTTATAAAACAGATAACTGAAAAACACAACAAAAATCGGATATGAAATTTCAATCAGCGATGCAACTGTCGCATTTTTGTTCTTGATAGCAACAAGAATCAATGAACTTGATACGAGATATAATATGGTAATCAGAATGAATAGCCACAAAATATGTTTATCAGCAAAATATTTTTTGAAATGAGCAGAATAGTTCCCTAGATAAAATAATATCCCAAAAAAGATGGTATTGAAAATCGATGAGACAAAACAGAGCACCACCACAGGGACACTCACAAGAACCTTATCCAAGATCGCATATTGAACCCCCCGGGTGATGGCTACGATAAGTGAATAGACTATTCGCATTATGTAAGATATAATCTCATAAAAATTCATTCTTTTTGGAATCAGGACTTTTTATAGAAAGGAACTAGTTGTTCATTACAGTCCAAGATTATTTTGTAACATCATTTCTGTTTTGCTTCTTGTATGGCTCTGTCGATCAGATTTTTCGCGATTCATTGTCAGGTGAATCATTTTCTCGTGGCTACATCTTCTATATGTCCGGCAAGTGCTCATCACTTGATCATTTTCTGTTCTACAAGCAAAGTGACGGTTCATATGATTCCATGTTCTTTAGAGAGAGCAATAAATATATTTCCTCATTGATTTTTTATAGTGTTGATGAGTTTTTTTGTAGTCTCCATGTCCATAACAAGAACATCTGAAAGGTTTTTTAACGTTTCATAAAATGATTTTTGCAATGGTAAATGTTTCTCTTCAAATTGCTCTATGTTATATTCCATCTCTGTCGTTTAGATTTTAAAGGATTAGAATACCATATTCATTATTTCTTTTACAATATTTCCCCCCTGTGTGTGTTGCATATCGACCTCTGGATGAAACTGGAATCATCGTATCGGTCTTGTCTTGTGACGGATGATTTCATAGCCATATGTAGACTTCGCCACTCATTTCAATTCACTTCATAACTTGGTTATAGCATATTTATGGGCTTCAAAAACTTTATACTCCTTCTTGTCCAATCCATTTCTAATCTCGATTTCTTTTACTAATTTATCTGACATCTTCGTCAACTTCGATCCAAATGCATGTGCGATCAACTGACAGCCGAGGCAGATCCCCAAGATGGGGACGTTGGTTTCTTTGATCAGTTTCAATTCGTTCACATAATGCGATGGTCTTTGTAAAACGCTATAATGTGATCCTCCCGATAGTATAATCAGATCAAATTTCTTTACATCGGGGATTCTATTATACTTACAAACCACAATATTCTGACCAGGAAACAATGCAAAAATCTGCTTCGTGTGTAGGCTTTCGTTATCGACGACTAGGATGCTCTTCATGTTGGTAAACAATATATAAATTTTTTGTATGACATTTTTTATCTTATTCAATTAAGTGTGTCTTTTTAATATCTGGATTATAATCGAAGAACATTGGTTCGATTTGCTGTTTTTCTTCGTTCCATTCCAGTGCAAATTCATAATAGCCAGGATAATCAAAAATGATTTTTGCCCCTTCTCGATGATGCTTCAAATATGGAATTACTGTGTCATATATGATCTTTCTTAATTGTTCATCCTTGAAAGAATATTCGAACGATTTTTTGAACGGAATCTTTTTGACCGTCATGATTTCATTGGCATCGCAGGTTCATCTTGCTACGGTATTTTGCGTTCACGGCTTGAACTCTATATACATATAATCGTCCGCCAAGATGATGTTTCATCAGTATAGGTCTTCATAAATGGTCTTTACGGTAGCAACATAATCATCCTTGGGCAACTGAGCTATTTGTTCTAAGATTGTTTCTTTATTCCCTGTGAATGTAAATTTTGTATCATCGGATTGAGAAGTCAGACTAAGAAAAAACTTTTTAGTATCTTCCGTATCAGGCAGGCTATCTATCTCTTGTAAGAAGTCCGAAAGCGTGGTTATCTTCCATGTGTTTGTCGGCAATCATAATTTATCTATCCGATATTGTGATTTTTCTCTCGTTTGCTTGAGCAAAAAATCAGATAAATTATTGTCTATTCCTTTGAGTGCGTGTCATCGTTGTTGGGTGTTTCATTTGCTATAGTCAACCATATTACACGATAATATTTAAAATAAAAGGAATAAAGCACAAGGCTCAAGGCATAAGGCTCAAGGCCCTCTATTTTTTTATTTTTGAAATAGAACATTCATTGATTGTCTTTATGATTTTTTCTATCTGCTTCAATGTCGAAGAACTTTCTTTAAATGCCGCTTCTTCAGTGCAGAAACCGAACGATCATAATAACTTCATTTTATGGTACGTTACAAGTCCATGAGTTCCTTGAACGATATATTTTTTGTCTTTACTGTTCGTGTCGTGTCCTGTGGCGACCAGGATGATATTTTTATTTTTCAAAAGTTTTTTATGATAACATGCTAATGTTCTATCGATGAAAATCTTCGTAGTTCAGCTGACATTAGCGAAGTGATTCGGTGATCCTAGTACGATAATATCTGCAGCTAATAATTTATTTGTAACATCAGCCATATCATCATGCAAAGCACAGGTAGAAGTCTTTTCGCACGCCCAGCATCAAACACAGGGGCTAATTTTAAACTCTCTCAGTGCAATAAATTCCTTGTTTCATCAGACCTTATCAAAGATTTTTCTGAGAACGAACTCAGTGTTTCACTTCCTAGGACTTCAGCAGATAAACAAAATAGCAGTCATCGTTTTTATATGACAATATTTAAAATCTTTCCTTTAACATAAATCACTTTCTTCGGTTCACCAGTGATTCGATTGGCTATTTTTTCATCGGACTTAGCGACTGCCATAGCATCACTTTCTTCGGCTTCTGGACTGAGTGAAATAGTTCATCTCACTTTGCCGTTTATCTGTACGGCCATGGTAATGGTGTCGGCTACCAAATATTTCTCATCATATTGCGGCCACTTCGCTTTGGTAAAAATAGAATACTCGTTCCCCAGTTGCTCCCAAAGTTCCTCCGCCAAATGGGGTGCGAAAGGTGAAATCAAGATGACCAAGGTTTCAAAGGTGGAACGTGATATTGTTCCGATATCTGTCAGATGATTCGTCAAAATCATGAGTTGAGAAATTGCAGTGTTGAACTTAAATTCATCGATATTCTCGCTTACTTTTTTTATAGACTGATGTAATAAGATTTTCGTTTCTTTGGTTTTTAAATCCTCCCCCACTTCGTGGTCCCCCTCCTTTGCAAAGGAGGACAAGTCTTGTAATTTTTCGAAGAGATTTTGTACTTTGTCTAAGAATTTTTTCGTACCGGAAATTCACGCGGTATTCCATGCGATCGATTGTTCAAATGGTCCCATAAACATTTCATAGGTCCTCAAAGTATCTGCTCAGAACTGGCTTATGATGCCATCCGGAGTGACGACATTTCATCGCCTCTTGGACATTTTTCTTCCGTCCTCTCCCATGATCAATCCGACATAATGATATTCTTGGAACGGTTCATCGTGAGCAATCACGCCGATATCGTAGAGAAATTTCTGCCGAAATCTGCCGTAAATCATGTGTCTCGTGATATGTTCCGCACCACCGACATAAACATCGACATTGCCTCGATAGGCTTCTTTATCCTTCCCAACGAGTGCATTATCATTATTCACATCCATATATCTGAGCCAGTATCGCGAACTGCCTGCTCGTCCTGGCATGGTATTCGTCTCGCGTTTTGCCTTGGTTCAGTCTGGTAAAGTGACATTAACTCGATCAGTAATATTTGCTAGCGGTCACTCAGTTGTTCACGTTGGTGCGTAGTTATCTACGTCAGGAAGTAAGAGAGGAAGATTGTTTTCATCGAGAGGAACGATGTTTCATTTCTCATCTCGAAGCACAGGAAATGGTTCTCCTCGATATCTTTGTCTAGAAAATACTCGATCTTGCATCCTAAAATTCACTTTTTTTCATCAGATATTGTTCTGCTCCAATCGCTTTTGCATTTGCTTGATTGCTTCATCACTTGTGAGTCAACTAAAGTTTCACGAATCAATAAGTGTTCATTTTGCAGTATAAGCACCATTTTTCCCAGTAATGAAACGATGAATCATGTCCAAGAGGGATGGAGAATATTTATCTTTTGTAGTGTTCATAAATTCTTCATATTTGACCCAAACGATTGGATAATCTGTTTCTTGTTCGGTTAACTGCTTAGGCTGTTTGGTCTCAGAATTGAGCGTGAAAAGAAGATATTTTAGGTGATTATCTCTCTGTTCATTTTTATTGTCTGCAAAGTAAAATGATTGTGCGCAGCAAATTTCATTTTCAAAATGAAGATCAGTAAATCAGGTCTCTTCTGTTATTTCACGTAAGGTTCATTCTACTATACTTTCTCATTCCTCAATCGTTCAGCCTGGCAAAAAATAAGATGGTTTATTGTTGTATTGGTAAGATCCCACAAGAATGCTATCTGTTTTTTTATCATAGATAACACCATATCATGATGGCTTAGTAATAGCTTCAGGATGCCTTTCTCATATAGATGGTCATATGACATGTTTCATGGGCAACTCGTATTTCTTTGCGAACTCAAAATCTCTCTCGTCATGTGCGGGCACCGCCATCACGACTCAAGTACCATAGTTAGCTAGCACGTAATCGGCGACGAAGACCGGTACCTTTTCATTATTAAATGGATTGATTGCATAGGCTCAGCAGAAGACTCACGTTTTATCTTTTTGTAACTCCGTCCTTTCCAACTGGGTTTTCTTGTTTGCAGCGTCTTTGTATTTTTCTACTTCAGCCTTATGTTCACTAGTAGTTATTTGGTCAACGAGTGGATGTTCTGGTGCGATAGCGACGAAGGACATTCAGAAAACAGTGTCCACTCTCGTAGTATAGACTTCAAGATATAGTGGGCTTGTTACCTCACCCCCAGCCCCTCTCCACTGCGTAGCGAGGGGAGACTGATTAGAAATATCTATAATAGTTTGGATTACTTCTTCTATTTTTTCAAAAACATCATCATTGGAAAATCTAATAACATTGATGTTGTGCTGTTTCATAATAGCATCTCTTTCCTTATCGTGTTTTTTTTGTTCTTCTTTACCATGAATACTACCATCCAATTCTATAACTAAACTTTTTTCTGGACAATAAAAATCAGCGATATAATTTCCTATCGGATGTTGTCTTCTAAACTTAAGTCCACTCACTTGTTTGTTTCTGATTATTTCCCATAATAATGCCTCAGCATTTGTTTGCTTTTTTCTTAGGTTTCTTGCAAGTTCTATCATAGTGTCTCATGATGGTAATTTATTTTTACCAACAGTGTATACCATTGGTAATTTAGGTCCCTCTCCATGTAGTGGGGAGGGATTCAGGGTGGGGTAACCCAAGTCAATTTTCATTTTAAACTGAGTTCACTCACTCTTGCCAATCCAATTCCTCTCTAGATCTTTCATACTTTCTTCCCATTTCAAATCATCTAATCCTTCTAATAATCTCTCAGCGTATTTGGTAATCCTCAATACCCATTGCTTCATCGGTTTTTGTTCTACCTCAGATCCACAACGCTCACATTTCCCATCATCGAGATCTTCATTTGCCAATCACGTCATACATGAGGGACATCGGTTGATCGGCTTGAAGTCTACATAAGCTAAACGTTGACTATTTAAAAAGTTTTCTAAATCCTCCCCCGCAAGCGGGACCCCTCCTTTACCAAAGGAGGACAAATATGAAACATTTTCTCAATTTTCAATTCTCAATTTTAGTTCAGAAATTGGCATCGCTTTCTTCAGCTTCTCATCATAATAATGATTGAATAACTGTAAAAAAATTCGCTGCGTTCGTTTAAAATATTTTGGATCGGCAGTGTTGATTCATCTACTTCGATCATATGACATTCCGAACATTTTGAGTTGTTGTATAAACTTATCCACATTTTGTTTAGCGACATCTTGTGGTTTCATTTTATGCTCGATCGCATAATTTTCTGTTCACAATCCAAAGGTATCAAAACCCATTGGATGCAGGACATTAAACCCTTCCAACATTTTCTTCCTCGCCAAGGTATCGGTCGCGATATATCATTTGGGATGTCAGACGTGAAGTGCAGCTCCGCTTGGATAGGGGAACATATCCAAAACATAAAATTTTGGCTTAGACGTATCTTCTCTGACCTTGTAGAGATCGCTTTCCTTCCATTTTTTTTGCCGCTTCTCGCCGATTTCTTTCAATCACATAACTATATCACTTTATAAAATAAATTACCGAATTACTTAATTATGAATTTCGGATTGCTAATGTGCTGTTCATTAGTTTAATCCGTAATTCGAAATTTGCATGCCACAGGTAAGGTCAGCAATCAATGAATTATGTATATTTTTAATAAACAAAAAGTTGAGCTTTATAGTATATAAAACTCTTGAACTTTCAATAAAAAAAATCTATTATCCGAGAAACTGCTTGAGGTTTTTGCTTCTTGAAAGATTTTTCAATCTTCTAATCGCTTTTTCTTTGATCTGTCTGACTCTTTCTTTGGTAAGATCAAATTTTCCCCCTATTTCCTCCAAGGTAAGAGGATGATTATATCATCTGCCAAAAAACATGTTTATGACATCTCTTTCTCTTGGTGTGAGCGTGGCAAGAACTCTCGTCAATTCTTTACTGAGTGATTCTGTATACTCGAATTGGTAGTCAGTTGCTTCCTTTTCATTGGTTTGCATAAACATTTCATATGTCCCGAGTTCCTCATTTTCATTATTAGTGATAGGTTCATCGATGCTATAACTTTTTTTTGAAATATTCTGTGCGTCTTCTATCTTTTCTTGCGATATATCCAATGCTGCTGCAAGTTCTGATGATGTAGGCGATCTCTCATAAAGCTGTTCCAGGCGAATTCTTTCTTTATCAATTTTATTGATAGCTCATACTTGGTTCAAAGGAAGTCTGATGATCCTAGATTGTTCTGCTATGGCCTGCAAGATACTCTGTCTAATCCGCCGGACGGCATAGGAGATGAATTTGAAGCCTCTTGTTTCATCGAATCTTTGAGCGGCTTTGATAAGTCCGAGATTCCCTTCATTGATCAAATCAGGGAGTAGTAATCATTGATTTTGATATTGTTTAGCCACCGATACGACAAACCTCAAATTAGCTTTGCATAATTTATCCAAAGCATTTTGATCTCCTGATCTGATTTTTTGGGCTAGAATACCTTCTTCTTCAGCATCGATCAATCCTTCTTTTGCTATTTCACTGAGATATTTGTCCAAGGATATTGCCTCACGAGAAGTTATGTTTTTACTTATTTTGAGTTGTCTCATTAGTATATACGAAAGTAAAATATATATATTAATAAATATACAGATGTAAATGTCAATAGATAATAGAGATATTAGGTCAGTATCCTTTTATTGAGAGGAATTTAGGATTGAAAAACTAGACTTAAACCATAATAACTAAATATTGAACCATTGAAAAATTGAAAGATGGAAAAATTCAACTTCCCCATTCTTCAATATTTCCATCTTTCAACGTTTAGGTTTTTATCGTTTCATTATTATATTTTGCCTAGAAGAAGGAGGAAAAAAAATATCGTCTTAAATAAATTCAAGCTCGGAATCAGTCTCACCATCTTGTGATCGTTATTTTTCTTTTCGCTTTATTTCGCAGAAGGATCTCCCGTACTGATGTTTCTCAGAACCTATGCGAGCATCGCATTCGGACAAGTCGGACTCTATGTATTTTTCGCGCTCTGCTTCCTCGTAGGGATACTCATTATGGCTAAATGATATCTGATGAAATTGCTTATCAGACAATTTATGGTAGTGATGATCATTATTTCAGCGGTAATCAATTTCCCAATCATCGACTGAGATGTTGCTAAATATGAAACATTATGATGATATATTTCCTGGCCAGTGATAGCAGTATTGCAGGTGATGTTCTGACATAAAGCTGTAGCGACAAAGTCATTTATCATCATTTTACTGGTGCTCGCAATTGTACGAGTATTCTATTCATTCAATTTCTCATTTCCAAGTATCAGACTCAAATCAGAAAATAAGCCAAAAAACAAAGATACAAGGTCCAGGATGCACGATTCAAGAGAAGAAGAAGAGGAAGAAGAGGAAAGACCAGAATTCTGAAAACCAGTTTCCCGTTCACTGATCAAGTCACTCATCAAAGATAAACTCCAACGCAAGATAGAAGAAAAAGAGACCGTCAAAGAAAGAAAAGCAAAGACAATAAATTTCTCAGGAGAAAAACCTACATTCAATGCTGCTATTCTCGAGACCAATGCTGATCAAACCGTTACGATCGATGAGACATTCCTCATGGAAAAAGCGAAGGCGTTGCAAAATAAACTGATGGAATTCAATGTTCCGATCATGATCGAATGATTCGATATCGGGCCTTCCATAGTACAAATCAGGATTAAACCTGACGAAGGGATCAGACTCTCTACTATTGAAAGTTTATCAAACGATATTTCATTATCACTCAAATCCAAGTCCGTCCGTATCGTTGCACCGATTCCGGGAACGGATTGTGTAGGTATTCAATTGCCAAATCCGAAGCCGCTTATGGTGCGTCTCGGTGATATGCTTAATACGACAGAATTTGCAACTGATATGAAAAAATCTGATAATAATCTCGCGCTTGGAAAAGCGATTGATGGAACTATTATCATCAAAACACTAGAGTCGATGCCACATCTCCTCGTTGCAGGAGCGACCGGTTCGGGAAAATCCGTCGGCGTAAATGATTTCATTCTTTCGCTCATGTATCAAAATACACCTTCTGAACTAAAATTCCTTATGGTTGATCCGAAACAGGTAGAATTGGAATTGTACGCGGGACTTCCTTACTTATTAGCACCGATCGTCTTCGAACCTGAAAAAGCGTTGAAATTGCTCAAATGGACCGAAGCGGAAATGGAAAGGAGATATGGAATCCTCAAAGAAAGTAGAGTAAAAAATATCGATGAATATAATCAGAAAATTAGTTGAGAAAAAATGTTTCGCATAGTATTCATCGTCGACGAGCTTGCATCCATGATGTTATCAAAGGCAAAAAGAGATGTTGAAAATTGTATTACCCACATCTCAGCAAAAGCGCGTGCTGTGTGAATTCATTTAATTATAGCGACGCAAAGACCATCCGTTGACGTTATTACCGGACTTATCAAAGCAAATATGCCCACGAGGATTGCATTCGGTACCGTATCAGAAATCGATAGCAGAACGATCTTGTGAAGGAAGTGAGCTGAGACATTGCTCGGGAAGTGAGATATGCTCTATATGGATCCATCGACAAAATCACCAAATAGAATCCAAGCGCCGTTCATCTCCACAGAAGAGATAGAAAAGGTCGTAGAAACATTAAAGGCTAAATATATGGGAGGACTGACCGAAGAAGACATTTACAACCAAGAAATCGTCGCATTATTAGAAAATAAACTCGAATCCTGAGAACATCTTTTTGGCAGCAGTAACGGAGATAATGATGATGAACTGGTAGAAAGAGCAATCCAAGTCATTTCACAGACCAGGAAAGCTTCAGCGACATTACTTCAAAGGAAGCTCGGAGTAGGATTTGCTCGCGCCGCAAGGATCATGGATATCTTAGAGGAAAAATGAGTCATCGGGCCGCAAGACGGTGCGAAACCTAGAGACATCTTTATTTAGTTTTATCTAGTACCCCACCCAACCC
>Ga0118677_10009674_pt1 | contig 14979 bp, 10 predicted proteins | sample AliMusrvi5mmetaG_FD_86154 | JGI IMG/M metagenome (GOLD analysis project Ga0118677, IMG submission 86154)
ACACCCAGCGTTACGATCGAGCTGATCATGAAGGTCGTGGACAAATCTGATGTCCGTCTCGTGCCGTTCCGCAGCGCGGGCGCGATGGTGCTGCAAGGCCTGTCGGGCGAGCAAGCAACCGAGTTGCTGCGGTCCGGCCAGGTTCCGGCCCAGTTGACTGTCGGTCCCGTGACGGTGCCGCTGACACCGCATGGCAGCTACATGTACCAGACCAACCGGGAGCTGCAGCGGCTCAAGCAGGCAGCCGAACGCGGTGTGACTTTAATCGTGGCCGCGGCCCGCAAGACGCGCCTGGAGAAGTTCGCCACCCACGTCATCCGCTACGACTACGGCGAAGAAGAAAAGGCGTTGAAAGAGCTGAGCTCTGCCCGAGATGAAGCTGGCAAAGCTTTGAAAGAGGCTGAAAATGCCATTATCTTTTATGGCACAGATGGATTGGGTTTGGCCCAAACGCAGGCCGTGGCGGGATTATGCGCCGAACTGGGCGAAAAACCTGCCGATGTCGCCCTCGCCTGGCTCCTGCATCAACCGGCAGTGACTGCCCCCATCATCGGCCCGCGCACCGTGGAGCAATTCGATGCGTCGTTGCGTGCGGTCGAGATTGCGTTAGCCGACGAATCCCTGGCACAACTGGAGGCCATCTTCCCCGGCCCGGGCGGCCCCGCGCCGGAGGCGTACGCGTGGTGATCCTGCATCGTAATCGAAATCGACGTCCCCCCATCTTCTCGCCGTCAGACTTATTCAACGAGAGGCAGCCATAGAGTCTTTCGATTACGATGACGAATGACGCGATTGTCCCCCAAAATGCCTACAGCCCGTCCTCCAGGACGGGCTGTAGCGATGATGATGATGGCTGCGATGAGATTACCAGCGTTCGTTGCGCTGGCTCTGGAAGCAATCCGAGCAGTAGACCGGCTTGTCGCCGCGCGGCTCGAACGGCACGAGGGCTTCCTTGCCACAGGATGAACAGACGGCAGAGTGCATTTCACGAGGACCACTGCTGCGCCGGCCCGTCCCCTGGGCTTTCCGTTGGGAACGGCAGGCAGGACAGCGAGTGGGGTCATTCGTAAAGCCTTTCTGGGCATAGAATTCTTGCTCGCTGGCAGTGAACGTGAACTCTGCGCCGCAATCGCGGCAGGATAAAGTTTTGTCTGCGTAGCTCATTGCACGCACTCCTGGAAAAAAGTGGTATTACATTTGTCTCGTTTGGTCTGGAGTCTGTGAGCGAGGGGTTCACTGCAGGGCAAGAACTACCAGGCCTATGCCAAACCTTGCTTAACAACAACAGCATTATATCACGGGATTGTCAAATTTCCAATAATAACGCTAAAAAGAATAATATTGTGTATAACAATCGACACATTTCGTTTTGTAACGCGGAAAAAAACCCCCTGTCACGCCGGCAGGGGGTATGTATCGAGGCCTGCTTATCCGCTCACGTCACCGAATCTCGTATACCACCGTGACTGTTCCCTGCACCGTCAACGGACCGGCCACGATGGGAACACCCTGGGCGGCCTCGGCGTTGCGGGCGAAGACCGGTGTCGGGGGTTGCCGATAGAACGGGGTGGAATTCAAATGCAACAGTCGCACAAGCTGTACGCCGGCCGCTGCCGCCAGTGCCTGCGCCGTGCCGCGGATGTAGCTCAGCGCGGCCTGCGCCGACTCCTGCATCACGTCGCCCAATTGGCCGGTGATGGTCAGCTTGCCCTTGCCATCCAGCACCTGTACTTCAGTGGTCAGAATGCTGCCGCCCACTTCGGTCCATGCCAGGCCGGTCACCAGGCCCACTTCACTCTTCTCGTGGACCTCGGATTCGCGATACCGCGCCACGCCAAGGAACTCGTGAATATTCTCAGCCGTGATTTCTTCCTTGTGTTTTGCGCCGGCCTTGATTACCTTGCGCGCCACCTTGCGGCACACGTTGCCGATCTCCCGCTCCAGGTTGCGTACGCCGGCCTCGCGTGTGTAGTTGCGGATGATCTCGAGAATCGAGTCATCCTTGAAGATGACGTTCTTGTCGCTCAATCCTGTCTGTTCGCGCTGTTTCTTCACCAGGTACTGGCGCGCGATTTCAAGCTTCTCCTGCTCTGTGTAGCCCTGCAGGCGCAGAACTTCCATGCGGTCCTGCAGCGCAGCGGGAACGGTGTGCAGCACATTGGCCGTGGCCACAAACAGAACCTGCGACAGGTCGTAGTCCACGTCGAGATAATGGTCCTGGAACGTGGTGTTCTGCTCCGGGTCAAGCACTTCAAGAAGCGCAGAAGCCGGATCGCCTCTGAAGTCAGAAGCCATTTTGTCCACTTCGTCCAACAGAAAAACCGGGTTCTTTGTGCCGGCACGCTTCATGTGCTGGATGATCTGCCCCGGCATGGCGCCAATATAGGTGCGGCGGTGGCCGCGGATCTCCGCTTCGTCGCGCACTCCACCCAATGAGAGCCGGACAAACTTGCGGCCTGTCGCCTTGGCAATCGACATGCCCAGCGATGTCTTGCCCACTCCCGGAGGTCCGACGAAGCACAATATCGAGCCCTTGGGATTCTTAACCAACTGCCGCACCGCGAGAAACTCAAGAATGCGCTCTTTGATCTTCTCCAGGCCATAGTGATCGGTGTTCAATACCTTCTCGGCAAAATCGATTGAACGCGTCTCTTTCGACTTCTTCTTCCACGGCACGGCCAGCAGCCAGTCAATATAATTGCGGCTCACGGTTGACTCGGCAGACATGGGCGGCATGGCTTCAAGCTTCTTCAGTTCCTGGATCGCCTTGTCCAGTGTCTCTTTTGGCATTCCGGCGGTTTCTATCTTTTTGCGCAGTTCGTCGAACTCGCTTTTTTCGCCGCGGCCCAGTTCTTTCTGGATGGCCTTGATTTTTTCGTTGAGGTAATATTCTTTTTGCGCACGCTCCATCTGCCGCTTCACGCGCGACTGGATGTTGCGATCCAGGTCCAGCTTCTCAATCTCGATGTCCAGCACATCCGCAATGCGGGCCAAGCGAGCCGCCGGATCGAAGATCGCCAGCAGTTCCTGCTTTTCCTCGATGCCCAGTTGCAGGTTGGCGGCAATGGTGTCGCTCAGCTTGGCCGGCTCGTCCATGCGAACCGTTGCAATGATGGTCTCGTAATTCAGCGACTGCTGCAGCTTCACGTATTGCTCAAAGAGGCTGGTGACCCGCGTCATCAATTGTTCTGCCGCCGGAGTCATCTCAAACTGCGACTTGCCCACCCGCACGGTGGCCACAAAAAATCCGTCGCGATCCGTTACTTCAATCGACTTGGCGCGCTCCACGCCTTCCACTAGAACTTTGATGTTGCCGTCCGGCATCTTCACGCTCTGCACGATGCTGCAAATCGCACCCACCTGGTAGATGTCTTTCGCCTTGGGCTCGTCGATGGATGCGTCATGCTGCGTGGCAAGAAAAATCTTGCGGTCGCCGCTGAGGGCTTCTTCAAGCGCACGAACGCTCGACTCACGGCCAACTACGAACGGCGTCATCATGTACGGGAAGATAACCATGTCCCGGATTGGCATCATGGGCAGTTTGCGCGGCTCGTTCTTTTCGCGGGATGTTGTCATAAGGCCCCCAGGGATTTTAGACGCGCAACAGCAGCCCTGGGTGCGGGCTGCTATCAGGACTCATGATGCGATTGTACAGCGGAAAGGGCGAAACGGGAGAGCCGAAGAGCAAGTACAAATTGAGACTAAGGAATGGCCTGTTATCCCCAACTCAAAACGAGAGTCGAGACAACAAGCCATTCCATCTCTTCAATGGCCGGTTAAGTTCTTGGGGCTTCCCAAGCCGGTGCACAAATCCCACCCCCGTGCGGCAAAGGTGCCTGAGTAATAGCCGCAGGCGCCATACGTGATGTCATTGAAGCTGCCGGCGCTCTGGCTGCTATAGAGGGTCGTGAGTTCGGCGGCGCTGGAGGAGCCGAAGTTGCCCGCCGCATTCACAATCCCGGCCACCATGGGTGTGGCCAAGCTTGTACCCCCAAGAATCCACCATCCGGCGCCCGGAACTGCATTCGTATCCAGAACCCAAGCGCCTGTATTCGGATTCGAATCGGCGGAAACATCTGGTACGCCGCGATTGGCTCCCACTTTATTCGCGACGGCAGGCACGCCGGATTGATAGCTGGGAATGGGTTCATAAAAACTTACGCCGCCTCCCGCGTCGGACCAGACTATCTCCTGGATCAGGTTGCCCGTGTACTCGCTGCGTGCAGTCGAAGTGCCCCCAGCGCAAACCACGTTCGGCGATGCGCATGGATAGAGTACGCCGGCGCTGTCGCCCGATGAAGCGAAGTAAACCACGCCGGGGGTCGTAAACAATGAGTCGAGTGAAGTTTCCTCGGGAAATTCGCCTCCGCCCCAGCTTATCGAGACTTGGCCCCTGCCTCTACTTCCCGGAGGACACGCGGTCGTCCTACCGCAGGCCACCAGGTTGCTTGCTACCTGGACTGCGGGAAACAGGTCGGAGTAGTAATTTGAATTTGCTTCTACCAGGTAGAGAGTGGCATTCGGCGCCATCGCGTGCGCGTACTGAACATCCAGAGACTCTTCCAACTCCCAACTGCCGGTCGGGTCTACCGGCGGAACGGCGCCGCCGGCGTAGACCACGTGGAATCTCTCCCTGGAAAAGCGCAAGCCGAATTGCGCCGAGAAAGCCTGGAGGTCGGCCGCCGCATTCGGATTGTCGTATGCGTCTACGATCGCAATCGTCCGGCTGCCTCCCGATGGCGTATTGGTGGTGTCGTTGGGATTGCAACCGGCAATTGGAGGCACCACTCCATACAAGCAGGCCAGCGATTCCGGCGTTTCATATCCAAGGCCCAACACGGGCGGCGCCTCGCTGGGCGAGGCAGTTTCAGGTGCGAAGTAACGGAAGTTGGTGTGCGCTCGTTGGCCTCTGTCGCTCGCGTTGACGCGGTTTGAGTCTGGGATGATTGGACTTTCATGCCGGGAAGCCCGGCTCCTCTCGCCTTCGTTCTCTGCCCCGTTGAGAGCTTGTTGCGCCAGTGCCGGTGTAAGTGTGAGCAGAAGCAGTCCCGCAAGGGCGAGCTTGCACTTATCGCCGGCTCTAATTGCGTGGGGTTGCTTGGGATTGAGTTCCTTGCTTGACGGGAAATCGAACATTGGGGATTGACCTCCTTGGGGGATTAAAAACAGAACACATTTACTTCGAGATGAAGCAAGCAGCCTGATCGCCCTTGCCGCGGAGATGCGATTAGAGCGTCAAGCAAATGCTGCAACAGCGCCCGATGCAGTACCCGGTTCCCGATTGTCACTTGGTGGCAGGGGATTAGCATTTCCTTGTGGGAAAAGAGCAACAAGTTTCCGAGCCTCGGCCTGCAGTGGCAGAATCTTGCCGAACGGACTTACTTGATTAGGCTTGCTGAATCGGGGTGGACCGGATCTGGCTGGCTACATCCGGATGCAGGTACAGTACTCAGTTCTTCGCATAAAAGTCAAGAAAGGTGAGCAATGCTCTCAGATTCCGAGAGTAAGCGCATTGAACCGCACGACATTTAACTCCGAACTCCGCATTTTATTCATAGAACTAACTGACTGAAAAACAGCGCATCAACGTTTTGAGTTGGCCCTCGCTCTTGCAAGGGCCAATTCGTTTCACCTTTAACCAGCCGCATTTTCAAAATGCGGAAGTTCATTTTTGCTGAAGGACAATGAACTCGACCGTATCCGGCGGGAATGGGTTGGATATCTTCAGGCTACTGCCGCTTCCTGCCTTCTCCTCCACCAGTTCCAGATTCTGGGTCTTGCTGATGCGGTAGCGCTTGATGGTAAATGCGCTCTTGCCCCAGGGCAGATTGTTCACGCTCAGGTTGTAGCCGGCGTTGTATTTGTATACAATTCCGTTGCGTTGCGGCAGTTCATCCACCGGCTCAGTCTTCGCTGGTTTAGGATGCGCAGCCTCTTCGGCCTTGATCTTTTTCGCCATCTCCTCAAGTTCAGGCGAGAGGATCATATCCTTTGGCTTGTAGCCCGCTGGAATTTCATAGTTGCTGACGAGTATCTGCACCTTCTTGCCATCCGCCGACCGCCCGGCCAGCGCTGCAAAACCGATGGTGTCGGGGCCTTCGATCGCAAGCCTTCTGGGCGTGTCCAGCATCTCGCCCATCGCTTTGAAGGTGTAAGCGGGTTTGAAATACTTGCCCTTCAAATCAAAAAGTCCCATCCAGGTTGCATCGCCGCGATAGAAGATTGCGGCATTCAGCGGCGCATCCTGGAAGTAACTCAGGGCAGCGCCCACAAAGGCCGCATTGTGTTCGCCCTGTACCTCAGCTTTCTCACCTTCAGTAAAGTCCGGAGTCAGGTTCCACTCCGATAGTATGCTTTCCGCCTTGGTGTAGCCGTGCGCATCGAGCAATTTGCGGAAGTTATTGGCCAGACGCACACCGTCATACGGGTCGGCAGAGCCGATGGCATAAGTGTGCCAGGAGTAAAAGTCAAAGGGCACTTTGTGCGCTGTGCAGTAGTCCAGAAGGCCTTCGCGCCAGGGCGAAACATGCGCCGGGTCCGCAATCGCCGGGCCGCCGACCTTCATCTCCGGATCGACCGACTTGAGCGCGCGGGCGGTCTTCTCATAGAGTTGGTAGAACTGCTCCGGCGTTCCGGTCCAGAACACATCGCCCGGCTCATTCCAGAACTCCCAGTAGTGGATGCCATAGTGAAATCCGTGCGCCCATCCCTGGTTGTAGTGCATGGCCGTGTGCTTTACAACGCTGGCAAATTTATCGAAATCGGCCGGCGGCTCAGCCTGCGCTCCCCAACTGCGGCCGATGCGGTAATAGACCTTGGCGCCGCTCTGGTGGATGGCCGCCATCACTTCATCGGTGGGGCCAAAGTTGTAGCTCTCCGGTTTTTCCGGGTCGGCTTTAGGGTCAGGGAAGAGGACGTTCTTGTTGCCCGTTTCCACCACTCCGGCGCGTGCCGCGTTGTCGGGAATGAGCCATGCCAGCCAGATATTTTTGAAATCGAACGTGGCGTCGATGTCCGTCGGCCCCATCATGTCGTGCGTGCGGACGAGACTAGTCCGCAGTTCCTTGTACTGCTTCACCAGGTTCGGCAGTCCCGCCATCACCGGCGTTGGCTGTCCGTTCAGACCCTGGAAGTCGTGGATCTCGCCGACCAACTTGCCTGCATCCACTTGCAACGAACGGTAGCCCGCAGGTGCGGGGCTTTGCGCCCATCCAGCCGAACAGGCCAATAAGAACAGAAAAGAGAAACTCGAGAAAGCCTTCATGTACTACTCCTTCGTTTTTGGGCAAAATGCTTGCTGTTTGAGCCGCGCCTACTTGCGTTGAAGAACAATCAATTCCACGGTGTCTGTCGCAAAATTATTCGACAATTTCACGCTGCCGCCGCTGCTGGACTTCTGTTCAACTAATTCCAAATCTTTTGTCTTGCTGATCCGGTAGCGCTTGAGGGTGAAGGGAGCTTTGCCCCAGGGCAGGTTGTCGATCGCGAGATGGTAGCCGGCGTTGTCGCGGTAGGCCATATCGGTGCGAGCCGGCAGTTCGCTCGCAGTTGTTGGCGGCTTGCAGGGCAAATGCTTCAGTTCTTCCATCACGTCAGGCGGAACTGCCATATGCGTTGGCTTGTAACCTTGAGGAATTGCATAGTTGCTGATGAAAATCTGCACCGTCTTCCCGTCAGCCGACTTGCCGGCGAGCGTAGCAAAACCGAATGTGTCGGCGCCATTGACGGCAAGCCGCCGCGGCGTTTCCTGCATTCTCCCCATTGCCTCAAATGCGCGCGCATTTTTGAAAGGACGCCCCTGGAGATCGAAGAGTCCCATCCAGGCTGCGTCGCCGCGATAGAAGATCGCCGCATCCAGAGGCGAGTCCTGCAGGTAGCTCAGCACCGAGCCGATAAACGCGGCATTGTGCTCGCCCTGCAACTCGTCCTTTACCGCATCGGTAAAATCGGCGATCAGATTCCATTCAGAGAGAATGTTCTCAGCATTTGGATATCCATGAGAATCCAGCAGCCGGCGAAAATTTTGCGCGAGCCGAACCGCATCGTAAGGATCGGCGGAATCATCGTTGTATAGGTGCCATGAATAAAAATCAAGCGGCACCTTGTGCGCCGTGCAGTAATCCAATAGTCCATCGCGGAAAGCCAGCACGTGAGCCGGATCAGCCAGACCCACGCCGCCCACCTTCATCGATGGATCCACCGACTTCAAGGCCCGCGCTGTTTTTTCATACAGCTGGTAGAACTGCTCGGGAGTGCCGGACCAGAAGAGTCCGTCCGGCTCATTCCAGAATTCCCAATAGCGGATGCGATAGTGGAACCCGCTTGCCCATCCCTGGTTGTAATGCATGGCCACGTGCTTCACTACACTGGCGTACCTGTCGAAATCCGCTGGCGGATCGATGTTCGCGCCCCAACTGCGGCCCACGCGGTAATAGACTTCCGCGTCGCTGGCATGGATGGCGGTAATCACTTTATCGGTTGGGCCAAAGTTATAGCTCTCCGGATTTTCGGGATCGGCCTTCGAGTCAGGGAAGATAGTGCTCTTGTTCCCCGCCTCCACAACTCCGGCGCGCTGCTTTGTGTCCGGAATGAGCCATGCCAGGTCGATGCCTTTGAAATCGAACCTCGCATCTATATCGGCGGGCCCCATCATGTCGTGGGTGCGCACCATGTTGACGTGCAGCGCCCTGTATTGCTCCACCAGGTCAGGCAGGTCTGCCATCACCGGTGTCGGCTGGCCGTTCAAGCCCTGGAACGAACGTATCTGGCCAATGACTTTGCCTGCGTCAACTTGCAAGTTGCGGAACCCGCTCTGAGCAATCGCGACAGGGCAGGGAAGCAGGAGCACTAATGCGAAACCAGAGAGAGTCTTCATCTATGTTTCTCCCCAAAATTGCGTGGGTGAACCATGCGTTGCTTCTGCAATTGCGCGTTTCAACTCATTCGTGGATCGCGCTCACTCTATGCTGCCTCTTCGCGTGAATTTTGAACGCGATGCGCGGGTGGCTGTTTGTCTCGGTTGGAATTGTACACGGCAAATCCGCTTCCCGGCGCGAAAGCTCTTTGCGGGTGCAGGTGCGCCTTACCCGACCGCTCTTCCTGCCGAAGTCATCCAGCAATCGTTGGGGTACATCTTGTCCACGTTTTGCGGAGTGACAATCTCATGCCGGGTGAGAACTGCCGGGGGGACCGTTCGGTTATTGAGGATGTCCGACGCGAATTGAATCAGTCCCTTTCCGTAACGCTCGGGATAATAGGCCACGCTGCACACCAGCCTCGATGAGTCCTTCCGCATTTCGTTTCGTGCTTCAAGGCATCCGTCCTGGCCGGCTATAGCGCACTCTTCCTCGGCGCCAAAATCGCGAAACGCCTGCAGTGCCGCCAGCGCAGACAGGTCGTTCACGCCTCCAATCAGCACCTTGTGCAGCTTGCGCAGGCGGATGTACTTGCGCACCGTATCGAGCGTCTTTTCAAACTGGCCCTTGGTGTCAAGATGGCAGCATCGCACGGTTCTCAGCGCGGGCAGCACTTCGATCATCCCGTCGTACATGCCGTTCATGCGCGCATTCAAATACGGTCCCGCGATCTCGGTGCCGATCAAATAGATTTCATTCGCAAGGCCGCCCCAGTTCTTCGCGGCCCACTTGCCAAGATAGCGACCCGCCAGCCGGCCGGCTTTGTAATTATCGGCGCCGAAATAAAAGGCTCCCGGGTGGGGGATATCCACTGCGATAAACGGTATGTGCGCGTCAGAAAACTTTGCCGCTACCTGCGAGGCCACCGCGGAATCGATCTGCGAGTCGATCACCAGGTCAACCTTTTGCTCGACGAAGCTGTCGGCATTGCGCAGAGCCATCGTCGGGCTGAACTTGTTATTGAGCACGATAAGGTCGATATTCGCTTCGCTGGCCGCTGCCACCAGGCTATCGGTTACCGTGGCCGTAAACGCCACCACGCTGCTCTGCGCCGCGTACCCAATCCTGCATCGCCGGCCCGGCGCCAAATCAACGCGCAGGCGATATCCCTGCTGGCCCACGCGCTCAAGCAATCCGGCCTCGACCAGCGTTTCAGAAAGCCTGAAAGCAGTGGCCTTGGTTTGCTGGGATCGCTTGGTGATGGTGCGCAATTCAAGAATCTCGGTCATCGACGAAAAAGACTTGAGAATATCCGCGGCGCGAATCACGGCCCTGACGGTATAAGTTCGCGGCGTAGTTGCGTGAACTTTTGAGACGGATGATGGCGGACGTTTCATGACGCGATACAGACTACCATGCGCCGCTTCTCCATACAAAAAGCCTTTGTAACCCATTTCAAACCGTTTCAGCGCGATGAATGGGCGGAGGGCTGCGGGATGCGAACTCGAAAGTGGACGACGTTTGTCTCATTAGGCAAAATAGGCTCGTGCATCAATTCCTGGCCTTCTCCGGCCTTGTTAACTGTCCGGTTCGGGCAGGTGACCCAGGAAGAAGGTAGAATCTGGCTGACCGTAAACATGCAAATCTGAAAGCGAGGAACGCCGGAGATGAACAGCGCGGGATTTGGTTTTCTGCTCCTGGTAATTGCAGGCTTGATGAACGCAGGTTTTGCCGTGCCCATGAAATACACGCGACGCTGGGCATGGGAAAACACCTGGATGGTCTGGACTTTCTTCGCCCTGGTCTTGCTGCCGGCGGTGGTGGCGTTTTTCACTCTGCCCGATCTCGCGGCTGTTTATCGGGCCTCCAGCTTCACGCTGTTGTGGCACGTGGTGGTCTTTGGAGCCGGGTGGGGATTGGCGCAGGTTTTTTTCGGCATCGCAGTCGATGCCATCGGAATTGCGCTAACCTTCTCCCTCGTTTTGGGCACTTCTGCTGCGATGGGCGCTCTCATTCCCATGCTAATGCTGCACCCCGACAAACTGCACACACCAGTTGGCCATTTGCTCCTGTTGGGCATCGCTTTGCTGCTTGCAGGTGTGGCTATCTGCGCGGTTGCCGGAAGGTTGCGTGACAAGCCGACAGCCTCTGACACTGCGCCGCGCAAAAATCCCACGCCAGGCCTCATCCTCGCTATCCTCTGCGGAGCCCTGGCGTCCCTCCAGAATTTCGGTATCGCCTTCGGTTCGCCTCTCATCGATATTGCCAAGCAGCACGGAGCGAATCCCTCAAACGCCGCCAATGCTGTGTGGCTGCCGCTGCTGATGGCGGGCGCAATTCCCAACCTGTTCTATTGCGTGTACCTGCTAAGGAAGAACTCCACCGGCGGTAAATTCATGAACGCAGGATTCAGCCATTGGTTTCTGGCATTTATCATGGGCTCCTTCTGGTTGGGCAGCCTGCTGCTCTATGGCGCATCCGTTCCCCTGTTGGGATCACTGGGCCCCGCGTTGGGATGGCCGCTTTACATGTCGCTGATAGTGGTCGCCGCCAGCCTGGTGGGCATTGCCACCGGGGAATGGAAGCACAGCGGCCGCAGGCCGTTGGCGATTCAACTGGCAGGCGTTGGCGTGTTGATTATCGCCATTGTCATTCTGGCCCGGGCAAGCCAGGGCATGGCTTGATCATTCGATCGAAGAATAGACCGGCCAGCCGCGATTCCGTATATAGTTAACCAAGTTGACAGAGTGCGGCTGGCTCTCTTTACGGCGGTTCGATGCAGGCATGAAGAACGCACAAGAAATGAAGGCGGGAAACCGGCTCAACGTGCTGCGCATGTTGCGGCGCGAGGGCCTTTCCCGCTCCGAACTGGCTGAAAGGACCGGCCTCACCCGGGCGGCCATGTCGCTCATCGTCGGCGAACTGCTGGTTGACGGCATCGTCGTTGAAGCGGCGCGCAGGAAGAGCGTCTCGGGCCGGAGGCCGGTGCCCATGGAACTCGATCCGGGATACGCCTATTCGATCGGACTGACCATTTCGCGCACCGGTTCGGAAGCGGGCGTGGCCGACATGCGCGGTCGCCTCATCTGCCGCCAGCCGATTGAAATCGCCGGGCTCACGCGACGGGAATCCCTGCGCCGCATCAAGACTTGTCTCCGCGGCCTGATGCGCACCTACCCATCGCCAACCGGGCGATGGCTTGGCCTGGGTATCAGTACGCCGGGCCCCGTCGATGTGGCTGCGGGCACCATTCTGAATCCTCCCAATTTCGATATCTGGCACAACGCCTGCCTGGCCGATGAAATGCGGGACCTTGGCCTTGGCCATGTCTTTCTTGAAAACAACGCCCAGGCGCTCACCATGGCAGAGAAGACCTTCGGCGCAGGCCGGCAGTCAAGGAGTTTCGTTCTCCTCGAAGTCGAAGCCGGAATCGGCAGCGGCATCGTTATCAAAGACGCGCTCTACTCGGGCTGGCGCGGTTTCGGCAACGAAATCGGCCACACCTCCATCGACCTGAATGGCCCGTTGTGCAGTTGCGGCCTGCGTGGCTGTGTGGAGATGTACGCCTCGGTGCCCAGGGTGCTGGCAAAGGCGCGAAAGCTGGGCAGACTCGAGAAAAAGAATGCGCGCATCAATGACTGGCGCACCTTCATGGATCGCTCCGCGGCTGGAGACTCGCTCTGCCGGCGCCTGTTGAAAGAGCAGGCGCAGGCCCTTGGAACAGCGATCGTCAATGTGATCAATGTTCTCGAACTCGATGCCGTGGTTCTCACCGGCGACATTTTGTACCGTGGCGAAATCTTGCGTGCGCATATCGAACGGATACTGAACCAGACCGCGATCAACCGCTGGCTTCGTCAAGTGCCGGTCCTGCTTTCTCCCCTCGGGGAGCGGCCTGAACTCATGGCAGCCGCAGGCATTCCGGCAGAGAGATTCTTCCAGGGACTTATGGAACCAATGAAAGTGCAGTTGAAGAGCAAGAAACTTGGAGGGTAAGAGATGAAATACCGCGTTTTTCCAGTATTCCTGGCCTTTCTGGCCATGGGTTTTGCCGATGCCGCGGGGCCGTTTGTCGGCCTGGCGAAAAATGAATTTCACCTCAGTAATGCGGTGGCTTCTCTTACTCCGTTTGTCGGTCTGGGAATGTTCGGCCTGCTGTCGATTCCGGCGGGCATCGTCCAAGCGCGCAGAGGTAAGAAGTTCGTCCTCATGCTGGGTCTCGCCGTTGCGCTTGCGGGCGTATTGATTGCCAGTTTCGGCCTGCACTCGTCTCCGCGCTTCCTCATTTCCATGGTCTTGTTGGGCGCCGGAACCGCCGTCCTGCAGGTTGCAGGCAATCCTCTTATGCGCGATGTGTCGCCAGAGGGCAAGTTCGCGCGCAACCTCTCACTGGGCCAGTTCGTCAAGGCCATCGGCTCTCTATCCGGCCCCATTCTGCCGGTCATCGCGGCTCGCTATTTTGGGGCGAGTTGGATGGTGATTTTTCCCATCTTCAGCGTGGCGTTGCTCATCACGCTGTTGGCGGCTGGCACGCTGAAGCTTCCTCCCAATGAAGTTGGCGCCAAGGCAGCCACGTTGCGTTCCTGCGTGGGCCTGCTCGCCAACCCCTTTGTTTTGGCAATGACCTGTGCCATCTTCCTTTATGTTGGCGCTGAGGTTTCCATCAGTGCCGGTATCCCCTTGCTCCTCAAAGAGCGCTTTGGCCTCGAGATCGGCAAGGTCGGCCTGCTCGGCACCGGGCTCTTCTTCATGGCGCTGATTACCGGAAGATTTCTGGGTGGCGTCATTCTCAACTGGGTCAAGCCGGTAAGTTTTCTGGTCGCCACTTGTGTGCTTTCGCTTGTCGGGCTGGCTGCCATCTTTGTCCCTGTGGGCATGGTGGCCGCGGCTGGGTTTATCCTCATTGGCCTCGGATTCGCCAACATCTTTCCGCTGGTCTTTTCAACCGCACTCGATCACATGCCGGAACGCGGCGATGAGATCTCAGGCCTGATGGTTACGGCCATCGTTGGAGGCGCAATTGTTCCGCTGCTGGTGGGAATAGTGGCAGACCATACCAGCGTAAAGGCTTCGCTTCTGCTGCCCGTCGCCGCCATTCTCTATGTATTCGTGCTCGCCCTGGCGCAATTGAAGACAAGCCGCTCCGGCAGCCCTAAAACCGGCGCCGCGGTGGCGTAGGCCGAGTTTATGAAGTTGATTGACAAACTCAATCGCGGTCCAGATAATCAAGGCGAATCACAGCCTGAAGAATTCCCGCTTGTCAGGTTGGATTCGCCTCGCTAACGAACACAAGCGCATGCAGGGAGCAGCCAACTCCTGCCAAGTGCCGCTTACCCGGTACAAAGAAAGAAGATCCAGTGAGCAGAGAAATTTGGGTTGGTGTTGATATTGGCGGTACCAAAACCGCAGTGGTAATTTCCCGCAAACCGCCCGAAGTGATTTCCCGGACTGAGTTTGCCACTTTGCCGGCCAAGGGGCCGCAGCAGGCTATCGACCAGATACTGGCGGCGCTCAAAACAATGCTCTCCGAATTGAAAACCAGCAAGAGAATGATTCGCGGAATCGGCGTCAGTTGCGGCGGCCCGCTCGATCCCCACGCCGGCGTAATTCAGGCGCCGCCCAATCTGCCCACGTGGGTTGACGTTCCCATCGTTGACATCCTCAAAAAAGGAATTCGGCTGCCCGGTGGTTCTTGAAAACGATGCAAATGCCGGGGCTCTGGCCGAACATCGATATGGCGCCGGGATGGGCACGCGCAACATGATCTTCCTCACCATGGGCACTGGCCTGGGCGCAGGCATCATCATCGACAAGAAACTGTACAGCGGATCGAACGACCTGGCCGGTGAAGTCGGCCATGTGCGGCTTACAAAGAACGGCCCAGTCGGACACAACAAAGCTGGCTCCGTTGAAGGCTGGGCCAGCGGCGGCGGCCTGGCGCAGATTGCAGAGACCATGCTGAAAGCCGCGCGCAAAAGCGGGCGCAAGTCCCTGCTGCTCGACCTGCCGAAGAAACGCAAGGTGACCGCGAAAGACGTCGGCATTGCTGCGAAAAAAGGAGATGCGCTGGCACAACGCATCATTATGGCCTGCGGCAAGAAACTCGGCCTCGCGCTGGCGATCC
>Ga0118677_10009675_pt1 | contig 14979 bp, 12 predicted proteins | sample AliMusrvi5mmetaG_FD_86154 | JGI IMG/M metagenome (GOLD analysis project Ga0118677, IMG submission 86154)
GAAGAAGTCGCGCTGCTGGCCGACGGCAAGGAGCATACGCTGCTGGTCAACAAGTTCCCGCTGGTAGACGCCGCTGGCCGGCCGTTTGCAGTCTGCGCCATATCGGCCGACATCACTGAGCGCAAGCAGGTTGAAGAAGCGCTCCTGCGCAGCGAGAAACTGGCCTCGGTGGGGCGTATGGCCGCCACCATTTCCCACGAAATCAACAACCCGCTGGAAGCGGTGACCAATCTGCTTTTCCTTCTGAAGGGAATGGCAGACCTCCCGGAATCGGCACGCGAGTACGTGGAAACGGCAGACGCCGAAGTGAAGCGGATCGCACATATTACGCGCCAATCCCTTGGATTTTATCGGGAGCTTAGTGCACCGTCGCCCACATCCGTCGATGAGGTTCTGGAATCCGCGATCAACCTGCTGAAGAATAAAATCGCCGCGAAGCAGGCCGTGATCAGGAGGCAGTGGAACAAGCGCGCGGAGATCACCGCCATCGCGGGCGAGTTACGCCAGGTCTTTACTAACCTCCTGGCCAACAGCCTGGATGCTATCGGCGAGAAGGGCATTATCACGTTGAGGGTGTCTGCCTGCCTGCACCCCAACAATGGCAACCGCTGCGTCCGGGTGACGATAGCCGACGATGGCATCGGCGCAACGGCACAACCCCATGTCTTCGAGCCCTTCTTCACTACGAAAGACGCCCTGGGAACGGGGCTTGGATTGTGGGTAAGCAAACAGATTGTAGACAAGCACGGCGGAACCATCCGGCTGCGTTCCAGCACCGATGAAGAGCACAGGGGAACCGTGTTTTCGATTCTCTTCCCGGTAAAGCCGGCGACGCCCCGCCAATCGGCAGGCGCTGACTAGGAATTTGTTTGGCTGCATTCCAATGGCAATTCCACGTTTGGGACGACGCCTGACAGAGTCTTGTATACCTCCTGAACAAGCTGACACGACGATTCAGGAATTGTATGCCGGTCTTGTCGATGACACAGCCCGCAATGAACCGATCGGTTGTGGACCAATTGTTCTCGTATAACGCAAAGGGTTGCGGTCCGAATTTGAGGATTCGAGGCGATTGACCAACAGCCTCGAAACCGGATTAATCTGTCATCGCAGTGAAGGCTGGATTCATATGCTGAATCCTTGCTTGGGTGTCGGTGACAACGATGCTGTCGGCGGCTCGCTCCGCGGCTGTCAACATTCTGAGAGGTTCCGGGCTTTCGCAACTCCAACTCGCGCAACACCCGAATCAGAAAAGTTCGATTGCCGGCCGGCCATTATCGCTCGTTGAATTGCCGCCCGCTACAGAAAGATGAGTCACTGTCTGGCTGGCCATTCTGTACTGATTGAGATGGGACTCCAAAAGTGTCTTGAAGGTTGTATCGAAGAGGCCTTCCCAGTTAGATCGATCCTCGGTCTCGGTAAGCCGCAATAAGTGGTTTCGCATCTCCACCAGCGCCACCTGAACATGTTCCATTCTTTGCCGCATCACGTCCTGAAATTGGATATGCCCCATGGCCTCCACCAAGTGGCCCACACACTCTTGATGACCAGCTTCCACGCCGGAGATGACATCAAGCTGCAATTGGGAGCCATCGCTAAAATCTCGCTGCATCTCCGTCAAGTCGTTGACCAGCTTCTGCAACTCGTCGAGGCCGTGCCTTTCCTCAAGGGCCTTCTGAGCCTCGAACATCTTGCACGCCACCTTACCGGCAGTCGTATTCAGCTTTTCCGAGATATCATTGGCTGCTCTGGTGGACCTGTTGGAGAGCTCCCGGACTTCATTGGCAACCACGGAGAAGCCCCGGCCGGCATTGCCGGCGCGTGCTGCCTCAATTCCGGCGTTCAACGCCAAGAGATTCGTCTGCTTGGCGATCGACGAGATGACTTGAATGATGGGTGTCAAGGCCATGACATCATCGGCCAGCAGGCGGATCTGCTCGTAGTTGCCATGCATCTCACAGGCTTGCTCGCCCAACTTGGCTTCCAGCTTTGAGATGAGCCGATTGTTCCGCTCTACTCGACCCCGGGTAACTTCAGTAAGAGCCCTTCCGTCCTGGACAGACCGCGTGATGCGCTCCATCTGCTGGCTGGACTGCGCACTCAGTTGATTGAGTTGTTCGATTAGGGCTGTGATCTCGCGCTCAGATTCCGCCAGAGAACCGCCTATCTGTTCATGCATCACGTCAATGTAGAGTTTGCAGTCCCTGAGGTCGACCTCGATCGCCTTATGGACAGCCAGTTCGCGCGACACTTCATCGAAGTTGAGCTGGCCGAATGCCCACATGTCGGATACGGCGCACTGGGCCATTCTCAAGTTCCACCGTTGGACGATCAGCAGAGGCACGAATTCAAGAACCGCCAGCGCTATGGCGATGCGTACCCAATCGGCGACGAAAGCCCGCTCTTGGATGCGAAACAAGAATGCCAGGAACAGAACATCCGAAAGAAGCGCTAAAGCAACTTGAAAAACCAGCCAGTTCTTAATGGGGCGAAGCCTTCTTTCATTGGCGATCATGATTCCGGCTCCCTCATCCCATGCGGCCAAAAGACGTGTTGAAAATCCGATCGACTTCTGCAGGTGGCGTCGACATGCAGGCCTTAAGCTCCAGGCAGAATCTGTTTGATTACCTTGAGCAGGTCACTACCCGATACCGGCTTCACCAGCCATCCGGTGGCACCAAGATTCCTGCCCTCATCGCGCTTGGCGGTTTCGCTCTCGGTAGTTAGTGTCAGAATGGGAAAGAATCGGCAGCCTGGCAGCGCGCGCACTTTGCCAATCATTTCCAGTCCCCCCATAACCGGCATATTGATGTCGGTCAGAATGAGGTCGGGTTTGACTCCGGCCTTCAACTTGTCGATCGCCTGCTGGCCGTTGTTGGCGGTTTCAACCTGGAAGCCCGCCAAAGACAGGGAACTTTTGAGGCTCATCACCATGGTCACCGAATCGTCGACAACCAGAATTGTCTTTGCCACGTTAGCCTCTCATTCCCCGGCCTTCAGCGCGGGTTCCAACCATGCGCGGAGTTCAATATCCTCGGGCCAACTGGATATGCCCGTTTTGGCCGTCATCAAAACCTGGAGGTTTGCGGTGTGAAGGTGATTGCAAGCCGACAAATCCGCTTTGGCGGTTGGCCTTTTCTGGAGCCATTCGAGCAGCCCTTCTGCTTCTTCTACCCCCGCCCCGCCCTGAAAGACGGCACGGTTTCTCTTGAATACAATCGGCATCAAACGATCTCCCGAATGTTGAGAATCATGAGTACAGAACCGTCGCCCATCAAGGCCGAACCCGAATAGGCGGATAGACCGGAAAGAAAGCCGCTGAGCGGCTTCTGAATCAACCCGATGGTCTCCCTGAAACCATCCACGAGGAGACCCAGAATTTCGCCGCCCGCCTGAACCAGCAGCACAGCTAGTTCATCGTCAGAATTTGCCAGTGGAGTAGCGGAGATGCCCAACATTGTATTCAGAGACTTCAAGGGCACGATGCGCCCGCGCAAAACAGCCGCAAGGCTCTGCTTGATCTTCCGCAGTTCCCTCTTCGGAACTCGAACGGTCTCGACCACGTTATCCATCGGTATCCCGAACAACTGCCCATCGGATTCGACAATCATCACCTGGGTCACGGCCATTGAGAGTGGCAAAGATATCCTGATCGTTGTTCCCATGCCGAGTTCACTGTGGATGACGACTGTTCCGTTGATCTTCTCCACCGCCGAACGGACCACGTCCATGCCTACTCCACGGCCGGACAGGTCGGAGATAACCGCGGCGGTTGACAGGCCCGCCGCGAAGATCAGGTTGATGGCCTCCCGGTCGTCAATTCTCTCAAGTGTAGATTCGTCAATCAGGCCTTTCTCATAAGCTTTTTGCTTGATCACCGCCGGATCGATGCCCTTGCCATCGTCGATGATCTCAATCACCACGCGGTCGGCCTGCTGCGCCGCCCGGATGGTCAGGGTCCCTGTCTCCGGTTTGCCGCGGGCGCGACGAATCTCGGGAGTCTCCAGGCCGTGATCGAGACTGTTGCGAACAATGTGGATCAGAGGGTCAGCCAGCGATTCGATAATGTTCTTGTCGGCTTCAGTCTGCTCGTCTTCGAGCACAAGCTGTACTTCCTTGCCGAGTTTGCGCGAGATATCGCGAACCAGTCTTGGGAATCGCTGGAAGATAGAGGAGACGGTCATCATGCGGACCTGCATGATGGCGTCCTGCATCTCGTCGGCGATGCGGTTGATCACTGAATACTCCCCCTTGATTTCCCGGGAGAGCTCACGGACGCCAAATTGCGTCTCCGCCCGTTGGGCAAGATAGGGCAGCGCGTTTTTTGAGACCACCAATTCGCCGATCAGGTTCATCAGCCGATCGATCTTTGCCTGATCGACCTTGAGGTTGCGCGGGCCGGCGGAACTATCTTCCGCGCGGCGGCCGAACTTGATTCCATCGCCGGGAGTTGATTGGGCAGGACCCACTTCCGATGCGGGGGGGGCCTCTTCGGACCCGTTTGACCGAGTTGCCGCAGGGTTTGTTGAAAGCGGCGCGGAAGCGCCGGACAAAGAAGCGATCAGATGCGCCTTGCTGGTTTCCAGCCATAAGAGGAGTAAAGAGTTCCGCCCTGTCGACAGGCATTCTGTCAACGCTGCCTGGATCTCGCTTGCAGCGACCTGATCGCCGGCAGACCTGGCCAGATTGACCAGGACCGCGCCAACTGCGCGAATCCTGCCGGCGCGCCAGTCAGGGTGATCGTCAAGCATCAGAATCTGTTGCTGAGCGGCGAAAATTGCATTGATCGCGGCAGTGCGCTCCCGCCATGCTTCTCCGGCTCCCGACGATGGCGCCGTCTGCGCAGGGGCATTCGCGATAACGGACCTGCCTGCGATGCAATGCGGATCGGCGTGATTTGATTCTGTGAGTTCGAGCCATTGCGGGTTCACTGCTACGATGCGCACCTGCTCCGTCACGTAACGGAAGTGTTCGTCGAGTTCTTCGCGCGAGGCCGAGGTGACTAAATGAAACTCGAGCACGCAACGGTAAGTATCCAGCTCGGCCAGCGAAGGCAGAGCCTCGGATGGCCTGGCGCCTCCCCATAGCAGGCCCGGTGTCTGGCGTGCACAGAAGAACGGGTCGTCTCCCTGAAAGAAGCAATCGTGCACCGGTGCATAGCTTATCCAGTTCAGCGCTTCTCCTGCCCGGCAATGACGAAGAAGCTCTTCGCGCGTTGCTCCGGGAAGTTCAGCGAGGGTCGGCATCTCTTCTGCGGTCGCTGCTGCAGCGTTGATTCGAGCGGAGGCCGGCGCCTCGCATTCGACGGCTGGCATCAATCCCCGAAGCGACTCGGTCATGCGGGCCGCGTCTTTCGCACGCGAGGCATCGATCCGTTCTGTGGACTCGATATCCGCGCACAGTTCCATCACAAAATCGATGGCGTTCAGCAAGCGGTCGGCCAACTCCCGCGAATAGGCGATGCGGCCGTCGCGGACCATCCCCAGCAAGTCCTCACCCGCATGGAGTACCCGCGTCATCTCAGGAAAGGTGAAGAGGCCGCTGTTTCCCTTGAGGGTATGCACCAGGCGGAAAAGCTCGTTGATCAGTCCCTGATCGCTCGGCGCATCTTCCATTTGCAAAAGCTTTTGGCCAATGTCCTGGGAGAAGTCGCGTGACTCGGATAGAAATTGCACGAGTAGGGGATTCATCTGCCTGCCTCCCCGAGCATCAGCCGGGCATGGGCCAATAGCTGCGAAGGCCGCACCGGCTTCACCAGGTAGCAGTTGGCTCCTGCGCGGTAGGCGGCCGTCTCATCGCGAGCAGCGGCTTCGGTTGAGACCATGATGGCCGGCGGCTGAGGAATCTCTTGACGGCGCATTTCTTTGAGGAAGCCGAAACCGTCCAGTCTGGGCATGTTGATGTCCACCAAGAGCAAGTCGTAGTTTGCTTCCAGGGCCTTCTCCAGCGCCTCGATCCCATTCAGCGCTTCCTCCACCGCGAAACCGCCGGATTCGAGAATGCCGCGGTGATACATACGCACGGTGGCTGCATCGTCGACGATCAGGACGCGTTTCATTGCCCCTCCACGGTTTTCTGATAGACAATCGCTTCCGGAAACTTGCGCACTTTGAACAAAGACGAGATGCGGCTCATGGATTCGGAATGCCCCAGACAGATATAACCGCCTGGATTCAACGCCTCGTAAAATGTTTCTGTCGCGCTCTTGCGCGACAGATCGTCAAAGTAGATCAACAGGTTGCGGCAGAAGATGACGTCGAAGTTGCGGTAGTTGACGGTGTCGGCGGGCTCGGCGAGATTCACGCGCGTGAACTCCACCGCCTGGCGCAGATCGTCTGAAAGTTGGAATTCGTCTCCCACGCCTTTGAAATACTTTGCCAGCCAGCGCGCGGGCACGTGTTGCACCGAGCGACCCGAATACCGCGCTTGCCGCGCGCGCCGAAGGATGCTGGTGTCTATGTCGGAGGAGATGATCTCCACATCCCATGCGTCAATCTGGGGCCATTTTTCCAGCAGGTACATGGCGATCGAATAGGGCTCTTCGCCCGATGAGGAAGGAATGCACCAGATACGAATCGGGTCTGAACTAGCCTTGCGCTTGACGATCTCTGGAAGGATGGAATCGACCAGGCATTGGAACTGGTATTCCTCGCGCAAGAAATATGTTTCGTTCACGGTCATCGAGTTGGTGAGCAGTTGCAGTTCCTCGCCCGATGCCTGAAAGCGCAGCATGGTGAAGTAGCCGCGAAAGGTATTGGTCGCGGTGGCTTCGATGCGCTCGGCCAGGCGCTTGTCTACAAAATAGCGTTTCGAGGCCTCGAAGCTGATGCCGGTCCTGCGATAGAAGAACTCCCTGAATTTGAGAAAGTCCTCGCTGCTTATGCCGTGGCCGGGATCGGGTTGTGGCGTAAGTGTGCTCATCGGGAGTCAGATTCCACAATGCGTTTTAACGCCAGGTCGGCCGCGAACTGAATGAATGCATTCGAAGCAAAACGGGTCTTGACTCGGACCAGCGGGTCGACGGCCGCCTCCGTTCCTATCTCGCAGAGCAATTCCAGCGATGCTGCGCAAACGTTGACCTGAGAGTCGTTTTCGATTACTTCGATCAGCCATCTCTCCACATCCGGATGACTCACTGATTCCATGACGTTGACCGCAAAGATGCGCACATCCGGATCGGGATCGGCCAGCAGGCAAGCGAGAACCGGCGGCACGGCGCCGGAACGGTCGCCAGCGACTGCCAGTTCCCTGAGAGCCTCGATGGCTTCGTTGCGAAGCGCCACATCCTCGCTTCTCAGGCAGTCTGCCAGTTCCGCAGTCGCTGCCGGATCATCAAGGCGGATCAGGATGGTGAGAATAGCAGCACGTACGGCGAGATCCTGCTCGCGCTTCAACCGGCTCACCAGCGCGGCGCCGGCGTTCGGACAGCGCATCAAATCCCTCGCCGCCTGGCGGCGCTCCGTGGCATTGGAGCTCTCAAGGCCTGCCGTCAATTCCTCGCAGTCGGCCGCACCGGGAAATGTCTTCGCGCCGGGTGGCACAGCTTTCTCCACTGCGCCTTCCACAGCTTTCGTTCTGAGCAGAGCCATCCTTATTCCTAACTGGCCGGCCCAGGTCCCATCCTGTGCAGCCGCGTGCTTTTCTTATCGGGCCGCCCAGGTTGAAAGCTGCCCGGCAATCCTTTCGGCGGCGAGCACCAGGCTTGCGCCACCTTTGCCCACCAACTCGGCCGGCATTCCATAAACAACGGCCGACTCTTCCGATTCGGCAATGGTGCGGCCGCCGCGCTTTTTGATTTCGGCAAAGGCATCCGAACCGTCGTAGCCCATGCCGGTCATCAGCACTGCCGTGACTCGCTTGGGATCGCAGTGTTCAAGCACCGACCGGCCCAGCAACTCGACCGATGGATGCCAAAGATACTTCGAATTCTCTGGCGTAGGCAGGACGGTGAGTCTGCCGGCGCGATTGGCCAGCACCATGTCCGCTCCCCCCCTGCCGATATAGATCTTGCCGGATTCGACCGCCAGTGCCGAGCCCGCCTCCACGACCTTCAAAGCGCAGAGTTGATCCAACCGCTCGGCAAATGCCCTGGTGAATGCCCCCGGCATGTGCTGCGCCACCAGCACCGGCCACGGAAAATGCGCCGGCAACCCCGACAACACGATCTCCAGCGCCCGCGGACCGCCCGTCGACGCACCCATCACCAGCAGGCCATCGCCGGTCCCACGAGGAGCGGCCAATGCGGCGGATTCCTGGGAGACCTTCTTGCGTTCCTCCTGCATGCGCCGGGCCAAGGCGCCTGCCGACGATACCCTGTTCCTTGGGCGCGCCCGCGCCGCACTGCGCACCTTCGATACCAGTCCCGCGGTAATCCTGTCGATGGAAAGCGAAATGGTTCCGCCCGGCTTGGCGACAAAATCCACCGCGCCCAGATTCAAGGCCTCAAACGTAGCCAGCGCCCCCTCGTTGGTAAGCGAAGAGACCATCACCACTGCGACTGGCCTTTCGGCCATGATGAGGGAAAGCGCGGTCAATCCATCCATCTCCGGCATGTTGATGTCCAAGGTCACCACATCCGGCTGGAATTCCCTGTTTTCCCTCACCGCATCATCGCCGTTTCTGGCCTGACGGATTTCAAAGTCCCCCTCGGCCTGAAACAGGACCATCAACTGGCGGCGCATGAGCGCCGAGTCGTCGACAATCAATAGCTTGATCATTGACTCATCCCGTAACAGCGGCCAAAGCCGCCAGTTCCTTCTGCTCCATCAGGTGAGGCGGATCGATGAGCTGCACCATGCGCTTCTGCTTTTCCAGATTTGCCATGCGGCTCAGCAGCCTGACCTGGTCGCGTGACAGTTGCGGCGCCGGCTCGATGGCCGCCCTGGGAATCTTCAGCACTTCGGCGACCTGGTCGACGATGAATCCGGTGCGCACGTCGGAGATGAGAAATACCATGATCCGCTGGCGGTCGCTGCGCTCCACCTGGCGCAGACCCAGCCGCAGGCGAAGATCGATCACCGGCAGCACGATTCCGCGCAGGTTGATAACGCCCTCGACGAACGATGGCGCCTTGGGAACGCGGATCAACTCTTCCGGCACCCGCACAATCTCCTGTACGCTGGCGATGGGCGCGCCGAACTCTTCCTTGTCCAGGCGGAAGATGACCACCTGCTCGTCGTCGTCCAGGCTGTCTTCGGATTCCCTGGTTAGCTGACCTTCTTCCACTTCGCTTTCGTTCACCGCGCTCAATGCCTCTTTTACGACGGAATGTCCGAAGAGATTGCGCGCGGTGACGATCGACACCAAACGCTTGCCATTATCGAGGCGGCAGATTGAAGCGATTTCAGCCAGGTTTCCTTCGCGGGCAAGCATCGCGGGCAGTGGATCGACACCGGCCTTTGAAACCCGTAAAACTTCGCTGACCGCATCCACCACCACGCCGACCGACACGCCGTTGAGGGTAAGCACGACAATGCGGCTCTTCTCGTCGAGCTCGCGATAGGGCAGCGCGAACATCGCACGCAGATTCACCAGCGGAAGCAGGCGGCTGCGCAGCGTCATAACGCCCAGTACATGAGACTCCGAGTGCGGCACATGGATGACCGCCTCCGGCACCTGCACAATCTCCTGCACGTCTTCGATGGCGATGGCGTACTCTTGCCCATCGACATCGAAGCTGACCAGTTGCAGTTCATCGCTCAGGTCTTCTTCGTCCGACTGCACGCTTGCCTGCACGGCGCCCGCCGCGCCAGCGCTTTTTGTAATCGCCGCGATCTGCGAGAACTCCCGCTCAATCAGCCTGGCAAAGTCCAGCACCATGATCATTGCGTGCCCGCCCACATCCTTGATGAGGCTTGAGAGCACATCGGAATTCACCGTGGTGCGGATCGCGCCCACATCCTCAATATGACCGGCATCAACGCCAACCACGCTGGAAACGCGATCAACCACGAATCCGAGCGGCTGGCCCACGTCAACAACCAGCGCGCGCGTCGAGTCGTCGTGCGCCAACTCTTCAAAGCCGAAAAGCCGGCGCAGGGAAATGATGGGCAAAACCTTGCCGCGCAAATTAGCAAGGCCTTCCAAAGCCGGCGGCGCAAGAGGCACGCGAACCACCTTGGGCACTCGGATGATTTCCTTCACCGGCGTCATATCGGCCGCGAACACTTCTTCGCCGGCCATGAACGTGACAAACTGCTGTGTCCCTTGTTGAGAGTCCTTTTCCGTGGTCTGGATCTTGCTGTTTTGCGCCGTCATTCGGCTTGACTCTTGCGGAGCAGGGACAGCCGCCGCCGGCTCGCTGACCGTCTCATCCGGAGGATGTGCGGGCGGAGCCGGTTCGGCGACCGGTTCCTTGACCATCGTCCCGCCGTCGCGATACTTCGATGCTTTTGTCGTCATGAGGTCCCTCACTTATGCTGCGCTTTGCAGTTCGTCGGCCAACGAAGCGATTTCCTCAATGGCTGCGGAAAGGTCTTCGGCGCCCTTGGACTGCTGCTGTGCGGCGCTGGAGGCTTCGGTTGCGGCCTTGTCGGCCTCGGCGGCGGCAGCAGAGATCTGCTCGATGCCCTTCTTCACCTGGCCCAGCGCGGCGGCAATCTCGTCCGATGCGGAGAGAATTTCCTGGCAGCCGGTTTCCACCACCTGGATGTCGGTTTCGATGGTGATCAGGTCGGTAGTTGTAGTTTTGGCTTTCTCCACTTCGCTGACGGCCGCGGCCACAATCTCGCTCAAGTCGCGGCCCACCACGCCAATCTGGTCCTGAACTGCTTTCACCAGGTCCTTGATACGGTCGGCATTCTCCGCGGAGTCGTGTGCCAGGTTGCGGATATCGGTTGCCACGACAACGAAGCCCTTTCCGAATTCCCCGGCTCGCGCCGCTTCAATCGCCCCGTTGACCGCCAGCATGTTGGTCTGGATCGACACCGTGCTGATGGCCTCGACGATCTTGTCAATGCGGCGCGACACCAGTTCCAGATCGTTCATCTGCTTGATGCTTGCCCGCGAGGCATCGGCCGAACTGGACAGTCCGGCGATCAACCCGTTCACCGCGGTCTTGTTCTCGCCGAGCAAGGCTCTGATTGCAATCACCTTCTCGGAACTCACAGTAGCCCTCTTTTGGGCAATTTCGAGTCCTTTTTCAATCTGGTTGGTGGCTGCCGCGGATTCTTCCGATGCCGATGACTGCACTTCTGCACCCTTGCGAATCTGTCCTAACGCTGTCATGATCTGGGCGCTCGAGCGGTTGATTTCCTGCACTGCCGAAGACAGCTCTTCGGATGACGAAGCTACCTGCTCTGCGCTCTTGGCTACATCGGTCGAGTTCTTCAAATCCTCGGCCAGTTCCGACAAAGCCTGGGCCGCCTGCTCGCACTCGGCCAGCGCCTGCGCCTGCTCGGCAACGGTCTTGGCTGATTCTTCAGCCGCTGAGGACTGCTCTTCGGCCGCGGCCGCTATGCTTTGCGATCCCTTGAGCGCCTGCTGCGATGCGACATTGGATTGCCCGGCATTCACCGCGATCTCCCGGATTCCCTTCACGATCTCGATGGCATCCAGGCGAATCTGCTCCAATTGCGCGGTAATAGCCTTTCCCTTTTCCACCTCTTCTTCCATGGTCTTCGCTGAAGTATTGATGCCCTCGGCGATCGACTTCACTTCCTGTTGAATCTGCCCGACCAGCTCCTGAATCTGCTTGGCGCTCTTTTCAGAAGTCTCGGCCAAGGTGCGGACTTCGTCGGCTACAACCGCGAAACCCTTGCCATGCTTGCCGGCGCGCGCTGCTTCGATGGCCGCATTCAAGGCCAGCAGGTTGGTCTGATCGGCGATGCGGGCAACAGCCTTGACGATGTCGCCGATGTTGGCTGCCTGCTTTTCCAACTCCACCACCATGCGCACGGAATCAGTCTGGCGTTGCGCCGCCATGCCAACGTTCGTAATCAGGCCAGCCACGTCCCCGCTGGTTCTGGCGATCAGCGATTGGCAGGCTTCGCCCTTGCCGGCGCTGAGATCGGCATTTTGCAACTGCCGTGTAATCGATACTCCCACCTGCTGGAACGCGGTAAGCGACTCTTGCGCGGCGCTTGAAGCTTCCTCGGCGCCGCTGGCGATCTGATCGCTGGCGCGCTTCAGTTCCTCTGCGGCTGACGACGCTTCGGCGATACCCGAGGCCAACTGTCCCGTGGCAGCAGCAATGCGCTCGGCCGCCTGCTGTTGCTTGGCGAGGGTCCTCGCCTTTTTGCGCTGTGCTTCCGCCTCGCGGGCAGTTACAAGCGAGGGCTTTCCATCCGATGAAGCGGCTGTTGCCTGAGCGGCAACTTTCTTTACGAGTGCCATAGTGCTTTCCTTTCTTGCCCTTCATTTGAGTTGTAATCCGAAGCTCGCGCGTTGCCGGACTCAGCGGATTGGTCAGGTATGCGGCGTGCGCGAGTGGAACTGGCATAGATGCGCACGGCAGGTCACGATGTCCAGTTAAGTGCTTCGGCACGTTTCCGACAACTGAAAAGTGGCCAAGAATGCGCATTTCGTGAAGCGGGCACAATTGCGGAACACTTATCCCGAATCGGAACCCGGCCACAGATTGCCAATCTGCGCCGCAGGTAGATGGCATCAAATCGAATTCGCATGGGAGTGGAATCCGCGCTTGTCAGGGTGATCGTTCCGCACGGGGCAAGGCAGTCGCCAAGTTCGCGTGGCACGAAAGAGAGACTCAACTCGGTCAAAGACCGCTGCTCACAGGCTCTTTCGAGGAATCTCTTTTTGAAATAGGCCGGCGCTCATCGGTGTCCGGCGACAGGCATCGCAACGAGTGTCAATCCGCCCATTGAAGATTACCTGCTTGCAGAGGATCCGATTCATAACAACAAGTGCCAAAGGTTGCAAGGTTCGTGTTCCGCCCAAATCGCCCTAAGCCTTTTTCGTTCGCTTCGATCACATTCTTGAGGAGGCTGAATTGACGTTCCAATTCGTCCATGCGGGCAATCACCGGCTGCCAATCCCCGGCGTCCTCGGAATTCTCCACGATCGCTGCGACAAACGCTTGCGCTTCCTGGTCCGCCCGCTGCCGGGTCACGTTCCGCTTTATGGCGATGTACCCACTGGGCTCGCCCTTCGAATCCCGGAGGGGGGCGATCCGCATTTCTTCGTGATAAATGGCGCCGTCCTTGCGGCGGTTGATCACCTCTCTGTGCCAGACTTTGCCAGACTGGATGGTGCTCCAGAGTTCCTTTTACAAATCAGAGCTACGATCTGATCTGCATGGACCTGGGGATGCCAAAGATGGACGGGCAGGAAGCGATCCGAGAGATTCGCAAAAAGGAGATTTCTTGTGGCGTTTCAAAGACCGCTAAAATCATCGTCACGACAATCCATACAGACATGGAAAGCATTACCACCGCTTTGCTCGGCTGTTGTAACGCCTACATGGTGAAGCCCATCGATATTGCAAAGCTGAAAAAGGAGCTCAAAGGCCTCGGGTTGATTCAATGAGGGCAGCCCTTTCGACCACTCCTGCGGCTCCTGGAATGCCAGAACGGAATGAAGCACCGGTTCCAGGAAACGGCACCGGTTTCGCCCGCGGCTTAAGGAAGAAACAGCCTGCCAATATTTCGGGCTTGCATTGCCGGCTCCGGAAAGACTCCTGCTTCTCCTCAACAAGGTGCTTCTCGATCGCGTGATCGATCATCATGCCAATCCCAAGCTCCTGCGCTTCAGGATCGGGTTCAATCGGGCTGGATTGCCAACTTCGTCCGCCAGGCTTCCAGGGCTTCCCGCGGAACCATGCCTACAGACTCTTGCCGTCGTATCCCTTGGCGTTTGAATTCGAGGTAGAAGGGGCCGCCCTTCGAGCTGACCGGCCCTCCATTGACGAGAACGAGGCGGGGGTCTGGGATCCCTTTGGCATCGCGGGCAACGGGCACGAATTGCCATTTCCGGCTTAGCTTGCGATACTGTTTAAGGTTCACTAATTGACGCTTCGTCGCCGTCCCGTTCTCTCCTTGAGTCCTGCTGCTCTTGAATGTGCGAATATTAGGAAAAGCAGTTCTGCAGGAGTTACAGACGGAATGGATTTTTACGATTAGTGGTAGGATGGGTGCTTGGAAGCGCAATTTGTTCTGCAAGTTGTTGAAAATAGTGGCGCTATCGTCTAGGGGTTAGGACGTGAGATTCTCAATCTTAAAACCCGGGTTCGATTCCCGGTAGCGCTACCAACTAATATCCGCTAAAGCCCGCTAAATCAGCGGGCTTGCTTTTTGTCCGAAAGAACGGCTAGTGGGTGCTGGCGGCAGAAAACACAGAATCTATGACACTTCCTGGGGCGCACGCCCCGGTCAGAAACCGCTTCTGCCAACCGACGCCGCTCGCCTGGGTGGTCTCCGTGACGATCCCGTCGCTTAAGCCCTAAATTCCGCGTAGGTCGGCCAGCAGGTGCGAGCCTGACGGCTACGCGCCGGCAGAAGCCGGCCCCCGGCGGCGGGTTGCCGCCCTTTGGCCGGGGAAAAAAGCGCAGGTGCGCAGAATCCCGACCCAAGGCATAATAGCGGCTCAAAGGGGTGCTATGGAGCAAGCCGGCACGATCCGCGTCGATTTCCACACGCATACCGCCCTGAGCGACGGGGTGTTGGCCCCGGCCGAACTGGCGGCTTTGATCGCCGCCTCCGGGGTGGCGGTGGCGGCGGTGACCGACCACGATACGCTGGAAGGATTGGCGCCGGTACGCGATGCCCTGCAGCACGCCGGGATAGGCTTCATCACCGGCGTGGAGATGACGACGCAGTTGCAAGGGCGCGAGGTCCACCTGCTCGCCTACGGCTTCGAGCGTCTGTCATTCGAGCCGACGGCGACGGAGAATTACTGGGTCTGGGTCTTGTCGGGCTTGGCACCTTGGGCAGCCGCAGCACTGGTCGTCGCTGTCACGGCAATTGTGCTGGCAGTCGCCTCCGATCGAGGCGTGATCGCTTTGGGAGTATGCGCTGTAGCCGG
>Ga0118677_10009676_pt1 | contig 14978 bp, 18 predicted proteins | sample AliMusrvi5mmetaG_FD_86154 | JGI IMG/M metagenome (GOLD analysis project Ga0118677, IMG submission 86154)
ATGGCTTGTTTGTCCCCTCGTTTTGCTGCTCGTAGCTTTAAAAAGCCTGACTGGAAAAGTTGTTGGATTTCAAATATGCCCTTCGCGGACAGAAACTAGCTAATGGTAAAAATTCAAGCCGTTAATCCGGAATTTAGCTTCTCAAAATATAAGTCATGCTCGTTAGTACTTAAGATACAAGGAGAATCGTATGTACCTCGATTTTATTTCCAGAATAGTAGCAAATACAATCCGCTTAGCAAGTGTCACTGCAATTGCTCTCGCGTTGCTTTTTGTTTTTTTCCCCAACTCTTCCTATTCTGCTGAAAAACCGGTGATGAAACCAGAGACCGCTGACATAAACAGTGATGCAAAGCGTGCCAAAGAACTGCTTGAACGTGCCATCTCTTACTACCAGGAAAAACAAGATATGGCCTTGGCTGCATTTACACGTCAGAGTGAATTCACCCAAGAAGACTTATATGTTTATGTAATCAACACCAAAGGTATCATGCTGGCAAGTGGAGGGTCGTCAGCAGCCCTGATTGGTCGTGACGTTTCAGCTATGCGTGATGCGGAAGGCAAGCTGTTTTTTCGGGAAATATTGGATACTGCCAAGTCCAAGGGATTTGGAACTGTTGAATATCGCTGGCTGAATCGCCTTGATCGAAAGACTGAGCGCAAGATTACTTATTTCCAAAAAGTGGGGGAGTTGATAATTGCTGTAGGTTATTACATCCCACGTGCATCAGCCGATCAAGCAAAGGCTATGCTGAATAGAGCTTCTGATGCGGTGAAAAACGATTTCAAGAGTGCGTTCAAATCATTCGGCGATTTGAACGGTAAATTTATCGAAGATGATTTGTATGTATTTGTGATTGGCATTGAAGACATGCATTTTCGTGCACATGGGGCTAATCCACGTCTGGTCGGTACTGATGCGCGGACACTAACTGATCCGAATGGTAAACCGATCATTCAGTTGATGATTAATATGATCAAGTCGAAGGGGCAAGGTGAGCTTGATTATTCCTGGCGTAACCCGGTTACAAATAAAATTGAAAAGAAACACACCTTTGTGCGCAAGGTGGGCAACTATTTAGTCGGAGTGGGTTATTACATTAGATAAATATTGAAAAGATATAAAGGAGATTAAGGCATGACAATAGATGATATCAAAACGGTAGGAGTATGCGGAGCAGGAAGTATGGGTGCCGGTATTGCACAAGTTGCCGCCCAGGCTGGATTTCAGGTCAAAGTGATTGATGTTAGTGAAGCGGTTTCGGCGAGGGCTGAGAAAACCATTGCTACAAGTCTCCAGCGAATGGTCAAGAAAGAAATTTTCACTGAAGCTGAGATGAAGGCGATACAGGGTCGTATCAGCTATTCCACCAATGTGGCCAGTCTGGCGGATGCATCCTTGATCATCGAAGCGGTATTCGAAGACATTAACGTAAAAAAAGAGCTGTTAATCAAGCTGGATGCGGTTTGCGGCGACAATACCATCTACGCCACCAACACCTCTTCTCTCGCAATAACTGAAATGGCGGCACTGGTAAAAAACCCAGCTAACTTTGTAGGCATGCACTTCTTCAATCCCGTCCCGATGATGAAGCTGGTTGAAATCATTCCAGCTCTGCAAACGGCAGTGCCTACTACCGAACTGGCCCTGGCTTTTGCTAAAAAAATAGGTAAAACCACCATCACCTGTAAAGACACCCCCGGTTTTGTTGTCAATCGTCTGTTCGTCCCTTACATTCTTGACGCCGTCCGTCTGCTGGAAGAAGGTGTGGCTTCAGCCGAAGACATCGACACCGCCATGAAGCTTGGCTGCGGCATGCCGATGGGTCCGCTTGAATTCCAAGACTTTGCAGGAGCTGATATCGGCTACCATGTCGGAAATATCTTCTACGAGTACATGAAAGAAGCCCGCTTTGCTCCTCCAGGGCTTCTGCGCAAGATGATCAAGGCCGGTTATCTCGGTCGTAAGACCGGCAAGGGTTTTTACGATTACGCAGATAAATAGGAAGTGGCAACAAGGAGAAGGTTATGAGTAATAACCTTCTCCTTGTTATATATTCCTATCGAGTTACGGAGCTACTTAATTTACTACGGAGAATACTTGGCGAGTCAGGGTACTAAGTGTGGTCTGTTTTGGCCTAACAGTAAATATGCATTTTGGTACTTAATTGCACAAAAACTCTTGTTAGAAAAACGATTACTTGAGAGGGCAATCATTTTAAAGCAATCGGAGCCTGACTAAGCAGGCAAGAACCTTTCAATAGAGATACTGGGGAATGATATGTAAATGACCCGTGAACTTTATTGGAATATTGCTCATGGAGCAACAGTACTACTGCCGATGTACCACTTTAACTACACTGAATAATATTCTTAGTGAATTAATTCAATTGAACGGAGTTAGTAATGGCAATGGTAAACGCGGGCGATAAACAAAAATATGAACTGCAGTTAGTCGTTGAAACGTTCTTGATATTGGAAAAGATACTTGAGGCAAACGGCGGCCTTGGGCTTACCGAGATATGTAAAAGCATGCAAATTACAAAAAATAAAGCATTCAGGATGCTTTCAACGATGATTCAGTGTGGCATTTTAGAGAAGGATGAACGAAGTAACTACAATTTAGGTGTTACATCAATAGTAAAAGCGCAAAGGATCATAGCTAAGGAATCGTCGCGAGATAAGGTCCTTATTATTATGGATAGCATTGCTAAGCTAATAAATGAGGCGGTCTATTTTGCAAAATATAATGGCACTGAAACTGTGCTTGTCGAATTAATTGACTGTTGCCAACCGATAAAGGCCGCCTCGTTCGTCGGAGCGGCAATTCATCTCCCGATTACTACCACTGTTACGGGAGAGAATGCTGTGGCTAATATCGGAGAGATTACCGTTGATACAGAAAGCGTGTCTGCTGAGATTACAGCCATTTCCATGCCCTACGTTAACGAACAAGGAGTTGAAATAGGGGCGCTGGTTGTACTGGCTCCAACATACCGGATGCCCCAAAGTCGTATTATAACAGAAATTATCCCAGCTTTCAGAGATGTTATGCAACGCAAGCAACTGCAGCTGCGTAATAATTTGCAGAATAAATTATTACCGATGTCCCCACCAGTTGGCCGTGAATATACAAAATATCAGCATCCAGTTTCGAAAATGTCCACTAAAATACCAGAGCGGTTGGGATGGCTTGCCGTTTAAACCGATAACTAAAATATTTGAATAGAGAAAGCTGCCAGTAGTTTGGCTGCTGAATTTCAGGAGGTACTACCCATGAAACTGCTTGTCTGCATCAAACAGGTCCCCGACCTCGAATCCCGTTTTAAACCGAACGCCGAAGGGGTCTGGTACAGCGAAACCGACCTTGCCTTCCGCATGAACGAATACGACGAATACGCCGTAGAACAGGCCGTCCAGCTGCGCGAGAAGCTCGGTGACAGCTGCGAGCTCACCGTTCTCTCCATCGGCCCCGACCGCGTCGTCGAAGCCATCAAGAAATCCCTCGCCATGGGATGCGACAACGCCGCCCACATCCAGGACCAGAACGCCTCATCCAAAGACCCGTGGCAGATCGCCTCAATAATTGCCACCTACGCCAAAGACAAAAACTTCGACATCATCTTCACCGGCATGCAGTCGCAGGACCGCGGCTCCGCCCAGATCGGCGTCACCGTCGCCGAACAACTCGGGCTCGCCTGCACCACCACCATCATCGGCTTCAGCTACGATGGCGGCACCATCACCGCCACACGCGAACTCGAAGGGGGCATCAAAGGGGTCGTCAAACTCAAAACCCCCGCCCTGGTTACCTGTCAGCTCGGTCTCAACACCCCGCGCTACCCGACCCTCCCGAACATCATGAAAGCCAAGAAAAAAGAGATCACCGCCATACCGGTAGCCGACCTGCTCTCCGCAGACGCACTCGCCGCCACCACCAGCTTCTACCCCCCCGCCAAAAAAGGGGGCGGCATCGTCCTCGAAGGCGACGTAGCAGACCTGGTCGACAAAGTCATCGCCATCCTCAAAGACAAAACAGCAGTACTGAGATAGGAGACCACCATGAAAACACTACTCATCGGCGAATACCGCGACGGCAAACTACTCGAATCCACCTACGAACTGCTCGGCTTCGCCGCACAACTGAACGCCGAAAACGCCCTGCTGCTCGTCGGGAGCGACAGCCAGCTCCCCGGATACCCCGGCACCCTGTACCTCGCCGACGCAGCCACCTGCGGCGAATACAACCCCGACCTGCACAAACAACTGATCCTTGACGCCGTCCAGCAGGAAAACCCCGACTACATCGTCTTTCAGCACTCCTCCTACGGCTGGGACCTTGCCCCACGGGTAGCCGCCGCCCTCAAAAGCGCCCAGATCTCCGAAGTCATCGCCATCAGCGACAACGGCTTCGAAGTCGGCTGCTGCAACGCCAAGATGCGCCGCAACGTCAAACCGAACACCGGCACAACCGTCCTCACCATCCAGGCCGGCGCCTTCCCCGTCCTGCAGCCGGGCGGTTCACCGACAATAAAAAAACTCACCGCAACCGGGAACGCCAACCTCGAATTCATCGGCTATGAACCTGCCGAAAAGAAAGACATCGACCTCGGCAAAGCCGAAATCATCGTCTCCGCCGGAAGAGGCATCGGCAAAAAAGACAACGTCCCGGTCATCCAGGCATTAGCCACCGCCCTCGGCGGCGAACTGGGGGCCAGCCGCCCCGTCGTTGATGCCGGCTGGGTCGAGCACAGCCATCAGGTCGGCACCACCGGGCAGACCGTCTCCCCGAAACTGTACGTCGCCTGCGGCATCAGCGGTGCCATCCAGCATCTGGCCGGCATGAAGAAATCCGACTTCATCCTCGCCATCAACAAGGATAAGGACGCCCCGATCGGCGAAGTGGCCGACGTTTTGGTCGTCGCCGATGTCCTGCAGTTTGTGCCGGCGCTGACGGCTAGGCTGGCGAAATGAAAAAATATGCAGATAAAGAATATTACAGGAGCTTTTCAATGAGCATCCACGAGTACCAGGCAAAAGCAATTTTGAGGGTATTAGGCGTCTCGGTCCCGGACGTTCACGTAGTGTACAACAACGCCGGGGCGCGCAGAGTGGGCCAAGCGACTGGGTGACGGTCCCTGGGGCGTCAAAGCCCAGATCCACGCCGACGGCAGAGCCAAAGGGGGCGGCGTCATGCTCGCTTGTAGCACCGACGAAGTCCGCAACATCGCCTGCGAAATGATCGGCATGACCCTCATCACCCATCAAGTCGGTCCCGAAGGCAAACAGGCCAACCCCGCTGAAATGGCACAGGTACTGTTGAAGATCTATAAACCGTAAAGGAACGACATAATGAAAACAAAGACAGCTGCAACCGGAAAATACAAGGAAAATACGAAGTACAATGTTGTGTCCATGAGGATCAGTGACAAAGAAAAGCTGGCCCTTGAAGAAATGACCCGACTCAGTAGAAAGAGTAAATCACGGCTGATGCGGGAAGCGGTACTGCTATATTCCCCGACAATCTACAATATGAAGCAAGCCGAAATATAGGATTTCTGAAACTTGCGTATTGGACGAGCACATTCTCCCTTTTGTGCTCTTTTCATAGCCGGGAGGGGATATTCCTCCCGGCACATATTTGTGAAGCACAATACATCAGATAGTTCCACAAACGTTTTAACAAGAAAGCAAGGAGCAGTTTACATGCTTGTAATCTCCTGCATTAAACAGGTACCGGATACAACTCAGGTAAAAATTGATCCTGTCACCAACACCCTGATCCGGGATGGCATCCCTTTTATCATTAATCCCTACGATTCACACGCCCTCGAAGAGAGTCTGGCGCTTAAAGATCGCTACGGCTTGCGCACTGTTGCTCTCTCCATGGGACCGCCCAACACCGTAGCCACGCTGAGAAAAGCATATGCAATCGGCGTTGATGAAGCGATCCTCCTCTCCGATCGCAGCTTTGGCGGGGCGGACACCTTGGCCACCAGCAAAGTGCTCTCGGCAGCCATCAAGCGTCTCGACAAAGTAGAGAAGGTCGCCATCGTCTTCTGCGGGAAACAGACCATCGATGGCGATACCGCCCAGGTCGGTCCCGGCATTGCCTCCCGACTCGGCTTCAGCCAGTTGACCCTGGTTGACCGGATCGAATCTATCGATTTTGTGCAATTGAAAATCAAAGTGCGCCGCAAACTTGAGGGGCGTCATGAGATCGTTGAAGCTCCGCTGCCGGTCATGATTACTGTTGTCAGAGAGCTCAACCGTCCCCGCTATCCGGTTGTACCGATGCGCCTTGCATCAGAGGAAAAGGAAATCAAGGTATGGGACAACTCAGTGCTGAAGCTGGATGTTGAAACAATCGGTCTCAAAGGTTCCCCGACCTGGGTCAGCAAGATATTCTCACCGGAGCGGGACCAGGGTGAAATCATCGGCGACGGCATCAGCGACCCGGTCGGTACCGCAAACCTGCTAATTGACAAACTGCTCAGTAAAGATCTGCTGACGGTGTGATAAAGAGAATGTTGAATGCTGAATGTTGAATTATGAAAAAAGCAATTTTCTGAGGGCTGAAATGACTGACATAAAGAAACCGAAGAAACCACGCGGCGTCGCCAACCTCATCGCCGGAAAATGCATCGCGTGCGGTGCCCGCTGCCAGAGCTCCTGCCCGGTGAACTGCATCGAGATGACCGACTCCGGCGAGCCGATCGTAGAAACCGCAAAATGTATCGGATGTCTCAAGTGCGTCAAGGTCTGCCCGGCAGAAGCACTGGAGATGTATTTTACTTATGATGAGCAGAAGATTTTGGCTGAATTGGCCCAGCTCTCTGACAGTGCAGGAGAAGAGGAGCTTGACGAAGAAGGGCAGCGGCTTCAGAAGATGCTGGCCGGTTACCGGGGTGTCTGGGTCGTCATCGAACAGTTCGAAGGCGTCACCGCAAAGGTGTCGTGGGAACTTCTGGGAACCGGGGGCGATCTGGCCAAAACCCTCGGAGTACAGCTCAGCGCAGTCATCCTCGGCCAGAATATTGAGCACCTCTGCAGCGAAGCCTTCGAACATGGCGCCGACCGGGCGATTATCCTCGATGCTCCGGTATATGAAGACTACCGTACACAACCCTATTCGGACGCCATCTGCCACCTGGTCGGAAAACACAAACCGGAAGTCATCCTGATGGGAGCCACCGCACAGGGACGCGATCTGGCCGGAGCCGTAGCAACTGTAGTCAAAACCGGATTGACCGCTGACTGCACCGGTCTCGGCATCGACGACAAGCGCAACCTGATGCAGACCCCCGTCCCGCCTTTGGCGGCAACATCATGGCCACCATCATGTGCGACAAATACCGGCCGCAGATGGCCACCGTGCGCCCCCACGTAATGCATATGCCCGAAATCAAGCCGGGCAGAAAAGGCGAAATAATCCGCGAAGCCTTTGCCCCGCTGGAGGAAAGCGTACTGGTCAAGGTACTGGAAATAATCAACGACCGTGACGGTAAGGACCAGATTGATGTCGCCGCTGCCGAGATCATCGTCTCCGGCGGGCGTGGCCTGATGGGTAAGGAAAACTTTGCCCTGCTGCAGGAACTTGCCGACGAACTTGGCGGGGTAGTCGGCGCATCGCGCAGTGCTGTCGATGCCGGCTGGATCTCCCACAGCCGGCAGGTCGGCCAGACCGGCAAGACCGTACGGCCGAAAACGTATATAGCCTGCGGTATCTCCGGCGCCATACAGCATATGGTCGGCATGCAGGATTCTGATATCATTATCGCCATCAACCGTGATCCCGAAGCGCCGATCTTTCAAATAGCCACCTACGGAATCGTCGGCGACCTGTTTCAGGTCATACCGGCGCTTATCAGCAGGGTTCGTACGCTCAAGCTGCGCAATAACAGTTATGAACCCGAAAGAGCCGCTGCCTGATCCTGCAGTAATACAGGAATTTTGTTCGAGGGATATGTGTAATGCCACTTCATCAAACCGTATTCATAACCATATGTACCGTTTCAACTCTCTCCTTTCTGTTCAGCTGCTACCAGCGCGTACACCTGATAACAGCCGGTGCGCCTGAGAACCGTTTCGACAATCCGGGCGCTCGCTTGCGCGGCATGTTCACCTACGCCTTTGCCCAGAAGCGGGTGCTGGCCAGGACGTACGGTTACAACCACTTCCTGCTGTTCTGGACCTTCATGCTGCTGCTGATTGCCAATGGCGAGTTCATTATGGAGGGGCTGATTCCAGGCGCGAGCCTTGAAGCGGTTCTGCCGGCGACTCCTTACAATGTACTGCTGCTGCTGTTCGACATCGTCTCGCTGCTTGCGCTCGGCTCCGTACTCGTGGCATGTGCCCGGCGCCTCTTCTTTCCCCCCGAATATCTTGGCAACAACTACACCAAATCGGCCAGCGGCGAAGCGCTGCTGATACTGGCAATGATCGCCACCCTGATGGCCGCCTTCTTTCTGCTCAATGCCGGTCATATAGCCCTGAGCCAGCCGGATGCATGGCGGCCGGTTTCATCTGCAGTTGCCGCTCTGCTGCAAGGACTCCCCAACCCTGTCCTGGTGTCAATGGTGCAGGTTTCATGGTGGGTTCATGCCGTGGTGGTGCTGCTGTTCATGAACTTTCTCCCTCGCAGCAAGCACATGCATATCCTGACCGCCATTCCGAACTGTTACTTCAGAAACCTTGAAAAACCAAACACGCAGCCGCGGGAAACCTTTGCAAAAGGGGAACGTTATGGCGTCAGCAGCGTCGATCAATACAGCTGGAAGGATCTGCTCGACTCGCTGACCTGTACCGAGTGCGGCCGCTGCCAGGATCTCTGTCCGGCTCACAACACCGGCAAGCCGCTCAACCCGCGTAAGATTGTTCATGATATCAAGGTCAATCTGCTTAAAAACGGTTCCGCTCTCAATGAGGGAAAGCAGGTTCAACTGATCGGCGCAGCGGGTGAGGGGACTATCTCCGAAGAGGCAATCTGGTCCTGTACAACCTGTGGTGCCTGTACCTCGGTCTGTCCGGTGTTGATCGAGCAGATGCCGAAAATAATCAAGCTGCGCCGCTCTCTGGTACAGGAAAAGGCCCGGTTCCCCGAGGAGTTGCTCAACCTGTTCGAGAACATGGAACAGCGCAGTAACCCCTGGGGGCTTGCTCCGTCTGAGCGGACCAAGTGGAGTAGCCAGTTGGGTGACCGCAGCTTCAAACCGGGCGAAACCGAATATCTGTTCTTCGTCGGTTGCGCGGGTGCCTTTGACAGCCGCAACAAGCATGTTACCGTGGCACTGGCAACTGTCATGGATGCAGCGGGGGTCTCCTGGGGAGTACTGGGCAAAGATGAAAAGTGTTGCGGTGACAGTGTCCGGCGGCTTGGTAATGAATTCGTCTTTGACAAGATGGCGAAGGAAAATGTTGCGATGTTCAAGGAGCAGCAGATCACCAAAATAGTGACCCAGTGTCCGCACTGTTTCAGCACTCTGAAGAACGACTACAAACAGTACGGACTGGAGATAGAGGTTATTCACCATTCCCAGCTGATTGCCGATCTTGCCAAGAGCGGCCGGCTTAAGATTCCCCAGAAGGCTGATCAAGGCAAAGTTATCTTCCACGACTCCTGTTATCTCGGACGTCACAACGATATATATGAGGCACCACGCACTGTGCTGACTGCGGCGACCGGCACAACGCCTGCTGAATTCGGGCGCAACGGTGAAAACGGCTTCTGCTGCGGCGGAGGTGGTGGAAGGATGTGGATGGAAGAAATGAGCGGTACGAGGATCAATCTTGAACGGGTGAACAAGGCAATGGAACAGCAGCCGGATTTGATCTGTGTCAGTTGCCCCTACTGCATGACCATGATGGAGGATGGACTCAAGGATCTTGGCGTGTCAGAAAAGTGCAGGGTAATGGATGTGGCGGAGGTTGTCGCAGAGACGCTGCGATAATCTCGCATGGCAGTATATATTTTGTGGCAGAATTTGATTTATTTCAAGCTGGCTAATTGCTCCAGCAACGGCTTCTCCACATGATTACGTTCATCGATCGGATATGTTCCGGCGATTTGTCTTTATTCATAAGTCACCCTGATTATCGTGATGCTTGTCTTATCTCCATTGCCACTCTTTCGGACTCCATGTTGCGCTATCACCTTCCGCTGCTGCACAAACTGGTTCCATAAACGCTTCAAGTCTGGCCATCGCTTCGGCAATGGTATGTGATAATTCCAGGCGGCTGCGGCGCAGGAAAGCGTTCCATTGAGCCGATTTATCCTTGTTCGCTGCGAACTCGGGGGAAAATACCAGGCGTCGGTCTTCGATGAGGGCTAGCCTGCGGGAAAAGGTTGCCATGAGCGCTTGCCGCAGAGTTGCCAGAGAGAAAGTCTCCCGCTCCGCCAGATGGAGAATATCGTAGATGTCCTTCATCCGGCTGGTGAGCAGGTTCAGGCTGACCAGCGCCTCGAATTTCTCGGCAATCGCCGATTCACGGGAATAGACAACCAGGTGTGGCCGTTGCTGATCATCTAGCAGTACCGGGAAATCCATCTCAACCGGTCCAGCAACCACCACGTCGCCAAAGCCGATGTCCAGTTGCAATACCTTCCTTGCCGACGTCATGCGGGCTTCCAGTTTTACTCGAACCCCGTGATAGTCGGCATCTTCCGTGATCCGCTCAACGGTAACCGAATTGTCGTCAAACGCGACACCGTCAGCACAATCGATTCTGGCAATTGCCCTGACGATTTCGCGTGTTTCTTTAAGATCATTGGAAGTTGCCGAGCCGAGGAAGTCGATGTCACGGGTTGTACGCAGCAGCGTCATCTCATAAGCCAGGAACAGGAGCGCCCCTTTGAGGATCATCTGCTGCCGGTAAGGAGATATGGACAAGCGGTAGAGGAAACGCTCCTGAAAGTACTGAAGCAGGACCGCATCAAAATCACGACCGGTTATCTTCGCCACGTTCAGGAGGCGGGCGCGAATGGAGGCAGCACTGTTTTTGACAGCTTTTCCCGCCATGCTATGCCACCAGCGCCTTCAGATAGGGCATCATTACGGTCCGTGCCTGGCAGATCGAGGCATATTCCAGCAGTCGGTTCGTGCTGGAGTCTTTCAATTTCAGGTACATCTTCAGCGCCTCCAGGGCCAGATCCTCACCCAGTTTCTGACGATAGCGGAACATGTCGCAGATGGTCTTTTCCCGGCCATAGACCCGGATTTCACCGTCCGGGGTCTTGATATGCTCTATGGCAGGGGTGTAAAAACGTTCCCGGAAGTAGAATGGCTTGATAGGTGGATACAAAAGACGGGGCGGCTTGGCCTCGTGGGGGATGGCGACATACACCTCCGAAGGGTTGAAGGTGGTCAGACCGTGGTAATCAAGGGCGGATAGCAGGCAGATGACGCCGTCCGGCAGGGCACGACAGACTTCAGCCAGCCCGGCGTTTTCACCAGACTCACCATACCCAGCCAGTCGGTACAGCCCCGGCTTGACCCGTTCGATATGCCCCAGGGCTACCAGGTCGGCTATATCCCGTGTCTGGAACCCGGCGGTGCGCAGCTCCTTCATACGGGCGTAACCGCCAGCTGCCGAAAAATATTTCGTTATCTTGTCCATGGGACACTCGAATCTTTTTTTCTGCCAATGTATTCTATTGGCAGAAAGTTTTCAAGCGGAACAAGAGAATTTTCTTAGAAAAATCTTTGGAGTATTCAACTAATGTTAGTTGACCCGCACCGTGCTCAATGGCTCGGTCGGGGTGGACAGGATGGTGGCGACTTTAGTTTGCTCTTCTTTGGGCTCAGGTAGAAATAGCTCAATGTTTGCCATAACGCCGTAAATGCCACCTTTAAAATTATGCCGCATTGAAGCACCCTTTTGGTAGCCAACAATGCGGCATTTCCGTTAGGATGCTAATATGGCACCAAAATAGGCGCCATATTAGCATCCATCCTGGTATCCCAAACATGTTCCATCCCGGGATGCAAAATATTTCCCTACCACCAATAATACCAGCGCCAGCACCACGATGGCGGGTAACAGGGGCGGAAATCCGTGCTGGAGAAGGCGTACTTGAACAGCGTCCAGAACGGTTTCCCCTTCACGTAGCCATGATAGAGCCGCACCTGCACCCGGTCCATCAGAATGTACGGTAACGAGATCACAGCGATGCCGATAGCCCAGTACCAGAATGTCCCGAGGAAACAGAGTCCGACCAGCAGACCGGCAACCGCGCTGGTGAGCAGGGTCACAAATATGGCGACCAGTACTGCCGGGAATTTTGCCCGTTTCGGCTGCCGCTCTCGTAACCATTGCTGAGCGTCATAGTATTTGATGGTACCCGACATGGGGCCTCCCTGATCGGCAAGTGGAATCAATTTTCAAAGTTGAACTGCACTATATCATTGAGTAACGGCAGACTTTTCAGCGAGAACTCCACCTGCTGCTCGATATTTTCAGGATCACGCTCGATCTCCACCAAGCCGAAGAAACAGGCAAACCGCTCCAGACAGCGCATTGAGTAGCAGGAACGCAGGACGTCTTCTGGGGAGTAATAATGCTCAAGCGGTTTTACTTCGAGTAGCAATGTCGGAAACGTTCTGAGGAAACAGTCCTGGTAAAATGCCGTTGACCGCCATTCGGCACCGTGTTTCCGCAGCAGGTACAGCGTGAAAAGAAAAGAGTGCTGCAACAAAGGAATATCCTGCCAGCTATCGCTGTAACACCAGCTGAAATCCTCAACAAAGACTCTGAACAGCTGTGTATAGATGCCTGCTTGCCCCTGACTGGCCATTATCTTCAGGAATTCATCGGTTAGGACATATTTGCCGCCCTCAGAATCTATCAATCCGGCCAATTCGGCGACTATTCCAGTTGCTCGGATAGCTTGGTCGTAGGAATTCGGGTAGAGATGCTTGTGCATGCTTTGCCGATACTGCGGGATCGCGCCAAGGTAACTGGCAGCATCGTTGCAGAATTTCTGTGGTAGATTACCGGCCTTGGTCAATTTCAGCCCTTTGTCGCCGATTGCATCCACATACAAGTTAAATATCTCCAGGACCGGCGCCTGGATCTGCTGGTCAAGATTCGACAGCAAAGCAACCGACTCATCCGGGACGAACGACCAGTTGAGTAATCTGTCCATCTGCTCAGGTTTCAATCCGTGAAGCTCAATTGCCGGTAGAGATACTTTCGGTCGCAGATAACGGTTCAGATAGATAAGTTTTTCTTTGTTCGACGAGAAGTTCTGATCTTTCAAAATCTCGCGCACAGTTGTTTCATCCAGGGTCTGGCACATATCGATATTTGTGCCTACGGCTTCGACTAATTCATGGTGGTTCATACGGCTCTCTCCTTTTGTTGTTGGTTAATTTTCCAGATACACAATTTCCGGTGACAGCAGACCGATCGCCTTGCCGACGGCAATATCCAGCATTATTACCTCCTGGCCGCCCAGATAGACTTCTCCGGCAGGCCTGCCGTCTTCAGTCAAACTGACTTCAAGGGATTGAATGCCGTTCTTCTGCCGGGCAATCAGATTGAGTGCCTGTGAATTGTAATAGTCATCATGAAATAGCGCCGTTGCCAGTTCGATCTTGCCGCCCGCCTTGCTGCTCCGCTTCCAGTAGGCCTGCATAAAGTAGTTCAGGGTGGACTTCACCATGGCCAGCTCATACAGATCATTGACGATAATAAAATCCCAGAATCCAACAGTAACCACCATGTTCCTGTTGAACCGTGTCTGACCGCGATTACCGGCATCCTTGTAGTCATACCGTTCCAACTCGCCCGTGGCGTTCACGCGTATTCCCTTGAATTCGAAATCAACCAATTGTTTCCATCTCCTTCCAGATCTTGCTGAGATACGTTGCCGATACCTTCAGTTTCCGCTTCCTGTTCAGATAATCGGCAATGGGGCGGAATCCCATGCCATCACCCTGCAACTCCTTGACTTCGCCCCAGTAGGCAAGAATCTTTTGCCGCAGGAGCGGCTTCCTTCCCCTGCTGATCAGGATGGCGGCACTGGCCTTGCGCAGGTGGGAAAAGTCGTCGTACTGTTCCTGATCGGCCACCCGGTACCCTTTACCCTTCACGGTGTCCCAGCCACCTTTTCGGGCAGCCATGACAAAGGCGCAGTACTTGTTGATCCTGCCGTGGAGATCGGGACATTCCTCCTTGAGCTGGAACGACTTCTTCACTCCCTCCTGGAAAATCTCGATGATATTTTCCTCCGGCAGCGACGCCACCCAGGAAAAAAGCTTTTTCCGCTCATGTTCCGTCAGACCGGTTATCAGGTTCAGTTGTTCGGTCATGTCATCCTCTCGTGTAGGTCAGGGTTTCCCGTAGCCGGAAGTGGGAGGTTTCAAGGGAGGTCTGCTGCAGGGCCTGTTCGTGGCTCATGCCGCGTTTGATGCACTCCAGGTAACGCTCCTGGGCGAAGTTGTGTTTCAGACCATGGCTGCCGCGACCCGGGGCATACTGACCGGTAGCCTTGGCTGCCGTGTTGATTGCCTCAACATAGGCGAAGTAGTCGCTCTCCAGCTTTCCGTAACGGGAAATATGTTCTTCAAGCCTCCGGTAGGTTGCGACGGAGATGAAATGCTCCGTTGCCTTGCCCCCTTTCTCCACCGAGGCGACAATACCCACTGGAGATGCGGTGACCGGATCGGTGCCGATGCCATGCAGCCCGTTACAGGTAAGTGGGTTCTTCAGCCGCCGGTTGCTGGGTGCGCCGACCCCTTCGGTACGCAGGCCGCCTTCGTACTGAAGTGATGCCTGTAACTGGAAGGTCCCATCAGTTATTGCCCCAATGAGCATGATCGGATCGGGATAGGCCCGGTTGTCAAAGATCTTGCTCGATTTGCGCAGCATTTTTCGGCTCTTGGCGTAGAACTCCATGCGGTGTTTTTCATTATCCAGGCTGGGGATTTCTAGTGCATGTATCTCGATATAGTGATTGATGGCGTACTCAAACTTTC
>Ga0118677_10009678_pt1 | contig 14975 bp, 6 predicted proteins | sample AliMusrvi5mmetaG_FD_86154 | JGI IMG/M metagenome (GOLD analysis project Ga0118677, IMG submission 86154)
CCAAAACTGGAATGATATGGCGACGCAAAAGGAGACGATCGAATTCATATTGGGCAAACTGCGGGACCGCGAACGCTTCAGTGCGCGAGCGATGTTCGGGGAATATGCGCTGTACGCGGACGGGAAAGTGGTTGGTCTTGTCTGTGACGACCTCCTCTATGTGAAAATACTTCCCGCCAGCCACGAGCTTGAGCGCCAATGCGAGAAAGGCGAACCCTACCCGGGGGCGAAGCCGCATTACATTGTCGAGGAAGGACAACTGTCCACGATAGACAGACTGCCAGCCATTTTGGGTGCCGTCGCAGAGGCAATCTCGGGGAAGAAAGCCAAAGCCAAGCGAAAACTTGCTTCGTGAAGAACGCACCAGGGTAGCTCGCGGTTCGCAACCCCGGGCTGGAGGACACAATCCCTTCGCGATTGCACACCCGCAGCCCTGCGAGCCATCAACCCGCCGCGAGGAGGCCCGATGGCTTCGCCTTGAGCATTGGCAGAGGCCTCGAAAGGCTTCTCTGAATCGAGCTAAGCTTTCAAAGGGGCCGGAAATCCGTCTCTTCACCGAGATGCTTTTTCGCGAATGGCTGCTCCCGCTCCTAGGTGACCTTTCCTTTACGAATGTCAGGGCCTGCGGAGCCGGAATAACTGCAGGCTGTTCGTGGCCGGAAGGGACACCGATTTGGCGGTGCCGTCATCGGTAACGGTGGCGGCATTCGCGACCCAGTTCACGGGTGCGGCCAGCGTGCCGGCCTGTTCCAGCGCGAAACCGTCTGTGTCCGCCGATGGCCAGGAAACCACTACATCCGTGCCGGAGCGGAGCACCGAAAGCGTGGGAGGAGTCAGAGTCGGCAGCTCTGCACGCGCAATGTATGTGGACAGCTTCCCGCCGGCCGTGGTGAAATCGCCCCCCACATACAGCTCGCTGCCCGACATCGCCAGCGCAACAACACTGCCGTTCATCCCCGAACCCAGCGCCGACCAACTGCTCCCATTACATTTGGCGATGCCAATGGCAAAGCTGCCGCCCGCCGTCGCGAAGAACATGCCCCCTACATACAAATCGCTGCCCGACGCCGCCAGCGCATACACTCCGCTGTTAATCCCTAAACCCAAGGATGTCCAATAGTCCCCGTCCCATTTGGCGATGCCAGAGACCCTCACCTCGTCCGCCGATTCGAAATCGCCCCCCGCATACAGGTTGGTGCCCGACACCGCCAGCGCACTCACAACGTTGTCCATCCCCCAACCCAGCGCCCTCCAACTGGAACCGGTCCATCTGGCGATGTTATTGACCGGGGTGTCGCCCGCCATTATGAAATCGCCCCCTGCATACAGGTTGGTGCGCAACACCGCTAGCGCATGCACTGCCGCATAGAATTGCCCGGAATTCAGTCCCCTACCCAGCGCCGTCCAACTGGTCCCGTCCCATTTGGCGATGCGATTGGCCGCGCTGCCGCCCGCATTCGTGAACGCGCCCCCCGCATACACGTCCCTGCCCAATACTGCCAGCGCATTGACATTCCCGTTCATCCCCGAACCCAGCGGCGACCAACTGCTCCCGTTCCATTTGGCGATGTGATTGGCCGCGTTGCCGCCCGCCGTCGTGAACAAACCACCCGCATACAAGTCCCTGCCCGACACCACCAGCGCACTCACCACATTGTTCATCCCCGAACCGAGCGCCGTCCAACTGCTCCCGTTCCATTTGGCGATGTAACTGGCCATGCTGCCGCCCGCCGTCCAGAAAATGCCCCCCGCATACACGTCGCTGCCCGACACCGCCAGCGCACCCACACCGGCGTTTATCCCCGAACCCAGCGCCGACCAACTGTTCCCATTCCATTTGGCGATGTTAGTAGCTGCGCTGCCGCCCGCCATCGTGAATCTGCCCCCCGCATAAAGGTCGCTGCCCGACACCGCCAGTGCAATTACCGCGCCGCCGGGAAACGGGTAGCTCATCCCCGAACCCAGCGCCGACCAACTTCTCCCATCCCATTTGGCGATGTAACTAGCGGCCACGCCTCCGACCACGGTGAAGTCGCCGCCGATGTAAAGATTTCCTGACCCATCCACCACCGCCGCGCTAACAGGGCCGTTGGCGCCACCAAAGCCCCCCATGCCGAACCAGTTGGCATCGCTAAAGGTGGGGTCAATGCGGACGGGATACACCGCGTCCGCATCATTCACCATCACGGCGAGTGCCGTAGCGGCAGGCATCCCTGCCTGCCGTAGAGCCGGGGCTTCCAGCCCGGCGGATTCAGACGTGTCCTGCAACCAAGCCGTCAAGAAATCCGCAGCCAAATCCCGGGCGGCACGATGTACGCCCTCTACGTCAGGCAGGATGCCTGACGCTACTTCCATGCGCGCGGTCAATTCCTTACCCGTCGCATCGGTGACCCGCAACTGGCTGTAGGCAATCTTGCGCCCGGAGTTTCCCAGCACCAGCCGCACGCCAAACGCCGCCGCCTCGACCTTTGCGCCGCTTACCGCCAGCCGCACCGCCAGCTCGCCCGCGCCAGCAGGCCGCTCCATTACCACAAAATCCTGCCGCACGCCGTCCCTGCTCACGGTATATTCCTCCACCAACCTCGGCCGCCTGAAGCGCACACGCTCGGCATCAATGGAAACATCGCCCATCACCGACAACTGGATGTTGGATGTTGGATTTTGGATGTCGGATGTTTGGGTCCCACCCAATTCCGGCGGCGCACCCAGAGTGACGTGCCCTACCTCTGTCGCCACCAACCGGAAGCGGTCGTTCGCCGCGTTGGCGACGGTTGAAGTCAGCCACAAGCCTTCGCACGTGGCCTCGCCTTCGAGCCGGTGGATAACGCAACGCAACTGCGCGCCCTCAGCGGTGGGGATGACGGCCAACCCGTCGCCTATGTTCTCCGCACCCGCCATCGCATCCTGCTTGCACCCGGCCCAGCCCAGGATCATAAACAAGAGCGGCAAGAACAACTGAAGAGAATACCGGATCCCTACCCGTCGTCCGCCATTCAACTCGTCTCGGTTTGGTTTCATTGCGGCAGTGTAACATGGTGCCGCAAAATCAGGTGAATTGATATTTCTGAAGGCTGCATCGAGATACTCAATAGTTGAGGGCCTCCTCAGGTATCCGTGGCGGCGGTTTTGTTCCCATCCCCCTCGTCAATCAGCCTCCTGCGTGGGTCACCTCTTTCCTTTATGAAAGTCAGCGCCAGAGCCAAAGCCGGAAAAACTGGGCACCATTCGTGGCCGGAAGGGTCACTGATTTGGTCGTTCCGTCGTCGGTGACGGTGGCGGTGCAGGAACTCCAGTCTAACGGAGCAGTCAGTGTGGCGGCCTGCTCCAACCTGAAACGGAGCGTGTCCGCCGATGGCCAGGAAACCACTACCTCAGTGCCCGAGCGACACACCGAAAGCGCGGGAATTGTCTGAGGCGGAATCGGCAGGTGTGCAACGGCAATGTAGGTGGATAGCTTCCCCCCAGCCGTCCCGAACTCGCCCCCGGCATACAGGTCGTTGGTGGACACCGCCAGCGCCCACACAGTGTTGTTCAGCCCCGAACCCAGTGCTGACCAACTGATCCCGTCCCATTTGGCGATGTGGTTGGCCGGGGTGCCGCCCGCGCTTGTGAAGTTGCCCGCCGCATACAGGTCGGTGCCCGACACCGCCAGAGCAGATACAGAGCCGTTTAGCCCCGAACCCAGCGGCGTCCAACTGCTCCCGTTCCATTTGGCGATGTTGTTGGCCGAACTGCCGCCCGCCATCGTGAAGCCGCCCCCCGCATACACATCGCTGCCGGACACCGCCAGCGCATACACAGCGCCGACACCGCCGCTAATCCCCGAACCCAACGGCGTCCAACTGCTCCAGTTCCATTTGGCGATGCCATTGGCCGCGCTGCCACCCGCCGTCGTGAACCAGCCCCCCGCATACACATTATTGCCCGACACCGCCAATGTAGACACATAGCCGTTCATCCCCGAACCCAGCGGAATCCAACTGCTCCCAATCCATTTGGCGATGTAATTGGCCGCGCGGCCGCCCGCGCTCGTGAACCAGCCCCCCGCATACACATCACTGCCCGACACCGCCAATGCAGACACACAGCCGTTCATCCCCGAACCTAGCGCCGTCCAAGTGCTCCCGTCCCATCTAGCCACGCTGCCGCCCCCCATTGCGAACCCGCCTCCCGCATAGAGGGCGCTGTCCGACACCGCCAACGCATACACATAGTTGTTCATCCCCGAACCGAGCGCCGTCCAGGTGCTCCCGTCCCATCTGGCGATGTAATTGACCGCGCTGCCGCCAGCCGTCGTGAAACTGCCCCCCGCATACATGTTGGTGCCCAACCCCGCCAGCGCATACACAGAGTTGTTCATCCCCGAACCCAGCGCCGTCCAGATGCTTCCGTTCCATCTCGCGATGTAATTGGCCCCGCTGTCGCCCGCCGTCGTGAAGCTGCCCCCCGCATAGACGTCGCTGCCCGACACCGCCAGCGCATTCACAAAGGGGACACCGCCGCTAAGCCCCGAACCCAGCGGCGTCCAACTGCTCCCGTTCCATTTGGCGATGCTGTTGGCCGAACGGCTGCCCGCCGTCGTGAACCAGCCCGCCGCATACAGGTCGCTGCCCGAAACCGCCAGCGCACCCACCCCAGAGTCCAGTCCCGAGCCCAGCGCCGACCAACTGCTCCCGTTCCATTTGGCGATGTTGTTGGCCGAACTGCCGCCCGCCGTCGTGAAGCTGCCCCCCGCGTAGACGTCGCCGCCCGACACCGCCAGTGCAAACACTTCGCCATGCGGCCCCGAGCCCAGCGCCGACCAACTGACCCCATTCCATTTGGCGATATGATTGGCCATCACGCCTCCCACCTCTGTGAAGTCGCCGCCGATGTAAAGATCACCCAAGGCATCCACTACCGCGGCGCGAACGTAGCTGTTCGCGCCGGCAAAGCTGCCCATGCCGAACCATTTCCAATCGCTGAAGGTGGGGTCAATGCGCACGGGATAGACCGCATCCGCATCATTCACGAGCACAGCAAGGTCTGTAGCGGCAGGCATCCCTGCCTGTCGTAGAGCCGGAGCTTCCAGCCCGGCGGAATCAGACGCGTCCTGCAACCAAGCCGTCAAGAAATCCGCAGCCAAATCCCGGGCGGCAGGATACACGCCCTCTCCGTCAGGCAGGATGCCTGACGCCACTTCCATGCGCGCGGCCAGCTCTTTGCCCGTCGCATCGGTGACGCGCAACCGGCTGTAGGCAATCTTGCGCCCGGAGTTTTCCAGCACCAGCCGCGCGCCAAACGCCGCCGGTTCGACCTTTGCGCCGTTCACCGTCAGCCGCACTGCCAGCTCGCCTGCGCCAGCCGGCCGCTCCAGCACCATAAAATCCTGCCGCACGCCATCCCTGCTCACGGTGTATTCCTCCACCAGCCCTGGCCGGGTCAGGCGCACACGCTCGCCATCAATGGAAACATCGCCCATCACCGACAACTGGATGTTGGATGTTGGATGTTGGATGTTTGGGTCCCACCCAATACCGACGGCGCGCACGGAGTGACGCGCCCTACCTCTGTCGCCACCAAACGGAAACGGTCGTCCACCGCGTTGGTGACGGTTGAAGTCAGCCACAAGCCTTCGCACGTGGCCTCGCCTTCGAGCCGTTGGATAGCGCAACGCAACCGCGCGCCCTCGGCGGTGAGAATGACGGCCAGCCCGTCGCCCATGGTCTCCGCACCGGCCATCGCATCTTGCTGGCACCCGGTCCAGCCCAGGATCAAGAATAGGAGCGGCAAGAACAAATGAAGGGAGTACCGCATCGCTAGCCGTCGTTCGCCATTCAACTCGTCTGGGTTTGGTTTCATTGCGGCAGTGTAACTTGATGCCGCAGAATCAGGTGAATTGATAATTCTGAAGGCTGCATCGAAATAAGCAATGGTTAACGGCCTTCATATTGAAGTATAAAACCCGCAACATGGTGCGTTCTCGCTCATATTTCGTGCCGGCCTGGCGACGGCTCGGCGCGGTGGCTTCTCTCAAGCAAGAGCAAGTGTCAGTTCACTATTGACACTAATCCGGCGCCGGGGCTCAGGGATTGCGCGCAGATTACACCCGCAGCATTGAGCCCGCCCGCGCCCTCGCTGCCGAAGCCCTGAAACTGGAACGTACCCTCAGCGACCTGGTAAACCAGGCCTACGGCCTGACCCCAGCGGAATTCGAGCTAATGTGGAAGACCGCTCCGCCCCGCATGCCCGCTCCGCCGCCCCGATGCCCTTGAAGTCCATTGGTGAGGAGTGTCTCCCAGCGAATGGAACATCGTGGATTGTGGCTTGAGACTCCTCAGGCATTTCTTAGCCTGTGCTCAGCGCTATGATTCAGACTGAAGCTTGCCTTTCTCGTTCGTCCAGCGACTTGATCTGCCCGTCGCTTTCGATTGCCCTGCTGTTCCTTCTGGCCGCGTGCTCCCCTCGTCCCGCGACGCCTGCCGCCCCCGCGGCTTCTGCCCCGGCTGGGGCCGCGCGGCTGGCCTACCCACCCGCGAGAAAGGACAAGATCGGTGACGATTACCACGGCGTATGGGTGGCCGACCCTTATCGTTGGCTGGAGCAATTGGATTCCGCCGAAACGCGGGCCTGGGTGGCAGCGGAGGCGAAGGTTACCGACTCGTACCTAAGAGGAATTCCCGCCCGGCCGGTTCTCAAGCAGCGGCTGAGGGCGTTACTGGACTTCGAGAAGTACGGGATGCCTTTCCATGAGGCGGGCCGTTATTTCTATACCTATAACCGCGGCCTACAGGAGCAAAGCGTTCTTTGCCTGACCGAGAGTCTCTCCGCCGCGCCCAAGATCGTCGTCGATCCCAATCTCCTGTCTAAAAATGGCAGCCTGGCGGTTGTTGACTATGTCGGGAGCCACGATGGAAAGCGCTTGGCTTACGGCATTTCGCAGGGCGGTTCGGATTGGACGGATTGGCATATCCGTGACCTGGCCAGCGGTCATGACTTGCCCGACGTGCTGCACTGGACTAAATATTACCGGCCGGCGTTTACGCGCGACGGCAAGGGCCTCTATTACAGTGCCTTTCCAGCGCCGCCTCCCGGCGAAGAACTCAGCGCACGCGATTTGAACAACGCGGTCTATTACCATGCGCTGGGCACGCTCGCAGCCGCTGACCGCAAGGTTTACGCGCGTCCGGAGCATCCCGACTGGCAATTCGATCCGCACGTTACTCCGGACGGTGGCCTGCTGGTGCTCCTTGCCGGGGAGGGCCAGGTCGGGGATAAAGGGCTGGAAAACGTCTATCTGATTGATCTCAGCCCGACTAACTCTGCCGCGGTGCCGCTGGTCGAAGGATTTGACGCAGCCTATCTGTATGCGGGTTGCGACGGCGGGCTGCTCTATTTCCAGACGACCCTCGATGCTCCACGCGGGCGTGTAATCGCCATTGATCCCAAGACGCCACAGCGCTCACGCTGGAAGGAAATCATCCCCCAGGGCCCCGATGCCATGGACCTGGCGCAGAGTAGCGTGACCCTGGTCCATCACGAGCTGATTGTCGGCACTTTCCATGATGCGCACAGCCAGGTGAAAGCCTACGGGCTTGACGGTCGCGTGCGGGGCGAAATCCCGCTGCCGGGTCTCGGGGCGGCGTCGGGTTTTGGGGGCGAGCCCAACGACAACGAGACGTTCTACATCTATACCGATCTGGTCACGCCACCGACGGTCTTCCGCCTCGACCTCGAAACCAGGGTGAGCAGCGTGTACCGGGCGCCCAGGGTAGCTTTCGATTTAGGGGCGCTGGAGACGAGGCAGGTCTTCTACTCGGGCAAGGACGGCACCCGGATCCCTATGTACCTGGTTTCCAAGAAGGGCTTAGAGCGAGACGGCACCAATCCCACTTTGCTTTACGGTTATGGTGGCTTCGGCATTTCCATCTTGCCCGATTTCGACCCAGCGCGACTGGCCTGGCTGGAGCGAGGCGGATTGTTTGCGATTGCCAATATTCGTGGCGGGGGCGAGTACGGGGAACAGTGGCATCGGCAGGGCATTCGCGAGCACAAACAGACGGTCTTCGATGACTTTATTGCCGCGGCCGAGTGGCTGATTGCGGAACACTATACCGCCACGCCGCGGTTGGCGATCATGGGTGGGTCAAACGGTGGCCTGTTGGTGGGCGCCTGCCTGACGCAGCGTCCCGATCTCTTCGGGGCCGCCCTGGCCTACGTGGGGGTGATGGATATGCTGCGGTTTAACCGGTTCGGCCAGGGAGCCGGTTGGGAGGGGGACTATGGTTCGCCCGAGAATCCAGGAGACTTCAAGGCGCTTTACGCCTACTCACCCTGCCACAACGTGCGCGGCGGAACGCACTACCCGGCTACCCTCCTTTTTACCGGGGACCACGACACTCGCGTCATGCCCGCTCACTCATTTAAGTTTGCCGCGGCACTTCAAGCGGCCCAGGCTGGGCCGGAGCCCATCCTACTCCGGGTGGAACTCTCCGGCGGACATGGCGGCGGACCCACCAGGAGCCAACAGATTGACGAGACGGCAGATGCCTATTCTTTCCTTCTGGAGAATCTTCAGAGTGGCCGGAAGTGACGCCCCGCCGGTTCAACCTGGTGGGCACGGGCCCCGATCGGTCAGATGGGTGGCCGAGGTGAAGCGCATCCGGGGCCAGAGGCAGCCGTTGACCGCCGCTCGCTTTCACGGGTTGCGGGACGAGTACACCCGCACCATCGAGCCCCCCTTGCGCACTCGCCGCCAAAATCTTGAACCTGGGGCGCACCCTCAGCGAGCTCGTCAACCAGGCCCACGCCCTAACCCCGGCGGAGATCAAGATAATGTGGAAAACCGCCCCGCCCCGCATGCTCATCCCGCTGCCCTTTGCCTGGAAGCGGCCCGGCGGATGACCTGGATGGTTTACTGAGCCATGAGCCGATAGAACCGTCTGCCGCTAGCGGGTGATGGAATCACCTGGTAATTGCCGCCCACCACAATAACGGCGTTTGTGACATCCACCCATTTTGTGGTGCCGAGGTCGGAGTTTTGCTGCAACCCGAAACCGGACGCAGACGCAGGCCAGGAGAAGACGACCGTATTGGCGGCGGTCAATTGAATGCTCAACAACACCGGCCCGGAGGCGGTCGCCACCACGACGTTTGGCGACAAACGGTAGAAACCGGTCGAACCGATGGTTGTGTTGGTGACGAAGTTCCGGCCGTTCACGATGACGGTTGTTTCGGGCACGGTTTGCCAGAGGAGGGCTGGCAACCCATCAAACAGGTTCTGCAACGATAGGTCATTCTGGAATTCCAACAGGTAATTATTCTCGTTGGTCGGCCAGGACAAGACGCAGGTTACAACCGGCACGGGATTGGTGACCAGCGAGAAGTTGTCGTTAGTGCCGGCTAGAATGTCCACAATATTGCTGGAACCGACCGAAACCAGTGATATGGCCAACTGTGGTGTGGGCGGGAGTTGGTAGGCGGGCGCGCCAACCGTGACGATCTCGCCATTGACGCTCACATCATGGTCGCCGCGCGCGCCGTCGCGCAAATGCAGGATGATCCGGTCCGGGAACAATTCCACGCCGTTTGTGCCGTTAAAGAGGAATTCGTACCAGTGAGGCGTGTGATTGTCCGGCGTGGGGCCGAAATTGAAATAGGTCGTGGCTGCGTAGGCAAAGCCCGGGGCGGCGCCGAGATGCAGGAAATTGGTGATGGTCACTTTACCGTTTGCGGGCAGGTTCGTGATGCCGAAGCTCAGGAAACCGATGGGGAAAATGTACCCCACCGGCAGACTCGTGTAATCGGGAACTGCCGTCGGTGTGACGTTCTCGAGGACCGTGCCGTTGGGTGCCGCGAGTGTAACCCAAAGACCGGGGAGACTCGGCAGCGAGGCGACGTTACTCTGCAGCCAGTCCTGAATGCCGTCGCCATTGCCATCGCCGAATGAGACTGCCATGGGCCGGATCTGGCCGGAGTGGCCGACGAGGCTGGGGACATTCGTTTCGATTCCTGGGCAAATCCCTTTAATGCCCGGCGTGCAAGGCTGGATCAGGACCGCCCGCGAGAATTCTGTAGTGCTGCCATCCGGAGCAGTAGCTGTGGCGGTGAGATATTGGCCCGGGTCCTTCGGGCTGGGGAACGTTACGTTGATTACGCCGTTGCCTAGCAAATCGGCCGTAACTGCCGCGGAGCCAAGAAAAGTCTGACCTTCGCCGTAACCGCTGCGATTGGCGACGGCGCTGCCGAAAAACTCCAGGAGATACGTGCCACCGCCAGCGCTTGCCTCCAGGGCTCCGGTGATCTTGAGTTGGCCGTTCCCGAAAAGGGGCGGCGGATGGCTAAAGAGTATTCGGACAGGCTGGGCCCCATTGCTATTGAGAAGGGGGCTGCCGCTGGCCTTGAACCCGATTCCCAGCACGGCGCTGGCGCTGATGCTGTTCTGACTGATGGTTACCGGACTGTTTCCATCGGTGATGTAGATGCCATTGCCATTTTCAAAGCGAAGCGTGGGATTGCCATTTCCGGAAATCGAATTCAATGAAATCATCACCCCATGACAACCGCCAGCCACCGCGATCCCATGCGAGGCACAGGCCGAAATCCGGTTGCCGAAGACGCGGCAGGCGGGCGAAGATTGCAGGGATATGCCGATGTTGGCGATGTTGGCGATGGTATTGTGAGCAATCTGCGAGGATTGGGCGAAGGTTGCTGAGATGCCATATCTGGCGGGAATCGCGGTCTTGCCATCCGATTGAATCCCAATCCAGTTACCCTGAATGGTGGTCGAGCCTCCTCCGTCCGTGATGCCAATTCCCGTCCCGCCAATGACGTTGCCAGCACCCGCAGCCGAACCGCCCACCGTGTTTTGCTGGGCACCACTTTCGACCTCAACTCCTTGCGCTTGGGTGTTGAAATCACCCCTGTAAACCGCACTCCAGCCGATCTGATTGCCGGCAATCACATTGCCGGTGGCCCCGTCGCCGGAGATCTGGACGCCCACCAAGTTGCCGGCGATGATGTTGGCGGCACCGGCTGTAGGGCCGCCCACGCGATTGCCGGAGCCACCGCTGATCCAGATGCCCGCGTACTGGCCCGAGCCCCCCGGTTGGGCGGTCAAGAAGTACGGGGCGTGACGGGCCGATACGTCTAGTCCGATAAGGTTGCCTTCGACCACGTTGCCATTGGCGGCCGCTCCCAGTAGCACCAGCCCAGGGGCGCCGACCCAGCTCACAGTCTGGGCGCCGCCCGTGGAGAGGTAATTGGGCCCGCCTGAAATGATGTTTCTCGCCTGAGGGTCAGTTCCTCCAATCAGGTTGCCCGGCGACCTGACACAAACCTGAGCCCCGCCGCCGCCACGCGGCCCCGCGTGCGCAGCGCGGTACCTGACACGTCCCCCTTCCCATTCATACCAGTAAGCGGCGCGCAATTCCCATACGTCTCCCTCGAACCACACAGGGATGCCGCTAGGCTCGGACAGCGTTCCAGAAGGGTCGAGACCAAAAAAGTTCCCCTGGATGATGGTGTTCGGGCCGTCCACCAAGACGCCGCAATTGGGAAATGAATTGACGACCAAGCCCCGGATCTCACACCCGTCCGCCACCACATGTAGTCCATTGGCCAGATCCCCGATCAGATTCTCCGGATGGACGCCATCTCGGCCCAAAAGCGATCCGCCAGATCCCCGGGATGTGAGCGCTATTCCTGAGAACTCGACCGGCGGGTGGCTGGCCGCCGGTGACTGCGACCACCCATCAATGACCACCGAATCGGTGATGTCCGGGAGCGCGGTTTTGGGCTGGATGGAAGGCACGCCATTGACGATGCCCGGATCTCCGGCCGGGATCTGGAACTTGATGATGTCCTTGCCGGGATTACGGTTGGCCAATTGGATCGCGGCGCGTAGCGTGCATTCCGCTATATTGGTGCCGGCAAGCTTCCGGCCGGTGTCGCAGCAACAGCCGTTCGGGTCCTGCATCGGCAGGTCGCCAGTCGAGTTGACCAAGATTACCGGGACAAGCAGGGTCACGGCTTCGACCGTATCCAGGAAGAAAGAAGTGTCGCTGGCTAGACCAAGGGCAAACTCGACGAGGCTGAGGTCGCCTGGTGAAGCGTTGGTATCCTGCACGGTGATGGAGAGGGTCAAGGCCGTGCCGGGAGCCATGGGCGGGAGCGTCATGCCGCCGGGAACTTCAACCTGGGCGGTTACGTCGGCGCCCGCGAGCAGAAAAGTCCTTTTCCAAACCGGGTTTCCTCCCTCCCCGGCCAGAAGAGTGAAGGTCTGGGTTTGCGGGTCGTTGTTCTGAATCTGCACCTGGAACTGCGAGAGGTCGTTGGTGTTCGCCACGACGTTCGTTTTGACCTGCGGCGAATTGGGCACGGTTTGAAACACTCCCAGCCCGGCGTAATCATCCGCCGATTCGACCGCGCGTTTGATGAGCAGATCGCCATTGGGCACGATGAGCACCTGGCTGGAGCAGATCGAATCCGGCTCGGGCCCGATCACGGTGCTTCCCCGGACGGTGGCCGTAAAGGTGACATTCCCGGAATTGGTAGCCTGATAGATGTTTGTGAACGAGGTGGACTGGCCCGGAACCAGCGTGGTCAACATGCTCGCGCTATTATCCGTAATCAGGGTCACGCCGCCAGCGCCGGTAACCGCGATGCCTCCCGAAACCACAATGTTGTTGATGGTATTGGTGTCATTGTTTTCCACCGCCACCAACACCTGGATGTTGGTGCCCGTGCGAACGCGCGGTGGGGTCGCGGACATGGCTGCAATTAGGGGTGGCAATTCCGCCGTGTAAATCCCGCCTCCATAGACCACCGCGACCAGTTTCCTCCCGTCGCCCGAAGACGCCACTGCGGCCCAATACGCGTTGGGTGCGTTGTTCAATCGCCAAGTCGCGCCCGAATCCCACGAAGTGTAGATCCCCCCACCATAGATCACCCCCACCAGCCTGGTGCCATCCGCGGAACTGGCCACCTGGATCCAATTGGCGGTTGGTGCCGGGGTCAGAGCCCATCCGGTTCCGCTGCTGGAGGAGGTGTAAATCTGCCCGCTGGCAATGGCGACCAGTTTCGTGCCATCCGCCGAGGACGCCACGCTCGACCAATCCAGATCAGTATAGCCCAGTGCCTGCTGGTTCCAGGTGGACCCTGAATCCGCTGTGGTAAAGACCGCCCCTTTGCCAACCGCAACGATCTTGGTGCCGTCCGTCGAGCAGGCCACCGCTTCCCAGGGCTCCAGTGGCAAGTTGTTGGATACCGCAAAGTTGCTATACAGGTTCGGGTTCGCTGGCCATCCCCTCCAGACAAAAATGCCTGGATAGTTGGTCGCGTACTCTATGAATCCCCCCGTACGTGGGGTCCCCTGCGAAATTCCTACGATCAGGTCGGCATCGGCTGAGCAAGCTACCCCAAACCACCAGCCAATTCTGCCGAGGCCGCTCCAGGTTGCCCCCGAATCACCTGAATAAGAGATGGGGTTCTTGTAATCAGCCACCGCCACCTTCGTCCCGTCAGGCGAGCAGGTCATCCGATAAAAGTTCACCCATTGGTTGGAAAGCTTCGTATTCCAAGTCGCACCGCTGTTGGTCGAAGCCATGAGGTTCCCCGTCCACGACGCCGAGTAGAGCTTTGCCCCATCCGCCGATGAGGCCACGCTAATCCAGTAGGCTGCCGGCGCGTTCCTCATCCGCGTCCAGGTCTGGGCAGCCACGGGATGTGCCAGGAGGAACAAGATGGAGAAAGCAATTGTTTTAAGGAGCAGGCTCTTCATGCTGATTGTATAGGCTTAAATGATGAAGCCAAAAGTGGAGCAGCACGCGCTCGCCGCAGCCAAAAAGGGATTGCCGCCCACATAAAACAACTTCGATTGCGAATGGTTAAACCGGCTGGCGGAAGCACTCCATTGCCGCCCTTGGCATCGGCGCATGGGAGGGTAGCCCATCATCAGACGGTGGATCCCAAGGCCCCCAAGAAAGAGGCAAATTAGGATCATCGTCGTTTTAGACTGCAATGGTCTTTGTTCAGACATATAACTCCGCTCGTTTACTTCGCACTCGATTGGCTTTTCGGATACGCCCCGTTTGTTGCGGTTTCTGGACTCCGCCGCCAACTACTTCTCTGCTCCATCCAGTATCTGGCCGTTGGCAAAACATAGAACTTAACGCCCGCGCCACCACCGCCAGCGATCCTGCGCTGGACTGGTTTGGCCAGGTCGAGGAGCCTAGCCCTGAATTACCTCCTGGTTTGGCTTGTCGGTCTTGATGACACGTTTCCCCGGCTGAGGCTCTGGCTACACAGGTTTTTGAACCGGCTTGATTTCGATGACTTTTAAGCCTCTACAGCAAGTTATTTTGCTGCTTTGGATTGAGTCTGCCCAATACTTTGTTGCTATGGGTCCAATAGCTCAAAGCTATGGTTGCCGCAATTTGTGCCACACCCAAGGAGGCCGGGTTCATCTCCAAACGAACCGCACAACCTATAGCGGAGCTTGCGGCGCCTGGGTCAATCGGATGGAGGTGGCGCTGCTGAAATCGTCGATCAAGACAATCACGACATGCCGGTTCAGGATCAAGCATGTCCTGGCCGCTGTCATTGCAGACAGCACCTTCAAGTTCATAGGTGCGTACAACATGAAAGAGCGCAACACCCTTAACACAGAGCATAGCGCCTGACCAAAAAACAGACAATTACAGCTACGCCTTCGCAGCCGCCTTACCTCTTGCCCGTCTTGCTGCCCAAGCTCGCTCCAGCGCCTTTCTCCGAACAAGAACAAGTGTCAGGCAAGGGCAAGTGTCAGTTCCCACTATTGACACCGATCTGGCAAGTGTCAGTTCCAACTACTGACACCGATCTGGCACGAAAGGCCAAGGTGGGCACCGGCACCTTCAGGTTTGGGGATGAGCACACCCGCACCAGCGAATCCGCTCGCGCCCTCGCCAACTGTTTGAAGCTGGAGCGCTCGTTCAATGCTGAAGACAGAATGCACA
>Ga0118677_10009679_pt1 | contig 14975 bp, 17 predicted proteins | sample AliMusrvi5mmetaG_FD_86154 | JGI IMG/M metagenome (GOLD analysis project Ga0118677, IMG submission 86154)
GTTTCTGGATTGGATAATTATAACAGCCAAGGTAAGCATTGTTCCGTCAAATCAGAGTTCAACACATCTAATAATTACTTGCTGTTTGATTATCCTTTGTAAATTTACTTAATTTGCCTTACACGTATTGATATTTCGGAAAGGATATGATATCGGAAAGCACAGAACCCCTGACCCATTCAGGTCAGCTTAAAAACTGTTAAAAAACCCGGCCAAGAAGTTGCCACAACACCCGACCGACATCCGGAAACATCAGTAAAATCAATACACACCTGAGGCGGTTCGACTCCCTCACTCCCGCCACAAAGCACTGTTTATCAGTGCTTTGTTTTTTATATATTGAACATATTTGACATCCTGGTCACGTATGAAGTCATTTGGGATCAAAAGGAATTTCTGGGGTCAAGGAAGTTTCAGATTTCAGATTTCAGATTTCACATTTCACATTTTTTACCCCCAATGTTTATGTATCTTCATCGTTGATTTTATCGCATTGAACAATCTCATCCGTTGTTCAACCTCCGAATAGATTTTCTTTGTTTTGACAGCATCAAGCAAGTTGGTACGAATCAGATAATCAAGCCAAAACAGGATTACATCGAAACCAATAAACATCTTCGGGATGTCAACAGTTTTTTGCTGAACATGTATGACGAACTATTCCCGAAAGGCGCAAAAATATCCAAGGAGGATGTGAAGAAGAAAAGCCTGGAGATAAGGGAAGCCTACCAGGTGTTTGCCGGGAGAAAAGATGTCGATATTTCAAACAAGACTTCCCTGGTAGAATACATCCCCATACTCCAGGCACGATACAGGAACAAAGTATCTGCGAACCATATTCAACATTTTTGGGATCAAAAACCACTTGGAAACGTTTCAAAAAAATACCGGCACAATTGTGACATTCGACACCACCGGTAAAGATTTCTATATCAAGTTTACGGATTACCTGAAAGCAGCGAATCTTAAACCGAATACGATCCGATCACATGTCAGGCGGGTCAAGCACCTGATGAATGAGGCCAATGAAGATAAATTGACCACAAATCAGGAACACAGGGCACGAGGGTTTAAGGTTCAAAAAGAGGATACCGACACCATATATCTTACAGGAGAATGCCTTGAAGTTGAATGATCATCCGTTTTTTAATGCTTAGCACAAAAAGCGCCTGCCTTTCTGACCGAAGCATAGGTTTGACTCAGGGTCTTTCTGAAAATTTCAACTAGTTGATTATTATTAACATAGTCGATGCAAAATATCAAAAAAGAACCCCGACGGCTCAATGCTGACTGGACTATGCAATTGTTCTGCGGCATCCACCCGGGAACAAGCAGGATCAAAGACCTGAACCTGGTGCCGGCCTGGAGGATGTACCTGTCCCGGTACCTAGACATTGACAAACTCCAATCGCAATTTGCCGGGTATTGGAAACCATATATAGAGCACACGCAAGGGCAGACCGGGTGCATACGCTGATCAGGCATCAGCAATGCGCAAGGAACTTGGAAAACAATGGGGTACCGTGTTGGAAGGCAGTTTTGGCAACGAAAAGAACCACTACCTCCTTGATAAAATCAAAGCCCGTAATCAGAAGACCGGGATCCTTTGGATCTTCTTCGGTTTCATGACCGCCAATGCTGTGCTGATGGGCAAACGAATGGCATTGTCCAAAAAATCCCAAAAAGCAACTTAATCACTGAAAATACTTGAAAAATGTGTTAAAACCCAATGGGGACTGGGATAGTCATTGTCTGGGTGACACAAAATCCAACTGATATCAACAAAAAAGGAGCAATTGTCAACAAAACAATCTCTCCTGTCAGACTCTTTAAATCAATAACGGGTAAAATCTTATAAATTTATACTCATCGCATAAGGGCTTAACCATTTTCTGGAAGACCCTGATTTTTTGTACAAACCTGCCATGGGTTGGATTTCTTATGCTCAATATGACGTGTTCCACATCCCCTCCCTTAGACTTCCCAAAGGTTCTGACAACTCAAAATGTCTCCTGCCCCGAAAAATAGAATCCCTGCGATTGGTGCCCGATGGCAAAGTCGAGGTTGATGTTCGTCCTGAAGTATTTATTGACCATTACCCGGATGCCGAAGCCGACTGCCGGTTGTATATATTGAAACAATGCAACATTGCGGGTAGGATTATCCGTTGTGGTTGCATTGGCAAACAATACGCCCCCGATAATATTTGAACAGGGCCAGATTGGGAACCGCCATTCAACTTCACCATAAACCAGGTTTTTCCCGCGAAAACGCCCGTTGACATATCCCCTGCCCGACCGTGCTCGCTGATCCCCTCCAATGGAAGGAAGCGTCATATAGGGAAGATCACCCGTAAGGTTAAAATCGCCAAATGTCCAGAAAGCGATCAGGTTCCTGGGTTTCTTTTTCGACAGTCCCACGTAGGTCCTGAATTCCATCCACAGCTCTGATGCATTCTGATCGCTTCCCAGGAATTTGAAGTTATACCGGTAGTTGATGTTGGCATAAATGCCCTTGTAGGGATTGGCCTGGTTGTCGCGGCTGTCGTAAACAACATTGGCGCTCAATCCCGACAAAATGTAATGTACCCTGCTATACTGGTTGGTATCTGAATAAACTGAATGAGGGGTCACTAATTTGGGGATGGTATCGAGGTTAAGTTTTTCATCGTTAATGGAATAATAGTCATCAAAATGATACCCGATGCCGGCGTAAAAATTCTCCTTGATTTTCATGTTCACAATCTCGCTGAACTTCACATAATTGAATTTCATCGGAAATGACAATGAATCCTTTGTTCCACCCTCCCCTGACCAGTGAATCTCATTCGGCAGGTTGCCTGTTTCGGGTGCGTTTGTCCCCAATCCATAAGTTGGTTGACTGTAAATGTAAAACCGCCAGTCGCCCTGCAGGAAAAATTTATTCTCCTTTGTATAGATGTTCGATTTTACAAAGGTAATCAGTTGTTTTTTTGAAGTAATAGCCACTGTGAAAGGGGCAGAGGAGACCCGGGTATTTTCCCGCGGGCCCATGTACCAGCCAAAAGTTCCTCCTACTCCCAGCAAAAAACCATTGGAGGGATTGGAACTGATATTCGGCAGTACCAGCGCCATGAATTTCTTTGGCGCTTTCGGCGCTTTCTCTTTCTTTCTGAATAGGTCGCCTATGGCTTGCTGCTTGCAGTCCTTCTCAGGTTTTGCGCTAATGGTATCAGATCCGGGACTAACGGATTTTCCTGTTGAATCAGCCTTCTGAGCATTTAAACTAGCTGATGCAAGCAGGGAATATAATAGAAGAAGGGGTATAAATAAAAGGTTTTTCATAAATCAAATGTTTGTTTTTCTTGATTTTCAAATCATAAAATCGGCAAATTTTCAAATCATTTTAAATGGGCATGCCGAATCCAAAAAAGAACCCATTTGTATGGATTGATGTAAAGGCATATTCAAACCGGATCACCAGGTCGTAATAGGTCACAAAATCCACCCCCAATCCCCAACTGAAGAGAAATTTGTTGTTGTATGGATTTACATCGGTGAATTTGTTGACTATATAGCCTGCATCGGCAAAAGCATTCAGGTAAAATGCATATTGAAGGGCCTTGAACTTGTTTTTTTCCTGCCCCTCCTTGACTTTTTTGATGCTTGGCTTGATCAGTTCGAACTTAATGTTATTCCTGGTAAAATACATCTGGTCGCCCTTAAGTGTGTAGAGGTCAAACCCACGGATGAAATCTTTCCCGTCGGTCATGTTAAGCTGGTAATAGTAGGGGGCGTTTTCACCGGATGCATTTTCTGCCTTAAACATTTCAGCCACATACCATTTCCGGCTGATGGTTTGATAAAAGTGAAAATCGACCCCGTAATAGAAAAGGTCAACATCTTTTGAAACGAGACCCAGTCCGATCTTGTTGACGAAGACCCGGAGCATGTTCCCTTTCAACGGGTAAGAATGGCTGTTGCGTGAATCGTAATAGTAATCGGCATAAAGACTAAGTGATAAGTTCGTTTTTTTATTTCCGGCCAGGTAATTGGAGTCGAGTTTTATCACTGAGTCGGAGACCCTGATATATTCTCCGGTAAGTTTTATTGTTCCATAATTGTACAGGCCTGGCCGGAGGGTGAGCTTCGCACCAAGTTTGGCCACCCGGGAACTGTTGGGCGCATAGAGCATCTGTCGTTTATTTTCGACCGAGGCATATTCAACGTAATACATGTTGGTGTAACCGGCAGTCATTGTCAATCCGACCTTTTTTCCTTTTCCGACCCAGGGAATCTTGTAGCCTACTGCAATGGCCCAGGTTTTTCCGGCAAGCGCGATCACAGACGTCTGGTGATTGAGCCCGAACAGGTTGTTATGGCTAAAGAACAGCCCCATACTCAGGTATGACCAATCAATATCCCGGATCCATTCATTGAAATTCGGGGCATTGAGTTTCGGGATTGGGAAAAGCCACCAGTAGTGACGCTCCACGACTTCGATCAGCAGGGTATAATCGTTATCCTTAACCCGTTTTAACGAAAGGTCAACGGTGAGAAACAGTTTGGCATTGATCAGGTTTTCGCGGCTGTAATTCATACGGAGGCGCAACTCACTCGAATCGCCCGGGTAAAAATTCCGGTCATTGAAATTGCCACTTTTCCCTTTCTGAAAAGTCGCCAGGCTGTCACCGATTTTGAAATCCAATTCCCGCACAAGGATTTGCGGCTTGGTCAGTTTATTGCCGGTGATTTCAACCCCGGTAATTCTAACATATGCAACTTCCAGTGTATCCGGAATATGGATGGAGCCGTCTTTGTTCTGTGCCCACATGGTGAACGGTACACATATCATTATAAACGCTAATGCGGCCTTCAGGTTTCTCATGTTACCATTAATATATGCGAAAATAGATTTTAATGCTATCAATTTCATAAAACCTTCTGTAGCTTTTTTGTTGGAACAAATTGAAATAATTTGCCAGGGTTCTGCGATGCGGAAGCAAAAGCAGTATTCCTACTGTATCCTAATTTCTGCATAATTCCTGAAGCGTAATGATCCACCAGGCTGATCGTCTCCAGTGCCGGGGGTTTGGGTTTATGCTCTGGAGCAGGATTTTTTTCCAGGTATTGGTTGAACCTAGATGAAACCTTATTAAAATCACCCAACCCGAATTTATCATAGATCTCTTTCAGATTCCCGGGAATATGCCTCACAAAATCATCCATATTCAATTCAATAAGATTCGATGCGGGGATCTGGTCGCGGTCACGAAAGTACGCATCCATGGCCCTTTTATAAAGGTTCACCACTTTTCTGCGCGAAAAGTCAGTGGGAACATCCTGCAGTTGAACTCCGGGATATACCGACAGAATGAAATGGTAAAGCGATTCGATTACTTTGTATGGATGCCGATGAATGAAAATGAACTTTGCGTCGGGGAACATCTCTCTGATCAAGCCTATCCTTGTAAGGTGGCAAGGGTTTTTCCCGACATAGCGGCTACCTCCTGTATTGAAAACAGCTTTTGCGATCATTCCACGATAGGCTTCCTGCCACTTGGATAATAAATGAGGCGCAAGCTTTCCGGTAAATAATTCATGGTCGATGATCCGGTCAAACTCGGCAGGGAACAGGAAAAATTTGTAGATCGTGGAGGGCTGAATGTTCATCAGTCCGAAATCCTCCTCCTGCGGGAAATCCATGTCCATGCTCATGTTGTCATATGGCCTTTGGGCCGGGAGCAGGTGATTTATCAACGGTTTCAGCCACCACGATTGGGTAAGGAGCAGGTTCGGGAAAACGGTCTGGAACGTGGTGGTGTACGCTGCTTCAGGATCCTGGCATAAGAGGTTGTGCAGCAGTGTGGTACCACTGCGCCAGAAACCAATGATGAACACTGGAGGGTTTTGTAACCGGTGATCCCGGATGCGTTTTTGCCACAATAATCGTTCGGCCAGGTTTAATGGTTCCAGGATTCCAGCCACAAAACAGGTAAGCATGAACTTTAAACGGTACTCCGGATCAACATGGTGTATATTATGCATGGCAGCGATATTCTTAATCGAACTGCCGGCAAGGGTGGTGACGGGAAACCTGAAACTGTTTCGGCGCATGTGCTGTTAAAAATTAGAAAAGACATTCCCTTTTGACAAAAGTTGTTCATCGGGATACCGAAAATAATAGGGATCATTCCCCTGGTAGAAATGATACCCGGGGGTTGCTTTCTTAAACCATGAAATGTCGGTCATTACCTTTAAAACGAAGACTGTTTTATAAGGAACTTCAGTAAAGAACAAATAACTTTGAAACAGGGTATTAATCACTTCATCCATTGAATTAATAAATCTGAAGTTGGTTGAAACCAATGCAGTCCCCGACTTGTCCATAAAAATCTGATGTCCCAGGTTGAATAATTTTCCCTGCACGATGTTGAACCATATAAGATCTTCCTGGTGCATTGATTTATTAAATACAGAAAAGTTGAAATCAGGAGATTCAACTCCTATAATCTCCTTGCTTCGCCGGCTTGTATATATAAATTTCATTTGAAGAAGATCGAAAACAGAGAAGAACTGGTTATTGGCTTCTGTCATTTCTTCAAGCTTCACGATCAATGGATCAGGGCGGTCAATATCCTTAAATCCACCCGGGAGGTATTGATCAATGAAGTTGAAAAACAGCGCATAATTGTCAATTATAGATTTCATCGCAAAAAGGTATTCATCAGTTATGCATATATGTTACAATCCAAAACGGTACTGCATATGGATATGGCTGCTTCTCCAGGCTGTCTTTAAGTCCAAGATTTTTAACACCTGCTATCTTATTTGTATAGACCTGGCCGGAGACCTGAATGGTCATGAGGGAAATGACCAGCATTATCAGCAAAGATTGTTTCATAAGCACATATTCTCTGTATTGATGCATGAAAATTTCCTGCTCTCCGTCACCCAAGGCCTCTCCCCTTGAAGGGGAGAGGTGACTGGGTGTCGGGAGGACTACTTTTTCCGTTCAATTGTTACGTAATCAATTTTACCGTTGAATTTTGAAGATTTGCCATAATCGGCTACAGGAGTACCTTCATCAAGGCCAACATCTGCCAGGTCATCAACCGAAAATATGCCGGGCTGTGTCTTTTCAATCCTGCCTTCGGCAACCTTTTTACCATTTACGGTAATTGTACCAACTCCTCCTTTTCCCATTCCTCCGCCATCATACTTAAAGTCGTAGACCAATTTGTAATTGCCCGGTTTTAGTGCCGTGGCAGCAATGATCTGCGTTGATTGCATCCCCAGGTAATTGTATGTAAAGGCCGGTTTCCCGTTTTTCAGATAAAATGAGAGCCCACCAAACCGCCCGCCCTGGCAAACAATTACTCCATTTCCATTGGCATCTGTAGTAACTTCGGCAGTGATGGTGTAGGATTTGTTTCTCAGATCGATAAATATGTCAACCCCCATTCCCTTCATTCCTTCTCCGTAGGTTACGGTATTTCTGTTGCCCATCACGGTTGGTCTGCCCATCAACTCGGCATTGGTTCTTTCCAACAGCCGGTCGTCAAGCGGCAGGACATGGTATTTCCCGGCCTCTTTCAAAAACAATCCCTGCATCTCCTTGAGTTTGTCAGGGTTCTGACCTGCCAGGTCGTTGGCCAGGCTGAAATCTTCACTGGTATTGTAGAGTTCCCATTTGTCTTCTGCCAGGGGAGCACGTACTTTCATTTCCCATGCAGCGCGATGTATGGTACGGGCATACCAGCCATCCTCATAAATTCCCCGGTTGCCAAACATTTCAAAATATTGCACTTTATGCTGCTCGGCTGCTTTGGCGTCATTAAAGGTATAGGCCAGGCTGGTCCCTTCAATCGGGTCCTGTTCAATCCCGTTGACCATTTTTGGAGCCGGGATCTTTGTCACTTCATAAATGGTAGGCGCAATATCAATGACATGGCCAAACTGCGAGCGCAATTCTCCTTTACCTTTGATCCCTGAAGGCCACTGAATGATCATGCCATTCCGTGTACCTCCAAAATCGGAGGCAACCTGTTTGGTCCAGGAGAATGGTGCATCCATTGCCACAGCCCACCCTGCGGAAAAATGAGGATAGGTGCCCGGTCCGCCCCAGTCGTCATAATGCTTTAACATATCAGGAACGGTTTCCTGTACTGCATTGAAATAGGTCATTTCGCTGTACATGCCGTTCATCTGCCCTTCGGCGCTTGCACCATTGTCGCCGGCTATAAATATGATGACGGTATTATCCATGATTCCAAGGTCTTTAATAGTTGCAAGGAGTCTTCCGGCCTCATAATCCGTCTGTTCGGCAAATCCGGCATAGACCTCCATCTGGCGGGTAAACAGTTTCCTTTCGTCGGTTGAAAGTTTATCCCAGTCTTTGATAGCAGCAGGTTTTGGTGCAAGTTTTGTATTTTCGGGAACAATGCCCAGTTTTTTCTGGCGTTCCAACGTCAGTTCACGCAACTTATCCCAACCCTGGTCAAATTTCCCTTTGTATTTTTCAGCCCATGCTTTAGGAACATGATGCGGAGCATGTGTTGCTCCGGGTGCATAATACATGAAAAAAGGCTTATCCGGCGACAATGCCTGCTGGTACCTAACCCATGAAATGGCCTGGTTGGTCATGTCGGTGGTAAAGTGATAATTCGGATCTTCAGGCGTTTCAACCTGGGTGACTCCATCATAGATCAATGGCGCATACTGATTGGTTTCACCGCCGATGAAACCGTAAAACTTTTCAAACCCTGAACGGGTTGGCCAGCGGTCCTGCGGTCCTGAGTTTGAAATTTCCCAGGGTGGTGTTTCATGGTATTTTCCGAAGGCTGCTGTATTGTAACCATTCTGGCGAAGCACCTCAGCCATTGGGGTAATTGATTGAGGCCTTACCCCGGTATTTCCGGGAAAAGTCGTACCACACTCCGCAATACACCCCATGTTGTTGCTATGATGGTTATAACCTGTAAGCAATGCCACCCGTGTAGGCGAGCAAAGAGCAGTGGTGTGAAAACGATTGTATTTTAAACCGTTATCAGCAAGTTTGTCCATGTTAGGTGTCGTTACAGGACCGCCAAAAGCTTCGGAAACCCCAAACCCCATGTCGTCAATTAAAATAACCACGACATTGGGCGCACCTTTGGGCGCTGTAACATGAAAACGTGGCGGCGCAGTTGCTTTGCGCACATCCAATTCGGTGAAAGATTGCCGCTTAGGCTCTTTAATGGGAAGTACGGTACGGTCAAGCTGATCACCTGCTCCGGTTGTTGCAACGTCTTCCTTTTTAGGCTGGTTGTTGCAGGCATATAGCAATGCTGTCAACAACAATGGGATAAAAAATCTTTTCATAATCCTGCTCCTTTTTTAAAACCACTTTGCTCAATTACAATCTTCAGGTCCTTTGCGGCTGCAACCAATGAGGTCGTAACAGGATATTGTGTCCCATCGGGAAGATCTTTATATGTTACGTCAAAAACCACTTTATCTTCAGGTTTATCAATGTAAGTGCTGACATTCAATGCCATCAGCTTTTGGGCCGTTTTGTCAACGGAGATGGCGAGTACATCACCCTGCAGCATATAATCCGGAAAACTGAGTTTGAATTTTTTATTCGGTTCGAGGATTTGAATGGAAACTTTTCCTGCACCATAAATCTGTTGTATCTTTTCTCCGGCAGGAGGCAGATAGGCCTTTATTTTCTCTACCGCTTTGGCAATATAATCAGCCATCTCCTCCTTTTTGCCGGCAGCAATCTTGCCTCTCAACCCTCCGGGTGTTTTTGCTGGCTCGCTCGCACCTGTGGCCACCTTTGTGAGTTGTCCGTCAACACTGTAATAACACTGATTTTGTTTCGTCGATTTCAGTTCACCTTTGATATAGGTCTTCGTGGTTTCAATCCAGGCATACTGTTTAACCTTTTCCTTGCTCTGGAGCAGGTTGGTTTTGATCATGGCAACGGTTTCTTTCATATCTGGCTGGGCAAAACTTGCCACAGACAATGCCAGCAACATCGTTGCAAGTAGTAAATTTGCTTTTTTCATGGTTTTTGTTTTTTGATTAGGTTATGTCAAAGATACTGATACATCATTGTGTACGCAATACCTATATATGGGTATTCGGTTCTAATAATAAAATTGTTATTTGTTTATTTTTCCTTTCCTTTGCAGTGGCCTCAGCCATCCAGATAAACCGTCAGTATGAAAAACAGTTCCGCTGATTATGACTTGTTTTTCAAGTTCATAGAAACCTATGCGCCGGTTGGATACCAGGGGATTGATCGTAGTGATCCGTTGATCGTTGATCTTGAGGAGTTGACGGAACAAAAAAATCAGTTTTTTTTCATTGGTGACGTGATCGAATCAAAAATCATCTGGGCCAGCAACAGAAGCTATGAGATGATCGGGATCAAGCCGGAAAATCTTACCGCTTACCATTTCATGGAAGCCACACATCCCGAAGATTTTAACAAACACAGCCTGGGCAGGGCAAAGATGTACAGCCTTGCAAATGATTTTTTTGCGGCCGGGAAGGGAAAAGGTTTATTATCAATCAACATCAGGATAAGGAACCTTTACGGGGAATATCCTGATCTTCTCTTCCAATTGTACTTCTTTTACAGCACCATCCCATATAAATCAACCTTCCTCCTCACCATTCTCACCAATATCGACTCCTTTAAAAAGAGAAAACACGGGTATCATTATTACATTGGAAACGATCTGTCTCTTCACAGATATCCGGATGATGCATTGCTTTCGCTGGGAGTTCCTTTTTCGGACCATGAATTTGAGCTCATCAAACTGATTGCCTCCGGGCTGAACAGTGAGCAAATTGCTGAAAAAAAATTTGTCAGCATCCATACCGTCAATACCCATCGGAAAAATATTTTATCCAAGGCAGGCGGGCAATCCATGGGAGCATTGATTTTTAACCTTATGAAACAGGGATTGCTTTAATCAGTTTGCATTATTGGCATTGTTACCATTGTAATTGCCATTCGCATTATTATGGGTCACGGTATTGGATGTATTCCTGGTGTTATCGTAATTGTTATAATTATTATTATTCACAACCACAGTTGTATTGCCATATGCGCCGCCATGGTAATAATTATTATAATGATTCGAATTATAATTATTTCTTCGGAGAGCATAATCTAATGCCATTCAAAAGTACATTCAGTTTGAACCAGATACAATACCTATGTTTGGGTATTCCTTATCATTGTAGATAAACAGATTAAAGAGGGAAAGTTTTAACGGGTCGGAATCGTAATTAGAGGTGTTGATTTCTCCTCATTGGTTTCAGTTAATGAACCTAATATCAGAATAAAAGAGAACATGGCCTTTGATGTATAATCCCCCCGGTCTGTATAAAACCAGTACCCATTGTAATGCACTGAAAAGAAAGCCGTTTCCGGTTGTTCTTTACTGCTTCTGATAAGGCATCAGCATCCTGGACCTTTCTCAACCGTTCAGGCAGGGGATAAAATTCCGGCGATGCATCATGTTTCCGCATCTGTCCACCATAGCTGTTTTTAATGCCGTTCACCGAGTTAACTGCAAACCTGAAGATGTAGTCGACAGGATAACCGGCAAAATAATGCTCAGGAGGGTTTTTGGCAGTACCGGTCGCATGAGATTTAGCGCAAACTGAGTTCCTGTAAACGGTGTATAGGTAATCGTTGGCCTGTCTGCGAAATTAGCCTGGGCTCCGATGGATGGATTCCAGCCTATTCCATTCTGTTCAAAACCGACACCGGCATTGACCTGCCCTGTGATTTCGTATTGACTGACGATTGAGGAAACATCGAGGAATATGGGAGCATCGGCATAGCGTAGTTTTACAATATTCAGCAGGAGTTGCTTTTTCCATGAATCGGAAATGGCATCGGTATAGGCCGTTCGGTCACGCACCACGGTGGTTGGTCCTGTGCTCCTGCATGCTGAAATCAAAAACAGCGATAAGAAAAGAAGGACTTGGAGCAGGATCGGAATTGGTTTACACATATCGATGAATATTAGATAAATGGAAATTAGCGTTGGTCTTCCACACTGCGGGGACAGGCTCAGAAATGAAACCCGATCTGGACAAGATAACGGAAACCGATCCTGAAAACGTCAAGTTTTCCTGTTTGCTGAAAAGTCTTTCCGGAAGTTGATAAGGCTGTCACTCCCGGGAAACGTGAAATTAACTTATCGTACAAGGCTTCATTGATCTGCTCGATCTGGCTTCCGTCCAGGTTTCCTGTAACCTCGGTTTTTCCGCCATAATAACTGATCGAAGGGCCGACAAGCACCATGTCGAGGGTCCATCGTTTCCAGAAAACGAACTGGTAGCCCAGTTCGAGACCCAGGTTGAAAGCCCAGAAATCACCTTTGATACTCCCGGTTGTATCAACCGTGGCAGGAAAAATATCCAGCCCGTTTTTAAACTGGTACCGGTAGTAAGTCAGGTAAGGACCGATATACAACCCTGCCGGAACTGGCCGGGTATTCAATTTTGTAAGATAAAACCGGTATTCGAGGGTGGCATTCATACCCCATTTCTCTCCGCCCGTAATTTTTATCATGTCTATGAGCGAATCTGCCTCCAACTTTGGAAATACCAGGTATCCCAATTCAAAGGAAATGGAGTGACGCGGGTTAAGAATCCGTTCATAACTGAAAGTCACATTCTTCCAGCTCCACAAGATCATCGGGGTCGGATTGAATTTGATGACATTTTTGTGTATGGGCTGATGAGGTACTGCTGCCGTATCGTTTTTCTCAGCAAAAACCAACAGTGGGAAAAAGGTGGCAAAGCAAAGATTAACAAAGATTCGATGATTCATATGAACGGGATTTACAAAAAAGCTTAGTGTTGCTAAAAGGTCTCATTCAGATTGAAATATATTCCCTTGGTGCCGTCTGCCCCGAATCCAAAATCGATACAGAGATTGGAAAGTGTTTTCCTGCTGAACATGATCCTGAGTCCTACCCCTGCCGCCGGGTCAATATATTGAAATAGTTTGTGGGTTCCATCATCTGAACTGGCAGAGGTTGCATTCACAAACGCAACACCACTAAGTATCCCGGAATAAGGACTGATAGGGAACCTGTATTCCGATTCAACATAAATATAATTTACGCCCCTGATGCTTCCCTGGATATACCCCCGACCGGCACGGTTGTACATGTCCCAGCAAAGGGCAGGTAATCCCAGATACGGAACGGTCCCTTTTTCATTGAACTGACCGAGATACCAGAAACCGATGAGGTGATCGGGACGACGTTTCGAAAAGCTGAGGTAGGTTCTGAACTCCGTATTCAGCATCAGGCTGTTCTTTGAACTTCCCAGGAAGGTGAAGTTAGGTCTGAAGGCTATGTTTGCAAGGTATCCCTTTGTGGGCCGGATAGAATTATTGCGGCTGTCGAGTAATATTTCAAGGCTGAGCCCCGACATGGTATATTTTTCAGGGTTAAACCCGTGGTCAGTGCAGTATTTGTAATTACTCGTTTCCTGCGGAGGAACACTGTCCACCCTGTTGTGATCGACAATATGCGAAAAATCATCGAGGCAATATCCAATTCCAAGGTACCAGTTCTTAGCGAACCGGAAGAAAAATGTCTCATAGAGCCTTATATAATCGTAATTAAGCGGTTGTGCATCGGGAGGAAGGGATGCTGTTGAACCGCCGTCATTGAAAACGATTCCCCTGTTGGTATGCATTTTAATTCCGGTACCCAGTCCGTAGGTAGGCTGGGAAAACACAAGGTATCTCCAGTCGCCGCGTAAAATATACTTTGAACCATCGGTGATGATGTTGCTTCTCACGGTGATGATGGTTTGTTCGGCAGTAGTGAGATTGATGGCTGCGCATACCGACGACACCGGGGTGGTATGGGGTTCCCCAAGATAGATGGCCATCGTTGTCCCGACCCCAATCAGGAATCCGTAGGCAGGGTTATACCCCACAAACGGTGTGGTGGCAAAATAGGGCTTTTTTAGGATGATCGATTCCCCGGTGGCACTGTCACGAAGGGCACGTTTTTCCTTTTTGACAAAAATGCTGAAGACATCATCCTGCCTATAGGTCTTCTTGCTTTCCTGGGCAGTAAGGTCGTTTGACAGAAATTGAGAAAGTAAAAGAATGAAAAGTAAAAAATGGTGAAAAATAAATTGCCTTTTCATAATATTTCTGGTAAAAAACTGCCGGAACCAGTTGCAAGTGGAGCAATGTTGGTTCCGGCAGAAAATGACATCCCCTCTGTCCCCACTCTGCCATGAGAGGGGAGTTTAGCGCAAGTTATCTGATAATCATAGCTATACCAACTTTCAGGTTAAGCATCTGCAAATTCTTTGAGGTAGTCTCGTAGAGTTCAATCTTATTGGTGGTCCATTTATAGTTGAATGCAACGAGTGCGCCCCATTGGTTAAAGTTGCCGAATTTCACCAAAGCTCCGACTTCGGGAGTCAGGGAAAAATCCCAGCGGGTTTTGTAAATATCATACTCCTGGATCATCAGGTGGTGCTCCATATAATCACCACCAATACCCAATCCTATATAAGGCGAAACCATCTTCTCAGGGATGAAGTGGTATGCAACGACCGCCTGGAAAGGAACCATCCAGGTAAATCGGTAGTTTTCAGCATTGATGGCAATTCCCTTATCAGGAATCGTATAGGTTTGATTGCTGTATATCTGGCTGACACGTTGCCAGCTGATATTCCATCCTACGGCTAGTCCGTTTTTAACAAAATAGCGGCCACCCAGGTCAAACCCTGCAGGACTGGCGTTGCCCACCCATTTGTTGAAATCGCCCGTCGTAAAGGTGGTATTCCATGAAAAGGTATAGTAGGATTTGGGGGCAAAGCCCAGTGAAGCCGGCTTATCCTGGCTCTGAGCCAATCCGGTCATAAGAACAAAAGCAGTAAAAATTAATAGTATCTTTTTCATATTATTGCTTTTTATGTATTGTATTTTTAAGATGATTACGGAGT
>Ga0118677_10009680_pt1 | contig 14974 bp, 7 predicted proteins | sample AliMusrvi5mmetaG_FD_86154 | JGI IMG/M metagenome (GOLD analysis project Ga0118677, IMG submission 86154)
GGTAATTCTGGGATAACTTATGACTCACCACGTCAAACAAGTCACTGTGAACATCCGGTCGTTTTTATTTATTAAGATGCTGGCATTGTAGTAGTCACGCACTATCAAAACCATGCGTTAGAGGCCTCAACGGGCAGTACGATAGATTTTGAAAGTGAAATTTATCACTATATGAATTACATAACGTGCGACGCGCTATTTAGTGACTCTGCTGACCCATGGGACGCCAAAAATGCGGTCACTCTATAATGCTATTAATGGCGCAAACTTCATTTGACCGCGATATTATTTATGCGAACGACCTGGCGGAGACAATATCATTAAATGGCGAGTGGACACTCGAACTTGCGGGACACCTCGCAACAAATATCACCGTGCCTTCCGCCTGGGAAACGCCGATCAACGATCGCGTTACGGAAGGCCCTGCGATCTACCACCGCTCGTTCTGGTTGCCATCCAACTGGGTCGGCAACCCTGTTGTGCTACAGGCACACGCCATTAGCTTTGCGTCCACGATCCGTGTGAATGGTCAGAGCGTTGGCACACACACCGGGATGTGGGCGCCATCCCAGTTTGACGTCACCCCTTATATTCGTCCTGGACATAATGAGCTAGAAATAGAAGTATGGAAACCCGGCAGACGCTATCCTATGCGCCAGTGCCTGGCAGGTTTCCTTCCAGATGTGGCGTCTACCTTTGGCGGCATCTGGCAGGGTATCCTGTTACGTAAAGTCAGCAGCCTCTGCGCTTATGACATTCACTATCACTGTGACATAAACGGGACGCTCCACGTGGATGGAAAACTCGCCACCCACGCAGATGTCTCACAGCTAAAAGGCACAGTGAGTGCGGATACCCACGACAAACCAGTCATAACGGAGCTTACCTTTGATCAAAAACAGGACGCCATCGGCTTTTATGGCGAGTGTCATATCAGCCAACCATCATTATGGAAGATAGGGCAGCCTAATTCGCTGCTGAACCTGACAATAAAGATTAGCGCATCTGACCCCGAGATGAACTTGAGCGTGACGCGCCGTGTGTCTTTCCGTCACATCACTGCTGACGGCGCTATGTTGCGCTTCAACGGCGCGCCAGCCCATCTGCGAGGCGTCCTCGACTGGGGCTGGGATGCCCACCTCATGTGCCCGACGCCCTCGCGCCAGCAGGTTATCGCTCAGATCGAAAAAGCGCGCTCTCTGGGATTTAACATGCTGAAGTTATGTCTTTTTGTCCCAGATGAAATCGCCTTCGATGTCGCAGACGAAATGGGAATGCCCATCTGGCTGGAGATGCCAATGTGGCTGCCCGACGTCACACCCGACATGCGTCAACTGGCCTTGCGCGAGTATGACGCCATCCTCAGCCGGGTGCATCACCATCCATCGATTGTGATTGTCAGCCTGGGCTGTGAGTTGCAGAACAATGTCAACGCGGACTTTCTGACCGAACTCGGCGCCATCGTCAGCCATTGGATGCCCAATGTGCTGCGGTGCGACAACAGCGGTTCAGCCGAAGCCTATGGCGGCGCGCGCACAACGCTGAGCGACTTCTACGACTATCACTTCTATACGAACCCGCATCACTTTCAGAGCATGGTGGACCACTTCCATCGGCCCTATCAGAAAACCAAACCGTGGATCTATGGCGAGTTCTGCGACGCCGACACCGCGCGCGACTACGGGAAACTCGCGCCTGCGCCGTGGTGGTTGACTGAACCACTCCCACTAGACCGCGAGGATCTGACATGGACGCGCGATCATCTGTCGCGGTTTGTAAAGGCAGGGATAACTGACCAGGGCGCGTCCATCTCCACAATAGGCAGGCGTCAGGCGACCGCAGTGCGCAAGCACATTTTCGAACAGGTGCGCCGCGAACACGCCACCGGCGGTTATGTCATCACGGGTTGGGCCGATACACCCATCAGTTCCTCAGGCGTGGTCGATGACAATGGTCGGCTTAAATTTGATCCGAGGCAATGGCGCCAGTTCAACAACGACACGGTATTGTTGTTCGACCGCGAACGGAGGCGCTACTGGGAAGGCGGCGATCGTCCAATCCACACAGACCCCTGCTGTTTCTGGCAGACCGACGCGCCCGAGTTCCACCTCATAGTCTCCAATGGGAACGCAGCCATTCAATCGGCCTGTATTGAGTGTGAATTTACTAGCGACACACAGCGATGGGCGCTACCGACTGTTCAAACATCGGTCGAGGGTGGGACTGTCAGCGAAGTCGCTGTGTTCGCGTTCCCGGAACGCCTTGATCGACCGACGCCAGTCGAACTCACGTTGCATGCGGCAGCGGAGCTTACCCGTCCCGGCCAGGCAACAGAGCGCATTGAAAACGTATGGCCGCTGATAGCAGTCCCACAGAAAGACGACTGCCTGCGCCAGATTGATAAAGCCGTCATCTATCACCGGCTCACACCAGACCTGATTACAGCCGTACAGAATGGCGAGAACGCCTGCCTGTGGCTGGATGCGTCGGATTCGCCTCTGGTTTCGGCCATGCCGTTCTGGCGCGAAGCCATCCACGTGTTTCCGCCTCACCCCTTCTGGGATGCAACGCCTCAACCGGGCTATGCCGATATGCGCTTCTTCAGTGTCGCGACGGATATTGCAATCGACCTGGACGCGCTACGCGTTGCATTAGGGGAGACGCCGAAGTCGCGCGTCGAGCCGATCTGGCGACGGTTCGACGCGCGACGATACACCTACAATGTGGTTGAGGCGCGCATTGGCAGCGGGCGTCTGTACATCAGCACGCTCCGCTTCGCTGGCGGCTCAGGCCGCCAACCCGACCGACTGAGAGATAACCCGATGGGCGCATGGTTGCTGAAAAGGCTGCTCGATCTCTGCGCTATCCGGCCGCATTAACGCCCAGAATGCGACCGACTGTGAACGTTACTGCCGCGGCCGCAAGGCCAAAGATCACCATGCGCAAGCCGGAGAACATCACCGTGCGACCTGTAAACAAGGTAGTGGCTGCGCCAATCGCAAACAGCCCGAAGACCGCGAACAGGATGCTGACAAAAATCGCTGCTGGGCCAACCAGGAAGATGAACGGCGCAACCGGGATCAAGGCGCCCAGGGCAAACAGTAAAAACGATGTGATCGCCGCCTCCCATGCGGATCCGCCCAGCTCTCCAGGATCGATCCCAAGTTCCTCGCGCGCCAGTGTGTCGAGTGCGGTTTCCTTGTTGTTCATAATCTCAGTCGCCAGCATGCGCGCCTTGTCCTCTGCGATCCCACGCGACTGGTAAATCAAGGAGAGCTCCTCGATTTCCTCCTGCGGAGACGACTCGATCTCGGCTGCTTCAACCGCAATCTGCTTTGTGAATAACTCACGCGAGCTCTGCACCGACAACCACTCACCCAATGCCATCGAAATCGAGCCTGCCATCAGACCAGCCAGCCCTGTGAGTAGAATCGCATGCGTGGACAACCCGGCGCCTGCCACGCCCATCACGAGGCTCAGCACCGAGACCAAACCATCATTGGCGCCCAGCACAGCTGCCCGCAATGCATTGCCGCCGGTTCCACGATGGCGTCCTTCCACCTGCGCCAGCGCCCCACCCTCGATGCCGCCGCGAACGGTCTGGCTGATCTGTGTCAGCATCCGCCCGTGGGTTTGCTCATCGGACTCCATACTCCCGATATTGGTCATACCGGTATACGAGTTGGCGCCCTTGCTCTCCATGGCCGTGATACTGGGCAGGACAAAGGAAACGCCAACGCGCTTCGCCAGCACACACAACAACCGCGTGCGTAAAGTGGGTCGATACGGTGGAATAACGACCGCGCTTGACGTCAGGCGTTTTGCCCACTCGTCGACGTGATTTTGTTCAACTTTCGCCATTCGGCGGTAGACTTCTGCGAGTTTTGGATTCTTCTCGTTATCAGCCAGCGCGCCGTAGAGTGTTACAGCGTTTTGTTCATCTGCGAGAAATCCGAGAAATCGGTGTGCTTCTTTTGCGTCCAAGTAATGACCTCAAGCTACATTATCCATGAGATGTAACTAAGAAATCACGGGCAGTTGGCCTGTGAGCGCGGCCGCGTCCGTGACCGGGAGTTGGCACACCCTGTTGCGGCACACATATGCCGTCGCCTTGCAATTGATCGCTGTGCGACCTTCAAGCAGCGGAATCTGCGAAGTGGCATCGGGCCGCGCCACCGCCACGACCTGATTCGGCCTGTAGTTGGCGCAAGCGGCATCGAGTAAAGCCAGGAAATCGGGCATTGCTGGGTCGCCGACTAGCGCAACCTCGACGGCGTCGCCAACGAGAAACTCATAGGCAAGCAACCACTCGCCAAACCCGGTGGGATGTTGTTTGATGGATTCCTGCAAAAGGCGCAATCCGCTTTCGGCATGTGCGCGGTATTTCGCCTCGCCCGTATACGCCGCAAGCTTCAACAGCACCAGCGCCGCGACCGAGTTGCCAGATGGAACCGCGTTGTCCTGCAGGTCGCGCGGGCGCGTGATCAACGTCTCGTGATCGTCGCTCGTGTCATAGAACGTGCCGTCGTCCGCAGCGAAATGGACGATCATGGTATCCGCCAATTGGCGCGATGCAATGAACCAGCGCTCATCAAAGGTCGTCTGATAAAGCGACAACAATCCCTCAATCAGATGCGAGTAGTCTTCGAGATAGCCGTTTAATTTGGCGCCGCTGCCATGCTTCCATGAACGTCGCAGCCGGCCGTCGGGCGCGCGCAGCTCACGCAGGATGAAGTCTGCGTTCTTGACTGCGATCTGCCTGTAATCCTCGCGCTTGAACACTCGCGCGGCCTCGGCGAAGGCAGCCAGCATCAACCCGTTCCAAGCCGTCAACACCTTCTCGTCCCGGCCCGGCTTGATGCGCGTGGATCGAGCCGTAAACAAGACCCTCCGAGCTGCATCCAGAATCGAGGTCAATGCGCCCGCGTCAACGCGCTGCTCCCTGGCAACCAGAACGGGATCTCGCGCCAGGCGCAAGATGTTCCTGCCTTCGAAGTTGCCGCGTGCTGTGACATCATAAACAGCGTTGAACAACACCGCTTCATCGCCGAGGAGCGCGCGCACTTCATCAACAGACCACACGAAAAACTTCCCTTCCGCGCCTTCGGAATCAGCATCCTGGGTGCTGTAAAACCCGCCATCGGGGTGGGTCATCTCACGCGCCACATAGTCGAGCGTTTCCAGGGCAATGCGTTTGTACAGCGGGTTTCGCGTCGTCTGCCACGCATGCATATAGGCCCTGGCAAGCTGGCTATTGTCGTAGAGCATTTTCTCGAAGTGGGGAACCAGCCACACGGCATCGGTGGAATAACGATGAAAACCGCCGCCAAGCTGGTCGTAGATGCCGCCACAGGCCATCTTCGTCAAAATCAACTCTGCCATGCGCAAAGTGCTCTGATCTCCGGTGCGAGTGTAATGCGCGAGCAGAAACTCGATCGTCATGGGTTGCGGAAACTTCGGCGCGTTGCCCCACCCGCCGTTCAGGCGATCAAAGCCGGCGGCCAGCGCCTTTACGGCCTCAAGCGGTATGTCTGGATCAAGCGCCGTCCCAAAGGAACTCTTTGCTTTGAATCCCTTTGGGAGAGCAATGGTGGTTTCATGCAGTTGTTCACGCTCCTGCTGATAGAACGCCAGCAGGCTTTCCGTCGTGCGCGTCACGTCGCCCCGGCGATTGACCCATGCCTCCGCCAATGAGGTGAGCAATTGTTTGAATGAGGGCATCCCATAGCGCGGCGCGTTCGGGAAGTATGTTCCGGCATAAAACGGCACGCCGCCGGGAGTCAGAAAAACGCTCATCGGCCAGCCGCCCTGCCGCGTCATCGCCACAGTCGCCTGCATATAGATGGCGTCCAGATCGGGGCGTTCTTCGCGATCCACTTTGATGTTCACGAAATGCTGGTTCATCAGTTGCGCTGTTTCCGGATCTTCGAATGACTCATGCGCCATGACATGGCACCAGTGACAGGCCGCATAACCGATGCTAAGAAAAATGGGCTTATCCTCTGCTTTTGCCCGCGATAACGCTTCTTCACCCCATGGATACCAGTCAACAGGGTTGTGCGCATGCTGTTGCAGATACGGGCTGGTCTCTTGTGCTAATCGGTTTGGCATAATCGTCTCATGACTCCGGATTTCTTTTGAGTTATTATCAGTCATGTCTTTTCCTCAAAAAGATCATTACCGGCATTACAAGGTATTGAGAGGCATAGTCCGACCGCGCGAGATGCTCGTGTATTCTGCTTGCCTTGCTGGAGTTAATTGACAGGAGTCATGAGTTTGAGCACATCGGAACATACCAGAGGCGGCGACGACGCTGCAAGCTTAATAAGCAGTCAGACCTACCGCGTGGTCGTTGGGTCTAGAACGCCGGACGCTTCTCAAACACCCGCTGGGCGCGTCATTGAAGCGCGCCAACTGGGCATCACAGCGCTGCTGCAATCCACTGAATCCCGCCTCTATTTCCTGCGCGGGACGCTCTCTGCCTCGGACGCGCGCCAGATCGCCACAGAGCTTTTGACAGACCCGGTCACTGAACAATTTGACATGACGCTTGCGCGCGCGCACGCAGATGCGCCGGCGCCATCGCACTCTGCGCATCACACTATCGAAATCACGCTGTTGCCCGGCGTCACGGATCCTGCCGCGGAAAACCTCATGCGCGCGGCACTTTTACTCGGCATTGAGGGACTTGACCGGGCGGCCACGGGACATCGATACGAACTCATCGGTCAGCTCTCGCAAGAAGATCTTGCCAGACTGGCTACCGGTGTGTTGTCCAATCCCGTCATTCAACGCTATGCCGTGGATGCGCTGATCGAGCCGCCATTTTTTGCGTATCACAAGGCTGATCAGACGATTGATCGCATCAGCCTGCGCCAGACGGACGATAACAATTTGTTGAAGATCAGCGCTGAGCGCCGCCTCGCGCTTGACCTGGCTGAGATGCAGGCAATCCGCGCTTACTACCAATCCGAACAGCGCGACCCAAGCGATGTGGAACTCGAGATGATCGCCCAGACATGGAGCGAACACTGCGTCCACAAGACGTTCAGGGCCGTCATCGATTGTGTTAATCCGGATGGGACTGCGTCGCAACACTCACCAGAGCCAATCGACGGACTGTTGCGCACCTATATCCGCGCCGCCACGGAGCAGGTTAACAAACCGTGGGTGCGGTCGGCCTTTGTCGACAATGCCGGCATCGTCGCCTTTGACGACAACTGGGACCTTGCGTTTAAAGTTGAAACGCACAACCACCCCTCCGCCCTGGAACCGTTCGGCGGCGCCAACACTGGCGTCGGCGGCGTCATTCGGGACATCATCGGCGTGAGCGCCCGCCCGATCGCCAACACCGACGTGCTCTGTTTTGGCCCGCAGGACATGTCCCCTGCTGACGTGCCAGCCGGGGTGCTGCATCCTCGGCGCGTCTTCGATGGCGTGGTGCGCGGCGTCGAAGATTACGGCAACAAGATGGGTATACCGACCGTCAACGGCGCCATCCTGTACCATCCCGGCTATACAGCAAACCCGCTCGTGTTTTGCGGTTGTCTCGGACTATTGCCACACGGGTCGCATCCAACGACACCCTGCGCAGGCGATCTTGTGATCGTCATCGGCGGGCGCACCGGGAGGGATGGCTTGCGAGGCGCCACATTCTCCAGCATGGAGATGGATCAGGCCACGAGCGACATCGCCGGTACCGCCGTCCAGATCGGCCACCCCATCCATGAGAAGCAGGCGATGGAAGCGGTGCTGCTGGCGCGTGACGCGCAACTGTACAGCGCTCTGACCGATTGCGGCGCAGGAGGCCTTTCATCCGCAGTGGGCGAACTTGCCAGGAGTCTTGGCGCGCGTATTGATCTGGCAACCGTCCCGCTCAAATATCCGGGGTTGCGCCCCTGGGAAATCTGGCTGAGCGAGGCGCAGGAACGCATGGTGCTCGCTGTGCCGCCTGACAACTGGCTGCAACTCAAAGCCATTTGCGATGGGCTCAGCATCGAAGCGGTGTGCATCGGTTCGTTCGAGGATTCAGCGCGATTGCGCCTGTATTATGAGGACAGTCTGGTTGCCGATCTCGACATGCATTTCCTGCATGACGGCATCCCGCGACGCCGGCTGCAAGCCTGGGCAGATCAGAAACGCAATGCGGCTGTGGAACGGCATAGCTCACAACCGTCACAACCCGCGCAGATCGACATGCGCGGTGCGCTCTTGAAACTGCTGGCACACCCCGATATTCGAAGCAAAGAATCAGTCATCCGCCTGTACGACCATGAGGTGCAGGGCGGCACGGTGGTCAAGCCACTCACCGGCGCACTGAATCATGGGCCGAGCGATGCCGCTGTCGTGGTTCCTCAGGCTTACCTCGCTAGCGCTCCCAAAGGGGCTTGCGTTAAGGGCGTGGCACTGTCAAACGGCATCTGTCCCAGTTACACAGAGCTGGATCCCTACGCGATGGCCTGGGCAGCCATCGACGAAGCAATGCGCAATGCTGTCGCCGTTGGGGCGGACCCGGATCAGGTGTCGTTGCTCGACAACTTCTGCTGGGGCAATCCAAACCTTCCCGATCGCCTGGGCAGCCTGGTGCAATGCGCGCAGGGTTGCTACGATGCGGCGATTGCCTTCAATGCGCCTTTCATCTCGGGTAAAGACAGCCTTAACAACGAATACACCGCGAGCGACGGGCGCAAGCACGCCATTCCCGGAACGCTGTTGATCTCGGCAATGGGCATCGTGCCGGATATTGCTCACACGGTGACGATGGACTTGAAGCAGGCCGGAAACACCCTGTACGTGGTTGGCGAGACGCGTGATGAACTTGGCGGCAGTCACTTCACGCAACTGCCCCACAGGGATTCACAGCAACAATCAAACACCCTCACCGACTCGCCTACCCCACAGCCTGTGATTAACGCGCTGGCGCACATGCGCCGGTTGCACACAGCCATCTCTGCCGGGCTCGTGCGGGCTTGCCACGATGCGTCTGAAGGCGGGCTGGGAGTCGCCCTGGCAGAAATGTGCCTGGCCGGACAACTGGGCGCAACCATCGATCTTGCGCAGGCGCCCGGCGCCCGCGACCTGTCCGATGCAGTGACGCTGTTCTCTGAATCCTTGTGCCGGTTTATCGTTGAGGTCGCCTCATCGGATCGAGAGCGGTTCGAAACCCTGCTGGCCGACACGCCATTCGCGCGGGTTGGCGAGGTAACCTCTGCTGAAACAGACCTTTCCAAAGGGATTCATTGCTCTGAATCCCTTTGGGAGAACAATCTACAAGTCATTGGACATGATCAAAGCGGATCGGCGCAGATTCCAGTCGCGCAGCTTGATGCGGCGTGGCATGGCGGTGAAGTATCGCCGTCTCCAAGAGATTCCAGGCAATCGCAGAAAGAAGAAGGGATCAGGGGACAGGGAGCAGGGGGCATATCCAAAGGACAAAGTTATCTACCTTCTACCCTTGGACGTCCACGCGTCCTGATTCTTCATGCGACCGGAACAAATCGTGATCACGATGCGGCCATGGCGTGCGAACTCGCCGGCGGCGCGCCAGAAATCGTGCACGTCAACCAGTTGATCGCCGGGGAACGCAACCTGCTCGACTACGCGATGCTGGTCGTGCCTGGCGGATTCTCTTACGGCGACGACCTGGGCGCGGGGACCTTATGGGCAATGGACTTGCACCACCGGCTCAGCGACGTCATGGCTCGCTTCGTCGCAGAACGTCGTCCTGTGCTCGGCATCTGCAACGGCTTCCAGGCGCTGGTGAAGTCAAACCTGCTGCCTGGCATACTGGATTTCGGCGCGACTGCGAAGGCATCTGCAGAACTCCAGCGCCCGGTGACGCTCGCTCACAACACGTCCGGGCGCTTCGAGTGCCGCTGGGTGTACTTGAAACCCAACCCCGCCAGCAAGTGCATCTTTACTACGGGTCTTTCCCAAAGGGATTCAGAACAATCGGATCTGATCTATTGCCCGGTGGCGCATGGCGAAGGTCGCGTCGCCGTCAGCAACGACGCGGTCGCAACGCTGTTGCAGACGCAGGGATTGATCACATTGAGCTACGTTGATGCAGCCGGCAACCCGGCACAGTATCCGGAGAACCCGAATGGTTCTTTGTTGAACATCGCGGGGCTGACGAACCAGTTCGGAAACGTCCTCGGTCTCATGCCGCATCCGGAGAACCATATCTTCGACTGGCAACATCCACGCAGCAGGCGCAGCGACGTTATTCGCGGCATGCGCGGGTTGTGTCTGTTTGAGAATGGCATCCAGTATGCGCGGAGCCTGTAATAACCTACTTACGTAATCATAATTTCCCTCCCAAAGGGATTCAGAGCAATGAATCCCTTTGGGAGAGCAATCACTGCGAGAAAAAAGCATGCTGACACACGATGAACTCCTAAGCGCGATTCCATATGCGCTTGAATCGGTAGACCTCGCCGGCTGGGGTGAGAAAATATCGGGTAAAGTGCGCGACATCTACATGCGCGGTGATTGCTCCGAGCGCGTGTTGATCACCACCGATCGCGTATCCGCCTTTGATCGCGTGCTTGGACTGATCCCGTTTAAAGGCCAGGTGCTTAACCAGTTGAGCGCATGGTGGTTCGAGCGCACACGCGACATCGTCGCGAACCATGTAATCGCCGTTCCCGACCCAAACGTGACTATTGGTCGCGAAGCCGCAGCATTGCCTGTCGAGGTGGTTGTGCGTGGTTACATCACAGGCGTGACAAAGACCTCGCTCTGGTATCTGTACTCACAAGGGGATCGGAATCCCTACGGAATCCAGTTGCCAGACGGGTTGCGCAAGAACGACCAGTTGCCACAGCCCATCATCACGCCCACCACGAAGGCCGTTGGCGGGGCGCATGATGAACGCATCACACGCGATGAGATACTGCAACAGCAGATAATATCGCCACCGCTCTGGGAGCAGGTGGAACAAACGGCGTTGCGGCTGTTTGCGCGCGGGCAGGAAGTCGCGCGTCAGGCCGGGTTGATCCTGGTGGATACCAAATATGAGTTTGGATTGATCAATTCCACCGGGACTCAGAGCAACGAGCAGCTTGTGCTCATCGACGAGGTTCACACACCGGATTCGAGCCGCTACTGGATAGCAGACACTTATCAACCAGGGCGGGACCCGGCAAACTACGATAAAGAGTATCTGCGTGAGTGGTTTGCCGCGCGCGGGTATCGAGGCGACGGCACGCCACCCGTTATGACGGCGGATTTTGCGGCACAGCTTGCAGCCCGCTATATCGGCGCGTACGAAAGGCTGACTGGCAATGTCTTCACGCCTGCCGAACAACCTGCCGCAGAACGTATTGAGCGCAACCTTGCGATTTATGGAGAAAAGTAATGATGATTTCCCGCGATGAGCAGAATATGTCAGGCAGCCCCCGAACGGGAATGCAGGAGGAGTGTGGTGTGTTCGGGGTGTATGCGCCGGGGCGAGATGTAGCGCGCCTGACGTTCTTTGGTTTGTATGCCCTGCAACACCGCGGACAGGAGAGCGCGGGAATAGCGACCAGCGACAACCGGGCAGCGTATATCCATAAGGGCATGGGGCTGGTGGCACAAGTGTTCAATGAGGACAACCTGCGCCCACTGATCGGTCACCTGGCCATCGGACACACGCGCTATTCCACGACTGGGGCTTCTCATCTGCGCAATGCCCAGCCGAATCTGATCGAGACAATTTATGGGCCGCTTGGCGTGGCGCACAACGGCAATATCACAAATGCCCTGCAACTGCGCCATATGCTATTAGAACGCGGTGTCGGACTGTCCTCAACGAGCGACAGCGAAGTGATCACACAAATGCTGGCGGCCCCGCCGGAGGTGTGGGCAGGCACGGGCAATAACGGGGCTCACGTCGCCGAAGAAAGCTTGCCAAAAAAGACGCCAAGTGAAGTTTCGGCGCCTGATGCGGGCGCGGATCGCTGGGCGGCTCGCATACGCGCATTTATGCAGATCGCCGAAGGCGCATTTTGTCTCACGATCCTCACGCGCGATGCCATTTACGCCGCGCGCGATGCGCAAGGCTTGCGCCCTCTCTGCCTTGGCGAGGTGGAAGGCGGGTATGTAGTCGCTTCCGAGTCTTGCGCGCTGCAAACCATCGGCGCCCGCTATATTCGGGAGGTCAACCCGGGCGAGATCATCCGGCTGGACCGCTCCGGCATAACGTCATTCGAGGGGCATAAACAGGGCCAGCGCGCCCTATGCATCTTCGAATATGTGTACTTCGCGCGCCCCGACACACAACTCGAAGGACAGATCGTCCATTCGGTGCGCCAGCGATTGGGAATGCAACTGGCTCGGGAAGCGCCTGCGGACGCCGATATCGTTGTCGGTGTGCCAGACTCTGCTATACCGGCTGCGATTGGCTACGCCCTGCAATCCGGCCTGCCCTACACCGAGGGGTTGATCAAGAATCGCTATATTGGCCGGACGTTTATCCATCCCGACGACACGCTGCGCCGAGTGGGCGTCGCCCTCAAGTACAACCCGCTGACTGCCAACTTAAAAGGCAAACGGGTCGTCATGATTGATGATTCAATCGTGCGCGGGAACACGGCCGCGCCGTTAATCAAACTGCTGCGGGACGGCGGCGCAACCGAAGTGCACGTTCGTGTATCGTCACCGCCTGTCAGGCACCCCTGCTTCATGGGTGTGGACATGGCTACTTACAAGGAACTCATCGCGCACAAGCTGGATATCGAGGGCATCCGCAAGCATATAGGCGCAGACAGCCTCGACTATCTCAGCCTCTATGGGATGGTGCAAGCTGTGCAGGACGCCGTCACAACTGAAACAGGCCATTGCACCGCTTGCTTCTCAGGCGCCTATCCGATCAAGATACCGCAGTGGCTGTTCAGCGAGGATCGCGACAAGATGCTTTTCGAAACAACCTGGGGGTAATCTTCCTTACCCACACCCACTACGTCTCCAAAGGGATTCAGAGCAATATCTATGGATCAACTCACAGTCATGATCGTTGGATCGGGCGGTCGCGAGCACGCGCTGGCGTGGAAAGTGGCGCAGTCACCACAAGCGCAAAGGGTCATCGTTGCGCCAGGAAATGGCGGCACGGCAGCATCTGGCATTTCAACGTCATTTGCCAGCAAGATATCCAATGTCGATATCCCCGCCGAGGATACCGCTGGGCTGCTCCGGTTTGCGCAAGAGAACCAGATCGGGCTCACGATCATCGGGCCGGAAGGCCCGCTTGCCGAAGGCATCGTCGATGCTTTTGCCGCCGCGGGACTGCGCGTTTTTGGCCCATCGCGCGCTGCCGCTCAGTTAGAGGCATCCAAAGCCTACGCCAAACGTTTTATGTGCGAACAGCACATCCCTACCGCGGAATATGCCAGCTTTGACGACTTCGAGTCTGCCGCTGCATGGGTGAGCGCATTCGGTCGCCCGGTTGTGGTGAAAGCCGATGGTCTGGCAGCCGGCAAAGGGGTCATCATCTGCGAGACGCCGGATGACGCCATATTGGCCTTGCGGCGTTGCATGCTTGATCGCGAGTTTGGCGCCGCCGGCGCGACCGTGGTCATCGAAGAACGGATGACGGGTCGCGAGGTCTCAGTGCTCGCGTTCAGTGATGGGCACACCCTAGTGACTATGCCGCCCGCGCGCGACCATAAACGAGTGTTTGACAATGACGAAGGCCCGAATACGGGCGGCATGGGCGCGTACGCCCCCGTTCCGGATGTGAGCGAGGCGCTGATCGACGAGATCAAACGCACCATTCTGCAGCCAACCATCGACGGCATGCGGGCGCGCGGCATTCCGTACACAGGAGTGTTGTATGCCGGAATCATGTTGACGCCGCGCGGCCCGCGCACGCTCGAATTCAACTGCCGATTTGGCGACCCTGAGACGCAAGTGATTCTGCCTCTGTTACAGTCAGATCTAGTCGATATCCTCATGGCTTGCATTTCCAAAGGGATGCAGAGCAATGAATCCCTTTGGGACGGCGCACTGGATCGCATCAGCAGCGAAGTGCGCTGGCACGCCGGCGCGTGCGCAACCATAGTCGCAGCGGCGCCGGGTTACCCAGGCGCATACCCAAAGGGCCTCCCGATTCACGGACTGGACGAAGATATCGAGCAATCCGGGGCAATCGTTTTCCACGCGGGGACAACCCCAAAGGGATTCAGAGCAACGATCGAGGATGAACAGGTTGTCACTTCGGGCGGTCGTGTGCTGTCAGTCAGCGCCCAGGGCGACGATCTGCGCACAGCCTTGGAACACGCCTACGCGGGGATAAATCACATACACTTTGAGGGCATGCATTACCGCAAAGATATCGGCGTGATTCGATCCCAGGATGCCCCCAGAGCGCAAATGGAGACTTTATGACATCACACAATACCTACGCAGCAGCCGGTGTTGACATCAACGCTGGACAACGGGCGGTCGATTTGATGTCGAAAGCCGTTCGCGCCACTTATGGCCCTGAGGTGCTGGCAGGCATCGGCGCGTTTGGCGGGTTGTTTGATGCTGCCCGCTTGAAGACGATGGATGCGCCTGTGCTGGTCGCATCCACCGATGGCGTCGGCACAAAAACAAAAGTGGCAGCGCGCCTCGGTCGCTGGGACACCATCGGCCGCGACCTGGTGAATCATTGCATAAACGACATCCTTGTGCAGGGCGCCGAGCCGCTGTTCTTCATGGACTACGTCGCCTCTTCCCGGCTGGATGCCGAACAGATTGCCACTGTCGTGCAGGGGGTCGCGGCGGCGTGTTTAGCCGCGGGCTGCGCGCTACTTGGCGGCGAGACGGCTGAAATGCCCGGCGTCTATGAACCAAACGAAATCGACCTGGCCGGCACAATCATCGGCGTCGTCGAGCGCAGCCGGATCGTTGACGGCAAAAGCATCGTTCCGGGTGATGTGATTCTTGGGCTCCCCTCCACGGGACTGCACACGAATGGATTCTCACTGGCGCGACGCGTCCTCGGCGACCT
>Ga0118677_10009681_pt1 | contig 14974 bp, 10 predicted proteins | sample AliMusrvi5mmetaG_FD_86154 | JGI IMG/M metagenome (GOLD analysis project Ga0118677, IMG submission 86154)
GGTATGTCGAGCGCGCCGCGCTGGAGATGCGCACCGTCGCCCGGCTTGCGGACTGGCACCCGGTCCACTTTCTGGATACGGCGGAAATAGCCCTTGCCGTGGCCATTGGATACGACTGGCTCTACGACCAACTGAACGAGGCTGACCGGGCGGAGTTCGCCCAAGCTTTAGTCGAAAAAGGGCTGAACCCCTCCCAAGCATCAGTCAAACAGGGGGCGACCCCCTCTCTGTACCCCACGCCGGACGGAAAACAGTGGTGGATTTCCGGAACCAACAACTGGAACCAAGTCTGCCATGCGAGCATGTCGGCCGCCGCCATCGCCGTGGCCGACCTTCAACCCGATCTTGCCACCCAGATTCTGCAGCGGGCGATTGAAAACGTCCCCCGCAGCGCCCATGCCTATGCCCCCGATGGCGTTTACCCCGAAGGCGCAGGTTATTGGGGCTATGGAACCACTTTCCACGTCCTCCTCGTGGCGGAACTGCAGACCTTCGGCGGCCAGGCGTATGGCCTGGATACCTTGCCCGGGTTTGATAAAACCGCCCTCTATATAAACGAAGTCACCGCTCCGTCGGGGCGCTGTTTCAACTACTCCGATGCAGGGGAGCGGTGGCGAGAACTCGAAATTGCCCTTTTCTGGTTTGCGCAGCGTTTTCAGCATCCCGAGTGGCTCCGCTACGACGTCGGGGAACTCCCGGCCTACCTCGATCGCTACGACAAAAGGCCTGGCGGGGAACGCCTCCTGGCGATGGCCCTGCTATGGCGCAACCCTTCCCTTGTGGACGACGGGAAGACAGCCCTTCCTCTGCACTGGCTGGGCCGGGGCGAGAACCCCGTTGCCGTGCATCGCTCCGCTTGGGATGATCCCAACACCCTCTACCTTGCCATAAAGGGCGGCAGCCCCTCGCTCAACCATGCCCACATGGATGCCGGGTCTTTCATCCTGGAGGCCGATGGCATCCGCTGGGCGGTGGACCTGGGGGCGCAGGATTACAACAGCCTTGAATCCGCAGGGATCGATCTTTGGAACAACCATCAAAACAGTCAGCGCTGGGATGTCTTTCGGATCGGCCCGGAGTCCCACAACATCCTGCGCTTCAATGGCGCGGTTCCCTTGGTGGCGGGTAATGGCGTGGTGGCTGGTTTTCAGGGTGAGGGGACCTCACCCCACAGTATTTTCGATTTAAGCTCCATCTATAGCGATCAAGTCCGCGCCGTGCATCGCGGGTCCGCGTTTCTGCCTGGGGGGCGCATCCTTTTCCAGGACGAGTGGACCGCCAAGGAGCTGCCCGTGGAGGTCGCGTGGCAGATGATAACCCGGGCCGAAGTCAGCGTGCAGCCTGGCGAAATCCAGCTCCGCCAAGAGGGAAAAACGCTGACTTTGAAAATCCTCGCCCCGGCGGATGCCCACGTCGAAGTCCAGGAGGCCCAGCAATTTCAAAAGTGGTTTGACACCAACAATGCTGGCGTGCGCCGGATTACCATCACCACCCACACCGCCGCGGGGGCGGATGGCAGCTTCAAGCTCGTGGCCATCCCCGGCTCCGCGCCTAAGGAACCGGCAAAAGCGGATATTCTAGATAAGAAGCTCCACGACTGGTCGCCTTCCGGTTTTTCTCTTTGACGTTTTTCCCTTTGTTCCCCCCCAAAAAAATCCCATGAAATACTTCGTTGCTATGCTGGCGCTCCTTTGTGCCCAGGTGCAGATGTCCGCCGTTGCGGAAGAATCCTTCGCCCTGCCCAAGCCGCTTCCCTCTCATCCCCGGCTGTTTGCCCGGGCGGCAGACTGGGAACGCATCCAAAAGCAGGTGGTCAACGATCCCGTTTCGGCCCGCATCTTCGCCTCCTTGCAGACCAAGGCGGAGGGGTATCTTTCGTTGCCCCCAACGGAGTATAAATTGGAGGGGTATCGCCTTCTTGGCCCTTCCCGCCAGGTCCTGGAGCGCGTGACCGCGCTGGCCGCCGTGGCGCGGATCACCGGCGATGCCCGTTACGTCGAGCGCGCCGCGCTGGAGATGCGCACCGTTGCCCGGTTTGCGGACTGGCACCCGCCCCACTTTCTGGACACGGCGGAAATGGCCCTTGCCGTGGCCATTGGATATGACTGGCTCTACGATCAGTTGAGCGAGGCCGACCGGGCGGAATTCGCCAAGGCACTGGTTGAAAAAGGGTTAAATCCTTCGCTGGCTCCCAAACAGTTCTGGATTGCCGGAACCAACAATTGGAACCAGGTCTGCCATGCGAGCATGGTGGCCGCAGCCATCGCCGTGGCGGATCTCCAACCCGATCTTGCCACCCAGATTCTGAAGCGGGCGATTGAAAACGTCCCTCACAGCGCCCATGCTTACGCACCCGAAGGCGTTTACCCCGAAGGCCCGAATTATTGGGGCTATGGAACCACTTTCCACGTCCTCCTCGCGGCGGAATTGCAGACCTTCAGCGGCAAGGCGTTTGGCCTGGATACCTTGCCCGGGTTTGATCAAACCGCCCTCTATCTGAACGAAATCACCGCCCCCTCGGGCCGCTATTTCAACTACTCCGACGCCGGGGATGGAAAGCGAGGCCCCGAAGTTGCCATCTTCTGGTTTGCGCAGCGCTTTCATCATCCCGAGTGGCTCCGCTACGACCTCCGGGAACTCAACGAATCCCTTGATCGCTACGACAAAAAGGCTGGCGGGGAACGCCACCTGGCGATGGCCCTGCTATGGCGCGACCCTTCCCTCGCCGATGAGGGGAAAATCGCGTTTCCTCTGCACTGGCTGGGCCGGGGCGAGAACCCCGTTGCAGTGCATCGTGCCGCCTGGGACGATCCAAACGCCCTCTACCTTGCCATCAAGGGCGGCAGCCCCTCGCTCTCCCATGCCCACATGGATGCCGGTTCCTTTATCCTGGAGGCCGATGGCATCCGCTGGGCTGTGGACCTGGGGGCGCAGGATTACAACAGCCTCGAATCCGTCGGGATCACGCTTTTTGACAACCATCAAAACAGCCAGCGCTGGGACGTCTTCCGGCTCGGGCCGGAGTCCCACAACATTCTGCGCTTCAATGGTTCAGTTCCCTTGGTGACAGGTAGTGGCGCGGTCGCCGGTTTTCAGGGCGATGGAGCTACCCCCCACAGTATTTTTGATCTAAGCTCCACCTATAGCGATCAAGTCCGCGCCGTGCATCGGGGAGCTGCGTTCCTGCCTGGGGGGCGCATCCTTCTCCAGGACGAGTGGACCGCCAAGGAGCAGCCCGTGGAGGCCGCGTGGCAGATGGTCACCCGGGCCGATGTCACCGTGCAGCCTGGCGAAATCCAGCTGAGCGAAAAGGGGAAGACGCTGATCTTGAAAATTCTTACCCCTGCGGACGCCCACGTCGAAGTCCAGGAGGCCCAGCAATTTCAAAAGTGGTTTGACGTCAATAACCGCGGAGTACGTCGGATTACCATCACCACCCACACCGCCGCAGGAGCGGATGGCAGCTTTCGGATCATTGCCATCCCCGGCTCCGCGCCTCAGGAACCGGCAAAGGCGGACATTCTGGACAAGAAGCTCCGCGACTGGTCGCCTTCCGGTTTTTCGCTGTGACGGTTTCTCCCTTCGCTCCCCCAAAAAACTCTCATGAAATACTTCGTTGCTTTGCTGGCGCTCCTTTGTGGGCTGGTGCAAGGCGGTGCCGTGGCAGATGAACCCTTCGCGCTGCCCAAGCCGCTTCCCGCCCATCCCCGGCTGTTTGCCCGGGCGGCGGACTGGGAACGTGTCCAAAAGCAGGTGGTCAGCGACCCCGTATCGGCCCGCATCTTCGCCTCCTTGCAGACCAAGGCGGAGGGATACCTTTCGTTGCCCCCGACGGAGCGCATATTGGTGGGCCGTCGACTCCTGGGCGCTTCCCGCCAGGTTTTGGAGCGCGTCACCACGCTGGCCGCCGTGGCGAGGATCACCGGCGAGGCCCGTTACGTCGAGCGTGCCGCGCTGGAGATGCGCACCGTCGCCCGGTTTACGGATTGGCACCCCGAAGTCTTTCTGGACACGGCGGAAATGTCCCTTGCCGTGGCCATTGGATACGACTGGCTCTACGACCAGTTGAGCGAGGCCGACCGGGCAGAATTCGCCCAAGCGCTGGTCGAAAAAGGGCTGACTCCCTCGCTGAATCCAAAACAGTGGTGGATTGCCGGAACCAACAATTGGAACCAGGTCTGCCATGCGAGCATGTCGGCCGCCGCCATCGCCGTGGCGGATCTCCAACCCGAGCTTGCCACCCGGATTTTGCAGCGGGCGATTGAAAACGTGCCCCACAGCGCCCATGCCTACGCCCCCGAAGGCGTTTACCCCGAAGGCGCGAATTATTGGGGCTATGGAACCACTTTCCATGTCCTCCTCGTGGCGGAATTGCAGACCTTCAGCGGCCAGGCGTATGGCCTGGATGCGCTGCCTGGGTTTGACAAAACCGCCCTTTATCTGAACGAAATCACCGCCCCCTCGGGCCGCTATTTCAACTACTCCGACGCCGGGGATGGAAAGCGCGGCCCCGAAGTCGCCATCTTCTGGTTTGCGCAGCGTTTTCAGCATCCCGAGTGGCTCCGCTACGACCTCCGGGAACTCAACGAATCCCTTGATCGCTACGACAAAAAGGCTGGCGGGGAACGCCACCTGGCGATGGCCCTGTTATGGCGCAACCCTTCCCTTGTCGACGAGGGGAAAACCGCGTTTCCTCTGCACTGGCTGGGCCGGGGCGAGAACCCCGTTGCCGTGCATCGCTCCGCCTGGGATAATCCCGATGCCCTCTACCTTGCCATCAAGGGGGGGAGCCCCTCGCTCTCCCATGCGCACATGGATGCCGGTTCCTTCATCCTGGAGGCCGATGGCGTGCGCTGGGCGGTGGACCTGGGAATGCAGGATTATAACAGCCTCGAATCGGCAGGGGTCGACCTTTGGAGATTCACGCAAAACAGCCAGCGTTGGGACGTCTTCCGGCTCGGACCGGAGTCCCACAACATCCTTCGCTTCAACGGCGCGGCTCCCTTGGTGACGGGGAGTGGCGTGGTAGCTTGTTTTCAGGGCGATGGGAGCACTCCTCATAGTATTTTCGACTTAAGCTCCCTCTATAGCGATCAAGTCCGGGCCGTGCATCGGGGAGCTGCGTTCCTGCCTGGGGGGCGCATCCTTCTCCAGGACGAGTGGACGGCCAAGGAGCAGCCCGTGGAGGCTGCGTGGCAGATGGTCACCCGGGCCGAGGTCACCGTGCGGCCCGGTGAAATCCAGCTGAGCGAAAAGGGGAAAACGCTGACTTTGAAAATCCTCAACCCGGCGGACGCCCACGTCGAAGTCCAGGAGGCTCAGCAATTCCAAAAGTGGTTTGACGCCAACAACCCCGGCGTGCGCCGGATTACCATCACCACCCGCACTGCCGCGGGGGCGGATGGCAGCTTCAAGCTCGTGGCCATCCCCGGCTCCGCGCCTCAGGAACCCGCAAAGGCGGATATCCTGGACAAGAAGCTCCGCGACTGGTCGCCTTCCGGTTTTTCGCTATGAAGCGGAAGGTGTGACTTCCCACCTATTCCCAGGTGAGCTGGAAGCGGAAGAGCGCGTCATCCGCATACCAGAGCGGAAAATTCGTGGGAAAGCAGTTGTTGTAGAGGTTAAAGGAAACGCCATCCCGGCTGTTGGGCAGGGTCTGGTTGAAATCCAGGAGACTCGGCTTGCCGGGAGCGACGAGCAGGGAGTCGAGGGCCTGGATGGAGAGCCCATTCACCTCCACCGAGCCCGTGACGGCGTGCAAATGGCGGTTGCCTTTGCGCACCACCTGCCGCGGATCAATCGGAAGGCCGAGTTTCCCCAACGTGAACGGCGCGCCGGGGCGCGGGCGGGGGGCGAACTTTAGCCAAAACGCCTCCGGCCTCCGGTTTGCCGGTTTACCAAACCACTCCAGCCGAATGTCGAGGCCGGTTTCCCGCGGTGTGATGGAAAGCACGGTTTGGGCCGGGGCTCCATAGCGGCGCGCTTCCGGGCTAAAGCCCAGCTCGGCGCGCAACACCTCGCCGTCGGTGGTCAGGCGCTGCAACCGGGGCGCATGCCAGGCTGCGAGCGCGCTGGCGGGAAGCCCCGCCCGCATAAAGTCTTTCTGCGCCCACTCCAGGTCCAACGTATTGTATTGGCGGTAAAAACGCTCGTAGTCGGCGGAAGAAAAAGTCTGGTAACCGAAAGAGGCAAGGCGATGCCGTGCGTCCGCAAGCAAAAGCCGCTCCCCGGCCTTGCGCAAAAAGCAGAGGGAACCATCGAGGGGGTCCAGCGCGACCTCCCACTTCCCGAGCCGGACTTTTTGGTCCAATGGCAGACTGGGCGAGCTTTTCTTTGTGGGCGGCACCGGTTTGAGTTCTCCCAGGCGGCGCTCCGCTTCCTTGCGGCGTGCGGCCGCGAGGGCCTTTACCGCTTGCGCGAGGTAATCCCGTTGCTCCTGCCAGGATTCCGCCACTTTGCGGAAGTCCGGCTTCTCCAGGGAGCGCCGGAGGCCCGCCTGCGAGTAAACGCGCTCGTCGCCGAGGTGGGTCTTGATGTCCATCCCCCAGGTGTGTTCGGCGACAAGCAGTAACTTTTCTCCAAAAGCGAGGTCCTCGGGGCTGCCCTCTTTCAGCGCGCCCGCGGCGATCCACTCCGCGCGGAGTCGGTTCAAAGCACGGAAACCGGCGATTTTCGCGGGGTCTGAGCCGGGGCCGTGAATCCACGTATCCCCGATTTCATCCGTGACCACCGGCAGCGACTTGCGCTGTTTCCACAACAAATCCGCCACCTCGTTGAAGCCCCCCGCCGCGATCCGCGCCGTGGGAAAGTCCTTTTCCAAAGCCGCGTAAACTTTGTCGATTTCGCTGGGATTCTGCGGCCCCAGGTTGTCGCCGGTGAGGTTCATGGAGAGGGCCGCGCCGCCCGGCAGTACGGTGGTTGCCCCGTAGACCTTCTCGTAAATGACGACCAATTCCGCCTTGCCCACTTTCCACACAAAGATCGGCGGCAATTCGGGGGGCGTCGAGGCGGGGTTCACGCCGATGTGCAGGAGGCGGATTCCGCGCGCGGCAAGCAACGGAACGATCCCTTTGGTATGCCCGGGAACATCCGTCATTTTGGCCGCGATGGTCTTGCGCCCGAACCGCTGGTCCAGGATCTCCGAAAAACGCAACCCGAGCCGGAAAAGACTGGGGTCTTCCAACTCCGTGTGGGTGGTGAAGGGGAGCGCATGCCACTGGAAATCGCCCGCCTTAATGGCTTCTTCCATCAACTGGCGTTGCTTCGGCCGCGCGTCTTCCAGAAACCGATAGACCACCCACGAGCCGGCCGTCCAAACAAACCGGTGCGGGCTATTGCGGGTCTTTTTGGCCAAGGCCAGGGCTGCAGGAACGTCGTGATCGAGGTATTTCCGCACAATATTGCGTGCGAAGTCGGTGAAGCCAATATCGAGGTGCGTTTTGAATACCACGATGACTTTGGAGACGGCCTGTTGCATAGGCTCGCTTTTATGCCGCACGTTCCCGTGAAAGGGAATCGTTTTCTATTCGACGCTCAAAACCCGCACTTCCGGCAGGTTGCGGTAGCGTCCCTCGTAGTCCAGGCCGTAGCCGATGACAAATTCATCCGCGATGTCAAAGCCCGCGTAGTCGGCTTCCAGCGGCTCCGCGCGGTCTTTCGCTTTCCGCAGGAGCACCGCCACGCGCACGCTGCGGGGCGCGGCTTCGGCCAGCAACCGTTGCCGGACGGCTTGGAGTGTGCGCCCGGTGTCGAGGATGTCATCCAGGAGCAGAACGTCGCGGTCCGCCACGGGGGGAAGGGCGTGTTGTTGGAAGGTGACGGTCCCGCTGCTTTGTGTTGTGCCGTGGTAACTGGCCACGCTCAGGCATTCCAGTCGCAGGGGGAGGGGAATCCGCCGCAGCAGATCGGCGGCAAAGGGGAGGCTGCCGTTGAGTATGGCGAGCACCGTGAGCGGTTTGCCCTCGTAAAACGTCACGATTTCCGCCGCCATGGCGTCCAGGCGCGCGGCAATGGTGACGGCGCTAAAGAGGATGCGGCCGGGAGGCGGGAATGGACCTGATGGGTGGGTGTCCATTGTGTTAGTCGAGCGATTGGCTCCGGCGTTTTTCCAGCAGCCAGGCCATCCAGATGCACGCCTCATAGAGCAGGCACATCGGGATGCCCAGAGCGAGGAAGGAGATCGGGTCCGGCGTGGGGGCGATGATGATCGCCAGGACGAGCACCAGGATGTAGGCGTACGGGCGCGTCTGGTGCAGCAGGCGGAAGGAGAGGATGCCCAGGTAGACCAGCGCGGCGATGACCACGGGGAGCTCAAATGCCGCGCCAAAGGCGAGCATCATCTGGGTGACAAACGAGAAATACTCCCGCACCGTCCAGGAGGGGGCGAAGTTGAGCGACTTGGAGTAGTTGAAGCAGAACCGGAGCGTCTCCGGCAAGATGACGAGGTAGCAGAGGAGCACGCCGCTTAAGAAGAGCCCGAACCCGGCGCCGATGGCGGGCAGGATCACCTTTTTTTCCTTCCGCGTGAGGCCCGGCAGGATGAACTGCGCCAGGAAGAAGAGGAGCACAGGGAAGGAGAAAACGATCCCCGCGTAAAAAGCCAGCGAGAAGGAGATCGTGATCGGGTCGATGACCCCGAGGTTTTGCAGCTTTGAGACCAGCTCCGGGTCGATCTTGTAGAGCGGCTCTTCCATCAGCCGCACCAGGCTTTTTTGGAAATAGAGGCCCGCCACCATGCAGGCAAAGAGAGCCGACGCCATTTTGAGGGCCATCCAGCGCAGTTCCTCCAGGTGCTGGAGAAACGGCTTCGGCACGTCGGGTTCTTCGCGGAGTTGGAACAGGCGGTCAAGCAGAGCCATGGGCTAAAAAAGAGTTACAATATCCCCAGCGCCGTCATGCGGGCGAAGGCCGCAAGGGTGTTGGCATCGCGGATTTCCCCGGTGGCGATCCGCTCCCGCAGTTCTGCCGGGGTGAAAGCACGGCATTCCGCGATGGCCTCGGCATCGTCGTGAGCGGGCCCATCGGGGCAGGGGACGACCGGGTGCGCGGCGAAAAGGAAAGTCTGCTCGTCCAGGATGCCGGGGGAGGAAAAGAAGAACCCCATGGGTGTCAGTTTGCCGCCCGGTGCGAGGCAGTAGCCGGTTTCTTCGCGCAATTCCCTCAGCGCCGTCTCGCGGATCGCCTCGTCGTCCGGCGTGCCCGCTTGGTCGATCTGCCCGGCGGGCAGTTCCCACAGGGCCGAGCGAACCGGGATGCGTTCCTGGTGGATGAGAAGGAGGTTGCCCTCCGGGGTGATCGGCGCGATGACGCACGCCGCTTTCCGGTGGATGACCGTCCAGAGAGCCCCCGCGGGCCGCATGGGCGAGCTTACCTTTACCAGATGCACGGCAGCATAGGGGTTGGCGAAGGGTTCCGCGTCTTCCAGCGTTTGCCAGCCGGGCGTGTTTTGGTGGAGATCGTGGAATCGCATGGCGCAGGAGAATCCCCTTTGCGGGGAGCGCCACCCTACACCCGCCCGCGTTCGCCTGTCCATGGCGGATGTTCGCCTACGAGAGCGTGCGCCGGTAGCCGAGGGGTGTCATCCCCTGCCAACGGTGAAAAATGCGGGTGAAGTAGCTCGGGTCTCGGAAGCCCGCCGCTTGGCTGACTTCGGCGATATTGAGCGTGGATAATTCCAACAATTCGCGGGAGCGCAGGAGGCGATTTTCGTTGATGTAAGCGGAGAGCGGCATGCCCGTGGCTTTTCGGAAGACTTGAGAGAGGTAGTCGGCGCTGCATTGGATCTGCCGGGCCAGTTGCGCGACGGATAACTCGGGGTCGGACAATTGCTCGGCCACCAGTTGCCTGGCGTGGATGACTTTGAACGGTTCCGGGTTGGAGGGAGCCGTCCACCCCTGCATTTCGGCCAGGATCAGCGAAAAATAGGCGATGAGGAGCCCCCGGAGCCCCGAGTCGCGCGCCTCGCTCCGGCTCTGAGAAAGTTCGCAAGCCTCCTCCAGCAGGGCGGCCATGCACGGGGTGGCTGGCACCTGGGTGCCGAGAAGCGATTGGGGCTGGTCGCGCGGCGCTTCGATGGCCGTGTGAAAAGTGATCTGGCCGCTGTAACAGGTGAACACCAAATTATAGAAAGGCCCCCGCCAGGCGCGCACCCGCTCTCGGTGGGGCATGCCGCGCGGCACGATGCAGATTTCGCCGGGCCCGACCCGGATTTTTTCCTCGGGAAAGTCGAAGAAGGTCTTGCCCGAAATTTGGAGAAAAAGCTCGGCGTGCAGATGGAATTGCATCTTGGGGAGCAGGCGCAGCAACCCCCGAGGCCGTGGAATGCGCACGGGGACGGACCCCGCCTCCACGTTCCGTATCCACGTGCGCAAAACCTCCTGCGTGAAGGCGTGCAACTCTGCCTCGGTTGTGAGGGCAGGAAGGGAGAAATTTGGCATATCGGAAAAGTCCTAAACTTCAGGCGATTTGTCCAATCATTCGTGATAGCTAGTGGCGGGGGATAGGCTATTAAATGGCGATTGTCATCCGACATACATTCCAAAGAAATCCCTCTCAATACGACCTCAATCCTCCATGAATTCCACCATTAATGTCACCGTCTGGAACGAATTCCGCCACGAAAAGGACAACGGAATAATCCAATCCGTTTATCCCAAGGGCATCCACCAGGCCATCGCCGACGGCCTCAGCCAGCATGCGGATCTTGTCGTGCGGACCGCCACGCTGGACGAGCCTGAACACGGCCTCACCGCCGAGGTGCTCGACCAGACCGATGTCCTGCTCTGGTGGGGGCACATGGCGCACGGCGAGGTCAGTGATGCCATCGTGGACCGCGTCCAGAAGCGCGTGCTCGAAGGCATGGGGCTCATCGTGCTACATTCCGGGCATTACTCGAAAATCTTTAAGCGCCTGATGGGCACGAACTGTTCGCTCACCTGGCGCGAGGCGGGCGACAAGGAGCGGGTTTGGAATCTCCAGCCGGGCCATCCGATCACCGAGGGCATCGGCCGCTTCATCGAGATTCCCCAGCACGAAATGTATGGCGAGCGTTTTGATATTCCCGAGCCGGAGAAGTTGATTTTTGTCTCCTGGTACAGCGGCGGCGAGGTCTTCCGCAGCGGATGCACCTGGCAGCGCGGCCACGGGCGGGTCTTCTACTTCAGCCCTGGGCACGAAAGCTATCCCGTTTATTTCGATCCGCAGATCCAGCGCGTGCTGGTCAATGCCGTTCGCTGGGCCCGGGCCACCGTGCGCATCCCCGACGTCTGCCCGATGGTCGAGGCTGTTGAAACGCCCGTTGCCCGCTAAGGAAACGCCACTTTCTACCTATGAAAAAACTGCGCGTTGGAGTCATCGGGCTCGGCATGGGCCGGGCTCACCTGGAAGGTTACAAAACGCATCCCTCCGCCGAAGTTGTCGCCATTGCCGACACGGACGCCGAGCGGCTGCAAAAAGTGGGCGAGGAATTTGGCATCGCCGGGCGCTACACCTCCGCCGAGGAGATGTTGAAAAAGGCGAAGCTCGACCTCGTGAGTATCTGCACGCCCAACAAGTTCCACAAACCTCTGACACTGGCGGCCTTTGCCCAGGGCTGCCATGTTCTCTGCGAAAAGCCGATGGCCATGAATGCCTGCGAAGCCCAGGAAATGCTGGATGCGGCGCACAAGGCGAAGCGGCGGATCATGATCGACTTCTCCTATCGTTTTAACCAGACGAGCTATGCCCTCAAACGGCAGGTGGACGCCGGGGTGATCGGCGACATCTATTTTGGCCGGACGGTGTGGCACCGGCGGCGCGGCATGCCGGGGTTCGGCGGTTGGTTTGGCACCAAGGCGCTCTCCGGCGGCGGCCCGCTCATTGACTTGGGCGTTCACCGCCTGGACCTGGCGCTCTGGATGATGGGGTATCCCCAACCGGCGTGGGTAATGGGGGCGACGTTTGACCCGATTGCGCGGGAATTGGCCGCCCGTGAAGGCAAGACCTACGACGTGGAAGATCTCGCCGCCGCATCCATCAAATTCAAAAACGGCGCGATGCTGATGGTGGAAGCCTCCTGGGCCTCCAACCAAAAGAGAAACGAAGAGATGGAAACGCGCCTGCTGGGCACCAAGGGAGGCCTTTGGCAGCACAACGTCGGCGAAGGCTACGACACCGAAGCGGAAATCTTCGTCGAGCGCGAGGGCTGCCAGTTTGACATGAAACTGCACCCGCCGGTTCCCGCAGCCCATGGCGCGATGTACCACTTTGTGGACGCCATCGTCAACGACCACCCACACATGGCCACGGGCGAAGAAGGGCTGATCGTGATGAAAATCCTAGACGCCATCTACGAGAGCGCAAAGACAGGCGCGCCGGTGAAGATCGGAAAGTAGTTTGCTCTCATAGCAAGAAGGCGGGAGGTAGCGAAAATCTGCCTCCCGCTTTTTTTCCTTTTCTGCGCGTGTCTGCCCCGTATCCTCCCCCGCATGATTGACCGTTATACCCTTCCGAAGATGCGCGCCCTCTGGGACGAGCAGCACAAATACGAAATCTGGCTGGAAATCGAAGTCCTCGCCTCCGAGGCGCAGGCCGAGATTGGCGTGATCCCCAAGGAAGACGCCGTCATCATCCGCGAGAAGGCCAAGTTCGACCTCCCCGGAATCATGGAGATCGAGAAGCGGACCAATCACGACGTCATCGCGTTCCTGGAGAACGTCGCCGGTTACGTCGGACCCGCCGCCCGCTGGATTCACCAGGGGATGACTTCCTCCGACGTGCTCGACACGACGCTGGCCGTCCAGATGAACGAGGCGTGTGGAATGTTGCTGGAGGATCTGGAGGGGCTCCGCGCCGCCATTGGCAAGAAGGCCCACGAATACAAGCTGACCCCCATGATTGGCCGTTCCCACGGCATCCATGCGGAACCGATCACCTTTGGGCTCAAGATGGCCCTCATGTATGACGAATTTGGCCGCGCCATCGAGCGGCTCCGCCAGACGCGCGAGCGCGTTCGCATCGGGAAGCTCTCCGGCGCAGTCGGCACCCATGCGCACCTCGACCCTCGCGTCGAAGAGGCGGTCTGCCACAAGCTGGGGTTGATCCCCGCCGTCCTGGCCACCCAGGTCGTCCAACGTGATCGCCACGCCGAGTTCCAGCAGACGCTCGCTCTTATCGGTTCCAGCATCGACCGCTGGGCCACGGAATTCCGCCATCTCCAGCGCACCGAAGTGTTGGAAGTGGAGGAATATTTCTCGCCGGGCCAAAAAGGCAGCTCCGCCATGCCGCACAAGCGCAACCCGATCACCGGGGAGAAACTGAGCGGCCTTGCCCGTATCCTGCGCGGCAACGCCGTGGCCGCCTTGGAAAACGTGGCCCTCTGGCACGAGCGCGACATCTCCCACTCCAGCGTCGAGCGGGTCATCATGCCCGACTCTTCGATCCTCCTCAACTACATGCTCCAGACGCTCACCAAGCTGGTGGACCGCCTGATTGTCTACCCGGAGCACATGAAGCGGAACATGGAGATCACCAAGGGCCTCTATTTCTCGCAGACCATCCTGCTCAAGCTGACCGCCCGCGGCATCTCCCGCAAAACCGCCTACGAGGCCGTCCAGCGCGCCGCCATGAAAACGTGGCAGGGCGAGCAGACCCTCAAGGAGAACCTCCTGGAGGAAACCGAGATCATGGCCAAGCTGACCCCTGCGGAAATCGAGGAATTCTGCTCGCTCGACATCCACTTCCGGCACATCGACGAGACCTTCCGCAAGCTCGGGCTATAGCGGATCTTCCAAAAGATTGAATACGGCGGAGGGGGTAATTCCTCTCCGCCTTTTTTCGGCCCTCTTGGCGAAGAAAACGGAACCTTGGAGGTTGATCCTGGAAGAAATCATGGTTTTTATGGAGTCATTCTTATGACGCCACATGCAACCAAACCGAACGGCTGTGCCGCTACGCAACACGGTATCCCCCAGTGGATGGCGCTTTTTCTCGCGGCAACTTGCGGGCTGATCGTCGCCAATATCTACTATGCGCAACCGCTTGCCGGGCCGATCAGTGCGGAGATTGGGCTGCCGCGGCAGGCGGCGGGGTTGATCGTGACCATGACGCAAATCGGCTTCGGCGCGGGCTTGTTGCTGATCGTTCCGCTCGGTGACCTGTTTGAAAACCGCCGTCTCGTCCTGTGCGTGATGAGTCTCTGCACGTTGGCCCTTCTGGGAGTGGCGTTGGCCACCCGGCCGCTGACGTTCCTTTCCGCTGCGTTATTACTGGGGCTCAGCTCCGTCGCGGTGCAAATCCTCGTGCCCTACGCGTCCCATCTGGCACCGGAAGCCGTGCGCGGGCGGGTGGTGGGCAATGTGATGAGCGGGCTGCTGCTGGGGATTATGTTGGCCCGTCCGGTTGCCAGCTTTATTACGGAAATCGCATCTTGGCGTGCGGTGTTCCTGGGCTCCACCTGCATCATGGTCGTGCTGGGCATTGTGATTCGCCGGGTGCTGCCCAAGCGTGTACCTGCGTTGCGGCCCCGCTATGGCGAACTCCTGGCGTCCATGGTGCATCTGGCGCTCACGACGCCCATCTTGCAGAGGCGGGGGCTCTACCACGCCTTTATTTTCGGCGCGTTCAGCCTGTTCTGGACGGCCTCTCCTCTTTGGTTGGCGGGGCCGGCTTTCCATCTCTCGCAAGCCGGGATTGCCTGGTTTGCCCTGGCTGGCGTCTCCGGGGCCATTGCCGCGCCGCTTGCGGGCAGGCTTGCTGACCGGGGTTGGAGCCGCCCGGCAACGGGAATGGCGATGATTGCCGTCGCGGTGGCGTTTCTGATGACGCATATCGGTCCCGCGGGTTCGCCTCTGGCCCTTGCGGTCCTGGTGGCTGCGGCCATTCTGCTTGATTTTGGGGTGGCTGCGAACCTGGTTGTGGGGCAGCGCGCTATTTTCACGCTTGGAGCGGAATATCGCAGCCGTCTCAACGGCCTGTTCATGGCGATATTCTTTATGGG
>Ga0118677_10009682_pt1 | contig 14973 bp, 11 predicted proteins | sample AliMusrvi5mmetaG_FD_86154 | JGI IMG/M metagenome (GOLD analysis project Ga0118677, IMG submission 86154)
GGGCGGGTGGGTCGGACGAAGCTGCCCCAGGGCAGTCACGGGCAAGCTGCTGCGGCTGAATGTGTTACGCCTTAAGTAATTCAAAGCGCTGGCCCAACTTTCACCATCAGTTGCCCTCAACAAAGGCCGCTCCAGATATGGGTAATGACAAGGGCTTAAGCCACCGGCTGACATGCCACGAAAATGTGTGGCCTCCCGCCGCCATATGCTCTTGATCATGCATCCTGGACGCGACAATCATCAGTCGTGCGTATGAAACAAGTCTCAAGACGTCTTTTTATTCGGACCACGGCGGCTGGTGTGACACTGCCTTATTTCATTCCCGGGTCGGTGCTGGGCGCCGATGCCCCAAGCCGCAAGATCACCATCGGCTTTATCGGCGTCGGTGACCACGGGACGGGGTGGAACCTGGACCGGTACTTGAAGCTGCGCGACGCTCGGGTGCTGATGGTCTGCGATGTGGACGGTTGGCGGATGCGCAAAGCCAAAGCCATGGTTGACGCGGCGTACGACAACCAGGACTGCGCCATTACCAAGGATTTCCGCGAAGTGCTGGCACGGCCGGACATTGATGCGGTAATGATCTCGACGCCGGACCATTGGCACACGCTGATCAGCGTGCTGGCCGCCCGGGCGGGCAAAGACGTGCAATGCGAGAAGCCCACCCTTACGATAGGTGAGGGCAAGATCCTGATCGAGACCATGCGCAAGCTTGGGCGCGTTTTCCAGACCAGCACCGAGGACCGTTCGTTGCCCATGTATCACCGCATGGCCGAGCTGGTGCGCAACGGCCGCATTGGCAAGCTGCGGAAGATCGAGGTGATCCTGCCCAAACAGCCCACCTCCCCGGGCGATCCGACGCCGCAGCCCGTGCCGTCTGAGTTGGACTACGAGATGTGGCTTGGCCCGGCGCCTTACGCGCCGTACACCAAAGAGCGGGTGCATTTCAACTTCCGCTGGATCTCGGATTACTCCGGCGGGATCATCTGCGACTGGGGCGCGCACCTGTTCGACACCGCGCAATGGGCCAATGACACCGAGCGTAGCGGCCCCATTGAAATTGATGGCAAAGGCACCTACTGGGAAGGCGGTCTCTTCAACACCGTGAAGGACTACGACGTCACCTACCGTTACGCCAATGGCGTGACGATGACCTGTGTCCCCGGCAACCCGAGCATCAAGTTCATCGGAACGGATGGTTGGGTGGGCAACCGTGGCTGGCGTGGTGATGTCGAAGCCAGTTCACCCGAAATCCTCAAGTCGGTCATCGGTCCCAATGAACTCCACCTCTACACCAACCCCGAAGGCGAGCACGATGACTTCCTCAAGTGCGTGAAGAGCCGCAAGGATCCCTATTTCCCGGTTGATATCGGCCACCGTGTTTCGACCGTCTGCCACCTGGCCAACATCTCAATTCGCCTGGGCCGCAAGCTGAAGTGGGATCCCAAGGCGGAGCGCTTCGAGCAGGATGAGGATGCCGACAAGATGCTCTCACGGCCCATGCGCAAGCCCTGGACGTTGAGCTAGAGCGATGGCTGACTGCGCGATTGACGGCTGGCCAGGATCGCGGCACCAAGCGCGCCCGTGTATTGCGGCAGCGACGGAACGCAGACAGCGCATGATAAAGCGGTTTCCAGGGCGCGCACCATGCCTGACTGCAGGGCGACACCACCAGTGAAGCAAACGGGCTGGTTAACCGTCCTGCCGGCCAGCGTGGCGACACGGAGCGCGATGGCATTCTGCACGCCGGCGGCAATGTCGGCGGGCGCGACTCCTTCCGCGAGCAGCCCTATGATTTCGGTCTCGGCAAAGACGACGCACATGCTGCTGATCAACGCCGCCTGGTGGCTGTGACGGCTGAGTTCTCCGAGGGTGGCTAAATCAACACCCAGTCGGGCGGCGACCACCTCAAGGAAACGGCCACTGCCCGCCGCGCAGCGGTCATTCATGGCGAAGTCACGCACACGGCCCCCTTCTTCCAAGAGGATGAACTTGCTGTCCTGCCCGCCGATTTCGATAATGGTTCGGACTTTTGGGGCCAGGTGATGCACGCCCTGGGCGTGACAGGTGATCTCGGTGACGGTGGTGTCTGCGAACCGCACCGCGTTGCGGCCATAGCCGGTGGCCACGATAGGGCCGACCTTAGCGCGATCCAGTTGCGCGTTCCCGCAGGTGCGTTCGAACAGCTCAGCCGCCAAACGATGCTGTTCCACACCCTGATCGGCAAGGCCCGAACCAACTATGCGTGCCTGTTCGGAATCGAACAGCAGTACTTTGGTCGCCCGCGACCCTGCGTCTATGCCGGCGCAAATCATCGGACCGCTAAATACCACCTGAAGCGGGCAAGCGCGAGAGCCAAAGTGGCCTGAGCTGGATACGATGAGGCTAGATTCAAGAAATCACCGCAGCCGACGTAAGAGAGTATTGCCCAAAGGGCCAGATCCCCACTCTTCGGAGGGACGAGTTACACGAGTCCCTGACTCGTAATTCGAATCGGCTCAAAGTGGGGACTCGCGGAACTCGTCCCTCCGAGCTATCGGTTTAGGCAACATGCCCGACGAACCTCGCTCAGCCGAGGTTCGCCCGCACCATCTCCAGCAGCGCCTCGACACGCCCGGTGATGCGGGCGGAGTCCGATTGGGAGTAATCGGTTGTGATCTTCAGGTAAGGAAGGTGCAATTCTTCCTCGACCAGCTTGCGCACCCTGTAGGATTCGACATCGTAAGTGAGGCAGGCCTGCCACACCAATTCGATGACGCATTGCGGCCGGAATCTCGCCGCCAATTCGCGCAGGGTCTCGAAGCGGCGCGGGTTGGGAGTCATAACAGAGCAGGGGAGGTGATAATACTTCTGCCCGATGGCACGGATCGGGTCAGGCTCGTTATTCAGATCCACGTCCTCCAGGATGGGCTTCAAGCCTGTGCAGTTCTCCATGCACACTACTACCGAGCCGCAGCGCTCAATGAGCTCTAAGACCCGTTCAGCGCCGTGCACAATCGGGACGCCGGTCAGCAGGACGCGGATGGGAGGAGCGTGATGCGTGATGCGTGATGCGTGATGAATGGCGCTGGGGTCGCGGTTTGCTCCGCCGTACCTCTGGAGCGCTTGTTCGTACTGCTGTAGGTCCGTCTCCATGCCGGAGATGATGCTCTTGAACTCCAGCAACTGCCGCCCGGTGATGGGCGGGGGCTCGGCTATCATCAGGTCGGCCAACTGGCGACGCAGTCGTCGCTCACGGTTCATCAGCTCAATGGCTTGCCTCAATTTGCCGTCGGTGATCTCAACCCCGTAACGGCTGGCCAGGAATTGCTGGAACTTGCGCAGCTCTAGTACCCAATGTTCGAGCGCATCGGAATCGTCGGCTCTCTGTGGAAGTTCGAGGACGTACATCGGTTTGGACTCACCGAGCAGCTCGAACATCTTCTTCTTCCCGTCACAGGTGGTTTCCGCCACGACCAGGTCCGCCCAGTTCAGGAACGGGTTCTTGCCTGTGACCTGGTAGCCGAAGGTGGACTTGATCAATGGGCAGAGGTTAGCGGGCAGATATTGTTCGGCCGCCGGGATGGTGGCAGCCGATCCGCCGCATAGGCATACCGGCACCGCGCCTGCCGCCAGGATGATCTCACGCGGCGTGAACTCGCACATGATGCCGACAATCGGCCGGCCCTGCGCCCGGGCGCATTCGGCGAAGTCGTAGCAATGGTCAATCATGTTGCCGAACCAGGCCAAAGGGTCGGTCGGCTCGCCGCACGCGGCGGGAGAGGGTTGGCAGATGTCGTCAGCCATTGGTCAGTTCGGGCTATTCGCCGGATTTGCAGGTGGTAGTATAGCCGCCAGTCGCTGGCGCGCAAAGTCCGTTTTATGCACAGCCCGGAAGACTATCAGCCAGCTTTCGCCTTCGGTTCAATCATTCCCAAGAGCGAAACGCCGGGTCGCCGGAACGTAAGCCTCCCCGCGGCCGCTGATCCCTCCCGGTCTTCCTGCTCTTGGCTGGCTTGCAGGTAGCCTTCGGGTGGCTATTCCCGTGTTATCCCACTGTAAGTCCACCGTAATCCTCCTGTATTCCCCCTGTAAATATCCGGCTGATACCGCGCTTGCCTTTGGCTTACTTAGGGGGATAGGAGCGTCCAAATATACCACTTCGGCGTTGCACCGGCGGACGGTTTGGCGCAACCTTCAACTCAGCCGGAAACCGAAGGCATGCAGCGGGGTTCGGATTTCGCTCGAGCCGCTGGCTTAGCGTCAAACACCAGCCCGGGACAGACCGAAACAGGAAACCATGAACATTCATCATTTGGAGCTCTTTTATTACGTCGCCCGTCACGGGGGCATTACTGAGGCAGTGCGTAATATTCCTTACGGCATTCAGCAACCGGCGGTGAGTGGGCAGGTGGCGCAGTTGGAGGAATACCTGGGCGTGACGCTGTTCCAGCGGCGGCCGTTCGCGCTGACGCCCGCCGGTGAGAAGCTCTACCAGTTTGTGCAGCCTTTCTTCGCGAACCTCGATCTCGTCGCCAGCGACCTGCAAGGTGGAAAGGCGCGCCAAATCCGCATCGGGGCGACCACCATCGTCCTGCGCGAGCATCTGCCGGAGGTTTTCCAAAGCGTCCGCAAACGGTTTCCGAAACTGAAGATTAGCCTGCGCGAAGGGTATCCCGCGGATTTCGAGAACCTGCTCCTGAAGGAAGAACTGGACCTGGCGGTGACAGCGATCGAGAAGAAGCCCGCAGCCGGACTCCACTCGATAGCGCTGGTCGAGCTGCCGCTGGTGCTTCTGGTCGAAAAAAACAGCCCCGTCACTGCCGCTGACCAGCTTTGGAAACGCGACAAGATCGAGGAACCCCTCCTATGCCTGCCGGCGGCTGAGGTGGTCTGTAAGAGTTTCAACCAGGGGTTGGCCAGGCTGGGGGTGGATTGGTTCCCCAGCATCGAAGTCAGCTCACTCGACCTGATCGAGACCTACGTTGCGAACGGCTTCGGCATCGGCGTCGCGGTGCAGGTGCCCAAAGCGAAGATCTCGCCGAACGTGCGGGCATTGCCGCTGCCGGACTTCGCTCCCATCGTCCTGGGCGCGATGTGGCGCGGCAAGACCTCGGCCCTGCTCCAAGCCTTCCTGGACGAAATGCAGCTCCGCGCCAAGCGCTTCGCCTGAAGCGGCCGCCGAATGGTCGCCCAATGGGCCGCCGAATGGGCTTGATAAGCGTCCACGCTTGCCCAACATGCGGGAAGCTATGCCCCTAATAAAGCTCAACCGCATCAACAAAGGCGGCGAAATCCTGATCAACAGCGAACACATCCTCCTCGTCGAGGTCGAATCCAGAACCACGACCGTGCACCTGATTGATAGGTCGCTTTTCTCCGTCGAAGAATCTCCTGCCTTGATCGGGGATAAGATCGAAGCCGCGCATACAGCCCGAATCGCCAACGCCATTCAGCAAAGCGGTCTGACGGGCAAGCCGTCCTGAATACCGCTTTCCCCTGCTATTGAATCTCGTTCCAGGTTTTGGCCATCCACCGCGAGCCGTTGTTGGATTTCATTTTGCCCAGTGACTCGTCCCAGTGGAAGTGGAAGTGACCGTTCATTTGCACGTTATTGACCAGGAGCGAGCCGCAAAAGTCCTCGTCGCTGTTGCCGCCGCCATGCATTGCCAGCGCGGCATTGGGGGCAACCAGCACCCCGGTAAACTGCCCGTTGCCGTTCAGCGTAAAGGAAGTCACCGTCGGGGCGCAATAAATAATGAGGCTGCCGGCAAAGCCGCAGGGGTTGATGTATTGATTGCCGCTGATCGAGACTGAGTTGCCGCCGGAATAAATCGTGAGCCCCGGGTCCGTATTGTCAGCGTAATTCCAGGTGATGTTCTCCGCCCCGCTCAAGCCGTTGGGCAGCACCAGGTTTACATAGGGGCCCAGGACAATGGTTTGTCCGGTCAAAGCGCTGGAGACGTATTTCGTTGGGTTAGCTGCCGAACCGCCATAAAGAACGTTGTCGTAGTGGTTGGTCACTACAACGGTGTTGGTTTGGTATAAGTTGTAAGTGTAGGTCCAACCGTTGGGATAGGTGTATAGGTGTAGGTCGGGTAGTCGTAGGCGAAGGAGCTGGGAACGCTGTAAGTGTATGTGGGATAATTATAGCTGTCAATTGCGTAATAATCCCAGTGACTTCCTTTTCAGATTCTTCGGTGCATCGGATTCTCATATTTTCTCGTTTTCTCTTGGTCGGTGTCCATGCGCGGGACAGGTCACCCAAGGATCGAACACCCATCGGAGGGCAACGCCACTGACAGGGAAACTCGATTGGCTAGGCCAACCTGGAGTGATTGCCTGCACGCAATCTTGGGCGTTTTTCATTGCCACTTCCTCATACATCTTTCTTGCTTAACTGCACGCAGCCACCCATCGAAACTCAAACTCATAATAACAGCATATTGTAGGCCAGTTGATCGCATCCTGAAATTCTCCCGCTCGGTCACGAGAACCGCAAAGCCGCCGATGACGAATTGGCCCCGGATGTGCTTCCCTTTGGCTGGTCGAAAGCAGTTCACGTCCTCGGGATGGGTAAGCCCCGTAACCCGACGGCTCGGCGGGCAGTGCTGCTCCGCGCAAGCCTTGGGGGACGTGAAAAGACAGCGGCGCAAACGAAACAGTAAAGTGTATAGGTAACGTGCATGGGTCTGCCATTTGTTGACAGTCTAAACGGCAAGAAGAGAGACCAGGCGCTGGCGGTGGACCTGGGCGGTCGCACTACCAAAGCCGTCGAGGTGCACCGTTCCGGTCACGGCTTGGTGCTTGGTGGTTATGCCGTGCTGGACGCGCCCATTTTTGAAAAGACGATCTCCGTCGGCTTGCTCGCCGAGCATCTGAAGGCCGTCATTCAAGCGCTCCCTGTCAAGGCTAAGAATATGATCCTGACCATGGGGGTCAACGACGCGCTGGTGCGTCACGCCGACATGCCCCGCGTCCCGGTTGAGGACCTCCGCCAGGCCTTAAAGCTCAACGCAAGGAATTATCTCCAACAGGAGCTCCCCGGCTACGCTTTCGACTGCCATCTTGGCGCGGCGCAGCAACAACTGAAAACCGCTGATAGGGCCAAGCAGCCCCCCGGCCCGCCGAAGCAGAGAGTCCTCATTGCTGGCGCTAAGAAACAGCTCCTTGACGATTATGTCAAAGGTGGCCGGGGTGCGGGCCTGATTGTGGATTACATCGTGCCGAGTTTGATTGCTCCAGTGAACTCGTTCGAGAAGGCGATGCCGGAAGTCTTCGCCAAAGAGGCGGTCGCCCTGGTGGACCTGGGCTTTAAGAACTCCTCCATCTGTATCTTGCAGCAGGGGGAATTGATTCTCAGCCGGGTCGTGACTATGGGTGGTGACCGCCTGACCAGCGGCTTGGCCGAAGTTCTTAACGTCAGCTACGCGGAGGCCGAAGGCATTAAAATCGGCATGCCCACCGAGGTCCAGGCTCAGCTCGAATCGCTCGTGATGCCGCTCGGGCGCGAGCTGCGCGCTTCGATCGACTTCTATGAGCACGAGCATGATCGGCCGGTTACCCAGGTCTTTATCACGGGCGCTGCGGCGCGTTCCGAGTTCATTGTGCAGACGCTCGAACATGAAATGATGATTGGTTGCAAGGCCCTCAACCCAACCACTTTCTTGCAGATGGAGTCGCTGTCGAAGCAAGCCGCCCAAATCGAGCAGGTCGCGCCTCAGCTCGCCGTCGCGTTGGGCGCCGCCCTGGTTGTTCTCTGAACCCAAATCTGACTCATGTCTATTCGCCTCAACCTTCTCGCCGAAGCTCAGGCCACCGAGGAATTGCGCCGCCGTGACCCTGTCAAGCGTGCGCTTTGGCTGGCCGGGCTGTTTATTGCCATGATGCCGGCTTGGAGCAGTGTTCTCCAACTCCGTACCACCTTGGCCAGCAGCGAGGTGACCGGGATCGAATCCAAGCTGAGCGCCCGTACCAACGAATTCCGCCAGGTTCTTGATAACCAGAGGAAGACCACCGAGATTAACAACAAGCTCCGCGTCCTTCGACAACTGGCCGCCAGCCGATTCCTCAATGGCAACCTGCTCAATGCCTTGCAGCAAACCACTGTCGAGGACGCGCAGTTGATCAGGGTGCAGGTGGACCAGTTGTACACCAGGATCGAGGCAACCAAAACCCGTACGAATGATCAGAACGTGGTCATCCCGGGCACCCCGCCGATTACGACCGAGAAAATCGTCCTCCACCTCGAAGGTCGGGACTTATCGCCTGGCGTCGGCGATCAGTTCAAGTTTAACCGCTTCAAGAGCGTGCTGATCTCCAATACCTATTTCAGAGATATGCTGACCAGGACCAACCCGGTCAATCTCGCGAGCATTTCGCCCCCGCAGGTTGCGCCGGGCGCAGGCAAGCCCTATGTGACGTTCAAACTGTCATGCAGCTACGCAGAGAAGACGCGATGAACTTTAGAAACATGTCCGTAGAAAAGCGCAACAAGCTCCTGTTGGTCGCGGTGGGCACCCTGCTGGTGGCCGGCGCGTTCTATAGCCTGGTCATCAGCCAACAGAACCAGAATCTCGTTCGCCTTGCGAGCAAGAAGTTAGATGTCCAGGCCAGCCAGCAGCGGGTCTATGATGCCATCAAGCGCGCCGGCGCAATCGAGGCCGACTTGGCCAGCGCCAAAAAGGCCCTCGCGGAGGCCGAGGCTGATGTCGCCTCAGGCGACTTGTACTCGTGGGTCATCAACACTTTCGACCAATTCAAGGCCTCCTACAAGGTCGACAGCCCTCGGTTCAGTGCTCTCGGCCCCGTTACCGAGGTGAATCTCCTGCCCAATGTCCCGTACAAGCAGGCCAGCCTCTCGCTCGCCGGCACGGCCCACTACCACGATTTGGGCCGTTTCTTGGCGGACCTGGAAAACCAGTTTCCCCACATCCGCGTTGTGAACCTTAGCCTCGACTTGAATCCAAGCCCGGCTCCAGCAGATCAGGAAACGCTTTCGTTCAGGCTGGACCTCATCACCCTCGTGAAGACCGATCCCTCCTGAAGCCCCCGTCGCACCTTATGAACCCACGTTCCCATTGTCCCTTCGAAATATTACTGGCGTTCGCCGCAGCCTACCTAAGCTTAATGTTCGCTTGCCATGCCGCGCAGGCGCGCACCAACGCACCCGCCAAGGTATCGCCTCTCGTCACCAATGCGACGCCGATCCAGGTAGAGATTCCCCAATCGGTATTCGTCATTCCCGCCTCACCGGAGGAAGGTAAAGACCCGTTCTTCCCACGCTCGATGCGCCTCTTCTCTTCCGGCGTCGTTGAGACCAACGTGCCGATCGCTACTCCCTCCGTCGAACTGCGCCTCAACGGCATTTCCGCCACCGCCGGCCGCCGACTGGCCATCATCAATAACCAAACCTTCGAGGCCAACGAAGAGGGTGAAGTTCACACCAATCAGGGCCGTGCCCGCATCCGGTGCTTGGAAATCAAAGCCGATTCCGTCCTGGTCCAGGTCGGTAGTGAGCAGCGAGTGCTGCATTTCCGCCCGGGTTTCTGAGTAAGTGGGCAGCCTCTCCCCTGTCGAATTGGGTGAGAGCGCAGCGACCTCTGCCGGCGCTCGCTTGTCCTTGAGCCCCGGAGAATACTCTTCCTCCACTTCCCCCAACTTAGCGCGGGCTTTGCCCCGCCAACGCCGCGCCCGCTTGTCTTAATGATATACAGCTTGATAGCTGGGTGGCTACTTTTCTGCCCTCACATACTGAATTACCTCGCTTTACCCTCTTGGCACCCCGAGTGCTCAAAGGAACTGGCATGCAACAGAGCGTTCGGTTATCGCCCGGTCAACATCGGCTCCATTTTGTACCCATGAAACGTCTACTTGTCTCGCTCACACTCGCTGGGATTATCGCTTGCAGCCTGGCTGGCTATGCCCAGACCAACTCTTCCACTGCTGATGCCACCTCCGGCAACGTGACCCCAACCCCGGATGCGGCTCGAACGACCCCTTCGGCAGACCAGGCTCCCGCCACCGCGCCTGAGGCGACCCAAACCGCCAGCAGCCTGGTGCAATCGAACGCCATGATCCAACTCATCGCCATGGACGATGTGCCGTTGACGGACGCAATTCGTAATCTCGCGCGCCAGGCCGGACTCAACTACCAGCTCGATCCCAAGATCGGCTTTGGCCAGCCCGGCCCCGATGGCAGATCCACGGCACAACCCAGTGTGTCTATTCGCTGGGAAAACATCACCGCCCAACAGGCGCTTGCCGCCCTCCTGAGTAACTACGGCCTCCAACTCGTCGACGACCCCAAGCTCAAGATCGCCCGCGTCACAGTCAAAGACCCAGCCGCGCCGCCGCCTCTCACTCAAGAGATTATTCAGCTCAAGTACGCCGGCCCCTCGAACGTACTCGCGAGTGTCCAGGCGGCCCTCACTGACAAACGCAGCAAAGTCATGCCTGATATCCGCACCAGCAAATTGGTCGTGGTGGCCACCGAAACGGAAATGAAGGACGTCAAGCAACTGATCGAGCAATTGGACACCAAGACCAAGCAAGTCCTCATCGAAGCGCGCTTGCTGGAGACGATGATAAACCCGACCACCTCAAAAGGTATTGACTGGTCTGGGACTCTCGCCCATCAGCACGTTAGTTGGGGCAATGGCATCTTGTCCGGCAACACCATCCAGAATTCCAGCGGGAACTCCAGCCAGAACTCCAGCCAGAGCGGCAACAGGAGCGCTACAACCACCTCGCCTGGAGCGCCCGTCACCACGACCATTACGACTCCCGGCGGACAGGTGATCACCACTACCACCACACCCGGTTCAGATGGCACCTCAACAGCCAATGCCGCCGGTAGTTCTGGGGCCAGCTCCGGGCTCAGCTCCAGCGTTAACACTCTCCTTAACTCTGTGATTGGCAACGGCGGCTTGTCGCTGGATACCGCCAAGGGCCTGAATCCCGCCACCTTCTTCCTCAACGCGGACGGGGTCTCAGCGACCCTGTCGTTCCTCAACACCTACGCCGAGACGAAGGTGATCTCCTCCCCACGGACAGTCACCCTGGACAATGAAACCGCCAGCATTGAGGTCGGCTACTTGTACCCCATCGTCAACACGAGCGCCGGCACCGCCAATACAGCGGGCGGGTCGTCAATCAGTTACTCGAACCTGACGGTATCGCTCAAGGTCACCCCGCGCATCTCCGCTAACAACTACGTCAGGCTGCAGGTGACCCCGAGGGTGGTCCGGCTCGGCGCTAAGGTGGACAGCGTTGTGGGCAACCAAGTTAACCGCGTTGATTCCTTCCAAACGCGCGAGATCGTTACCAGCGTCCTTATCCCCAGCGGCAACACGCTGGTTATGGGCGGCCTGATCCAGGACGAGATCCACAACGGAAACACCAAGGTCCCCATACTCGGCGACCTGCCGTTGCTCGGGTTGCTCTTTCGCAGCGATACCAAGGATCGTACCAAGTCTAACATGCTCGTCTTTATCACTCCGACCATCGTCGAGGATGAGGACTTCCAGCCGACCAAGAGCAACTTCCTGAAGGCAAAAGTGCCGGTCAAGGACACCGTCGAGGACGGCGACTGGTCGGCCTGGAACAGTGGCAAACCCAAGGACTGGAGCAAACACAAACCCAGCACGGACGACAGCCTCACCCAGCCAGAGACAAGCTCCTCAGTCAAGTCCCCGGCCAGTAATTGAAGTTAACCGAACTCTGGTCGCGCATTGACGCCAATTCACATCCTATGAACACCAACATTCTCAAGCGCGCTCGGGTAGTGTCGCAGGAAGCGCTTTCGGGCTGGTGGGCCGGCGGAGCCGCCTGGACCGCGGTGCTGCTGCTGCTGGCCACGACTGATCTTAGGGCCGGTGTGCAAAACGGTGTTGTCGTTGGGAGCCTCAGTGGCGGTGGCTTGTCTCCCTTCTACGGTTACGTCGAAGGCAATCCGGTTAACTCGACCGTCGCGCGATTCCACACGCCCATTGGCCTGGCGTTGGACAGTACGGGGAACTATCTGTTCGTTGCCGACTGCAGCAATAACGCGGTCCGGGTGGTTGAGTTGTCGTCTTCACCCACTCCCGCAAACCATTCCTACTTCACCTACACGTTCGCACCTATCGCCGACCTCACCCCGACCGGCACAATCTCAAACCCCGTCGGGGTGGCCTTGGACGCCGACGATAATGTCTATGTCCTCAATCGCGGCAACGGCAAGAACGGCAAGGTGGTGGTGTTCGATTATTGGGGCCAGTTCCTCGGCACGAATTCCGTCGCGCTGATCAATGCCAATGCCATTGCGCTGGATGACGCAGGTAATGTGTTCGTGACCGCAAGCAATACCTTACTGCGGATCACCTTCCCAAGTGGCGCCACAACGAAGATCGCGACGGTAACTAACGCTGGGGCCTGCCTTCAAGGACTCGCTGTTATGGGTAACGGGATGATTGCTGCTTGCGACTCAGGCCGCCACGGCATCTGCGTCGTCAACCCGACCAACGGCGCTATCTCCAAACTCACTGGCTTCAATGGCGCGGGCGACAATGCCAATATCTGGACGAACACTCCTAACTTCCCTGTTTCTAGTTCCACTGCAAAATTCAACCAACCGATGGGCTTGGCCAGGGCGGGCACGAACATTCTAATCGTCGCCGACTATGGCAACAACCGGGTTAAAGCAATCGATTCGTTGGGCACTGTCACCAATATCTACGGTGTTGGCTCCAATCTCTGGTACCAGGGCCTGGGTACGTCGGTGTGGCCTGGCTGGCGGGACGGCAATGTCGTCGTGCCCGATGCCTTGGGTGATGTCGAGGCGAGGTCGCCAAACGGTGTGCTATTCGCCCCAAACCGCACCCTGTACGTTACCGAAGATTATTACCATTTGATCCGCACGGTCACCGGGACGAGCCTGCCCCCGGTCCCCGCCCCTCCGCCACTGCCGCCTGACGCGCCCACCATTCTTAGTGTGCTTACAAACTACGGGCAGGTAAGTTTGAAGTGGTCTGCGCCTTTTGGGGCGGGCAGCTACAATGTCAAGCGGTCCCCAGCATACGTGGGACCCTATTCAACCATTGCCACTACCGTCTCGACCAACTATACCGACACCAGCGTCTTCAATGGGACGACTTACTACTATGTGGTCTCGGCGGTTGGGGCGGGGGGCGAAGGGCCAGACTCAGCTCCGGTCAGTGCCCGACCGCCGCTGCCGCCGGTCCCTGATCCTAAAATCGGCTACGTGGACTTTCCAGCTACCTCCCTCCCGGTTCCTTACACCGCGGTCTTCCACCCCGTAGCGTCCTATGTTGCGAACAACGACGTGCCGATTGTCATTGTAGGCACCAATGGCAGCCAGACCTTCTACACTTATGGGTCCACCAGCGACAGTATTCCTGACCCGACCTCCGCTTCCGCCTCCGCCCCGGTTGGTTATCTGGATGGTATGACCGCCGGTCAGGTGGCTTTCTATTCCATCGCCCAGGTCGCGCCCGATTTGACCATCAAGGCGATCAGTGAGAAACCCGACGGCAGCCCCAAAAGCGCTATTGTCCAGGCCCGCATCCAGTTCATTACCGCCAATCCCCTTGTCGTCGGCAAGAATGCGGCTGATTTCACGGTGTCGGACCTTACGGCTGGCGCGCAGATGTGGTACACGACGGATGGCTCCGATCCGACCAACGCCGCGCCTAGCCTTGGGCCAATTACCACCGGTACTACGTTGTCTCTCCAGTTCGGGCCGGGCCAGAGCAACCTCACCTTTAAAGTGATTGCCTTCCGCGACAACTACCAACCGAGTGCCGTATGGATCAACAACTTCGCGATCTCGGACTACGTGCCCCACATTAACATTAGTCCGAACTCTGGTTATTATCCCATGGGCCAGACCATAGCGGTTTCCAGTTTCAATCCCCGTGTGTATTACACCGCGGACGGCTCCGACCCGACGACCAATAGCCTGCCGGTAACCATGAGCGGCAATGTCGGCTCTATCAAGTGGTTCAACTCAACGAACGATCTGAGGGGCCTGCGGGTAAAAGCCATCACTTCGGGTGGGGCCAGCGACACGGTTTCGGGCCAGCCCTCCCCCACCAACACCATTGGTGTGCCGCCCGATGCTGATCCGGCCATTTACGCCGGAATTGGCTCTCAGATTGTGGTGCCGGTGGTTGTCAATTTGCAGCCCAATACCACCATCCAATCTTATCAGTTCCGCGTGGAGATTTCGCCCACCAAAGGCACAAATCGGATCTCGGGCTTCGTCCCGCTCAGCTTCGGTGTCGGCACGAATGATTTCATCTCGCTCAGGTCGCCAGCGCAGGGTGGAGAATCGGGAAGCATCACCTTCAACCAATACACCAATGGCAGTACGACCGGCCTGGAAATAGCCGCCATTGGCGACACTGCCCACGTGTTTTTCCAGGACTTTGCCGTGGCCGCCTTGCTGCGGATCGCTATTCCTTACGGTGCCAACGAGGGGGATGCCTACGCTCTGGCGGTGAGCTACCCAAGCGCTACGGCCGATGGGGTGAGCGCTTCCGTTCCTCTCACCCCAATGGCTCCGGTTACGATCCTGGTGACCAACATCGCCTATAAGGTTGGCGATTCAGCTTCCATCCTGGGAGGCTGGTACAACGCCGGGGGGTTCGGCAATGGCGACCTGGATAACTCCGACGTTAACCCTGCCTTTTATGCCTCTCTGGGGGTGCGGGTTCCCTACACGTTTTCGGATGTATTCAATGCCATGGACGCTTATCCGGTGGATGCGTCGGGATCTGTAGGGGGCGATGGCCAGATCCGCTTCCTGGACTGGGTTGTCATCTTGCAACGTTCCCTGCGACTGGACACGAACAATTGGGCGCGCGCCTGGTCCGCAGGCGGCAACCTGGTTGATTTTGCCACTACGCTCACTGCTTTCGATGCAATGCCGAAGGATCTTCAGCCCAAGTCGCTGTCCCCCTGGCCGTGGTATCGCCAGGCGCTCATCGGCGC
>Ga0118677_10009683_pt1 | contig 14972 bp, 10 predicted proteins | sample AliMusrvi5mmetaG_FD_86154 | JGI IMG/M metagenome (GOLD analysis project Ga0118677, IMG submission 86154)
GTATATAAGCACCCCGGTGGGAAAACTGCCCAGTACGGCATTGCCATAGGAAGCCGCCATTACACCGAACATTCCTGCGGTCAGCGCGGTCATCGTCATTTTCAGCAATGGATCCCTGATTCTGAAAACAATCAGGTAAGAGGATTTAAGAATAATATAAAAAAGAATAAACAGGTGTAGTACGAGGCCCACAACACCTTGTTCTGCCCAAATCATAACATACCAGCTGTCTGTTGCAACATTCGCAAGAAATGTATTCGGAAGGGATTTCATCGCCTTGCTGCCGGCATGACCCAATCCCCCGCCGAATGGTCGGGTTGAAAGATAAACGGCGAGTTTCTTCTGGTTCGACAACCTGAGTTGCAGGGAAGCATCATTTGGATCAAAGGCTGTACGCATTCGCCTGATTTGCTGGTTATCCTGGCCAATGGTGGTGTATTTAAAGAAAATGAAAACAACTGCCAGAAGAAACACACCGATAATCAGGACAACAACATTCCTCCGCAAAATAAAATAGAGCATGAACCCGGCTAACGGAACGCTGATCGAGCCCCGGGTTCCTGAAAGTAGCATCCCGTATAATCCCAGTACTCCGACAATCAGGAAAAAAATCTTCTTTTTCCGATCCTTCTGACTAAGTGAAAGGATAATAAACACGACACCCGAGTATGCCTGGTTGGCACCAAACTGACCTGCATCACTTAAAAACGAAAACACCCTGAGTCTTCCGAAAAGCACATGCGTAAAATGGGCTCCGGCATCGAGCCATGCTTTTTCCCAGGGATCAACGCCCAGGGTAACTTGCTGGATACCTTTCAAAGATGCAAGGATGGAAAAAATTCCCCACAGCAAAAAAAACATATTCAATCTTTTCCGGGTGTTAAGCAGAAGCAACGTAAGGGTGATTATCAGTAACATGTACACGGAGATTCCACGAAAACTGGCAAGCCAGACGGCCATGCTTCTTATTTCGGGGTTCGCAGCACTCATCAAGCCATATGCAAACCAGATAAATGCCAGAAGTGTAATGTCTTTTTTTGCTGGCTTCCAATCTACTTTATCATAGAAATTCTTAAAAATTAATGCGAGAAATGTCAATACCAAGATGCTGTCAGTTGATATTCCGATCTGGGGAATTTTCACATAGCGATTGGCGCCTAGTATTATAAACCCAAGGGGAATCATGGTATATAATCCGAGAATCGGATTACGGAAAAGAAAATTCAGATACAGCAGTACAAATGGCAGTGCGATTAGTCCCAATCCTGCAACTATGCCCGAATAACTGATTAGCCATGCAGTCAGAACACATATAACAAAAAAGGGAATATAGTAACTGGCCGATGCTAATTTGGCAGAGCCTGAGCCAGTTTCAAACGGATTTGAGGTTGTTGCCATCAATTGCTATTTCAGAAACCCCGGGATTTTCAATTTTTCGATTCATCAAACCCGTTGGATCCTTGTTTTCCTGAATTTCACATACATAGTTTTATAGAAGCCTAATCCTGCAGAAAAGATATTGTTGTGGTCGAGCCGGAGTTCCTGGTCAAGGAAGTAATATCCTATCCAGACACCAAGCATTGTGAATATTACAGAGGCAATGGCGATGACAGCCAGAGACTTGAAAATAAATACCGCAATCAAATCGCCGATCACATTGGCAAGTACCATGCATCCCACTTTTATTAAATTCCGGTCGGGTCTGTTGATACTGTCCAGTCCGAGTCCTGTCATCCGGTCGAGCGGTAAAAAGAGTCCATAAACCGAGAATATTCTTACAATCATGGCTGCACTCGCACCTGTCACAGGATCTGTTCCCAGGTATTTGTGCCCTCCAAGGATTAAAACAAAAAAATCGGCAAAAACGAAAGTGGTCAGACTTATAACGATGAATAGGTAGGTCATGGCACCGGAGTATTCATAAAACAGAGATTTAACCTCCTCAACTTTTCCAAGGATACTTGCTTTCGATAGTTTTGGAAAAGCGGTAGCTGCAAAGCTCCTCAATGGAATCTGCTGCAGTTCAGTAAGCTTCATGGGGATGCTGTACAAGGCAACGGCAGCAGTACCCAGCGGGCTCAGGCTGATGATCAGTGTGTCTGCGCTTCTGAGCAGATTTGTGCCAATCAGCGTGAAGGTTGTGTATTTTCCGAAATTCAACAACACCTTGTTGGTCCGGGACGTCGCTTTCATCATGTACCTCAGTCCGTCCCAGCCGTTGAATATGCAAATTGCGGAGGTAAGAAGGTTGATTCCAAGTTGCACCCAGATCAACTGCATCAACGTCATATTTAGAAACAGGTAATTGATGAGTAAGATAAGGAAAAAGCCCCCACTGTTCACCGACTTTATCCAAAGAATTTTACCAAACTTCTGGTCCGCCTGCATTACAACCAATGCAGTGTTGAATGGCAAATTGAAAAATGCAAGCAGCGGATACCATGTGAAAAAGAGTTCGTATCCGACATGCCTGATGGGCTCTGCAAAAAAAAGATGGCAGGACCATAAAATTATGGATATTCCGATAGTCGCTACCGTTCCTATGAGTCCGTTGGACCCGATAAATTTCAATCTTTCATCATTGTCCACACCTGAAAGGTAACGGACGATTGCAGTATTTGTGATTCCGAACCGGAACATTTCGACAAAGGTGGCTGATGAAATATACAATACCCACTGTCCGAATACATCCAGTGGAAAACTGCGGGCAAGAATTGCAAACCCCGCAAAGCCAAAAAAAGCGAATGTCAGATTGCCTGCCAAAGACAGAAAGTTTGCTTCATGTATTATCTTCTGAATGGCAGCTTTCATCGAGGCATGAATTATGGTTGATACCGGGTGAAAAATTGAAAATGAACGACTTTTTTGAAAATTCTGCGCAATCGGCTGCGTTTTTTTGGCAAATCGCCCAAAACTGATTCAATAACCTGTAATTCAACTCCATTGAGCAGGAAAAGCGGGGCATTGATTGTAAGTTTCATAAAACTGTCAAGCGCACTCTGGTCAGCCTGGGACCAGACATTATTGGCCCGGCAAACTAAAAGCGCAATATCAGCGGAGGCAATTAATTTGGGTGGATAAGGATAGTAAAGGATAGGAGGAAGTTCAATTAAAACATAATCAGGGATATAGGGGATTGTAAATTGGTTTCCCCTGAGCAATTCGGTATAATGGCTTGTGGAAAAAAAGCCGCTGTCAACATTATAATACAGGAGTTCATCTGTGTCAAGCCTTGAGGCAGGTGCATCAAGAAAAGGGCTTTCGTAATCTACGCGCGTGTCGCCATACCCGATCAGGCGAGTAAAAAATGAAAAGCGGTGCTTTTTTTTGATGGCACCCGAAGTGGTTAACTGGGCCGGTTCTTCGGAGTATCCGAGTTGTGAGAGTTCTGTTTTACGCAATGATTCACGCGAAAAAATAAGCACCAGGACTTTTTTACCCTGCTTTTTAAGTTTCAATGCAAGATTCCCAACAAGGACGGTTTTCCCTTCATTGCTTAAAGTGCTAAAAAATAGCAATGTTCTTGGTTCGTTTCCTGCAGTTTTTTCTTTGGGATAGAGGGTGACCTGCTGAATAATCATCTCCAGAAGGCGGTTAACGACAAACAGGAAATTAAGTGACCCGGTTTCGAGGAATATTTTCGGGAATATACCGGCCGGATTAAGGTTAAGGATTTTTGAAGCTTTTTTTGGATTCTTGAGTGTTTCATCAAAATATTCCATCATCAGGATTGTACCAAGGACGATGATAAAACCAATGAGTCCGGCAACGATAATCAAAATGCTCCGTTTTGTCGGATTCGGAGTCAATGGCAGGAAAGGGGGATCTACGGTTTTAATGCTGGAAGAAAGCTCGGCATCCTGCATTTTAAGTTTGGCCAGGTTCAGTCCATGCAGCAATTCAAGAAACTCCTGCTCGGAAACATTGATTTCCCGCTCTATCCGTTTGATATTTGCTCCCGCAGGTGCATAAATGGCATATTGTTTCTGGAATTCAACGATTCGCTCACCGAGTACATCAAGGCCGGCTTTGGTATCTTCATAATCGATCACATTGTTGAGCCAGTCATTAAGCAGTGTGGCAATTGGCAAACCTTCCGTTGTGTTGCCATAGCTGTAAAGCTTGTTCACCGCATTTCGCATCTCTTCCTTGAGCTTTTCGGCTTTTAGTTTAAGTTTTACAAGCGATTTTTCGTCAATGCTATCTCCAAACCCTACTGTTTCCGCAGTCGCAATTTTCGCATTGATCTCCCCGAGTTGGTTCCGTTTTTCAATGATTGAAGTGTTGCTCAATTGAATTTGCTGCTGGTTCCCAAGCTTTTCCTCTATCCGCCTGATGGCAGCCTGGGTACCGGCAAGTTTAATACGTTTATTATGATAACTCACATCGAGGTCCTCTTTCACATTCGCAACCGCCTTGCTTTGCTCGTAATAGTTGATGATGTTATGATCCTCGTTGAACTTCAGCAGCTTGTCTTCTCCGACTTTCAGGCGTCCTGCTGCCTGGTCAACCTGGAATTCAAAATATTTCACCACCGCATCCGAACGGTTCTCCTTGATATTTTTATAGTTTTCTATACATACTTCTGTAATAAGGGCAAGTGTCTGCCTGCAAATGCCCGGATCATCTGAATCATATTTCAACCTTACCAGGTCGCTGCTTCCGATCCTTTGGACCGTAATTTTGGAGATTGCGTCGAGTGAATAATGAGGATCCTTGAAATAGAGTAACCTATAGATGAAGTTCGTGTCGTTTTTGGCCATAAACGCCCGAAGGTTTGCAACTGTTTGCTCATAGGCTGCCTGGTCAATTGAAGCCGGTTGGATCTTCCCGGTATTCGAAGTATCGAGATCTTTAAAGGAGAAGGTTTTATTAACCGTTACGGAATCGGGGGTAGAATCATCCTGTGAAACAGATTTGGTTTCCATGCTCTCCCCGACTCCGCCTGAAGCAACACCGACCCGTAACACCTGCCCGGGAGTGATTGTGTTATCGGTAATGCCGTTTATCTGCTTTAATTGGTCGACAGTCAGGTTAAATTGTTTTGAGATGGCATACAAGGTCTGCCCGGGGTTAACAGTGTAAGTCTTGTATTCTTTTGTAGCCGGTTTTTTGGGAGATGGAGCAGGCTCAGCGGCTTTAATAATGGTTTTGCCTGAATTGTATTTTTTCGGTTTAAGATTTTTCCCGTTTTTTACAACCAGTTTGAAAATAGAAGGAGGAGTAATGCTCCTGAGGTTGATAAACGATTGTTTTGAGATATAATTCGGATCGTAACTGTCAAGCATGAGATGCAGGGCCAGCATTCGGATTGCAACTTCCTGCTGTGTTTCGCGAGAATTGATTACATTGATAAGGTTATCGAATGCAGTGTTGTTTGCGAAATAGCTGAATGATTTGTCCATTTCCACGCTGGACCCTGAAGCGATCCCGGTATACAGGGTGGTTTCGGATGAATATGTATAAGAAGGCTTCCTTGTGAAAAACATAACCAACAGGGCCATCATTATTGGCGTGAAAAGCAACAATACAAGATGCTTCCTAAGCAATCGTAAAAGTTCAGTGATGTTCATCCGTCCCTGGTGCGCTAATAACTACTTTGAATTTCATGCCAACAACCTCCTCCAGAATCATGTAAGCAGTAAGGAAGTCCATTCGTGCATTCTCAAACTTCGCCTCTGTATCCGAAACAATCCCAGACAAACGGGCATATTCGCTGAGCGGAAGAACGCCGTTCAGAAACTCTTTTTCCACCATTTGCATATTGATCTTTTCAGTTTCAATGTTTTTTGCTGATAATTTCATCAACCGTTGTTTCAGGATCAGCTCATTATACTGCATAATCACTATTTTGCGCAGTTCACTCTGTTTCTCTTCTGCCACGCTCCTGGCAAGGTTAATCTGCGTTTGAGCAATCCTGATCTGGTTTTTACGATCAAGCAAATCCTGGATTGGAAATTTTAATGAACCGCCGAACCCGTATCTGAATTCTCCCCTGGTTGTGGCAAGGTTTGCATTAGTAGCAAGATCAGAAGTATAACTGGTGAAATTGCCATACCTGACTTCTGCCAGTACGCTTAAGTTCCTTGTCCAGTAGTTTCGGTTTGTTTGCAGTGCGTATTTATTTATAATAATTTGCAGATCAACGGATTTAATACCGGAATTGTTGACGATGGCAGAGTCGATGAGATCATGAAGGGGCGGGATCATCGTGCTGATATCATCCGTCGTGATGTTAAAATGCCTTGGTGTTTGTGCAATCCCGGCTAAAGATAAAACCATGCAGGGAAATGTCAAAAGAAAGATGGCGCAAAAACGTCTCATAATTGGCAAATATACTAAATTTCACTGTTAAAGTATTCGTACTCTTTGTTGTAAACCCTGGTATCCATTAATTTGATTTGATGAACCTGCCGGTCGAAAATTTTCCATCCGAATGAAGAGAATAGAAATAGATACCTGGTATCATCTGTCCTACATCTGTAATGCAGGTCATTTCCCCTCCCGGATGTTCAGGATACTTTTTTTGCAATACAATTTTTCCCTGGAAATCAATAATGTCAAGGACCAACTCTGATTGGACAGGAGCATCAAACCTGATGACAAGAAATTGGTTAACCGGATCGGGAAATACACCCGGATCCGGTTTAACCGGCCATTGGTTTTCGGGAATTCCAATATAGGCCGGATTATATTCATAAGCGCCAATGTCAGCGTATGTGCCGAAAACCCTGGGATGGTTGTTGAAATCGAACATAATGTTTTCGGTATCCGGATATCCGGCATTGATGAGCGGGGAATCAGGACGCAACGAAAGTCCATTCTCCTCAAACTTTGCCTCGCCGGCTACTCTTGAAAAAAAATTATTCTTGACCAAACCGTCAAACCCGGGTTCGGGGAACATGATATAGGAATCCACCCCTTTGAAACTGGTGTGGCCGTTTTGGTAAAAATTAAAGTTCCCGGGATTGATAATCGCATTCGAAGCGATCAGGTTGTTCCTGCTGAGCAGGCTTGCAAAACGGATCCCATCTGATTTTGGATTGATGATGTCGTTAAACATGATATTGTAAGATGAATCAGACTGACCGGTTACATCATTGAGAAAAATACCGTGAATCATCTGGGTGGTGTCATTGGGGAGGAAACCCCTGCCTGCATCAACAATGAGGTTGTTGTATATTTTGTAACCGCCAAGTCCATGGCTTTCAATGCCATTGCCATTGCCATTGCTGATATTGTTGTTAAAGCAATCACATTTGGATCCTCCTCCGATTAAGATGCCCGACATCTGGTTGTAAAATTCTTTCTGGCTGTCGTACATTACCGTATTGTGGTAAATCTGGCAGCCAGAGGATGCGGAACTGATCTGCATTCCGTCCCAACCGGTGTATTTTATAATGTTGTTAAACACATGGACACCAATCAGCAGGCATGGCAGCAATAAGGTGTCAAACCCATTGCAGTTAATGGTTTGACCAAAATATTTGGTACTGCCGATATACAATCCTTCCATCCCCACATCGGCAATATAGTTGTCATGGATGATCGTGTTGAATTGGGTGAATTTTTCACGGGTGGAGCTAAAGGAACAGTCAGGATCTGTTTTGGCATAAATTCCCCCACCGGATACATGTTCAATGGAAATGTGATCGACTTCAAAATCCGAGCTCATTTCACCGATGCCAATTGCGCTTCCACCCGGAATGTGCTGGACGGCAATACCATAAAAAACAGAAGTGTCTCCCGATCCGGTTAGCCTGAAATACCTGCAGTTGCGTATGGAAATCCCGAAATAGTGGTCTGTCTCTATCAAAACTGCTCCATTACCATTGATGATGATAATTGGAATTCCTGGTGCCCCGAGGAAATTCCTGATAATAAGGAAAGAGCGTCGTCCTGGTTCCAGGAGAAGTGTATCACCGGGTTTTACCTGGTCAAATGGTGGCAAAGAAGCATCAGCAATGGTTGAAGCCGTGTCGATCTGAACAACCGCTCCCTGGGCAATGGAATCTGTCAAGCCAGGCAGTATTAGAAAAAGAAATGAAAAAATAACCTTCTTCATTCCGATCAGACCTTTTTGGTGGAACTAATGATGATCATGAACTTTTGTTTCAGCGTCAGGAAATATGATTCATAATATTTATAGGATAATCCTGCAAGTGCGATGGTAAGGATAATTGATGCGGTATAAAGGAGCGCATTAAAGGCAATCCAGTTTTCTTTGTCCAGCCCTATCTTCTGCAGGATGGTCATGGTGATGGCGATGCAAAGCGTATGATACATGTAAATCCCGTAGGATATGTTACCCAGGTATGCGTACCAGGAGTTTTCAAGTTTTAAATGGAATTTCTTATTGGTTGAAATGTTGATGATCAATACGACGAAAATCAAGGCTTCCAGCAGGGTGTGTCCGATAAACAGGAATCTTGTGAGCAGCAGGATGACGATTCCGATGGCCATCAGGATCTGTATAACAGGGAGATAAATGATATTCAGGATTTTCTCTTTTTTATGAAAAAGTACATAGGCACCAATCGCACCGAACGACATCTGTTCGATCTGGAACAGATCCCAGAACCGCTGGATCGTCCTTAAATACATCATGTACCTGAAGTCGGGACTGAGAATGTGATCGAGTGTGATGGCCATGATTACGGTCACCGAAAATTTCAGGATGATAAAAATAATAAGAAATTTGAGAAGATGTTTGCGGAATGTCCTGATTAGCAATGGCCAGAGGATGTAAAATTGTTCTTCAACCCCGACCGACCACGCCTGGTTTGCGCCTACAACCGGAGCTTCGGTCACCCGCAGCACGTTTGGCAACATGAATAAAAACAACAGGATTTTCAAAGTGAAATGTTCATGCAGTTGTGAAACCGGCCCGATAGTGATAAAATGGGGGAGGATAAAGAATGCGATAAGCATGATCAGGTAATAGAGCGGCCAGATACGTAAAACCCTCCTGATGTAGAAATTTTTAACTGCAATGTGATGGGTTTTTTGATATTCGGCCAGCAACAGGTAGGTGATTAAAAAACCACTCAGTACAAAAAAGAGCGCAACGCCCTGGTGACCAACCGATTCAATGAATGGAATCGTGAAATAATTGGGCATTTTTTGCCACAGTTTGAACTGTTCCACATGATGCAGGATCACAATGAGGGCAGCCCAAAACCGCAATCCGTTCAGCCCCGGGAAGTAAATTTTATTGTTGTCCATCTGATTGTTTGTAAAATGTTTTGTTTATGCTTTTTCACGTATTACGGTTTGATAAATTTCTTTGACATCTTCCGCCATCTTTCTCCAGGAGAACCTGGCGGACTGAGCCAGCCCTTTACCGACCAGATCCTGCCGGAGGCTGATATTGTTCATAATATCTTTCATGGCCGCAGTGATCTGTTTGGGATCATAAGGATCAACAAGATATGCAGCATCGCCGGAGACTTCAGGCATCGAGGAAGTATTACTTGTGATCACCGGGACGCCGCATGCCATTGCTTCAAGCATCGGGATCCCGAAACTTTCCCGCAATGAAGGATAAAGAAAGAGTTCACACAGGCTGTAAATGGCTGGTAAATCGGTATTCACCACATAACCGGTGAGTACAATTCTGTCAATCAATGCTTTATCACCTATTTCATTCAGAATTTTTTCAAGTTCGGTCCGGTCATAATCAAGCATGACCAGGCGGTAATCTCCCCCGTATTGTTTTAAAAAATCGGAAAAGGCATTCAGGGTCCCCCGGGTATTTTTTTTGGGATCGGTGTTACCAAGGAAGAAAAAGAACCGGTCGGGAAGATGGTATTTCTCTTTCACCCTTGTCAACTCCTTTTGATCCGTAACAGGTTTAAAATGTTCGCTTACCCCGTTATAAACAGCTGTTAACCTTGAATCACCCCTGATTCCAAAGAATTCACCGATCCGGTCTTTCTCGAAATGTGAAACTGTTATGATTTTCCTGCTTTTCTGAACTATTTTTGGTACGATCATCCGCCGGTATGCATTGCCAAATTTCTGGTAGGCAGTTCCACTGCCGCTTAAAATTTTCCCATAGCTGCTTTCCATGTAGATGATGTCATGGAGGGTCACAACCAATGGGATGGTTGTATTGACTGGCGCAGTATTGCTGGTGCAATGAAGTATCTGGCACCCTGCAGCTTTGGCAGCCTTCGGCAAGGCAACCTGTTCCCAGAGGGGGTAAAACCCTCCTTCGAGCCGGACAATCCTGAAACGGGGGGTTTCCTTCAAACAGCCGTCATCTTCATCGGGTTTGATAAAGAGCACATAATCGTTTTCATGATCAATTTTTTGAAGATTACGGATGAGTTCCAGCGCAACCATGTCCATGCCGTGTTTTTTGCTGCGAAAAAGCCGCTGTCCTTCTATCCCGATTTTCATAAGCCAATTGTTAAAAGTGCATCTGTTTATTTTATATTTTGCTTGCCTGCTGTATGTTGCGTATGAATAAACTGTTTGTTTGCTCCCTTGATCTTCAACAAGGATCCCAGCATTAAAAGCATCCCTTTTGGGAGGCTGATTGCTGCCTTTACCGTTTGCATGTTATAAAATGCTCCAGGAATGGAACAGATAAATGAAACTACACAACCGGTCATCAGGATTCCCCAAAAAGCAGCAAAAAAGAGATTGTTAAAAATAAGGAGGTTCAAGAAAATGAAGCATGAACCGAAAAGTATTACCATTCCAAGGAGGAGAATCCTGGGAGGCTGAATAAACTGAATGGCTTTATCAAAATAGTCGATGTTGCCCTTTTTGATCAGGGCTTTGAGAGCAGTAAAAAAATCCCGGCGGAAATAGATGAGTTGGGCAGAAAGCCACCTCCTGCGCTGGTTGCTGAAAACCTCGGCTTTCTGTACCTTTTCATCAAAAACGGCAGCGTCGTCCAGATAGACGATTTTATGCCCGTCCCTTAGCATTTTCAACTCGATTTCTTTGTCAAAACCGCCTATGGCCGTTACTGTAGACATGATTTCTTTGAAAAACGAATATCTGAAGGCCATTCCCGAACCTATGATGGCCGAAGAAAGTCCAAGGACCCGGTGACCTTTCCGGAAGATATGGTTGTTGATCTCTTCACTGATGGCATCAAGCACTGCAAGGGAAGTATCCATATTCTTAGCCTTCCGGTGTCCTTGCAATGCATCGCATCCCTGTTCAAATGCAGCATTGACTTTCCTTAAAAAATCAGGGGCCATCACATTGTCTGCATCAAGCACCACCGCTATTTCGTAACCGGCGGGGAGTTGTTCCATTGCTTTGTTCAAAGCCTTTGACTTCGTACTCTTGTCGAATTTAACCTCAATTACCTTTACAGGAAGGGCTTTTAAGGCTGAAATCGTCTCCGGTTTAAAAGAATCCGCAATGATCACCACATCATAACATTCCTTTGGATAATCCTGCAATAATCCCTCCTGTGCCACTTCGACAATAACCTCATCCTCCTTGTATCCCGGGATCAGAACTGCAATTTTTCGCAGTAGGGGGTTTTGGGGATACCGTGGCTGCTTGTAAAAAAGCCCGGCAAAAGCAAAAATGAAAATGTAAAGTGTGGCAAGTGCCAATGGAATTCCTGCCAACAGTTGAATAACGTTAAATACAATGAGGGCGGATTGGTTCATTGATCCTTTGATTTTTAAACGGTTATTATCAGAATTCAGGTTGTTTATGAATCTCCTTTGAAAATAAATGTGTCATGTGCCAGGTGATCGCTCTTAGGTAAGCCTTGAAATGCCCGGGTGTGCCTTTTAACAGGAACCCCAACAAATTTTTTGGAATGGCAATGAGTAACTGGTAAAGGGCTGCAATTACGAATTTTACACCGCTTATGTTTCGCCTCAGGAAAAGCAACCGTGAACGGTTCATATAATAGGTCTTGAGCGGGCTCAATTTTCCGGTAGAGATAGATTCCTTATGAAAAACTGTCGAATTATGGACATACCATAACTCATAACCGGCCCGCCTGATCCTCGAGCCAAAGTCATGTTCCTCATAATAAAGAAAATAGCATTCAGCCATGAGGCCAACCTTGCGCAGAACTTTCATCGGTATCATCATGGCAGCACCATGACAATATGCGGTGACGGCATCCTTGTCGAACTGGCCGCTATCCCTGGTCCCGAACCCTAAGCCCCGGTTGCGGATTGTATAAGTGTTGAACTCGGTAATTCCAGAAAACTGGATTGTGTCGGGGGTATGAAAAAATTTGATTTTTGGACTGATGGCCCCAATCCGTGCATTGGATTCAAATTTAGCCACCATGGGTTCAAGAAACCCGGCATCAACTTCCGTGTCGTTGTTCAGTAAGAGAATGTATTTTCCGTGGGCATTTCTTATTCCCAGGTTGTTACCGCCTGCAAAACCAAGATTCTCTTTGCTTTGAATGAATTGGATCTCATCAAAGTTCTGTTTGATCACCGAAGGATCGTCATTGGGAGAAGCATTGTCCACAACGATGATTTCAATTGCCGGATAGGTTATTTTACGCAGTGAGGCAAGAAGCTCGCAGGTCACTTCAGGATGATCGTAGTTGATGGTGATGATTGAAACAAGTGGTAATTCCATAAACCCGCATATAAAATGTCACTGAATAGCCTGCCATCTCAATGGACAAATAGCAGGATGACGTTAAACTGAATCTTTTTGAAACAGGGTTGTAAAAGTTTGTAAGACCAGTTTCAAATCGTACCAGAATGAATATTTGCCGGGAAGTAAATGAGCCGCGTATTCAATGTCATAATTTTTGCGTTCCTCTTCAGACATTTCTTCACCACCCTTTCCCCTTTCCTTTATCTGCCAGAGTCCTGTAATACCGGCAGGTGCAAGGCACCGCATGGCCATTTGAGTTTCCCAGTCCTTTAGAAGATGTTCGACTTCATAGATTGGCAAAGGTCGGTTTCCAACAATGGACATATCCCCTTTAATCACATTGATGAGCTGGGGTAATTCGTCAATACTGGTTTTCCGGATGAATTTACCAACCCTTGTAACACGAGGATCGTTTAATACTTTTACAAACGCAGATTTCGTTTTTGCAATTTCCCGCTCTTGTCTTTTAAATTCTGTCTGGCAAATTTCATGTCCGTGAATGTACAATGTTGTCGAGCATTTCTCACCTGCGGGTAATTTTTCACATTCTCTGCAGGGATTGGAAAAATCAATTTCCAATTGCTTCCTGGCCCCTGAATATTGGTTTTTTTCCTTTTTCATTTTATCAATTTCAGCATCCGACCCTGTGCGCATTGACCGGAGCTTGTAAAAATCGAAAATCTTACTCTGTCCGAACCGTTTGGAGATGTAGTATACTTTTCCTTTCGATTCGAGCCGGATGGCGATAATGACCAACAACAGGAGCGGTGACAGGAAAAGCAGCGCGCTGATTGCCACCACCAGGTCAAAGAGACGTTTTGAACGAGGTATTTTAAGTTCCATGTCCCGCGCGAAAATTGGTGGCAGGACAGGATATTTGTGCCGGTACTCACTCAGAAATTTTACGCGATTCAATAGAGAATCAGCAGATGGATCAGGAAGGACAAAGAAATCATCGATCCCCTTCATGATCGCATTGTGGTAAACATTTTTCCTGAATTCATCAGTGAGCAAAATGAATGCTACTTTGTTAAATTTCTGATTTTCACGAAGTTTGTCGTGGTATTCCATGCCACTGCCACCTGAAAGATATTGATCACAGAGAATCGCATCAGGTTTGGGACTGGTTTTCAGATAATTTTCTGCTGCCTGCAGATTCCGGTGAACAATAAGCTCAATTTCATCATGTGATCCAAGATTCTCAATCATGATTGGTGAAACTCCGATATAAAGAATCGATACTTTTTTTATCATATTTGCAAGGTCTATTTTCTATTCACTCATTTATGAAGAAAAAATCAATTTTCATATTCTCTACCACTTCCTGGCACAATTGACCGGGAACAGATTCTTATGTATCAACTCTTCAAGCTCCTCAGGATTAAATGGTTTGATAAGGTAATCCTGGGCCAGGCGACTGTAACAATCAACCCGGTCTTCTGTTTTATCTTCCCTTGAAAGCATGATGACCGGTGTATGCTTGGTATATCCGCGCTGACGAAACTTCTCAAGAAATTCATATCCATTCATGGGCTCCATCAGGATATCGCAAATAACCAGGTCAGGAGGGGGTTTTCGCTCAAGCCATTCCAACGCCGCTTTGCCGTCTCCCATAGCTTCGACATCATATTTGACTGATAGAAACGTTTTCAGAATCATGCGTATCGTAGGGTCATCATCAATCACCAGTATTTTTTTCGGAATGGACTTTGTTTGTTTTTGGGGGGATATTCCATCAGGGGAATCAGGTTCAAGGTTATAATAAATCGGATCCAGGTTTTTTATAATCAGTGCATAAAGTTCTTCGCGATTGAAGGGCTTGCTAAGGAAATCCTGGGCTCCATTCCTGTAACACTTGACGCGTTCCTTTTTTTCTTCAACTCCAGAAAGCATGATAACAGGAGTTTTTTGGGTATGGCTTCCTTTGCGGAATTTATCCAGGAACCCGTATCCATCCATTGGTTGCATTTGAATGTCACAGATAACCAGGTCGGGAAGGTTATCTTTCAGCCATTCGAATGCCTTCTCAGCACTATCAACTGCTTCCACATCATAACCTTTTGATTGAAGAGATGCCTTCAGAATACTACGAATCATATTCTCATCATCTATGACCAGAATTTTGTTCATCGCCATTAAAAACGCCAAAGGAACCTTTATGGTCCAGCCAGTTTCACACTTATGTGTATGTATCCGTCAAGGAGTGTCAGGGTGGGAGCAAACATGAACTCGCTAACGAGGCACGTATCACTTCAGCGTTCAGAGCAGAACTTTATTCTGTCCTCCTTCAACCCTTCACAGTAACTATTGCCTTGCTTTATTCGGCCAAAAGCGTATAGCTCAGATAAGAAAAACAAAACAAA
>Ga0118677_10009685_pt1 | contig 14968 bp, 10 predicted proteins | sample AliMusrvi5mmetaG_FD_86154 | JGI IMG/M metagenome (GOLD analysis project Ga0118677, IMG submission 86154)
GTATCGCGAATAATGGATACAGCCGCCGTATCATACCGTCTTACCCATGATGCCTATTTAGCTATTCAAGCGTCATTCAGGACCTGAATTCGGAGGCGTTGTATGGATTTCCGAGATGTGGATGGCCTATTTGAAGATCGCGCGCACGCGGGACGCCAACTAGGCATACAGTTGCAGCGTTATCGCGCCGATAACCCATTAATAATGGCGCTTCCGCGCGGCGGCGTGGCGGTCGGATTCGAGGTCGCTTCGGTCCTGGATGCTGAGTTGGACGTGCTTGTTGCACGTAAACTAGGCGCACCGCGGCAACCTGAGCTGGGAATTGGAGCGATAGCGCCGTTTGGCGTGCGCGTGCTTGACTCGGAATGCGTACGCTGGTTAGGTATTACACTCGAGATGATCGATCGTATCGCGGCGCGCGAAACACTTGAGATGGAGCGAAGGCAGAAGGAATACCGCGGCGATAAGCCGTTTCCCAAGGTAGCAGACCGAACCGTAATTCTTGTGGATGACGGTATCGCCACGGGGGTTACCGTGCGCGCCGCCGTTATGTGTCTGCGCAAACTGAATGTGAAACGGCTCATACTTGGCGCGCCCGTGTGCGCCCCGGACACCGCGCAGACGATGCGTCGTCTGGTGGACGAAGCGGTATTCCTGTATGAACCACCGGTTTTTTACGCAGTGGGCATGTGGTATCGAAATTTTGACCAGTTGAGCGATCAAGAAGTGGAAGTATTAATCGGTCACAACAGACGAATTCACACCCGCAACAAGGAAACGAACGTATGAGCACGGTTCTTGAACGCACCGTTCTGCAACACGCGGTTCAGATAAACACGGGCAAAACGGTATTGGAAGCTGACTTGGTGGTGCCCGGCAATCCGAAAGGGGTGGTGCTCTTCTGCCATGGAAGTGACACTACCCGCGCCAGCGTACGCAACCGTCGTGTTGCGGGCATGCTGCAGGAGGCAGGCTTGGCCACTCTACTGGTCGATTTGCTTACTCCCGCGGAGGCTGGCGATGCCGAAGTACTTCAGGGAATGCGTTACGACATCGATGTCTTGGGCGAACGTGTGGTCCATGCGATCGATTGGATCGGACACAGCCCCTATGTGAGCGATCTTGGCGTCGGATGCCTTGGCGCCGGGGCTGGCGCGGCTGCGGCGCTCATCGCGAGCGTAGCGCGTCCCGAGGAGGTGCGCGCGGTGGTTTCGCGCGGCGGACGCCCTGATCTAGCGGGGGCATATCTCGGACGCGTCACCGCGCCGACGCTGCTAGTGGTCGGTTGCAACAACCATGAATTAGTTGAGTTGAACAGGTTGGCGTTTCGAGTACTCGGCGATATAGAGAAACGCCGGCGTCTCCAGCATCGCGCTGAATCAGAGTTTCAGTATCTACGGCAACGGCAGCGGCTCCACTTTATACTTTGCCAAACCGGTAACCCTCGGCGCCGACGTTACCGTCACGCTTCCCGGCACGTTCGGCCAAGCCAACTGGGGCACCGCAACCGCGAGCGGCAGCGCGGGCACTCTCGATCTGCAAGGCCACACCCTGACGATCAACAACACCTCCTACCTAACCGCCAGCGCGCAAGGTGGTGCTTTCTCCACAGCGGCATCTTGCGGCATCTTCAGCAGTACCACCAACGGCAACCTCGTCTTCAGTGGTGGCAGTAGGGCCGCCGGCAATCCTGGTGGTTTCACCGTCAGCGGCGGCGTCAGCAATGTCAGCACGATCACCTACACCGGCATTGGCGACGGCGCCACCACCTATACATCGGCCTTGCTCATCAACACCAGCGCCCTCAATGTCGTCAGCACGGGCACTACCCTGATCAACAGCAGCATTTCTACTCAACCCGGAGCGACCTTTACGGTATCCGGAGGCGTAGGCGGCACGGGCGCCCTGGTCCTCAACAACAACAGCGCCATCGCCAACGGCATCAATCTGTCCGGCGCGGCCCTGGTCAACAACGCCGGCACCATCACCAACTCCGGCACCGGCAGCGGTACCGTTACCATCAGTGCCGGTATCGGCCCCAACGTCAGCGGCATCACCCAGAGCAGCACGACCTCCGCCCTGACCCTGTCGGGCGCCAACACGTTCACCAGCGGCGTCTACCTGGCTACGGGCGCTAGACTCAATCTTGGCAGCACCACGGCTCTGGGCGCTAACGGCGCCACCTTGACGATCAGCCCCAACGCGATCCTCGACGGCAGCGCGGTCGTGGCCCTCCTCAACAACAACCCCGAGACCTGGAACGGCAGTTTCACCTTCGCCGGCAGCAATAACCTGGGCCTGGGCGCCGGGGCAGTCGCGATCACTGTCCCCAGCATCCAAGTCACCAACAGCGGCACGCAGACCTTGACGGTCGGCGGCCCGGTCACGGGGAATAGCACCCTGACCTTCTATGCCGGTTCCACCGGCGGCCTCACCTTTGCGGGCCTGGTCAACACCACCGGCAACATCTACAACACCGGCACCGGCTCGGGCACCACCACCCTCAGCGGCGGGGTGGGCTCCTTCGTTCCGACCATCACGGAAAACTCCACCAGTTCGGCCTTGACGGTCAGCACCATCAGTGTCGCCAGCGGCGGTACGACCCTGATTCGCGCCAACACGCTTGGGGCGGCACTCCTGACGGCTAACGGCGGTGCCAGCGGCACCGGCGACTTGACCCTGAACAACAACAGCGGCATCGCCAACGGCATCACGGTCTCCGGGACGGCCTTGGTCAACAACTCCGGCAACATCTACAACACGAGCACCGGCACGGGCGGTGCCCTGATCAGCGCCCCCATCGGCCCCAATGTCACCGGGGTGTTCCAGAACAGCACCACGTCGCCCCTGACCCTCTCCGGCAACAGCACGTTTACCAGCGGTGTGACGGTCCAGGCCGGCACGGTGATCGCCGCCACCAGCACCTCCTCGATGGGCCTCGGCACGATTTACATCACGCCGACGGGCGCCGCGGCGGGCCTGCAGGTCAACGGGATCGCGATTCCCAACCCGATTGTTGTCGGTGGCGATGCCAACACCGCGTTTATCTCGCAAAGTGGTGCCTCCACCCTGTCGGGGGCAATCACCCTCAGCCGCAACACTGTCTTCAATCTCGGAACGACCAAGCTGACCTTGTCCGGCGGCATGACCACCTCGACGAACTGCTCGACGATCACCCTGCACGGAAGCGGCGGGTCCCTGGCGTTTAATGACACGAACAACACCTTTAACGGTGTCACCAATTTCGTGGTCGGCGACAACACCGACAACGTGGGCGCTGGTCCTACTCTTTCGTTTGGCGTAGATTTGGCCTTTGGGACCACTTCCAATGCGGTGGTCACGCTCAACGGCGGAGCGCATGGGGCAACCCTTACCGGGAGCAAACTCTACATCGGCGGGCTTTCGGACAACAACGCGACCGGAGCCGGGGCGCAGCCCGGGGCGAAGGTGTCTCTTGGCCAGAACATCGCCATGACCATCGATGTGGCGAACGGTGCCACCTATATTTTCACCGGGTCCATCGGACTCAGCAATAACACCGGTAGTGGTAATTTCCTTACCAAGACCGGTCCGGGCACCGAGGTATTCAACGGCAGCAATACCTACTGGAGCCTATGGAATGTGAACAACGGCACCCTCCGCGCCACCAACGCCAACGCCCTGGGCGTTGGCGGCTACAACCCCACCTCTGTCAATAACAACGTATCGAGGGGCTTGACCGTTACGCCGACCGGGAGCGCCACTGCGGCGACCTTGGACATCGCCGGCGTGTCGCTCAGCAAGGGCATCACCCTCAACGGCGCGGCCGGTTCGGCCTCCCTGATCAACTCCAACACGACCAATGCGTCGACCGTGGACAACGGTGTGTGGTGGCTGTCCACCAATAACCCCGGCACGGGCCTCTCGACCAGCAACCTTGCTTCGGGGATCACGGTCAGCGCCGACAGTGGTGTGGCCTCGGGGATCGTCCGCACCCTGACCCTGACCAACAGTTCGGTGCAGATCACCAACAGCGGGTCGGGCTATTCGGTCGGTGACACCTTCAAAGTCACTGGCCCGACTTGGGCGGTCAACTACCAGGTCACCTCCACGCTGCCTGGCGGCATGATCGGGACTGTGGCGTTGGCCGCCGACGGCGGCTGCAACATCACCAGCACGACCGTGCTGAGCATAGCCCCACTCACGGTGACTGGCGCCGGCGCCGTGCTGAGCATTGTGGACGGCAACTTCGGGATTGGGACCGTAGAACTGACCGCCACGAGTTCAGGTTATACCACCGCTCCACACTTCACCGCGTCGGCCGGAACCAACGCCACCTTCACGCCCGATGTGGGTTCCGTGACCCTCACCAGCACCAACAACTTCATGGGCGGTGCTGGCAACCTGACTATCAACGCGATCGTCAGCGGTGGCAGCGGCGGCTTCACCAAGACGGGCTTGGGCACCCTAACCCTCGCTGGCCTCAACACCTACACCGGTGTGACAATCATCACCCAGGGCGTTCTGAGCGTGAGCACCATTAACAATGGAGGTGTCGCGGGCAACCTTGGCCAGGCCACCAGCGCCTCGGGCAATCTCACCCGCAGCGTCGATGCCACCGGCTGGATTGCCGCCTTCGTCGCACTCTCCCTCTTCGCCACCTTAGCGCCATCCGCGCCTCTGCGGTCTGGCCCCAACCCTTGGGCACCCACGAAGATCGCCCACTCATCGACACAGTGATCGCCAACTCTTACCGTCTTGGAGCTTCACGGCCATGGAAATCTCCGCACTTCTTCAAAACGCTCAAGTGGCTGTTATGGCCTCTGCGCACACATTTTGTTTGTTTCTCACCGCCAACAATCTAATGCCCACGCATGAGGATTTGGGCCGTTTAGAATTCGCTTTTGTCGTGACCATGTTTATTTTATTCCACTACAAATCCAAGCCACACTTCCAGAACAAAGCCGGTGATATTCTCATGAGGTTCATCTCCGGAATGAACCCGATTATGGCCCGGAGCTTTTCCCGAGGTGACCAGGGCCACCGGCTGGTTTTTAATCCGCATGGTTCGCCAGTCAACAAACTGGTGGTGGAGCCAACCATCTTGTCCTGGCAAGGCCCGTTGCTGGTGTTCAGCACAAATGACGAGCTTTTCAATAAAGCCGCGCCAGTGCGGAAAGCCTTGGGGCGACGCGTCCTTTATGTAAATCCAGAACTGCCTGACTTGTCGGCATCAATCCGCATCCTTGATGGGATTGACCCGGATTCCGAGGCCATTGCTCTAAGGGTTAGGGAAGTTTTGTCATGGATATGGTCGGAACGGGGAGAACTTAACGCCGATGGACTATTCTGGCGGCGGTGGGGTGAACAGGTGGTGATCGCGATCCTTCAGGATATTGTTGAATCGCACCCGCCAGGAAAAGCGCTGCTATCATGCCTGATTGGGCGCATCAATAACACAGAGGATTCCGTCAAGGAGTTGCTTGGAGAGATCGCGATGGGTCCAGGGAAGGCTGCGTTGACTGCTAGAAGCTGCCTTGTGTCGGCCGAGGACACCTTCTCTTGTTTTCGCGTAAGCTCCTTGGACGCTCTTGACTACCTAAAGCACCCCCTTGCCACCGATATTCTTGACGGCACAGTCGGTGAAACCTTTACCTATGCCGACATAATCAATGGCCGTGTGGATGTTTTTATTACCGTTCGGCCTGAGTTGCTTTCGATGGGCGATGCCGTCGCCAAAGGGATCGTCCTTGCGATCTTGTCGGAAATCAGCCGGCGGGGTGAACGGCTCAAATACCCCTTGCTGGCCGCCGTCGACAGCGCCCCTCTTCTCAAAGCTGATTTTACCGAGAGATTGGCCCACAGCCTACCAAACCTGCGGCACCTCAACGTCGCTGCGCTGTTGTGCTCACAATCACAGGAACAGGCAGAACAGTATTGGGGTGCGGCGGCAACCAAGTCTATAGCCAGCCTTTGTTCTGAAAAACCAATGTCCGCAAAGGAAGAACTGCGCGCCGTAGCAACGCCATCATTTCCTAATTCATGGGTCCATGGGGACAGGCAGGAGCCCGTCTATTACGAGGTCGCACACGCCACCACCACAGCCGCCAAGCCAAAGTTGGCCCTTGTTGTTGTGAGCGTGGTGTTGTTGCTCGCGATGATCCTGCTTCTGGCCTTAGGCAGCCCTCGTTCCGACAGCCCGCTGGGGCCGCCGCCAGCCAGCCCCTCCACCATCAACCCCTTCGATCTTGACCGGCAACCGCCGCCGTTCCCGTCCAGCCCCACGCCGGGCGCCATTACCCCGCCTCTGCCCGCTCCGCTGCCGGCAACTGTGCCGCGAGTAGCTTCAGAGGGTCGCGGGCTTTCCACGCATCCACTTCCTCAGCGCTGCGGTAACCCGCGTCGCGCATGCCTTCAGCGTGCGCGCGCGTGCGATAGGTGCGGCACTCGATCAGCGTCGGGCCGCCTCCGCTGCGCGCCCGCAGGGTCGCCTCGCGCGCCGCCTCGTATACCTTCAGCACGTCGTTGCCATCCACCTGAACGCCGGGTATGTTATAGGCCACGGCGCGCTCGGCTACGTTTGGGTTGCCAGCTGATTGATTGATCGAAATCTCGGTGGCGTACAGGTTGTTCTCGCATATGAACAGCACCGGCAGCTTCCAGATCGAGGCCATGTTCAACCCTTCGTGGAACGCGCCGTTGTTGGACGCGCCATCACCAAAAAACGCGACGCCAACGCGGTCGGTGCTGAGCAGCTTGAAACTGTAGCCCGCGCCGGCGGCCTGCAGGATGCACGGGCCGACGATCCCGCTCGTGCCCATCATTCCCACTTCGGGGGCGAACAGGTGCATGCTGCCGCCGCGCCCGCGCGAAACGCCCGTAGCGCGCCCGAACAACTCGGCCATCAACGCCGCCGGGCTGACGCCCTTCGCCAACGCGTGGCCGTGGCCGCGATGAGTGCTGAATACGGCATCGTCGGTGCGCAGGTTGGCGCACACGCCGGTCGCCACAGCTTCCTCGCCTACGTAGGTGTGGCACGCGCCGTGGATCAACCCGGCTTGATGCGCGCGCGCCAGTTGTTCCTCGGTGCGCCGGATTACGGCCATGGTGCGATACAGCGAAAGCAATTGATCTTTACTCAACTTATCGGTTGTCTGGGTCATGACACGTCCTTATTAAATAAGCGTAACCGTCCAACTGACCGGCTGACCTTCTTTATACGGCATTACGCCGTGAAACTGGCGCGGGTCCGGGTCAAAGACCAGCGGCAGGAAGTGCCGGTCACCCGGCCACAGGTTCAATGAGTGATCAAGCAGGCGCTGCACTGCCACCCATTCCAACGTCCCTTCGGAGTTCGCTGTCAGGGGCGTCCCCTGCCAACGGCTGATCAGGAAAATGAAACACAACCAGTCTTCGCCGTTCTTGCCGAAGCCCGGCCAACTGATCGTCCCGCGCAAGCGCAGGTCGACGGCCTCGATGTCCGCCTCCTCCAGCAATTCGCGGCGCATCCCGGCCACCACATCCTCGTCGCGTTCCAACTTGCCGCCCAACCCGTTGTACTTGCCCAGGTGCAGGTCGTCCGGGCGCGCGTTGCGGTGGATCATCAACACCTGCGTGTGATCTTTGGACAGCACGTAACCAAGCGTCCCGATGATTGGGGTGTAAGGCATTGGGCGCATTATAGTGAAAAATGGAAAGAGGATAGGGCCGTCCCTCCGTCTGGTTCCGCGATCCCGACAGTAAGGTCGTCAACTATAACGCACCTGTTCCCGCAGTTTGACACTCTGGCTCCGGTCAGGTTATCAGAATTGTTCTGTTTGACAATTCCGAGGAAAAGCTGTACTCTATTCTTTAACATCCGCATGACTGCACAACATCGTTAGGTATGAGCGTCACCATGGCAAATAGGCAAGTGAAGAATCCAGTAGTCCTTATCGTTGTCGCATTATTACTCTGTGTTTGCTGCATCGGATTTGGGATAATTAGTGTAATCGTTGTAATCCAAAGTAGTGGGGCAGCATCGGCAACATCCGTTGCCGTCACAGCAAAAAGTGTTGCGGCCAAGGAAACCGAGAAACCAATATTGACGCTGACAACAAATGCAACGTCAACAACAATGAATACTTCTCAGCCGACAATACCAAGTACTCCGTCAAGTACTTCGACTATAGCACTGACGCCATCCAATACACCAATGCCATCCAATACACCTACACCAATACAAACGGCAACGGATACGTCAACACCCAGTAGTACACCAACTGCGACAAAAACACCAACTTCAACACCCACGTCGTCTAGTACTCCCAAACCCACAAATACTCCATTGCCGACTCGAACACCGATTCCGACAAATACACCAGACGCACGAACCCGTTTTACACCACCAGATGTACTTGACTTGGTTACATATCCGGAAAATCATATTAGTGAATTAGTGAAACTTAGTGGCCGTGTTTTCAATATTGTTAATGACCAGTCTTACCTGCAAATATTTGTTATAGACCAGCAAGGAAATGAGGATGCGTTCGTGATTGACTATTCCATTACAAAAGTTCCTGCCGGGATTTATAAGAACACTTATGTAACTATCTATGGTGAAGTCAGTGGTTCTGTAAAAGGTTCTAATGCCTTCGGCGGTGACATTACACAACCAGAGATTGTTGCAGATATAATTGAAAAGCAATGAGCAACATGCTTTTTTGTTATTCCTGTTGGCGTCCTGGCTAATTTGACCAAACTTAGTAGTCCATGTGAGATTGCTAAAGTTCCCAATGAATCGACTTTGTTGTAAATAAGTCAGGATATCATCGCGTCTCGTAACTAAAACCATGTACTACATAAACACACTCGAGTCCACTCTGAATAAGCAACCGCACCGCGCCCGCGTTGCAGGGGTGTTCCCGCATCCATAGAGAGCAGAACAAACCAGACACAACCACGAGGCGCGGCCACACAGCTGCGCCTTTTTTGTTGTCTGGCGTCGCTGCGAGCGCAGTTTCGTCGATCATGTTGTCAGTCCGCTGTAGCGCCGGTCAATCGTATCCGGAAGTCATTTGGAAGGATTTCTCATGAGCAAGAAAAACAAAATCAAGGCCATGGCGGCGCCGGCTGACCCGGAGGCCATCACTGGCAAAGTGCTGCTCGCGCTCGGCTGGCCCGAAGGCAAAGCACTTGGGCAGGCGATTGCCGCGGCGCAGGTGTTGCAGGCGGACGGACAGGGGCGCGAACCCACACTGGCGCGGCTTGATGCCGCGCGCCAGTCGCCCGCCGATTACCTCGCCGACCCCGTCGTCGGCGATCTGGCGCGCGAGTGCTTGAAGGCTGCGAGCGTTGAGGTCGATCCGATCTACAACGCCGAGTTGCGCGCCGAACCACTGCCGTACCGCATTTGGGGTATTGAGGGAATCGATCCTGCCGCGCTCGACCAGATGAACAATTCGATGCGCCTGCCGATCACGGTTGCGGGTGCGTTGATGCCCGACGCGCATGTTGGTTATGGGCTGCCCATCGGCGGCGTGCTCGCGACCGATGGCGCGGTGATCCCGTACGCCGTCGGCGTGGACATCGCCTGCCGCATGCGCCTGTCGGTGTTTGAAATTTCACCGATTGTGCTGGGTCAGCAGAAGGAGCGCTTCGAGAAGGCGTTGGTGAACAACACCCGCTTCGGGGCGGGCGTGGAATGGGGCGGCAGGCAGGAAGATGAAGTATTGGACGATCCCAACTGGGAGGCCACACGCCTCTTGCACGGGTTGCATGAGAAGGCCGCGAGGCAGCTTGGCACCTCGGGCAGCGGTAACCACTTTGTCGACCTGGGCGAGTTCAGTTTGGCACAGGACGATCCGCAACTTGGGCTGGCGGCGGGCAACTACCTGGCGCTTCTGACGCATAGCGGCAGCCGCGGCGTCGGGTTCAAGATCGCCGACGTGTACAGTAAGATCGCGCGCGAAATCCATCCCGAACTGGACAAAGCCACAGCCTACCTGGGCTGGCTGAACATGAACAGCGAGGCCGGGCAGGAGTACTGGCTGTCGATGGAACTGGCCGGACGCTTTGCCGCGGCCAACCACCGCGTCATCCATCAGCGCATCGCGAAGGCGTTAGGGCTGAAGGCGGCCGCGGTCGTCGAGAACCATCACAACTTCGCGTGGCGCGAGCGCATGGCGGACGGTCGCGAGGTGATTATGCATCGCAAGGGCGCGACGCCGGCGGCGCCTGGCGTGCTGGGCGTCATCCCCGGTTCGATGGGCGACCCCGGTTACGTGGTGCGCGGGCGCGGAAGCGCCGACGGGTTGAACAGCGCCGCACACGGCGCCGGCCGCCAGATGAGCCGCAACAAGGCGATGGAGTCGATCACGAAGACGATGCGCGACACCTACCTGCGTGAGAAGGGTGTGACGTTGCTGGGAGGCGGGCTGGACGAAGCGCCGCAGGCCTACAAGCGCATCAACGACGTGATCGCGGCGCAGACCGACCTTGTCGAGATCGTCGGGCGGTTTAAGCCGCGCATCGTGTTGATGACCGACGACCCGCGCGACATTTAGGCGATAGCAGAAACCTGTGACCTGTGAGGGTTGGATATCCTCACAGGTTTTACAGTGACGCAGAGATTAGAAGGTGAGGGTTTTGCCGGAGCGGGCAGCGGTGTAAGTGCCTTCCAGCAACTCCGTCAGGTTGCGGCCATCCTCAACGGTGATAGACATCGGTGTGCCATGCAGGATTGCGCCGATCCACTGATCCATCGGCATTGGCAATGCCTTGGGCAGATTCGTCGGGCTGAGATATCCCTGGATATCATCGACTTTGAGGTGTGTGCTGTTCAACACCAGACCGCCCCCATATGTAGTGCCAAATCCCACGTAGCCCTCGGTCCCGTAGATTTCATAAGGGCTGGGGCCGGCGCGATGCACCCACGAGGTATCCAGGATGCCGATGGCGCCGTTCTTGAACTCGATGGTCGCGACGGTGTTATCGTCGATGGGGTATGCGCCGGAGTAATTCTGGATAATCGCCTGCATGCTTTTGGGAGGGCCCATGAACCAGCGCATTATGTCGGTTGTGTGGCAACCGAGGTCGAATAACGCGCCCCCGCCTGCCAGCGTCTCATCAGCAAACCACGCGCTGCCATCGTGGAACCATTTGTCCAGTGCGGCGCTATGCGCCCTGCGCCCGCGCATCAGCGTGATCTTGCCCAGCAGACCCTTGTCCAGCACCTGTTTCATAAAGAGAATCTCGGGGCGCGCGCGATCTGGTAACGAGATCATGAACTTGATCCCGCTGTCGTTCACCAGTTTGACGATTTCGTCGGCATCGCTTGTGGCAACGGTGAGAGCCTTTTCCGTGAAGATGTGTTTCTTGTGCTTGAGGGCAGCCTTCAGGACTTCGGGATGCTGCGATGTGGGCGCGTTGACGACGACGGCGTCGACTTCGGAACTGCCACACACCTTATCGAGATCCGCAACCCACGGCGCGTTGAATCTCTCTGCTGCGGCCTTGCCGCGCGCGGGATCGTCATCCCAGATACACTGTATTTGGGTTTCAGCGTGTTTCTGAACATGGTCGCCATAACCGTTTGCATGGACATGCGCCATGCCGAGCATTGCAATACGAAGCATTTTGGTAATCTCCTTGTTCTCACTACTATATACGCAACAAGCGTAGTGTAGGCGTGACCCTATAGACGTGTTAAGGTGTGACTCTACAGCTATAATGCGTCTGTATGCAGGAAGCGTTGGCGCCAGTGGAAGCTCAGGCGCCGTTTCTCAGACGAAATTACCACAACGTTCTCACGTTATCGTTGCTGGCGGCAGACGTAATTGCCATCGGCATGGCTTTTCTGGTCGGTTTTGGGTTGCGTGTGCTGATCCCGCTCCCCGAGAAGGCCGCCGACAACCTGATTTTCACGGATCTATTTCCGTTGCTGGTCATGCAACTCTCCTTTGTGACGGTCGCGTTCTTCTTCACTCGCATGTATCACCGCCAACGCACCCGTTACAGCACCACCGAACTTGCGGCCATCTTTTCCGGCGTGTCCATTGGCACCCTTCTGAACATCGCCGTGACCTCGCTCACCTTCAAGAGCAGCTCCGGCATATTTGACTATTCGCGCGGGGTGATGATCTACACATGGGTGCTGAACATCATCTTTGTCCTGCTCCTGCGCGGGATGCAGGGGCGCGTCCAGCGCTGGTTGCAGTCAAAGGGGTATGGCCGGACGCGCGTGGTCGTCGTTGGCTCAGGCGAAACCGCCAGCGCGCTGATGCAACGCATCATGCAGACGCCTCGTCTGGGGTACGACCTGATTGGCATGGTGAACACCAATGGCGACGGTCTGCTGCCGGGGGTGCGACTGCTGGGCAGCCTGGATTCCTTGTCTGCGGCCATCGAGCGCGAGAGCGTGGATGAGGTGATCATCGCCGTGCCCGAGGCCAAGGACGATGATCTGATCAACATCATCTCCCGGTGCGATCGCAGCACCATCAGCATCAAGGTTTACCCCGACTTGTTCCAGATTATGGCAGGCCAGATGACCATCAGCGAACTGGGCGGGCTGCCGCTGTTGAATGTGCGCGATGTGGCATTGCGCGGCTGGAAGCTGGTGCTCAAACGCGCCATCGACTTGTTTGGCAGCATCTTCGGGCTGATCTTCCTGTCGCCAATGATGATGTTTGTTGCGTTTCTGATCAAGCTGGACTCGCCCGGCGCAGTGTTTCTGGCGCAGGAGCGCATGGGTCTGGACGGCAAGCGCTTTGACGTGATCAAGTTCCGCTCGATGCGCACCGACGCCGAGAGCCATGGCCCGGGCTGGACGGTCAAGGACGACCCGCGCATCACCCGCTTTGGGCGTTTCATGCGCAAGACTAACCTTGACGAACTGCCCCAGCTCATTAACGTGTTTATTGGCGAGATGAGCCTGGTCGGCCCGCGCCCCGAACGCCCTGTTTATGTCGAACAGTTCCGCAAGCGCATTCCCCGTTACATGGAACGGCACCGTGAGAAGGCCGGCATGACCGGTTGGGCGCAGGTGAATGGGTTGCGCGGCGACAGCTCGATCGAGGATCGCACCAAGTACGACCTTTGGTACATCGAAAACTGGTCTGCCTGGCTCGACATCAAGATCATTCTTCAGACCGTCTGGCACACGATTATTGGTTCGGATCAGAACGCGTATTGATTCGCACAGGCACAATTGCCGCTCATTTTTTATTGTGACAAGTTGATGATGGACAAATTAGCCCGCTTCCGTAATCCGATCCTGGTGATTCTTGGCATCATTGCGGTGCTTGCCGTCGTGATGCTTTTCCAGAGCAGTGTGAACCGCCTCAACGCCATTCAGTTCTCCGACCTGGCGCAATACGTCAAGAACGGCGACGTGGATAAGATCACCGTCTCCGATGACGATATCACCATCAAGTTCAAGGCTGGGCGGGCAGACGCTTCGTCGAAGAAAGAACCTGGCGCGACCATCGGCAGTCAGTTGCGCGATTTCGGCGTCTCCAGCGACGAGATCGCGAAGGTGAAGATCGAAATTGTCACGCCGTTCAACTGGCTCGACCTGATTACGGTCGTCGGCTTGTTCGTGACGCCGCTGGTGGTGATCTTCATTTTCTGGTTCTTCCTCCGGCAGGCGCAGGGCGCCAACAACCAGGCCATGAACTTCGGGCGCAGCCGCGCGCGCATGTTTGTCGGCGACCGCCCCACGGTGACGTTTCAGGACGTGGCCGGCGCAGACGAGTCCAAACAGGAGTTGGTCGAAATTGTTGAGTTCCTGAAAGAGCCGGAGAAATTCGTCCAGCTTGGCGCGCGCATCCCCAAAGGGGTATTGTTGATTGGCAGCCCAGGCACCGGCAAGACGTTGCTCGCCAAGGCCGTCAGCGGTGAGGCGGGCGTGCCCTTCTTCAGCATCAGCGGCAGTGAGTTTGTTGAGATGTTTGTCGGCGTGGGCGCCAGCCGTGTGCGCGATTTGTTTGAGCAGGCTAAGCGCCATTCGCCGTGCATCATCTTCGTCGACGAGATTGACGCGGTTGGGCGGCATCGCGGATCGGGACTGGGCGGCGGGCATGACGAGCGTGAGCAGACGCTCAACCAGATCCTTGTCGAGATGGATGGCTTTGACACCGACACGAATGTAATCGTCATCGCCGCGACCAATCGCCCCGATATCCTGGATCCTGCTCTTATGCGCCCGGGCCGTTTCGATCGGCGTGTGATCCTCGACCGCCCTGATGTAAAGGGACGCGAGGCGATCCTCAAGGTGCACGCGCGCGGCAAACCCCTTGCCGCAGATGTCGATCTGTCGAAAATCGCCAGGGGCACGCCGGGGTTCGTCGGCGCCGATATCGAGAACCTCGTCAATGAAGCGGCCATCCTGGCGGCGCGGCGCAATCGCAAGAGCGTCAGCATGTCCGAGTTCAATGAGAGCATTGAGCGCGTCATGATTGGGCCGGAACGCAAGAGCCGCATCATGACGCCCAGGGAAAAGATGATCACGGCCTATCACGAAGCAGGCCATGCCGTCGCCGCGCGCATCCTCCCGAACTGCGACCCTGTCCACAAGGTCACGATCATCCCGCGCGGTCTGGCCGGCGGTTACACGTGGTCGCTGCCCGACGAGGACACGCACTATGTCAGCCGCGCCAAGTTCCTGGACGAGTTAGGCAAAGCACTCGGCGGGCGCGCGGCGGAGGAGATCATCTTTGGCGATATCACCACTGGCGCGAGCAGCGATCTGCAACACGTCACCGAGATCGCGCGCGATATGGTCACCCGCTATGGGATGAGCGAACTGATGGGGCCGATGATCTACGGGAAGAAGCACGAGATGGTTTTCCTGGGACGCGACCTGGGTGAACAACGTGATTACAGCGACGCAGTGGCGCTTGAGATCGATCGCGAAGTGCAGCGGCTGGTCAACCTTTCCTACAGCAAAGCCAGGCAGGTGCTGAGCGAACATCGCGCCGGGTTGGATGCGATTGCCCTGCGCCTGATC